>ERZ808040.3-NODE-3-length-350725-cov-7.622835_pt1 | contig 350725 bp, 337 predicted proteins | sample MGYA00380191_ERZ808040 | MGnify/ENA primary metagenome ERZ808040 (study PRJEB31490, sample SAMN06133395) | mouse gut metagenome | isolation source: J6 | host: mice | place: China: Chengdu | collected 2015-05 ...
CAAAGACTTTGCCGCTGTGCACCATCGTGTCGGCGCAGAGGTCGAGGGTGAGCGTGTCGCCCACACTCAAACCGTTCAGTTCGGCGAAGTCCGCGCCGATGACGCAGACCTCGGCGGTCTCGTTTTCCTCGAGCGCACGTCCGTCTGATATATACAGGTCTCCCGATTTGTACTTGTGGATGAGGTTCATGTCGGAGGTGTACACGACCTCGGAGGTGTGGAGGTTGCGCTCGACAGTCGCGTAGTAGTCCGCGACGCGCATCGGCTTCTGACCCTCTTTTGGCATTGGGAAGCCGTAGCTAAAATCAACGAAGAATCCGAATTTGCACACGAGATATTTAGCAGGAGGACAGATATAACGCGGCGTTCCATATGCACTAGGGTCTTGTAGTATAGTTTCTATATCAGTCTCGCCGTATTCGCGTTCTATGTAAGACAGATTTATTATCGGGTAGTCTACGCAAGGCAGAAGTGTCATGTATAAACCCGGCATGCCTGTGTTGCGCATTACCGTAGAGATTATGAGCAAGTCGCCCAAATCAGTTTGATTGCTCAATATTTTCCAAAATGTCTGGTTGGATAACCCCTCTACAGGATTGTAGCTTTCTTCGATGTCGGAAAATTCATCAATTACTGAAAAGCGAATTGCACCGTCCTGCCCGTCGATAGCGTCCTCTTCGCTTATGGGAATCCTGCCCGGATGTGAAACCAGTGCTTGCCGTGTATAGGTGTTCAAAGTGCGAGTATCCGGACTAATGTCTTTATATACCTCACCAACTATGAGGTAGTTATACATATCGAATGTGCCCTCCGAGCGGTTCTCTCCCTCTGAAATTCCGTAGTAGTGTTTCCCGTAGTCCTTGAGATCGCTCAGCGGCTGTTCGAGCACCGACCAGAGGTCGTTGTGTACGCCGCCGGACACGAGGCGCACTTCCGATTTTTCGATGTATTCGGACGAGAGAAGGGTGTCCACAACCTCCTGCTCCATCGGCAGGATTGCGCGGGAAGTTCGACCCAGATATGCGCCATCCTCGAGCGTGAAAACGTCCTCACCGAGCCGTTGGTACATCGCGTCCTCGTAGCTCGCGAGTGTTCGTTCCGCAGTTCCGGTCGCGAAGTAGGTGGCTTCGGCGGCGCGTATCTGCTGAACCGTCGCAACATATTCTACTCCTCGGCTGACGAACGCAAACGTGGTGGCAGTGAGGAGCAGCAACGTCAGCGCCGACTTCAGCGGCGAGCGGAGCAGGGTTTTCAGTGTCAGACAAAAGCGCAAAACTGTACCTTCTTTCAAGATATAGTGTGAGAGAATAGGGCGCCCAAACTATTATAACATTGAGGGCGCCCCAAACACTTCAATTAGTCCCTAGTTCCAGAAATCAAATCACCACAGTTAATGCAGTAGACATAAACTTCGCCACGAGAATTATATCCATAAGCGAGAGACGGGGGATAGTAGATACAACTGCAAACACCATTGTTGGCTGAATGTACATGTATGTGCATGTCACTAGCAGCCGAGGCGAAGGCGCAGAGTCCGAGCATCATGCAGACTGCCAGAACCAACGCGATTATGCGCTTTTTCATGTTACGCACCTCCTTTCTTTTTGATTTCACCGCTGCTCGCTATCTAGCATGCATGAACAACGAGCAGATTGATGATCGCAAAATGGTCGTATTACCCGACTGAATTCAAGGAGCCAATGCCTGCAGAAGAATTTATCCTTTCTCTTCTATATACCAAAATTCGACCTGTTTGCGGGCATCCTCTTTGGAAAAGTTTTCATAAATTACGTCTATAATTGTGCAAATCAGGAGTTAAATCTGTTAAGAAATGCAACCTATTTCTACTTTTACGACTATAAAGCAGCAAAAACGAGTTTACTTCTATGAAACATCTTCAGCAAGTCGTTTCTTAAATCTCTCCCAAGCCGCTTCAACATCCACATGATACTCTGAATTTTCTAATTGCTCTATTCTGCACAATTCATCTAGCAAGTGTAACACCACATCCATGTCAATGTCTACGCTGAATGGTAGTTCAATGTACCAACGGAGAATCTCTTGCAGTTCTCGCGTGGAGAACTGGCTATCAGTTGTCTTTTCCTCCATACTGTTCACCTCTCATTTCATATGTTTTACAGCAAAACTGAGATCTCCTTTCGGATTAATGAAACAAAGCATAAGCCAAGGTCTCCTGTACTCCGGTTCTGTTTGCTTCAGCATAGCCGCGGTTCTTAATGGCTCACCGCCCCTGCAGCAGCCCGAGCGGCGGCGTGCGCGAAATTTTCACCAACCCCGCCCTCGCGAACGTGAACACGAGTCCGAGCGTCCCCGCAGCGAACGCGATGGTGAACTCCCATGCACCCACGCCTGTCGCCTCTACCCCCGTCAGCTCCGCGACCTCGGCGGCGGCTTTCGCGGCGGCGGACTGCGCGGCGAATCCCGCGACGAACGCGCCGATTGTGACAGCCACTAGGGCTAGGGTGAGCAGCGCGCTTAAAAGCGAGCGGTTTGACCGTGCTTTCGTCGTGCCGAGCGCGCGCATGATGGCGTAGTCCTTCTTCTTGCGGATGATGAACAGGTAGGTGATGAGCACCAAACACAGCAGCAGCCCCACGCACATCGCAACGAATCCGATGAGCGCCGACAGTCGCATGAAGTCGAGATTCGGCTTCGCGGCGGCGTAGCCTCCGTCGTCTATCTTCAACTCATAGCCGAGCGCGGCGAGCTGGTCGCCGATTTCTTCCTTAATCAGAGCGGCGTCCCCAGGGTGTTTGAGCTCAAAGCTGAAGGTCGAGGGCAGCAAGCTCGGCTCGACCTGTCCCGCCCATGGGTAGCAGGATTCGGGGACGAAAATTGTGTTCAGCGCGTAGGTGTAGGGGTCTTCCACGTCGAACGCGGCGTCGCTCCAGATTCCGACGATTTCAAAGGTTTTCGTCACGTTCGGCAGTCCGCGCTCGGTGAGCTGATTCTCGCTCACGACGTCGCGATCTGTCGGGTACGGCGTCTCGCGTCCGAACACTTTGCCGCTGTGAATCATGGTGTCTGCGCACAAATCCAAAGTTATCGAATCACCGACCGACAGCCCGTTCAGTTCGGCGAAGTCCGCGCCGATGACGCACACCTCGGATTGCTCGTTCTCATCGAGAGGACGCCCATCTTGGATGAACAGATTGCCCGATTTGAACTTGTGGATTAAATTCATGTTTGATGTATAGACAACCTCGGATGTGTGGAGGTTGCGGTAAACGCGTTCGGCATATTCGAGGTTTGGAATAAGCTCACCGCGGCTCGATGGGCGGTAGGGCAGGCATCCGTAGGCTTCTGGGTCTGAAAGTATGGTGAAAACGTCAGTTTCGCCGTACTCACGCTCAATTCGCGACAGGTTTATTATTGGATACTCAACAACGCAGATGGTGTCGCGCGCGTGGTTTTGGTTTGTCGTACCAAAAGTCCCGGGGGTTCCGAATACAAGGAAAAAGTCTCCTTTCTCAGTGGAGTGCAGGATGGTTTCCCAGTATGAGTTGTGCTCAGCTTCGGAGCTGTTTCTCCAGTTGTAATAGTAATCAAATATGTTGGCAGCTTGACGTTGTGGAAATGGGACTGTTAGATCTGGAGCGGCGTATATCGATTTTGGATATGCAAGCAACACTTCTGCAATTGAACCGTGCAAACCAATCAAATATTCATATACACTATCTGCATAGAATATATATGCAGCATCATACATTGAAAACGTTCCGATTGGGTTGAAGTTATCTGTCCACTCATCGTAGTTACAAATATCAGTTAGTGGCTGTTCCATAACCGACCAGTAGTCGCGATGCGTGCCGCCGGACACGAAGCGCACTTCTGCTTTTTCGATGTATTCGGACGAGAGGAGGGTGTCCACAACCTCCTGCTCCATTGGCAAGATCGCGCGGGATGTGCGTCCAAGATAGTTACCACTCTCCAGCGTATATATCTCCTCGCCTAGCCGTTGGTACATCTCGCTTTCGTAGCTGTCAAGCGTGCGTTCCGCAGTTCCGGTTGCGAAATAGCTTGCTTCCGCCGTACGAATCTGCTGCACGGTCGCGACATACTCCACACCTCGACTCACAAACGCGAACGTGGTGGCGGTGAGGAGTAGCAAAGTAATCACCGACTTAATCGGCGTGCGGATAATTGTCTTGAGAGTCAGATGAAAGCGCATAGAATAGTCTCCTTAACCCATAATCTTGTATGAGACAGTCCTCTTTATAAAAGAGGACTGTCTCATATTTCAATTTAGGTAGCGTGACTGCAACCAGAAGCATGGAGTAAAGCTCCACATCTAGAACAATAGACATGAACTCCACTTGGACCACAATGCTCATAATAGTAACTATCATGAGAACAAGCAGACGACGTGTCCGCCGAAGCCGAGGCGAAAGCGCAAAGCCCGAGCATCATGCAGACTGCCAGGACGAGCGCTATTATGCGTTTCTTCATTTTGCATACCTCCTTTCTTTTAGATTTCACCGCTACCCGCTGCCTAGCATGCATAGACAACGAGCAGATTGATGATCGCAAAATGGTCCTCCTCGCTGTCGGACCTCAGAATCGAGCAACGAGGCGAAAAGTTCTTCACATCCCCTGTTGCATATCAATATTTCAACTAATTTGGGTCACCTTTACGACAGAAATTTTAGAAGGTGTAATAACCCAAATGCAAATTCTGTTTGGGCAACTAGTCGCTGCTCTTGCCTGTGCTTTCAAACTCCCTCAACAGCCGCGCCGTCAAGTCCTCAATAGTAAGCGATTCACGCTTGAAAAACACTTCCTCTCGGTACTGCACACCCAAGCGTTTCTCAATTCCAAACGCAAGGTAGCCCAAATCTCTCACCGCTTTTTTCAATGCACCAGCTAGGTTATTCTCGAATCCTATTGAGCACCTGCCACGCTCACGTTAGTAGCCTCTATTATATATGTCAAAGTTTCGACCAGTTTCTGGACATCTTTCCTGCGGAAATTTCTTTGAGAACACATCCCCGCCGTCGCAAGTGCTATGATCTCATTGGCGACTGCTTCAAAAAATAGTTGTCTTGTTTATAATCATTACAATAAATTATTGCATCACTTGATTATCGAATCGTTGAAAACAAGGTATAATCAGAGTACGAATTATGCCAAAAAGAGGTACTAAAATGGCGGAATATAAGAGAAAAGAACTCGGGCTGAGAGTCAGAACCGCAAGAAAGCATGCAGGTCTTTCTCAAACTGCTTTAGCGGAAAAGACCGGTCTGTCCGTACAGCATATAAGCAACATCGAGAATGGTAAGACAGACGCAAGCATCAGCGCGATTGTGGCAATTGCAAATGCACTATCGGTTTCGGCTGATCATCTGCTGTGCGATAGCCTATCAGTTCCTACTGCAGCTCTCGCCGATGATATATCGGAGCTTTTGCGAACTCACAGCACAGACGACTTATATGTAATTTCCAAGATTCTAAGCGCGGCAAATGAGATCGTTCAGTCGAAGATAAGCAGAGATAGCAACCGCTAGAGATAAATACTTGAATTTTCGGTCAATTAATAATATAATATCTGCAAATGCTACAGCAAAGGAGGCGGACGCGTGAACGATGAGGAAAGGCGGTTCGTTGAAAACCTGTACTTCAATATGTACGAAAATCTTCTGATTCGTGCCAAAGTCACATTCAAAGATGACTTCTTGGCAGAAGAGGCGGTACAGGACACTTTCCGCGTCGTGTGCGAGAATGTCTCCAAACTAATGACACACCCCAACCCCAACGGTTACATAGCAGTTACCCTCAGCAACATCACAAAGCAAATTCTGACAAAGCATACTAGGGAGACCGCAATCGCAAAGCGAATCATCGAGTACATAGACCCTGATTCCGAAGTGTGTCAGTTGGATGTAGATATAGACCTTCTCTATGAGAATTTGTCGGAAGATAAGGATTTCATACTGATAAAGCAGTACATCACCGAGCAGTGTACGATTCTCGAATTCGCACGAAAACTCGGTATCTCAGCCGACTCATGCGCCAAAAGGTTGCAGAGAGCAAGAGCGCATTTGAAAAAATATTTTGAAAAGCTGTAATTTGCCTGTCCAAACAATGAATGCAATTTTGATATATATAGTAGAGAGGAGGTGCGATTTTGTCCGAGCAGCTTAAGAGCAGGTTGAGGCAGATGAGCACAGAGCAGCTTGAGGAAATACTCCGCTTCGATGTACTTTCTGAAGATGGCATCGGCGAAAGTTTTTCTTCGGCAATCGTGGATGTGCTCAAGGAGCGCAATATTGAAAACGGAGTACCTGCCGTAGACGTGAGCGCAAAATGGAAGGTTTTCTGTGAAAACTACCTTCCCTATGCGAAAAACGGATCGCTGTATCTGGACGATGAAGAACTTGAGCGGTCTGACGATCGAGAAGTCGCTTCCGACGCAGGCTTGCTTAAGCAAAACGATTCTTTTGGCAAAGCACGTAATCTAAAGCGCAAGTCGCTGCGTGTGCTGTCAAGGGCGGCTGTCAGTGTTGCTGCAGTGGTCATGCTGTTCTTCTCCGGCATCGGAATTGCGGATGCCGCAGGGTTAGATGCGTGGGAGAAGGTCGCAAGTTGGACTGAGGAGATATTTACATTCAGAGACCGTGGAGGAAATCTGGAGGTTTCTACTCCAACAAGTCACGAGCCGGACGGCACCGGCAACTATGCCAGTTTACAGGAGGCTCTGGATGCGTATGGTATTACCGACCCGATAGCCCCGAAATGGATACCAAAGGGATATGCGGCTGAATCGGTTACAGCCACGACGACCATGTATGGTGCTGCTTTTTTTGCAACGTACACCTCTTCTGAGACATTGCTAGGCAAGGATATCCATAAAGCCATATATGTCGATATTACTTTTGATGCAGTTGGTGACAGCATTTCATATGTTCAAAAGGATATTGAAGACCCCGAGGTTTATGCGACCAACGGCGTTGAGCACTATATTATGGTCAACACAGAGGACCTGGTGGTGGCATGGCAACAGGGCGAATGCGAATGCACCATCGGTAGCAACGGTCTTTCAACTGAAGATTTCAAAAGAATGATTGATTCTATCTATTGGAGGCAATAGTAATGAAAAAGCGGATTATTTCGGCAGTATCCTTTGTACTGTCACTGATAATATTTATGGCACCCATGGCATCGGCGGCAGTATATTCGAGCGACTATATTTCCAGATCTGTCGTATCCACAAGCAAAGTAAGCAGCGGCAAAGTAAAAGTTGAATTTACTGTTTCGGGAAAATACGGTGTTAATGAAGTTGGAGCAAAAAAAGTAGTCATATACGAGTCCTCGGACAATGAAACATGGACTTCCAAGAAGACTTTTTACTCCAGCACCACTTCCGGCATGATCACTTACGGAGTGCAAAGCGCTACATCCAGCGTAACCTATTCCGGAACTGCCGGCTACTATTACAAAGCCGACGTCACCGTGTATGCCGGAACAAGCGGCACCGGTGATACCGAGACATACCCGACCAACTCGGTGAAAGCATAGTGTCGCTCATTAACGAGACAATTTAATCATAATAGAAGCGGCGACCGACGCAAAAATGCGTCGGTCGCCGCTTTTTTAGCTTTCTGCGTTAGTGCAGCATTATTGCTGTGCTCGGGGAAATCATGGACCGCGCTGCCGCTCTCCCCCGCTTCTGAAGTTTTGACTTTTTCAGGATTTCAGAAGAATGGAGGAACCCCAATATGAGATTTTACTACGCCAGAGAGAAAGCTAAGTTTGACCGTATGTGGGACGGACTGCGCAAAGAATATGAAGCTGCCGGCATGGAGGAAACCGCGATTCAAAAGCTGTACGATTTCGATTGGCAGTGGTTCTGCAGTCAGCGCACATACAGAAACCACAATCAGCAGCTCCCCGAAGCTATGATTCGAAAAGATAGCGACGAGGAGAACAGCCACCTATTTCAAAAATTTGCCTCTTTATCTGTCCTACCGGATGACGACACATGGCATGGCAGATATGGGTGGTTGGAAGTTATCTCGGACGAACGTATAGTTGCAGCTCTGAAAGAGTTATCCGCAAAGGATATCGAGCTGCTGACGCTCTTCGTGTTCGATGGCTTCAGCCAATCGGAAATTGCCCGAAGGTGGGGCTGTACACAGCAATCTGTCTCTTGGAGATTGCAAAAAATAAGAAAACTTTTCAAATGACCTTGTGAAAAAAGCTCTCTCGCTGCCTACACAGTGAGGGAGCTTTTTCAGCTCCCCGAGGTTCTTTGAAAAACACCGCCAATGGGCGGTCATATCCGGCAGCAAAATAACATCAGCGATGAGCGAGCAATGCGTCGGATGCGCCAAGACCACCTGTGCGGGCAACCGCATAAACGACGGCCAACAAGGTGACGAGCGTGTATCCATCCAGGCAAAAGCAGGCGCGGCAGCCTGTTTGCCATGACCTCATCTGCCTATAATGGTACCCCTGCCCAGCCACAGCCTAACGCAATGGGGGCAGCTCGGAGCGATCCTCGGAGGGGTGAAATTCCCGGAGCAGACTGCCATGTCTGGTTTTGCTGTTGCCCTTGCCTTGGGATTGGCGAATAATACAGGCGAAAAGTCAAAATATCAGAAGCGTCGGGGAGCACTCTGCCCATAAACGGAGTGCTCCCTGTTTGATATGCGTACGTAGCTCAGTTTGATAGAGCGTCGGCTCCAGCCCCGAAGATGCGGGTTCAACCCCCGCCGGACGCACAAACCGTTCTTTCCAAAAGCGTCCCCACTACAACCTAAACTTTGCCCTCACGCTTGCACTTGTCTGGAAATTTCTCTCGACCAATCTTCCCTCACATGGTATAATGACTATATAAGCTACCGAAAACGAGGGATGTCAGTTGACAATGATACTCTTTATCTGCCACGGCAACATATGCCGCAGTCCGATGGCGGAGTATGTGATGAAAGATATTGTGAAGAAAGCAGGGCTGGAGGGCAGCTTCATAATCGCCTCCGCAGCCACCAGCACCGAGGAGCTTGGGAATCCTGTCTACCCTCCGGCGCGCCGCAAGCTGGCAGAGCATGGGATACGCTGCGACGGACATCATGCCCGACAGCTGACCTCACGGGACTACGACGAGTATGATCTCCTGATTGGAATGGATCAGGTGAACCTTCGCAATATGCATCGGATATGCGGCGGCGACCCCGCCGACAAAATGCACCTTTTGTTGGACTTCACCGGCCATCCCGGAGATGTAGCCGACCCATGGTACACGGGCGACTTCGAGGCAACATGGCGGGATGTGTTGGATGGTTGCAAAGGATTGCTCGAATTTATAGAGAGAACGGAGGCATGGCGCTATGGACAATAACGATAAAATTCAGCTTTTTGAGGACAGACGGATTCGCACCGCGTGGGATGAGGAGCGCGAGGAGTGGTACTTCTCAGTCGTCGATGTGGTGGCGGTGCTTACGGATAGCGCCGACTACAACACCGGTCGGAAGTACTGGAACAAGCTGAAACAGCGATTAAAAGAAGAAGGAAGCGAACTGGTGACAAATTGTCACCAGTTGAAAATGACCGCCGCAGATGGCAAAAAACGTCTAACCGACGTGGCGGACACACAGCAGCTTCTCCGCATCATCCAGTCCATCCCGTCTCCCAAAGCCGAGCCATTCAAGCTCTGGTTGGCAGAAGTCGGTCGTGAACGCATAGAGGAGACCATTGACCCCGAGCTGACCATCGAGCGGGCACTTGAAACCTATCTGCGCAAAGGCTACACCCGCGAGTGGATAAATCAGCGGCTGCAGGCGATCCAAGTCCGCAAGGAGCTGACAGACGAGTGGGATACCCGAGGTGTACAGAAGGGTGCGGAATACGCCATCCTTACAGACGAGATTTCCCGCGCGTGGTCGGGCATGAGCACACGGCAGTATAAGAGGCTCAAGGGGTTGACTAAGGAAAACCTTCGCGACAATATGACCACGTTGGAGCTGGTGTTGAATATGCTTGCGGAAGCAACGACGACAGAGATCTCCAAGCAGCGCGAGCCGGATACGTTTGCCGATAATGTAGAGATTGCCCGTGCCGGCGGTAAAGTGGCTGGTGACGCTAGAAAAGCTGTAGAAGCCCAAACCGGCGTCCCGGTCATAACATCAAAAAATGCCGCACAGCTAAATGAGGTTGTGACCGATATGATAGAAGGCTCTGTGGCTGAACAAGGCGACAAAAGGTAGTTCACGATTTCAAAACTAAACGAGGTCATCCCGCTCTAGGTGGGGTGACTTCGTTTTTATAGGAAAGAGAGGGATAACTATGCGCATTTCGGAATCAACTTTTACTGTAGGTAGCAGCGGGGCGCTGAAAATCCCCTCTTTTGTACTGCGTGAGATGGGACTATCCCCCGGAGACTCTGTCCGCGTCGCCTACCTGACCAATGACGACCGGCAGAACTCGTTTCGAGAATTCTTGCTCTCCCCCGACCCGCTGGACGAGTTATCGGATGAACAGCAGTTCCGTGTGCCAAGTCACATTCTGGAGGATGCCAACATACCCGCGGATTCAGACCTGCAAATTGCATGTCTCGATGGATGCATCGCTATCTGCCGAGACCCCACATTAAATCCGAACGAGCTGGCTTCTGTTTTGGAGCAGCTTCGAGCTGCGGATGAGCTGACCTCCGCCCTGTCTGACAACCCGGAACAGGTACGAGAGCAGATAGAGAAGCTGATTAGTCGGTTCGAGGAAGGAGAAGATCGAAGTGAAGTGTGAGTATATGAAAAAGCAAGTCCGACACACCGCCGTTGAAAGCGGCACGCCGGTCATCGTGGGCAGCATGGTGATTCGACTTGTTTTCGCAGATAAGGAAAACCTCGAAGTTCCTGAAATCGTAGGAAATATCCTGAAGGGTGTATACCTCCAGCGCCAGTGCGTGTAGTCGGGAGGATATCATGAAAAAGCGAGTGTACTGCCTGTACCGAGTGTCCACCAAGGGGCAGGTTGAAAAGGACGATATCCCCATGCAGAAGCAGCGCTGTCATGAATTTGCAGAAGAGCATGACTGGTTGATCGTCGGCGAGTTCTACGAGAAAGGCGTGTCCGGCTTCAAGGTCTCGGCCAAGGACAGGGACGCCATTCAGGAGATTCAGCGCGACGCCGCCATGGGTCAGTTCGACATCCTGCTGGTCTTCATGTTCGACCGCCTCGGTCGCAAGGAGGATGAGACACCATTCATCGTGGAGTGGTTTGTCCAGAACGGCATCGAAGTATGGAGCGCTGAGGAAGGTCAGCAGCGGTTCGACAACCACGTTGACAAGTTGATGAACTACATCCGATACTGGCAGGCATCCGGTGAGAGTCTCAAGACCTCCGTCCGAACCAAGACACGACTGGGACAGATAGTTCAGGAGGGACGTTTTCGCGGCGGCTGTGCTCCCTACGGTTACCAACTTGTAAAGAGAGGTCGCATCGGCAAGAAGAACCGAGAGCTATACGACATCGAAGTAAACCTAGATGAAGCTGTCGCCATAAAGGAGATCTTCGATCTCGCGGATCGATACGGCTATGGCGGTCGCCGTATAGCCTCCGAGTTGAAGGGCAGCGGCATTTACAATATCAGAACCGGAGAGTCGTTTCACTACTCCTCCATCCAGAACATCCTCAAGAACATCATGTACATGGGGATACTGCGAAGTGGTGAGACCCAGTCCGAGATATTCCCGGAATTGCAGATAATCACACCGGAGCAGTTCGAGCGCGTGGCAAGGGGCAGACAGCAGCGTTCGGCGGACTACGAGCAGAAGTGCACCTCGGCTTGGCGGGAGAATGTCACCTTGCAAAACGGAGCAACCGTCGAAGTCAATCGCCCTCCGCGCAGCTGTCCAAAGCGCAACTCGGGTAGAGCGCTACTGTCCGGCAATATCTATTGCGGTCACTGCGGTGGCCGCATTTTTGCGTCTACCGCCAGAAAGAGCCATCATCCGACATCGGCAGGCGTAAACGAGCATATCCCCATCTACAAGTGCTACAACCGAACACAGCACAAAGAGCTTTGCGACGGACCGACTACATACCGTGCAGAGCGTGTGGACCAGGCGGTTGAGTCCCTGCTGCGCGGTATTTTTGAGCGCGCAAAGTCGGTGGACGAACAGTCATTCGTGAAACAGCAGGTACAGGTCTCCGCACAGCAGTATCAGCAAAAGCTGAGAAAAGCGAAAGCGGACTACTCCAAGGCGACGTCCGAGCTAACGAAGTGGGAAGACTTGATGCTGGACTCGCTCGAAGGAAAGTGTGTCTTCACGCCAGAGCAGATAAAGAGCCGCATGGAGTCGGTGCGTGAAAGAGTGAACGAGCTCATAGAGCACATCAAGCAGTTGCAGGAGCAGAGCTCCGAGGCGGAGGCGATAGCGCATGACCTCATGAGTCAGCACCGGAAACTGCTTTCCTGGGCGGATATGTTCGACTCCGCCTCCACACAGGAGAAGAAGATGATTGCGTCCTACCTCATCAAAGCTGTAACGCTGACGCGGGGCTACGGCATACAGGTCGAGTTTAACATCTCCGAGGCGCAGTATCTCGGCGGGTTGGAGATGGGGTGAGAACCTTTCTCATATCGCAACTACCATATGAGACTTGCTGAACGCCACTCGCTTTTTCTCCTCACTATAAAAGAAAACGAACCATCCAATTCAGGTTTTCTCACGCCTTGCCTAGTTCCGCCTCCCAACGTTTATTCCATGCTCGCGTATATGGGATTTTGTGCTCTGCCTTCCAAAACAGTTCTCTAATGTGCCAATACTTTTCTCTACTGTCTAAAAGTTCCATGTTCTCTTCTTTACATATTAGACGCTGTATTCGAAGGCTGTCCTCATTTGATGCAAACTTCTCAATAGCATCAAGGTACTCCTCTTTTTCTGCTGCAGTATGTTGGTCGTTCATCATCCACTCAAACATTTCACTGTGCTGTGGTACTTTAAAGATGGGCTTAATATATTTATCTCGATCGTTGCGTTTGAACAACTCATCTAAATACTCTTTCTTCTGTATTGCCTCGAGAAACGCCCAATGACTACTCATAATTCCATACATCTCATCAACATTGCAGTATATGTTAAAATACGTTTTAACCGATATATCTTCCTCCCACACCATCCGCCCCTCTCTTAGGGCATTCGCTATCACATAGTTCGATTCATTTCCGCCAGCTCGTAATTCTGCGGCAAGTTTTTCTGAGAGTCCAATTGTCAAAGAGTGCTCCGAGAGATACTTTAAGCCTACTTCTGTGAGCTCATCCAGTTCGGAGATCAACTTATAATAGTGTTCTTCATTCGCTATCTGGGCAATCTTCTCTTCGACAGACTCAACGAAGCAATTCAGCTTGCGCATTTGATTATCCAATGACAGTCCCCGTGCTGTGAAGGTCGGCGCAAGAAATGTATAAATGGTTTCTCTATCCTCCATGCTTAGGTTACGAATGTGAAGTTTTTCATAATCAATTTCATCTGCAATATCAGCAGCAAGAGCTCTATTGGAAACGATTGTGCTCGAATAATAGTCCGGGTCAAAAATTTGGTGGATCAGAAGCTTTCCCTCCGCAGAACTATACTCTCGTTCGTATATCATTTCTATCAGAGTCTCATAGTTATCTTCAGTGACAAGAGTTGTATTGATGCGCCGGATGGCTATGGATGTGCTTCTGAACGCAATATATTCATCTTTGGTGATAAGCGGGAAGTTCCCTTCATAAAGGCTAAAGAAACGCTCATCCTCTAACTCTATACAAAGGTGACGTCTGATTTTCAGAAAAGCACCTTCGTCTTCATTACAAAGCCATTGGCAGCTTGCATGAACAGCATCAGCATTATTGCGAGTTTCATCAAGTAATTGATATCCTTTGCCGCTTGCCGCATATACGAGAATACAATTACAGAGTCCTCTTTCCGCAAGACCTTCCAGTATTTCTCTTGATAACTCGGCACTACAAACATACCCATCAATATCTTCATAGTATTGATCAGACAACTTCTTTGCGTCAAGGGTGTTTAAGTAGTCTACTATATGGTCTTCCTCACACTCGCGACAGCAAACTTGGAAGAACTCGTTATATATAAGGTAATTTATTTTTAGAAATTTCAGTAGCGTTTCCCCTACGCCCTTTGTGCTCAACTTGATAAAGCAAGATAACACTTCCTTTGCTTTATCCTGCATCTCGCCAGCCAACGGCTTTCTGCACACCAAGTCTGAGATATATTCAAATGCATCATCTGTAAGTTGATCAGAATCAATCAAGCCTATCGAGACCTCAACATTATCAATCAGAGCAATTTCGTCCGCTGTAATTATGGGTATGTAACTTCCTTCTCCATCGAAAAACAACTCTTTATGGTTAGGCATAAACCTTATACCCTCACGATATGCTTCGAGTAGTTTCTTCCTAATGTTCAAGATACGTTCAGAATCAGGCAATGCATGTATCTGTCCCACAATTTCCCGCAGAAACAAATCCTTATTGGAAAACTCCGCTTCAAAAATGTGTTTCCAAAACTCGGTCGTGATCCCATCCGTCTGTCTATTGGTTTCTATAAAGTATTCAACGGTTGCGGCTGCCACTTTCTCCCAGCTTGTTTCTCCTGCAACCTCAATAAGCGTCTTGTTCATCAATATGGCTTGCGGATAACGACCAAGTCCCCGAATTACCTCCGTTACAGCATCATTTTCACCGTCTTTATAGGCAATTTTCACCGCATCATTTAGTTCATTATAGTCGCTATATAGATTTGGCATTCGGAGCATATCGCAAATTTTTCGTTCCTCTGTCGTTTTTACATGACTTCCCACCGGGTATGTGTAGAAATACATACGGAAATCATAGTCCAAGACTCCTCTGTAGATCATTATGCAGAGATCTCTCTTAAAATCAGCGCCATATCTTACGCCCGCTGCGCCAAAAACCTCGTCGAATTTGTTTTCTAACTCTTTAATAGTCAAAGATGCGACCTTGTCTTTGCTTTTGTCTATGATAGACACAGATGCAGTCATTACCTCGGCAAGCTTCCGCTCATGTTTGATAAGGTTGAGGTAGTCCGAGGGATACTGACTCTCGAGATACGTCACGGCAGCACACGTCTCAAACTTGACTGAACTTTTTGTGTTATATCCTTTTCTCGACATCATAATCATTATCGCATGGTTCAGTCGGTCTTTTATATCACGCACGGTTAAGTTTTCCCCTACAACCAGCCAGCTGAACTCCTGCGGCAAGGTCTTCTTGTCTATTTTTCTCCCTATCACATTTTCAAGGCGAGACTTCTTCTCCTCGTCATCGGTAATCAATTTCAGAAGTACTGCACTGTAATCGTCATAGTGAATCGGCTTAAGCGGCACGGTAATATCGAACAGTTTCGAATACACTCGCTCGCTGTTATCTTCACCTTGTTTATCTTTCTCTTTGCTGTTGTACTTCAGTGCATCCTCCGGCTTTACTGCTACAACAAATGCAAATTTATTAGAATACTTCTTTGCAGCATTCTGAAACCGATATAGTTCTTTCATAAAACCTATAATTACGGACTTGTCCCCGACTCGATCAAGATCCTCGATCACGATAATCCGCTTTCCCTTACGCCGCGCAAGCTTTGGTCTTATACGCTTTATAATATGATCATACAAGTCGAACACATCGTTCATTTCCGTTTCTCTGGAATTCTGGTTTTTCCAATGAGAGAACACAACACATGTATTGGCAACACCAATTATCAGCAAAAAGACCGCAAGAACCAAGAACGCCGGACTGAGCACTCGTATCCAATTCAACGCAGATATAAATTTCTCCCCTGCCTCAGGAAAGAGCTTTGCAAAGCATAGTTTCTCATTGGAGGCGGCCATATATATGCCATAGCTTATTGCGGAGAAAACAAAGAGGCACCAGAACCTCATAGATCCAACACTGAATGATATGTTCCCATGATTTTTACTTAGTCTTCGATTAACATAGCTGCTAAAAAGCCCAAATCGGTCTTTACCTCTTGACAGTTGGTACAGGAATGATTTTGTCAAACGTGTGACCTCGTTGCTCGTAGAATCAGGGTTTCCTGCTTTATCTATGCTATCCCACATGTTTACCTTAATAGGCTTTGGGTGCTTTGTGCGCTCACTTTTCACTTTTTGACGCAACAGCTCCGTAACGCTAGACTTGCCAGATCCATAGTCTGCAATTAGGCCTATCATTGTAGATCCATTATCTATAGCTTCATAAATTGTGTCAACTTGAGTTGAAAAGCCAATCGCATCGTCTTCAACCGACGAAATGGGTTTGTTAACAAAAACTATGGGGTGTGCTTCTTCGCTGCCTCTCTTCTCCCCCTCGGCGCTATCGACCTTTGTTTCTGCTTTTTTGCTATTGTTCCGCAGCTTCTTGAATATGCTCATATAGTCTCCTTCCAAAATACGACATTTTTCTTCCTATATATTATCAATTCGACAGCAAGCTGTCAAGCAAATAGCGAAAGTCTCACCGCAAGTCGAGATTATCAAGGGATAACTTCCACCATCGCACTAGGTAATCTCATGTCGCAGTTGCACACTTCACTATGGGTACAAACTCGTCGTTCTCTCTACAAAAAACACCTGCGGCAGTGTGTACCGCAGGTGTCACAATCGTCTTTCCCTTACAGAAACATCGTCATATATAGTGGCAAGTGCAAAATCCCGTCTCTTTCCATAACGTCTTTAGTGTAAAGAATATATGACGTACCGATTTTGTTTGAAAACTTCTTTCTGAACTTGTCTAGAGAGGAATGCGATCGATAATTCCCGGATTTCACCTCTACGGGTGAAATCTTCTTATTCTCAGTAATCAGGAAATCAATCTCCATATGATTTTCACGCTGTTCGTTATCACTACGAGAATAGAAATACAGCTTATGTCCATTGCGTCGTAGCATTTGCGCAACTACATTCTCCATTATCATTCCCTCATTGATATCTAGCTTGTCGAATAGGATCGCTTTATACAGCTCATTATCCGTAAATGCTGCATCCATGAATGTATGCGTAACAAGCAAGCCTGTGTCGGCCATGTAGCATTTCTGCGTCGAATTATCCGCGCTGAGCGCTAATCCGACATTTGGGTCAGTAGTATTGAAACAGGCGTTAACGACCATCGCTTCATTCAGCCAAATAAATGAATCCTCATACTCGCGAAAGCGTGCATTCTTGCCTATAGACGATAGTTTGTACTTCTTCTCTTTCTTCGACAACTGACCGGGTATGCCATCAAAAACCGCATAAACCTTTTCTTCATAACCGGCAGCAAACTTAGAAAAATCATCGCGATAGAGGCGAAGGATTCGACGCTTTGCCTCATCGGATGCTTCAAAGTCTTTCCCATTTTGGTACGCAAGCACCGACTGCGGCATTCCTCCTACAAGCACATACTGTCGGAAATCATTCATGATCTTGCGGTGTAGCGTTTGTCCCAGCGGTTTCTTGGCGTCAAAGCACTGACGTATAAGTGACACAGTCGACTCATCCCCCATCGCCCAAAGAAATTCCTCAAAATCCATCGGGAACATTTCTATATGCTCCTCCTCCGACGGAATTATGATATCCTCTGTGTTCTTCTTCAGACGTATAAGTGAACCTGTTTCGACATAGTCGTATCTTCCGTCTGCAACCAGGTATTTTATAAGCTGCCTCGCCCTCGGGAATTGCTGAACCTCATCGAAAACAATCAGTGATTCGCGTCTATGCAGTACCGTGGAATAGAACGCTGATATCTTTGCAAAAAGCAGGTCTAAGTCGGCGCTTTCGTGGACAAACAAATCAAGGACATCCTTCGGAGCATTACCGAAATCGATAAGGATATGGCTTTTATATTCCTGTTTTGCAAACAACTCGACGATATAGCTTTTCCCCACACGCCGCGCTCCGTCAATCAAAAGTGCAGTATGACCATCGCTTCTCTTTTTCCATTCGAGCATATCGTCATAGATCTTTCGTCTAAGCATAACAGCCCTCCTATCAACACCATTATACTCTGTGTTGCGTAAATTATACCATGCTTCACACGAAAAAGCAAGTTGACATCCGCAATTTCATCACGAAAAAGCAAGTTAGAATGTCCCAAATTGTCACGAAAAAGCAGGTTCAATCTCTCTGCTCACTATCTGCACATATGATCAGCGTTTGTGGAAGATACGTCGTAGTTTATGTGGACATGTCGCCCGCAAAAAACAATGCACCTATCAAGTTTTAGGCTTGATAGGTGCACATAAGCATTTCATACTACCTCGTTGAAGTGCTCCTGCGTGGTTTGTAGCTGCTTTTTTAGGATGCTCTGCCACATGCTGTAATGGATTTCGCCGCTCCCTTTCGACACCTTTGTTCGCAGGATCGTCCCATCGTCTAATACCTTTCGGTAGAAATAGTGGTCAGTGTCCTTATACCGAGTCCACCCATCCCGCTCGCAGTATCTTTTCAGTTCTCTCCAGGTCGGCATACGATTGCTCCCTCCAATTCTTCGGGAGACTTCGCTATCAGAGCCTTTATAACGTAGGGCAGATGATTTTTGCGATTCGGCGCACGGCTGTACGCCTCGAATTCGGCGTAATACTCCTCTGCGTACTCGATAATGTCCTTCGCCAGCTCGCGCTTTGCGGACTCCAAGTCGACGCCGCGCGAAACTATATCCATATCCACCGTGGACAGCGTTATACTACCGTCATCCTCGGTAAACTGCTCTGCGTAGATACTGACCCCACTCACTATCTGGGCGATGGTCTCGGTCGAGCAGAGCATCATATAGTCCCTGGTCCTCTTGATAAATGCCGGCTTCTCTCGTATCACCGAGTCAACTACGCTGCTCCACTCTTTGCGAACATCAGTGGAATTCATCGCCAACATCTCTATCACCTCTTTCACCTCCATGATAACAGAAAGCGTACGCTTTGTCAATAGTGTATATACTGTACGTCTATTGTATGCCGGACAGCATCGAACTATACCATTGGTGCTTGCGTTCTCGCTCTTTGCCGATACAAACTTTTCAAATTCTTTTTGAAAAGGTGTCCAAAAACATGTCGAAACTTGGATATATATAATAGAGGGTAATGGGGACTTCTGTATGGTACCTTAGATCTTCTGATAAATATATAGAGGAGGCATAATGTGTCTATTATCAAATCGTTCGCTGTCAGTGATGACAACGGTGAAGCTGGAGATATGTTTTACATCAAGCATGGTAGCAGTAATTTTACAATTATCGATTGCTGCATAACGGAGGATTGCCAAAAATCCATTATTGATGAAATCCTCAAAGAAAGCAACGGAAAGGCAATTATCCGGTTTATTTCTACTCACCCGGATGAAGATCACATTTGTGGGTTAAAATGCCTTGATGATAAGCTCGGTCTGTTAAATTTCTATTGCGTCGAAAATAAAGCTACAAAAGCTAATCCAAGTGCTAGTTTCCGTCACTATTGCAAGTTGCGCGATGATGAGAAAAAGCGCTATTACGTCTATAAAGGCTGCCGTAGAAAATGGTTGAATGTAAACGATGAAGACAACGGCTCATCGGGTATTAATTTCTTGTGGCCAGACACCTCCAACGAAGACTTCATGGAGGCTCAAGATTTAGCCGAAGAGGGAACCGCTTATAACAATTTGTCACCCATTTTCACTTACACGTTGAGCAATGGTATTAAAGCTATGTGGATGGGCGACATGGAGAGTGATTTCCTAGATAAAATCAAAGATCAAGTCGATTGGCCTAAAGTTGATGTGCTGTTTGCGCCCCACCACGGCAGAGATTCCGGTAAAGTACCAGAAGATGTCCTTAAAAAACTCGATCCTCGTATTATCGTAATTGGAGAAGCTCCATCTAAGCATCTGAACTATTACAGCAACTACAACACTCTTAAGCAAAATAGCGCCGGAGATATTATGTTTGATTGCGTTGGAAACAAGGTACATATCTATGTATCGGATACGGACTATGCGTGGGACACCTCATTTCTTGATGATGAGATTACGGGAAATAGCGACTATGGAAACTATCTCGGCTCGTTCACGGTCAAAGGAGTCTAGACATGAAAGATAAAGTGCCTTTTTATGAACTTGTGAATATGTTTTTTGTCGGTTCTGTGTTTACTATATTAGCTCTGTTTCTCTGTTTCGATTCGCTTCCCCTCGATTTCGTAAAGGACAATTCCCCTGTCTTGGCAGATTGGAGATTTTTGATTTCAGCAGTTGCCTTTATTGCGATGTACGAAGTTGGTTTCATTATAAATAAAATAGGTTCTATCATTGTGGCGCCGCTCCTTTCCAAAACAAAGATATGGCCCCGCGAGGAGTATCATGTAGACGTTTCGGAAATTGCAATGAAGAATGCAAGGTTTCAGTCTATGATAACTGAATTGACTCTTTTGCGCAGTCACATCGTGATGTTCTTTGTACTGACCGTCATATCGTTGTGTAAAGGCAAAGTCGTCTATACAGTGCCATTCGTTATATGTATAGCGATTTTTATACTTGCTGGAAGAAAGCACAACGCACGGATCAACATCATCCGAAAGGATTACCAAGCTCAAAGCAACAATCCGCAGTGCAACGATTAGCATATTGTAGGCGATACACTTTGTACACAGTTGATACATGTTACATTGAAAATGCTCGCTGAAAATATCACTCAATTAAGCGATAAAAGGAGCATATAAAACATGAAAGACAAGCTAAATTCCTTACCCCTGTGGCTAATAAATTTATTGACGATAATTTCGATTGTCCTTGCAATTCCTTCTGCAATTTTGACCATCATCAGTCTTTTTGTTCGTAAGTTAACTCCTGTGATAGCATCCATCGTTATAATTGTGTCTATATGCGCGACTATGATTTTGATGGTCATTCGAATAAGGAAATATAGGAATCTTGCTTTTGATCGCATGAAGGAGGCATCATCCAATTACCATATGTTCTTACACGAAGCACGTGACTTGTTTTTTGATGTCTTACATAGTTATAAAAAGGGGACTTTAACCGAAAGCGAATTGTCTAGTACATACAAAGTCAATTTACGTATCACGTTAGATAGACTCTGTTGCATTGTAAAGTCATTTACTGGGAGAGAAGTTTCGTCATGTATAAAACTCATTTCAAATTCCGACAATGACGAAACTATCGATATTCAAAATGCAAAATTAGTTACCTTTTCTCGATCCACTAATTCAGATACAAATCGCGCCGCCTATGAAAGCAATAAAGAAATCCTTCTTAGCGAAAACACGGATTTCAGTGCAATCATTGACAAAAACTACGATAAAAACTACTTTTATCAAGGAGATCTGGAGAAATTCGCAACGCAGCAACGGAAGCTTGGCAGATTTTATAAGAACAGCAATATGAATTGGTCGAACTTCTATAAGGGCACTATCGTTGTCCCCATTCAAATTGAATTTAAGCGTCTGTATCATCAAAGGCATAATGAATCATACAAAGTCATAGGCTTCTTATGCATTGATTCGTTAAGCAAAGATGCTTTTACCGAAAAGCAAGAAAAATATAATGTAAACGTTCTCAAATCGTTCGCCGATGCTCTGTATATATTGTTCCACCACTATAGATATTTTTTGAAAGAGCTTACTGTCAAAAAGGTTCAGGTAGCTGCCAAACACGCACAAAACGAGGAGTGATTGCATATGATTCGTGTTCTCCGTTATATCCTGTTGCTCATTCTTTTTGGAAAGGACAGTTTGGATGGATACTGTTCTTCAAACCACACTGCTCAGCAAAAAAAAGACTATATATTTTCATCGGTATTCCCTAGCAGAGATGCTATGGAACGAGCTCTCAAAGACAATGTAGCGGGAGAAAGTCACTCATCTAATGAGTTCTAAGCGCTAATCACTTTAAGCGTCTGCGCAAAGACCCTCCGATAGATTTGTTCCAATTAGCACAACAATGCCCAAGTCGAGAAATGACTAATAAGTCCATAAATGTCAAGCTACATAAGCTCGCTCAAATCCATCCGGAGACAGCATTCGAGTCGCCGGCAATACTATCTGCATGGTTATTGATAATGGCGATCTAAAAATTCGTTGATTCTTTTTTGCAAATATGGAACTCCTCCTGTCATGCATTGGCAGGAGGAAGCATCCTTAATCGGAAATTATACTGAATGACGAGCAATCCATGTTTCGGTTTCCTTTAATGATCGTGCCCTCTAGAGAAACATATAATCCTTTCCGATGGGCCTCAATGGCTTTTTCGTAGCTTTCAGTATCTAAAGCCGCGGTCAAAACTCCCGATTTCCCCTCTTCGTCTAGATACGACACTTTGACGTGCCCACTTTGGCGATTTTCCGGTAAAGGGTCGGCTTTTAATTCCTTTATACGTCCCAAAATCTTCGTTGTCTGTTCCTGACTCGGTTTGAGCATCTTGGATATAGCTCTTATGGGTGCAATATAATCTCCGTTTAGTCTGGCACTTGAAGTAGATGGAACATTCTCTCTAACTGCAGGTGACCATTGTATATTAAAGTCAACTAGCGCCTCCGCACGTTGACCGCAGATACCGACAAGGGCATCGCAAAAATTGGCGCTCACCGAGGTTTCCATCTCCGACTCTGTGTCAACGGCGGTTTTAATAGAATTGATGCCCTCAATAAGATGTCGTGTTACCTTTCTTGTTAGTGACTCCGCACATTCATCCGCTTTATCAAAAATTGTTATTTGCTCGTATAATCCACTGTCTATATCCATAAACGGACACACTAATGGAACGATATAGCTTCCTACCTCCGTCTGCCCAAAACGACATTGACTTACAAACCTCTGGATGGAATCCTCCGGGCGCCCTGCATGATATTTCTTTGGGTGCAGCACATCGCGTGCACTTGCCGCAATCAATTTTCTTGCATTTTCATAAAGTTCTACGGCATAATCGAATGGGATATTACCTGGCTCTATACTCGGATCATCAATACGAATTTTTACAATATCAGAATGCGGATTTAGCAACATCAGCAACATTTGCTCGATTGGTCTTCCTTCAACATCCGCAATAGTTCTAACTGCCTGGTATAGCGCCATGGAATAATCAAACAGTGTTCGGTCGTTTGGGATTGTGACCTGCTCCAATCTATTATCTTTGATATGCTGAAAGACCGAGATATCATCGCGCTTCACAATGAATGGCAACCACCCATTTCCCTTTAAATACCGCTTAATAACAAAAGGGTTAATTTGCCCTGAAAGTTCTTCGTAATTGACAGAATAAATCATAACAGATCACCTCCTGCTACTTGAAGCATCAATGCATCTAGTGCGCTTGAATCCAAAAGCTGATCTTTGGGCAATTCAACTGGCACCTTGTCCTCCTGGGTAGCATCTGGTTTGTCGCGTAGGGAGCACCAGTACATCCGCCCATGCAGTAACAGCTCTTCGTCTGAACATTCAACCCAAGGCTTTTCGGATTCCTCCGGTAGCACAAGCAGGCATAGAATAATTTCGTTTGTACCCCGTTTCCGAAGATCATCATAGTTCTTTTTCTTTAGCTTGTATGTGATTACACGTTCACCTATCGAATATAGGTTCCTAGAAGAGGTTGACTTTAGTTGGACGTGAAGGCTTGACCTAAATTCTCTTCCGTCTTCCATGACAACTACTTTCTTCAGCATGCAATCCACACTGTCTTGGTCGTGATGAAGCATTTCAAAATCTACCGAAGCCTGCGCTGCTACCGCGGATAGATAGGCGATGCTCAAATCTTCCTTCCTGCGAGTTTCCGTCATGTTACATGCCCCCTTCCTTGGCTTAATCCGCAAGAAAGTATCGTAGAACCAAAACGGCAAGCAAAAATATATTGTTTTTATTTTAGCACAGAGGAGTCTATCTGTCTAGCCTTTTTCAAAATTATCCATCATAGGGAAATCACTTTGAAATTGTCATTCCAGTTTTACACTAAATGTGCTATACTACAACAAGAGAGAAGGTGAAATGCGATGTCGGAAAACACGATACAGATTCACAACAGCACGGTCGATTTTCTCATCTTCACGAAGGACGCTCACGAGGATGGCATCGAAGTCCGCGTGCAGGACAACAATGTTTGGCTGACGCAGAAGGCGGTTGGCACGCTCTTCGATATAGATCGCAGCGTTATCGCAAAGCATCTGAAGAAGATATTCGAGAGCGGCGAGCTGGACGAAAAATCAACTTGTGCATTTTTTGCACAAGTTGCGGATAACGGTAAGACCTACCGCTATAAGTTTTACTCCCTGCCCGCCATCATTGCCGTGGGGTATCGAACCAATTCCCAGCGGGCGACCCAATTCCGCCAGTGGGCGACCACGGTTCTGGAAACATTCACGCGGCAGGGCTATGTGTTGGACAAAGATCGCCTGATGAATGGGCAGATCTTCGACGAGGACTACTTCGACCACCTGATTTCCGAGATTCAGGAGATCCGCGCCAGTGAGCGCCGGTTTTACCAGAAAATCACCGACATCTATGCCACAGCGGTGGACTACTCCTTGGACAGTCGGATTACCAAGGACTTCTTCGCCACGGTTCAGAACAAGATACATTATGCCGTTCACGGTAGCACCGCGACCGAGGTCATCGTCGCGAGGGCTGATCATACGAAGGAACACATGGGACTGACCTCTTGGCACAATGCGCCGGCTGGGAAGATCGTCAAAGCCGATGTCTCCATTGCCAAGAACTACCTGTCCATGGATGAGATGCAGGAGCTGAACGAGATCGTAACCATGTACCTCGATTATGCCACCAGGCAGGCCCGCCGCCATATCCCAATGACGATGGCGGACTGGGCGTCGAAGCTGGATGCATTCTTACAGTTCAACGATGCCGAGATCTTGCAGGACAAGGGAAAAGTGACCGTCGCCATCGCAAAGGCGTTTGCGGAGAGCGAGTTTGAGCAGTATCGGATTATCCAAGACCGTCTGTATCAGAGCGACTTTGATAGGCTGATTGCGGCAGCACAAGAGGATGAGAATCCATAAATACTGTTGTTTAGAGAGGAGATGAATCCATTGTCAAATAAAATTTCAGATGCAGCTCGAAAAGGAATTGTTGATAAGCTCATTCTTATTGGCCAAGTACCAGGCAATGGTTCATACCACTCGTTCTTTCAACGAGTTTATCCCAAAGCGGCTGAAATTCGTCGTAATGTAACATCGCTCTTGAACGAAATAGCCCGTCATTGTGATTCATTCCCAGGAGACTGGGGCGACGATACGGGAATGTTTGATGTAGTAGATATTTTCCATTGGACCGATCAAGAGTTTCTTTACTTCTGCAAAGAATATGTAAATCCAGTCTTTAACCGCTTGGTATGGGATGATAAGCAAGAAGAATGGATAAGCCTTCAATCCAACTGCGTTGAAGCAATTAATCTTTATTTGAGTGATTGCGGTTACGAGTTGAGACCCTCAAATAAAATTGGCGACAAAATTGAATATGAGTTGCTCGAATTAACAGGCGTAAAAGGCAAAATCAATAACATCGTATTTGCAGCTACTATGAAGCCCGATATTCTATTGACAGATGTCTTAAATCATACCGTTCAAATTCCTGTTGATGAGGGCAAATATCTTTTGTATGATAAAGAAGTTGCGACAAGCGGCCTCACTTGGAGAGAACTATGCGAGTGGTACAATAGTAATCATTTGCCCTTCGAAAAAGGGGTGGAGGAAAGATTGTATGATGCCGTAAGAAATTGCGGCTCACCTATTGAAGAACGGTTCTTTGATTGCTACTTAGAAATGGTTAAAGAATTGGGAGACGGTATCCCCGCACTCTTACCCCAAGTTTATTTATACTATGACTCAAAGGTTCAGAAGGAGCGTACAATAAAAATATTTGACCATCAGTGTATGGACTTTTTGATGCTGTTTTCAGGCAGCCAAAGAGTTGTTATAGAACTTGATGGCGTCCAACATTATAGTGAAGGTACTGTGCAAATCTCAGGAAAATCTCACTCTCTCGCATCTACAGTGAGATATGCAAGTATGGTTTCAGCCCAAAGAGAAATGGCCTTGGCCGGCTATGAGGTATATAGATTCGGAGGTCATGAATTTCAGAATCCGGAACAGTCACAAGTGACGATTAGACAATTTTTTATAGATTTGTTTGCAAAACACGGTGTTGATGTATAGCGACCTCAAGTGGTTCGCATCCCCCACAAAGGGGATGCTTCCCGTACCACTCGGGAGAGCGCACGGTTCGCATCCGTGAGGTTCGAGGGTTCGATCCCCTTCAGGTCCACCACATCAGTGCGGTGATCATAACATGGTCACCGCACTGTTTTTGCAAGAAACCGTTGATACACACTTGATACAACTCGCTTTTGCACCTATAATAGATAGAGAGATCCGATTAGTACCGCCTTTTCGGCACAGAATAAGTACAGGAGGTGAACTGCATGGCAGAGCGTCAGTACATTGCGATAGATCTCAAGTCATTCTTCGCATCGGTAGAGTGCATCGAGCGCGGTCTTGATCCGCTCACCACAAATCTGGTAGTGGCGGATGAAAGTCGTACCGAAAAGACGATATGTCTTGCAGTCTCCCCTTCCCTAAAATCTTTTGGCATACCCGGCAGACCTCGCCTATTCGAGGTGGTACAGCGGATAAACACAGTGAATACAGCTCGTCGACAAAAGGCTCCGAACCGCAAGTTTGCCGGACGTACAGCCAATTATCGCATACTGCAAAAAGCGCCGGACATGGAGGTCGACTATATCGTCGCGCAACCGCGAATGGCGCTGTATATGGAGTATAGCACGCGAATCTATCAGGTCTATTTGAAATACATCGCACCGGAGGATATACACGTCTACTCGATAGATGAGGTGCTGATAGACGCTACACCATACCTTGCCACCTACAACACTACCGCGCACGAGCTTGCGATGCAGATGATCCGCGACGTGCTCAGCGCCACCGGAATAACCGCTACTGCGGGTATCGGCACAAACTTATATCTTGCCAAGATCGCTATGGACATTGAGGCAAAGAAGATGAAACCGGACGCAGACGGAGTTCGCATAGCCGAGCTGGACGAGATGAGCTACCGACAGAATCTTTGGACACACCGTCCGCTCACCGATTTCTGGAGAGTGGGACGCGGATACGCAAAGAAACTGGAGAACATCGGACTCTGTACTATGGGAGATATCGCTCGCTGTTCGATAAGCAGCGAGGATCTGTTGTATAAAATGTTCGGGATAAACGCTGAGTTACTCATAGACCACGCATGGGGTTGGGAGCCTTGCACTATCTCCGATATAAAGGCATACAAGCCCGAAAGTAAGAGTATCACCCAGGGGCAGGTCCTGCAATACCCCTACTCCTTCGACAAGGCAAAACTGGTAGTGCGCGAGATGGCGGATATGCTGGCTTTTGACTTGCTGGAAAAGGGTATGGTGTGCGACCAGATAGTGCTCACGGTAGGCTATGACATCGAAAGCGCGAAAGCCGCCGAATTCAAAGGCGAGGTGGAAACAGACAGATATGGGCGCAAGATACCCAAGCACGCGCACGGCTCCGCAAACCTCGACCGCCCTACCTCCTCCTCAAAGCTGATAATCGACAGCGCGCTGTCGCTGTTCGACCGCATAGTAGACGACGAACTGCTTGTACGGCGATTAAATGTGGTGGCAAATCATGTGCTGTCGGAGGATGACGCAACCGTTTCCGAGCGACCGGAGCAGCTGAATCTGTTTGACGATCCGACTGTGGAGCATCCCGCAGAAACCGATCCCGCCGAACTGGAGCGTGAACGGCGTAGACGTGAGGCGATGCTTGAGATACGCAAAAAGTTCGGCAAGAACGCCATACTCAGAGGCACGAGCCTGAAAGATGGCGCTACCGCAAAGACGCGCAACGGACAGATCGGAGGGCATAAAGCATGAGTGGAAAGTACGATGATATAATTCATCTGCCGCATCACGTCTCGAAAAGCAGACCTCGTATGTCCATGCAGGACAGAGCTGCACAGTTCATGCCCTTTGCCGCGCTTACGGGTCATGACGCAGCGATAAAGGAGACAGCTCGGATCACCGAGGATCGGTTCGACCTCACAGACGATGCCATAGCCGAGCTTGATCGCAAGCTGCAGATCGTTCGGGACAGCGCCGGCAGCGGGCAGGCGGTTCGGATAACCTATTTTCTGCCCGATTCCAAGAAGGATGGCGGCGAATATGTGGAAAAGGTCGGTGCTCTGCGGCGCGTAGACGACACTGCGGGCGTGCTGATATTTGAGGACGGCAGCGAGCTCGCGATAACAGACGTAGCAGATGCGGAGTTGCTGCAGCATAGCGGCTCATTACAGTGAACCCAATATCAGGGATGTTTCAAATACGGCTGTTTCTCGATTGAGAGACAGCCGTTTTTTGTTGCCCGGAAATCAAAATGTATGGAGGTGTTGAAGATGGACAGGTATTTTGAGGAGGTGGCGCGGAGTCTTAAGCGCGAGGGCTTCGACGTAGGCGGCATCAAGGGCGGCGCACTCACGGTAGAATGGAAGGGTGCACCGCTGTGCCGCATCGTCGAAAGCGGCGGTGTGAGGTACAGAGCAAGCGAGACTCGCGGAGCTGATCGGGAGACGGCTTGCGTCAAGGTAAGCAGAATAGCTCACACGGTTGCGGAATACTGCCGCGCGTTGGAGCACTCTCCCCCGCTGGTGGTGCCGCATCTGGCAGACGGCTACAAACTGCTCGCAGAGTTTGGCGGGGCAGTGCTGGCGGGGCGATATACACAGCACGGATCGGAGTTCGTGACCTGGGACAGGTCGTATGCCCAAATAGGGTTGGTCAGCGGACATTACTATGACGAGAACGGCTACGAAGCCGCAAAGCGTGACTTTATCGTGCGGTCGGGACTGGTGGACAGAGATATTCTGTTCTCGAACGAGCAGCTTGCCGAGATGTATCGCTGCGTAGATGAAATGCTGGACAGTGGGTATCCGATCACAAATGAACGCTGCAAACTGTTGGAGGAGGTGCTGCGGCAGATAAGGCGCGGCGTGCCCGAAATATACAGATTGGTTGAGCAGTCATACGCGCAGGAGCAGCTGGCAGACAACTCTATGGACGGAGGCAATTTAGTCGGCATCCTGAAATACGCAAACGGCGAGGTCGTGGAGTACCAAGATGCTGAGGAGTTCATCCGAGACTTTAAAACAGAGCTTGAGTACCGTGCCACCACCGGCATGGAGTACGAACTCTGTACAGACGATCCTCACATCCGCAAGAGTATAGACGATGCCCTGTACAACATGTACGGTGAAGTCAATCCGAAGTCGCCGGAGGACTACGATCACCCATCTCCGCAGAGAGGCGGTATGGACGACATGTCCATGTAGGAAGCAGAATAAATCAAGACGAAAGGCCGTGCTCCGCTCGGGGTGGCGGTCTTTTTTGCTGCCATTTTGCGGAGCACTACCGGAAAGGAACAGCAGATGATTTTCAAAGCAGCGCTGTATAACAGAGAATGCATGGAATATGGGTGCGCCACGATACCCTTCCCCATACCTCGGAGCGAGTATGAGAAAACGATGGAGATGCTGCGGGGGCTGGACATCGGGGACGCTATAAAACAGGACTGCACCGTGGATGAGATCAGCGGGAAACTGCCCGCTCTCGCAGTGCTGGAGGGGCAGTCGGTAAACGCAGACGAGCTGGACTACCTCGCAAAAAGGCTGGCGCCCTTAACCGAAGAAGAAACGCAGGCATTTCAGGCAATGACGCTGAAGTATCAGTTCGGCGACATATCGGACCTGATAAACCTCACCTTCTCGCTGGATCGTGTGACCGTCATGAGCGATTTTGAGGACTTGGACAGTCTCGGCAGGAAGTACATGCTGGCACAGAACGGCGGTTGTATGACGCGCTCCGAGCTGGAGAAGATAGACGGCAAAGCTAGCTGCTGTCCGGCGGCAAGGGTACGCTCACGCCGTATGGCGTCCTGTTCGATGAGGGTTTTGAGATGTCCCAGGTTTACAAGCGTGGGATATTCCCGCTGCTTGCGGAGGGCGGTACGGAGGTGTGTACCGTGACTCTCTGCCGAAATGGTGAGGCGGACAGGTGCAGTATACATCTTCCCGCCGACCAGACAGTGCTGGATCACACTATACTCCGTGCGGCAGACGGCGGGGACGTTAACGATATTGGCTTTCGCATAGAGGACTGGTCGTACTGCTCAGAGCAGTTGGGAAGGATAGACTTCTCAAAGGAGAACATATACGCGCTGAACAACATGTGCGGTAATTTCGCTGTCGAGCTGAAGAACGAGGACTGGGATGATGCGAAGATATCGGCGGTGCTGGACTGCGCCATGCCTGGGACGGTCGGACAGCTTTGCAGGGTACTGGATAATCTCTCCGACTTCCGTTTCTTTCAGGACGTAAAGGACACCGAGCAGCTCGGACGATGGCTGTTTGAAAACGAGTACGGCACAGATGCGCTGTGCGACCTGGAGCCGTTCGTGGACTTCTTTGGATACGGAGATCGGTATGACGGTATGTACGAGGGAAAGTTTGTGAGTGGCGGATACGTCCTCTACGATGGCATGACGCCTCTGGAACAGATGATGGGTGTGAAGGAGCAGACGCAGAACGTACCAAAGGATGAAATGCAGATGGGAGGTCTGTGCTTATGACAGAGAAGGAATTTCAAGTGCCGCAGATACACGGGCTTGAGCTGTATATGCCGCTCACGGCGGACATATTTCGGCGAGACGAGTACGGTGATACAGACTGGGACGGCGAGCCGATGAGTAAGAAAGAGATACTCGACTTGGAGTACCCGATACTGGACGCCATAGAGCAGTCATGGCTGCCAAACGAAGACCTGCGTGGGCTTATGGCTTACTACCACGAGGAGGACGGCGTGAACACCAAGGTGCTGTCCTGCCGCTTCACCGTAAGCCCACGAAACGGCGAGCTGTGGGGCGTTGCGAAGTGCGTAGTGCGGGGCGAGCTAAGCGCAGACGAACTCGCGGCGCTAAAGGACTTTGTTGCGGGACAGGCGTCAGACGGCTGGGGCGAGGGTTTTGAGCAGCGCGAGATAGAAACCGAAGACGGGAATGTGAGCGTTCACTTCTGGGACGGCGATAACTGGAGCATCATGACCGAACAGGAGCGGTTCGCCGTTCCCGTGATGGATAAGCAGCAGAACGGAGGGATGAACTTTGAGCAAAGTCTTTGAGGTGCATATGCCGAACGTGCTGTCCTCACAGACACGAAGGGAGATGCTCGAACTTCCCGCCACCGAGTACGAGATACTGGACGTACTGGACAGGCTGGGAGACGGCGGCGAGGATGCGGCAAGTCAGTGCTCGGTGAACTGTCTGAGGTTCGGATACCTTGGCAGATATGTGAACGGCGGCAGCCTGTACGAGCTGAACGAGCTTGCATATAGGCTGGACGGCATGGGCGATCTCTATCAGACGGCATTAAGAGGATTGGTGGAGCTGGAGAGCGGCACTCCGAGCGTAGGGCGTCTTATAGACCTCGCCGAGAACGTGTACAACATCCCGATAGCCCCGGACATCGTAACAGATGAGCAGCTCGGACGATTCTTGGTTGAAAACGAGCTTTGCCTCGCGGATGAGGAGATCTCGGACAACGTCCTCAAGTATCTGGACTATGCCCGCATCGCCGGAGAACACCGGCTGAGGGAGAACGGCATCATCATAAGCGGTGTCTATATCGAACGCGGAGGCGAAATACCGTCTGTGCAGAGACAGTTTGCGCCGCCGGAGAGACCCAAGCACACAGTGCTGCTGGATGCGGAGAGCGTGGACAGGCACATACTCCTCGATCTGCCTGCGAACGCAGACGATATAGACAGGGCGTTGGAATTTCTCGGAGCAGATTGGAGAGATGACATCACCCTCAAGTGCGTAGACTGCGCCGCTCCCGCTCTGACACGGCTGATAGATGCAGCGCAGGACATATCCGAAGCGAACAGGCTTGCCGTCTCGCTGAACAGCATGGATCACGAACAGCTTGTGAAGTTCAAGGCTGTGGCGGATGCTGTAAAGCCGGCGAACATAGAGCAGGCGGTGTGGCTTGCGGGTCATATGGACGACTACATACTGGATAGGAAGCTGCACGACCCTGTCGAAGTCGCGGAGGATGTTCTGAAGGTCTCGGTGGGGATCGCCGAGCGTGAACTTCTTCTGCCCTACCTGGACAAGAAGGGGTTTGGCGAGGCAGTGCTGAAGCAGCAGAACGGTGCTCTGTCTCCATACGGCTACGTCCAGCGGACAGACGGTGAGCCGCTGCACATCATTGGCATGACCGAGCCGCAGAGCATAGACCACAAGGCAGACGGCATGGAGCTGTCCATGTAGAAGAAAGGAGCTGAGACGTTGTACATCAGGACAAAGAGCGGCTTTGTGCGGGTGGTGCGGGCAGATCCGCGCTACCACTACCCCTCCGTGCGGGTGAGGCATCCAAACCGTACTGCACACAGTCAGGGCGGAAAAGCGAACAAGAACTGAAAACATTCGATTGGGCCGTATCCTCGGAGGATGGCGGTCCTTCTTGTTGTGCGTCTTTTCGGGGAGCGACTCGGAAAGGAGCAGAAAATGCAGAGCGAACAGAACAAAACAATCACCGACAAGGCACTTGCGGACTACATCCATATGTTTGCATACGGCAGAAGCAGGGCGATAGCTTCGGCGATACTCAGAAAACAGCTCGGCGTAGGCGGAAACGAGGTGCGCAGACGTGTACACAGGCTTCGCAGAAGCGGCGTCCCGATATGCAGCTGTAAGAGTGGATACTACTACGCAGCAAACGCGGGCGATGTCGTAAGGACGATACGCGAGCTTGAGAAGCTGGAGGCGGGCATACGCATCGCAAAACAGGGACTTGTGAACGCGCTGGATGAGTTCACCACCGAAGGACGGTGATGCGTTCTGAACAGTTTCCTGTCATGGATAGGCGGCAAGAAAGCCCTGCGGGATGAGATAGTGTGCCGCTTTCCGGTGGAGTACGGGCGGTACATCGAGGTGTTCGGCGGCGGTGGATGGGTGCTGTTCCACAAACCGCCCGGCGGCATGGAGGTGTACAACGACTTCAACGAGCTGCTCGTGAACCTCTATCGCTGTGTGCGAGAGCATCCCGAAGAACTGATAGACAAGCTGCGGTATGTCCTCAATTCCCGCACCGACTTCGAGGCGGTTCGCAAGAAGCTGAACAGATCTGAAGCATCGGGCGACATCGAACGAGCCGCATGGTTTTACCAGATCGTCCGCTTCAGCTACGGTTCGGCACTTAAGAGCTACGGCGGACAGCCTCACGACATTTGGGATGACTTCCCGCTGATACGCGAGGCAAGCCGCAGACTTGGGGACGTGGTGGTAGAGAACAGGGACTTCCAGCCGCTCATACGCCAGTATGACCGAGAGGACGCCTTCTTCTACTGCGACCCGCCCTATCACACCACCGAGAACTACTACCAGAACATCGGCGAGGGTGGCTTTGCGGAAGCGGATCACATACGGCTGCGGGACACGCTTGCGGGCATACAGGGCAAGTTCCTGCTGTCCTACAATGACGACGAGTTCATACGCGAGCTGTATGACCGCCCCGAATTTCACATCGAGAGCATATCGCGGCTGGACAATCTGCGGCAGCGGTACGATCCGAACGCACAGTTTTCCGAATTGTTCATATCAAACTACGACACCGAGGAGCGGAGACGGCTTCAGCTCTCCCTCTTTGACTGAAGAAAGGATAATCTGCATGAATAATTTCACTGCGACCGTATCCGCCGAGGCCATGCGCCACGCAAATCTCGGCATAGATGACACCGTCCGTCTCCATTCGCTGGACGGCTCCATCGTAATGTGCAAGCGTGACATGACAGCATATGACCTTGTGATGCTTATCCACGAGCTGCGCGAGTATGCAGATGAACTCATGGAGGAACTCACCGATGTCTGCGGTTACTGCACCGACTGCGGCGGTCTCTGCCCATCCGACTACAATTCGGACGAGGCACTCGCTCTGCCGCACAGTATACTGGACGCTGCGGGGATAGACCATGCTGCACGGCTGCTCGCAGAGGTCAATTCCGAGCATCACTCGGTGATACTGTTCCCCGCAGAGGAAGAACACACGCTGGACGACATCCCCGAACAGACCAAGGATCTGCTCGAAGACGAGGGCATCTGCATGGGAACACTGGGCAGACTGCTCCACAGCGGCGAAGTGGTATACGAAGCTTAAGGAGGTATAGAAAATGAGCGATATGAAGATAGACACAAGGATACACCCCGCTGTGGGCGGCAGTGGATCGCTGCTGGCAAGAGCGGACGTAACGCTCGGCGGGTGCTTTGCCATTCGCGGCATACGCATAATGCAGGGAAACAGCGGTCCGTTCGTGGCAATGCCCAGCTTCAAGCAGGGAGACGAGTACAAGGACGTGTGCTTCCCCTGCACCAAGGAGTTCGCTGCGGAGTTTCGTGGCGCTGTGCTGGACGCATACACGCTGTCTCTGGAGCACGAGCCTTCGGCAGCAGAGATACGGCAAAACACCGAACACAACATGGACATGAGTATGTGAGGAGGAACAGAGATGCAGAAGATAGGCAGGATAATGGCGATATGTCTCGCGGTGCTCATGCTCTGCGGCTCTGCGGCGGCACTGGCGGCGGATGTGTGCTATCCCACTGCGGTACAGTGTGTCGAGGACGGCGGCGAGATACGCAAGATATATGACCTCTCTCCCGAGGATGACCCTGCTGGGATCCCCCGCTCTGACTTTGTCAAGGACGGATACCACTACACGCTGGCGGAGCTGCTGAAGCAGGAACTCCCCGAACGTGAGTGCTGCGAACACACCGAGACGGTGAGCGTAACGAGCAAGTCCAAAGACATGGAGAGTATGCTCGCACTGCTTCCCGCCGAACGTGAAGTGATAACCGAGGACGGCTTTGTGGGCACTCTCACACTGAAGCTGGACACAGTGAACGTAGAAGCAGGAAGCTGCGGCAGCAGCACCAAGGAGCTGGCGGCGACACGGACATATCCGGGGCTTGCAAGCCAGGACACATCGGTCATACCCAAGAGCGTGGAGGACAGCGGGAATACGCTTGCCCTTCAGAAGGTGGACTGGCAGGTCACGATGGCAGACGGCGTGGAGCGGTTCACGGCGGTGGCGACTTATACCGGAAGCAGGACGGACAGCTATGTCAAGGACTACATAGTTACTGCGGACTACGTCGGCGAGGTGGAGCGGATAGTTCTGAACAAGGTGCGGTATGTGGCGGTATTTGAGGACGAGGCTCTCGATACGCCTGCGCCTGAACCCACGCCGAGCACAGAGCCGGATATGGCTGAGAAGCCCGCATCGTCCCTAAACATCGGAGTGGTGCTGGTGCCGATAGTCTTTATAGTGATCATCGGCTCCGGGATCGGCATAGCACTGCTTATGCAGCGGCGCAAGGAGGGACGGCGATGAAAAAGCTGATAGCTCTTGCGCTTGCGATCTGCGCGGCATTCGGTCTTGTGCTCCCCGCAAGCGCACTGGAGTACACGATAGACGCGCCGCCTGCTCCGTGCTTTGGCAAACCCACCTCGATAGAGCGGACAGTCACGGCAGACCGTGGCGAGCGGCCGAACGTGGACTTGAGCAAGGATACTGCCGTACTGCCTCCCGCCTTTGGGACAGCGGCATGGGACGATGTACTCGTTGCGGACAGCATCGGCGGCGAGATAGCATCAGCGGCGGCTCTTGCATACACCAACTACACGGCGGTGGCTGCGGCTATGGTGAACGCGGACGGCAGCATCGGAACGCTCTCGATACCTTCCCTCGGCGTGAGCGCAAAGGTGTATGAGGGCACAGACCTCTCCACGCTTGCGAAAGGTGTTGGACATTTCACCGAGACGAGCATCTATGGCGGGAACGTCTGCATCGCGGGTCACAACCGTGGCGCAAACGACTATTTCGGCGATATACACACGCTGAATGTCGGAGATGCCATAACGCTCACCACGACGCTTGGCGCAAAGACCTACTCGGTGACGAGCGTGTCCAAGATAGAGTACACAGACGGCTCGGTGCTGTCTAACACCGCCGAGAGCTGTATCACTCTGATAACCTGCGTGAGCGGACAGCCGACACACAGGTGGTGCGTGAGAGCGATGGAGGTTCGGTAATATGCTTCGTTTCCTGCCCGCATAATTGTTGCATTTGCATCTCGACTTGTGCCTCGGATTCTGATATAGTGTCGTTGGAGGTGCAGGATATGAAACGAAAAGAGATTGCAATGATGTTAGCAGGCGCGGCAATAGGCGTGGCACTGTCCCCTATGGCGGCACACGCAGCCGAAGAACTGCTCACCGCAAAGCCGTCTTCGCAGGTGTTCTACCTGGACGGCAGGCAGGTGCAGATGGAGGCATACGACATCGCAGACCATAACTACGTCAAGCTCAGGGACATCGGCAGAATGGTGGGCTTCAACGTAAGCTGGCGCGCGGAGGACAACGCGGTACTCATAGAAACGGATGAGCCGTACTCGGACGAGTCCGCCACTCACCCCGCCGCGAATCAGACTGCGGACTACGCCGCAGAAGCCAACCCCGATGTGTTCACCGATACGCTTACGCGCGAGGTGTATGACGCGATAAGAGGCGCGGTGGTGCATATGGGCGATGATTCCTACGTCCGCACCGCGATACCGGATACGGACAGCAGCTACGCCGCCATGGACACCGTAACGGCGGCGATGGGCAATCACCCGATCTATCAGCCGAAGCGCAGTGCAGACGGTCTGTACTGTGAGGCGAGCTACTCCGAGGCATACGAGGAGGCGATCGCGCACACGCAGGGATTCCTCGACTCTATCGCCGATATGTCGGAACGCGATAAGGTAGAGCAGATAGCCTGGTATGTCTGCGACAGGCTTGACTACCGCACATCCATCACTTCGCCAACGAAAGTGCTTTCGCAGGACGGTGTGCTTGAAGGAAACTGTATGAGTTACGCTCACAGCTTCATCTTCATGTGCGGACGAGCAGGGATCTCCTGTCTGCTCCAGCACAGTGAGACGCATCAGTGGAACAAGGTGTATGTGGACGGACAGTGGTGGGATGTGGATCTCACAGCTACGGACGCAATAACTCATACAGCGGCGCAGGTACTTTTTGAGGACGGCGAACTGCAAGGAATCCACTACAAAAACAGCGCACCTGAGGTCACGGCGTTTATCCAAGAACTGCTCGTCCCCGGCTCTACCAAGTAACGATCAAACGAACAGCCACACGGCGGTATGCTTCAAGCATACCGCCTTTTGTTTTACGGAGGTATTTATGAAACACAAGACAAGTCACAGACTGGTGGCGCTTGCGCTTGCGGTCTGCACGATAATCGGGCTTGTGCCGCTCGCGTCCGCCGCGTCCATCGCAGACGGAAGCAAGACCGCCACGATAAGCCACACCGAGAACATCAGCATACTGCCCACAAACAGAGGCAATATCCTCAAGGCGGCGGGCTACACCTACACCACCAATGACGGACTGAGCGGTCCCGCCTACTGCATAGACTACGGACTCAGCAACACAACAAAGACGCTGCCGATAACCGGCAAGTACAGCTCACATCCCGCAGCGGCGGGCGTGTTCGCAAACGGCTACCCTCAGCACTCGCTCGCCACGTTCAACGAGCTGTACCTCGCGAGCAATCCGATACTGGCGGGGCTCACCGAGGAGGAGTACCGCTACGCCACGCAGATAGCGGTGTGGGCGTCTCTCGGACAGCTCGGCGTGGACGGTACGGCTTTCACGGCAGGGCGAGCGACTGTTCCCCAGCCAAGCGGCGACCTTCGGCAGATGCGTGTGTTCCGTGCGGTGCAGCTTATCCTTCAGGCGGCGAGCACATGGGACAGGATCTACTACACCGGAATGTATATCCGCACAGATGAGGATAAGCTCGGTGGGAATGTGGCTATACCCACCGACATGACTCTCGACTTCGCAGCGGACAACAACCGCTACGGAATAAAGCGCGAAGTCATAAACGGTGTGAGCTACTACACCAAGGAATATATCTTCGCAAGCGCCACATCCACCTACTACAACGGCTACACGCTGGAGCTCTGGACGACCGGCGCGCCGAGCGGGACTATCTTCACCGATATATCGAACAAGGAACTTGCGCACAGCAGTTGGAGGGACACACAGACCTGGCGGCTTCCGGTATCCGAATCCAAAACCGAAGTCAATGCAAATGGGTTTGAGTACAGCGGCAGGGCAAAGCTGTGCATTCCGGTGAACAATGCGCCGCCCCTGGGAGAGATCACGCTCCGCTGTGCCGCACAGATAACTCAGTACGACATCTATCTGGCATATAACGAGACTGCGAGTGAGCAGAGCTATATCATAGCCGATCCGAGCAAGGGTTCGCTGGAAACAAGCGCGGTCCTGACCTGGGGTGGACCGGGCGCGGCATTGGGTGCAGTCCTTGTAACAAAAGTAGGCGCAGGAGGCTCGCCGCTTGAAGGAGCCGAATTTGAACTGTCCGGTACAGATGGGACTTTGCGAACAGGAAAGACCGATTCGCATGGGGAAATAACCTGGATGGGGCTGAGTCCATCGGTTGAGTATACGCTCGCCGAAACGTCACCGCCCGCAGGATATGCGGTTGCAGAGCCTCAAACCGTGCGTGTCACAGCAGCGAACACCACCTACATCACCGTTCGGGACGATACCCAGCACACGCTCACCGTCCGCAAGGTGGACAGGCAGTCGGGCTACTCGCTGCGCGGCGCGGTGATAGCGTTCGAGCAGATAGACGGCTCGTTCAAGACTGCGCGCACCACAGACCACGCGGGCATCATCCAGATGGATGCGGAACAGCTCCCGATAGGCAGTTACAAGGTGTACGAGAAGGTCGCGCCGAGTGGCTATCAACTGGACAAGTCCGAGCAGACGGTACACTGGAGCGGCAAGCAGGACATGACGCTCACCTTCACCAATGTCCGCAAACCCACGCTGATAATCGCCAAGAGGGACAGCCGCACAGGGTACAGCTTGGACGGCGCGGTGTTCGACGTGTTCAAGGACGGAGCGAAGGTCACTACGGTAACGAGCAGCGCAGACGGCTGTGCGTATGTCCACGATATTTCAGGTGGGTACTACGAGGTGCGGGAGGTATCCGCGCCTGATGGCTATGTCGCAGACGGCAAGCTGCACGGCGTGAAAGTGGACTTGTACGACCCCGCCACCACAGACGACCCGATGCTTGTGATAGAGAACGACCGCAAGCCAAGCTTGAGGATCGTAAAGACGGACGCGGTAAGCGGCGACCCGATAGCGGGCGCGAAGTTTCACATCGTGTACGCCTCCAACAACACGTTCAGCGGAGAGATAAACGACCTCGGCAGCTACACCACGGACGAGGGCGGATTGATAGAGCTTACGCGCATTACAGACGGTTGGTATCGCATCACCGAGACAGAACCCGCTGCGGGGTATGCGCTCGGCAAGCAGCCTACGCAGGACGTGTACGTCAAGGCAGGGACAGGGCGCGTTGTGACGTTCGAGAACACTCCGCTGAGCGCTCTCGTGATAAAGAAGGTGGACGCAACAAACGGAGAAGTGCTTCAAGGCGCGAAATTCCGTGTGCGATACTTCGAGGGCGTGAGCGGCACAGGGGGAACAGTCATCGGCGAGTACGAGACGAGCGTGAACGGCACGGTCGTTGTGACAGGTTTGAAAGCGGGGACATACATCGTGGAGGAGATCGCCGCTCCGGACGGCTACACGATAGACGACGCGCCCAAGACGGTGTATCTGTCCGGCAAGGAACAGACTGTGGTCACGGTGGAGTTTGCCGATCAGCCGGAGAGCGGGCTTATCATCACAAAGCTGGATGCCGACACCAAAAAGCCGCTTTCGGGATCGGTGTTTGAGGTGAAGACGGACAGCGGCGCGGTGGTGGGCAGCTCCAACGGACGCTTCACAACCGACGCGAGCGGCGTGATACATCTGCCCAACCTTGCATCCGACACATACATCGTGCGCGAGGTATCCGCGCCGAGGGGCTATGTCTTGGACAGCACGCCGCAGACGGTGAAGCTCAGGCACGGCGAGACGCACAAGCTCACCTTCTACAATGAGCGCATCCCTGAGGGCAGCCTACGCATCACCAAGCTGGACGAGGAGACGCGGCAGCCGATAAGCGGCGTACAGTTCCGTGTGACCGAGATAAGCGGCAGGTATGTCGGGACGTACCGCACGAACAGTCGCGGTATTGTGAACATTAACGGACTGAACCCCGGCTGGTACACCGTGACCGAAACCGAGGCAGCGGATGGGTACGAATTAGATGCCGAGCCGAGGGACATCGAAGTGCGAAACGGCGAGACGGCGGTGCTGGAGGTAACGAATCGTCTCAAGGGCAGCGCGCTGATACACAAGGTGGACAGCATCACAGGCAAGGGCATATACGGCGTCCTGTTCCTCCTGTCCGATGCGAGGGGCAATCCCATAGGTCAGTACACATCGGACCAGAACGGCTATGTCTACATAGACGGTGAGCTGAAAGACGGCAAGTACACCGTTCGTGAGATACAGGCGGCGGAGGGCTATCTTCCGGATACCACGGCAAAGACGCTCTATGTCGAATATGGCGGCTGCCCGACCATAACCTGGTACAACACGCCGATCCGCGGGCAGATACAGATAACCAAGACATCCGCAGACTACAACTCCACAAACGGCTGTGCGGCGGGCACACCGATACCCGGCTGTGAATTCGAGCTGTACGACCACGCGGGCAACCTCGCGGACACCGTTCAGACGGACAGGAACGGCGTGGCTATCTCGGCACAGCTCCCGCTTGGCAGGTACAAGGTGGTTGAGAGCAAAGCTGCGGACTTCTATCTGCTCGATGGGACACCGATAGACGTGGAGATAGAGTACGCAGGACAGATCGTCCGTGTGGCAGCGACAAACGAGAGCGTGAAACTCGGTGTGAGTATTGTAAAGACGGGATATCACGAGGTGATGGGCGGACAGGAGATACGCTACACGCTGAGCAAGGCGGCAAACGACTCAAATGTCCCGCTTCAGTCCTTCTACTTCAGAGACACGCTGCCCACAAGCGCAGTGCGGCTCAACCGGATCGTGACAGGGACGTACAGCGCAGGCGGCAGCTACAAGGTGCTCTACCGCACCAATCTCAGCGGCGAGCAGTACCGAGTGCTTGCGGACAGTCTCAGCACAAGGCAGAGCTACACCCTGGACGCATCTCCGGGCGTGCTGAAGCTCGCGGCAAACGAGTACGTCACCGAGGTGTTCGTGTCCTTTGGCACTGTACCTGCGGGATTTCACGCCGTGACAGCGCCTCGCATCGACTGCACTGTTCTGCCCAACCTGCAGAACGGTACGGCATTCACCAACGTGGCTGACGTAGGCGGGCAGTACGGCGGCAAGTGGGTGCAGCAGGACAGCAAGTGGAGCACGAGTGTGTATGCTCCCACGAAACCGCTGCCCAAGACGGGATATTGAGAACAGGCAAACGGAGAGACTGCCGAGAGGTGGTCTCTCCAACTCTTTTTACAGGAGGATAATGATGAAAATTCAGAGAAAGACCGCTGCTGTATTTCTTGCCCTGCTCGTTATGGCGATGTCCTGCTCCACCGCGCTCGCGGCAGGAGAAGGTGTCGGGGACGTATCCGGCGCGGTGCAGCAGGCGTGGCAAGGTGCGGCTGCGCAGATAAAGACAGTGGTAGACAGCGTGGTGTTCCCCGCGCTCGACCTGATACTCGGCGTGGCGTTCTTCGGCAAACTGGCAATGGCGTACTTCGACTATCGCAAGCACGGAGCATTTGAGTGGACCGGACCCGCGATACTGTTCGTCTGTCTCATCTTCACTCTAACCGCACCGCTCTACATCTGGAACATCGTGGGGATAGGATAAGGAGGTGATAGTTTGTTCATATGGGACATCCCGGGCAGCATGATAATGGACGCGGTGCTCAACTGGATGTACGGACAGGTGGTAGGTCTCTTCGGGAGCTTCTTTGCGAATCTGTCCCGCATGGGCTCGGATATGTTCGGACTCAGGTGGGTGCAGGCTGTGGTGAAGTTCTTCTCGCAGCTCGGATGGGCACTGTTTGCCGTGGGCGCTGCGGTCTGTGTGTTCGATCTCGCGATGGAGTACATGAACGGACGCGCAAACCTGCGGCAGGCTGCGCTTAACATAATCAAAGGACTGCTCGCCGTGTCACTCTTTACCGTTGTGCCGGTGAAGCTGTATGAGCTGTCCGTAACGGTGCAGGAACAGCTGTCTAACGGCATAACCGGATACGGCATGACGATAGATCAGCTCGGACAGCAGCTCGCTGAGGCATTTGCCGTTGAGGGGAATATCACGGACGTGGACAGCATGCCGAACCTCGGCATAGACCACGTCAACCCTATCCTGATGCTGTTCAGTGTGATCTTCGTGGTGTACGCCGTAGTGAAGGTGTTCTTTGCTAACATCAAGCGCGGCGGCATACTCCTCATCCAGATCGCTGTCGGAAGCCTGTATATGTTCAGCATACCGAGAGGTTACACGGACGGTTTCGTACAGTGGGCAAAGCAGATAATTGCGCTCTGCCTTACCACCTTTCTGCAGACCACGCTGTTGGTGGCAGGGCTTATGGCGTTCATCTCTCATCCGCTGCTCGGGATAGGGCTTATGCTCTCCGCCAACGAAGTGCCGAGGATAGCGGGCATATTCGGTCTGGACACCAGTGCAAAAACTCACTTCTCGTCTGTTGTATACACGGCGCAGGCGGCAGTGAACACGACCAAGACGATAGTCGCCGCAGCAAAATAGGAGGTGCCGAAAAGACCGCTAACATACTCACTCTCGGCTCGCTCTTTGATGGGATAGGCGGATTTCCTCTTGCCGCTGTACGAAGCGGTATCAAGCCGCTGTGGGCAAGCGAGATAGAGCCGTTTCCCATCGAGGTGACGAAGCATCACTTCCCCGACATGGTCCATGTAGGGGACATAACAAAGCTGGACGGGGCGGTGCTGCCGCCTGTGGATATAATCTGCGGCGGCAGCCCGTGTCAGGATCTGTCTGTTGCCGGAGCGCGCGCCGGACTTGCGGGTGAGCGCTCCGGTCTTTTTATGCACCAAGTCCGTATCGCTAAGGAGATGAGATATGCAGATATTCTACGAGGGCGAACAGCTCTCGATATTCGACCACGATTCTTCGTATGGGAGAACGTGCCCGGAGCATTCAGTTCGGGCGAAGAAAAGGGAGATGACTTCCGCGCAGTCCTGGAGGAGGTCGCTCGAATTGGTTGCGATGCCGTATCAATACCTGAACCTTACCCCCGGGTTTGGCAACCTGCTGGGTGTATCGTACTGGGAGATACTTTCTCCCTTGCGTGGCGATGCCTCGATGCTCAATACTGGGGTGTCCCCCAAAGACGCCGTAGGATCTTCCTTGTCGCAGATTTTGCAGGCACAACCGCACCCACGATACTTTTTGAGCAGGAGAGTCTGCCTTGGGATACTGCGCAGGGCTAAGGAGCGCGGCAAGGAGCTTCCTCAGCAACTGTGGATCGCACTGATGATGCAGGCGGGATTGATGGCCATGAATGAGCACCCCTCTCCTCCGTTGGCGTTTCACATAAATCAGCGCGAGGAGACGATAGACCTCGGCGAGACTGCGGGTGCGCTTCTGGCTACTCCCAATATGCAGATGCAGACGTTCGTATCACAGAAAGTGTACGAGAATCACGTCATAGACGCGCGCTACACAGAGCAGGAAGTCGTGCCCACTATCTCCGCGCGTGCTGGGACTGGCGGGAACAATCTGCCTCTGATCGAAGATGGAGACGAGTCGGTTATGTGCATCGTTGGCAACATCATAGACCGACAGCCGCAGAACGGCGGTAACGGCGTAGGCGTACAGGCGGACATCGCCTACACCATAACAGCCACAGACCGCCATGCGGTGTTTGCGCGGCAGTGGGTGGACGAGTTCAGATCCTGCAATGTGGCTTCCACACAGGTCGCACGACAGCACAAGGATGCCACCGATCTGGTGTGTGAGACACAGATATACGGACAGTCCTGCTACGGAGGCTACTCCGAAGGCTGTGCCACACTTCGAGCAGAGGGCGGAGACAGCGGCGGCGGAAGCGAGAACCTCGTTGTTTCGCAGGACGAGAACTCCCCCGCCGTGCAGCTCATCCGCAGGCTGACACCGTTGGAATGCGAGCGGCTGCAAGGCTTTCCGGATGGCTGGACAGACGTAGGCGATGCGGCGGACTCGAAGCGATACAAGGCGCTCGGCAACAGCGTGGCGATACCTTGTGTGGAGTTCGTGCTGCGCGGGATAGCGATGGCTGCGAAGATGGGTGTATAGTGCTTCGGTTTACCGCGCTTTGCATCTGATTGTTTGTTGGGCTTGGTGATAGCTATTCCATAGCGTTTGAGATATGCTTGTAGTCGAAAGGAGGTGGAAAGCATGGATGAGACAAAGAATTTATGTGCTCAGATACCGGTGGAGCTCCACAACAAGGTGCGGCAGTGTCAGGCAGAATCGGGGTTGTCGCTCAGTCAGTACATGACCAAACTAATAGGCGAATACTACGAAAACGGAGGTAGGACAAACATGAGCGGAAGCATAAGGACAGTAGCATTTCAGGTGGATACCGAACTCTTCGAGCGGTTCAAGGCGTACCTGGACAGACGTGGGATCTCTCAGAAAGCATTCTTTATCGAGTGCATACAGGATGCGGTGGGCGAGTCCACAGAGGGAGACATACAGGACAAGGCAGGCAACACCGACTAAGCAGCGATCAGCACAGTGCCGCGAACCGACAGCAGGAACATCGGCTCGCGGCGCTGTGCTTTGCGTTCAAACTAACATGTAAAACTTTGATAATTCTGGAATAATTTCCCAAAATAGCTTGAATTTGCTTGCAACATGTTCAAAACAGCTAATCGCACAAAATATTTTTCTACATATTTTTCGAAAAATAGATGTCCATTTTTGATGTATAATTGGCATATATAGATAGAGAGTGAAAAAAACTCTCGGCAAAAATTCAAGCGAAAATGCTAAGGAGGTTTAGATCATGAAGAAGTATAGGTTTAAGTTCGTGGCTCTACTCGTAGCCGTGGCGCTCATGCTGCCGAACTTCACCGGTGCGGGCGCGTTAGAAGATGACTACGCAGATAATGAAATTGCTAATATTACGCAAGTACTCGAAGAACAAGTTCCAGCAATGGACGCATACGAAGCAATAATTTCATCGTGGGCTGGTGAACATGAAGGCCTTCGCTACCCGAACTCGTTTGGCGGATTTTATATTGATGACAGCAATAGGCTGGTTATCAGACTTTTAGATATTGAGGATACTGCACTACAGGAAAGTCTTTTGGCTATTGTTAATGACGCTAATATTGTAAAATTTGAAAAGGCGACAATATCGCTAAATGAGCTTATTGATATACAGTATTCTGTTGAGGAGTTTTATTCCGAATTGAACATCTTGGGTACTGGCTTGGATATAATCAATGAGCAAGTAGTCATCACAGCGGAAGCAGTAGATGGTGGGATACTTTATAGAAGTCATCCTCACATACGTGTCGAGTTTGGTGACTGTAACTTTAGTCCTAACGCGGCTCCTATATGCAATACCGGCAACTTGGTCATGTCTAGTTCATCCGCTGGTATTAATACTAGCGGTGCAGTGTATGGCACTTTAGGCTGCTTTGGTTCGTATTACTTCGACGGTGGTCGTAAGCCTTGCTTTGTGACAGCAGGTCATGTGATATACGATTTTTATTACTACAAGAAACCTATGTATGTTGTTGTAAAAGACGACAAAGGAAAAGAAACATCAAGAGTCTCAGTAATAAGCGGCTACAAAGATTACTGCAACGAATCTGAGTGCGTTGCTGTTAGTGGGAGTCGGTTATCACAAAGCACTGTGCAATCTGGTACATCAAGTGGAGATTATGCTTTCGTCGCTTATGACAAAAACAAGTTATCTGCCGATAGTGACATTCAAGTTGGTAACGCTGTGGCAACAGTAAAGGGATATTTCGGACAAGCTTTCTACAATCCTGCATCTGGAGAGTATGACATTGACGTGAAAGATTATGGGATGGCATCTTTCCCGCAGAATACGACAGTCATGAAAGGCGAGGGAGTGTCGGGATTTTCTACAGGAAGAGTTTATTCAACAAACTGCACTAGCGCTGGCGCATACACTTCAAGTAGCGGATCAAATTATAACATTGAACACACAATTAAGGTGTATCACACTTTTGGCGGACAGAATGATCTTTTCAGCAACCCTGGAGATAGTGGCGGTCCTGTTTACTATCAGTCGAGTTCTGGTCATGTTTTGACAGGGTTTGTTACAGGGACAGAAACGATAAAAAGCAACGGAACATCTCGGTACTACGGACATATTACTCCGATTACTATTCTTTTGGCAGATGGATTCATACCATATCCCTGGTGCGAAACATACTAAGTCAATTCCAACCGCCAGTAGCGACCTTTGTAAGGTCAGCAGACAAAACTTAAGGGATTAAGCGAAATTCCCACTACTTTTTAGTGGGAATTTCGTACGAATTCAAAAATGAAAAGAGAACATCTACTGCCTTTGTTTGCTATACTATGCATTTTTGTTGTTGCGGTTTCGGCCCTGCGGCCCGCCGACCCCAACCCCGATTTCGGGAATGTGCCGGAGGTGTGCCGAACAAGAAATTGGGTAGAAATAACAGATTGCGAAGGAGATACTCATCTGCTGAGAGCTGCAAGCTACTTTGTCGATGAATACTCCGGCGTATATGTTCGGTTTGAGGGGGACAGCGACTTTCTGCTGACCACGAATCATTATGTGGATGGTAAGCTGATAGATCGCAGCGGGGCAGATACAAACTTCGGCAGGGTCGAGAAATGGGTGGATGACGCCTGGGTCTTTTGGGGAGATATTGAGCCATACCTCGTGATGTCTGGTGGAACGGGTGGTTTGGCGACCTTAGAGCCTATGCCGAACATCCAGCTGTTTTGGAACGATCCGGATAGTCTGAATGATGGGCGACAGGTTTTGCTGCCCGAATTCGAGTACGGCGCAAAATACCGTATAACCCATTACTTCAAGCCATGCGAATACATTATCGGAGCTGTGAGCTTGAGGGAAATCGCATCGCAGGGTACGCCTGCGGAGTTATATTCGATAACTCATACGGTGGAAATACCGGCTATAAGCAATAAGCGGTTTGACTTGGTGTCTTTGGGGCTTGGCTTTTCGCCCTCAGAGGATGGGATCAGCGGGATGGGGCAGATCATGCCCACCTTGCGTGTCAATCACGGCGAGCCGCCGTATTGGGATGCAGGCGCAAGCAGATTGGAGGTTCGGACAGGCGGCAAATGGATTCCCGCTGTCGGAGAGGACGGAGCAAATGCGGTGAAAATGCCGAATGTTATGGGCAAAGCTGGCGACATATATGAACTTCGAGAATACATGGGCGAGCCGCAGGTCTATCAGACTTGGCAATTATTTTTCGATGTCGCGGACAGAAACGCGGACTACCGCCTGACCCTGCACTTCACCGAAAAACCGGACGGGTCGGGCGAACAATACACACTCACGCTCAACCTGCGCTTCGACGAGTAGACCGATCTCGGATACACATCGGCTATGGAGGTGAGTCCAGTGCAGTAAGGAAATTCGTTCAACGAATTACACTCAACATGAAACTTTTAGGAGGTACATAATATGAAGAAGTATAAATTCAAGTTCGTGGCACTGTTGGTAGCCGTGGCGCTCATGCTGCCGAACTTCACCGGTGCGGGCGCGTTGGTGGAGAACCAAGTGGGTGATGAACGTTCTACGATAGAAGAAATGGAAGCGTTATGTGCCCTGCAAGATGATGCTATTAAAGCATATAGGTCAATAATGAACCATTGGAGGAATGAAGAGCAAAATGTGATATATCCGAATACATATGGAGGCTCTTATATAACAGTAGACAATAGACTTGCCGTGAAGTTAGTTAATAATGACCAAGCCCTGCGCGAAGAGATTACGTCCATAGTTAAAGACCCGAATATTTTAGTTTTTGAATCTACTGATATATCTTTGACAAATCTCAAAGAGCTTGCGTACAACGCAAAGGACAGCCTTGATAGTCAGTACAAAATTAATTCTATAGTGATTCACCAAAAAACAAGTACCGTAGATGTATCTGTTGTGCCGTCAGATGTTTCGTTATATAGCAGTCCGGTTGAGATAGATCCTCACATAGTAATATCACTCGAGGAACCTCTTGAGCAGTTTTGGAATTGTATATCTGGCGTAGAAATTGATACATCGACCTCTACTACACAGGTATCTGCCTCTATGGGTTGGTGTGGTAAATTCAAATTTATCGGCGAAAAGGACTATAAAAAATGTTTTTTAACAGCAGGACATGTTATAAGAAGTGCAAAGGCGGATAAAGCTTCGATAAAGTACAACAATACAACAATTTTCAACTATAATGATATGTCGGATAATTCTGGTGTGTGCCGTACATCTTTTGCATATGGGGATATTCAGCCTACTTCAACAACAACAATCGGGGACTATGCATTTCTCTATTCCAGTTTGATGACCCCATCTAATCTGTGCAAATACGGTACTTCAAATATTCAAATTAATGGATGGCTAACTGATCCAGAAAACCAGCTGCCCGATGAAGCAAAAGTTATAAAGGCGTATGGCAAAAGTGGGGTTAAAGAAGGCAAAATTTCGGGTTATTCTGTATACACCACTTTCGAAAATAATGTTGGTGGTGTAGTATATAGCGACACTGTTTACGGTCTTATTGAGGTGGACTGGAAAGATGGGACAGTACCTTTTGCAAGACCTGGTGATAGTGGATGTACTGTGTATTATAATGACGGTTCTCAAAATGTGCTATGTGGAATTATCACCGGAGGTACAGTAGACATCAAGGTGGGTAAAACTTATTTTACTCCTATCGATTTGATATGTGACACCGGTTTCATTCCGTACCCGTACACAAATGGATATAATGGATAAATAGTGAAATGCATCTGGGTTATTTGTGTTATACAAATAACCCAGATGCATTTGGAGGGGATTTGTATGAAATATAAAGTTTTGCTTTTAATTTTGGTTGTGATATTGGTTGTTGCTATATGTATGGTGACATACAAGCAAAATCCCGCCAACACATTCTATGAATTTACAGTAAATCCCGACTTTATGTATAGCGACTATCTGTACACCCCTCTACAGAAATTTTCAGTGGGGAGCGAGAGTGATACCGATTTGCTGCGCGTCACCGCCGTGTCCCGACCGACGGTGAATAATGGCATAGTATATCTCGGCGTGTTTTTTGATATGAACCATCCGGATCTTGTCTTTACCTATGATGAGCTTGTGGATGGATTGCCACAATCAGATGGATCGGTAAAAGAGGCATCAGTGGAATGTTATTCTAACGGAATGTGGGACATGTGTCCTATGCATGTGGGTGTCGGAGTTTCCTTGCCATCACATTATCCAGTTCCCTCTACTATCTCGGCAGGGGAAACAAGAACAGTTATAGGCTTGGATGGAGGCACCTGCCGTGCAGGGTATTATCGATTCACAATATACTTCTTTGAGTTGGATAGTCAGGGTGGATATGGATCTATCAATACAAGGGGTGAGCGTCACTATGTCTCTTTTGTTGCATATATACCGGATATATCATACAAGCCATATGAGGTCTCAAATGTAAGTATATCCATTTGTTCTGATGAACAGAATGGGTTTTTAGCAGAAATAACTCCAAAGATAAAATCAAACAAAGGAACGCTCTACCTCGATTCTGCCTCTGTCAAACTTGAAAAGCGAAAGGGACGTGACTGGGAGGTGCAGGAGGATGCATTCTGCTCTGACAGCGTGGATTCTTCCGATAGATGGCGCGACGCTACCGCCATTCGCGATCCGATAAAGCTGAGTGTTGAAAGCCTTAACGCCGACTACCGCCTGACCCTCCACTTCACCGAACACCCCGACGGCACTGGCGAACAATACACACTGACGCTCAACCTTCGCTTCGACGAGTGACCGATCTCAGATACACATCAGCTATGGAGGTGAGTCCAGTGCAGTAAGGAAATCCGTTCAACGAATTACACCCAACATGAAACTTTTTAGGAGGTACATAATATGAAGAAGTATAAATTCAAGTTTGTGGCACTGTTGGTAGCCGTAGCGCTCATGCTGCCGAACTTCACCGGTGCGGGCGCGTTGGTGGAGAACGAGGTGGACGATGGTCTGCTGACATGGGAAGAGGTCGAACTCACAGCCCAGCTTGAAAGTCAAGCAGTAGAAGCCCACGATGAACTCGTCGCAGCATGGACAATTGAAAATGGGGAAATATGCTATCCCGAAAATTTCGGAGGATATTATATCACCGATAACTATAAATTGGCCGTCAAAATAGTCAATGGTGATGAAGAGTTTATGAATCAAGTCCTTTCTATAGTAAGCAACCCTTCAAGTGTTGAGTTTGAAACAACGGATATATCTTACAGTGAATTAATTGATCTTAATAGACGTATGCCAGAATATGCCTCAAGTATGAACCATTCTTTCGTTTACTCCGGTATCAATATTGAAAGTAGCACAGTTCTGCTGGGTGTGAAACCCTCAAAAGGCGATAAGGTCAGAGTCTCATCCAATGATTTGCCTATACCGTATTACAATCACGTCAGCATAGAATACGTTGATGACTTACCGTCGACTGAGGTTAATGGCATAGAACCATCTTCCGCTTCGGCGTATCACGATGGAGCTTTACTTGGTGACAAGGTCGAAAGTTGGGGATTTGCCCACGACTATGGTTCGATAGGCGCATATGGGTACTATGATTTTAACGGAGATGGGAAACTTGATAAGAATTCAGAGGCTTGCTTTGCTACTGCTGGTCATATAGGTTTTTTTGCAAAATACTATGCAACAGCAATTCGAGTTGCCGGCAATATTGTAATTGACCAAGCCGATGTGCGAGACGGAGATAATTATATTAAATACGTCTTCGGAAGTAGCGAACCCAATATTGAAGGGTATTATTCGTCTATAGGTGATTATTCATTTTTCAGATACCAGAAAAACTTATCGCCTACAAATGTAGTATCAGGTACTGGTCGCAAAATTACCGCCTACAACGCAGCAAACGATTTAGGTAAGGTTTCGGTTTATAAAGTTGGTGCTACAACTGGGTTGAAGGTTGGCAAAATTGAAAATAACGATATGAGCTATGCTTTTGTATTTGATAATAGTATTCCGCACGAATATGCCGATAAAAAAGTTATAGTGTACAACATGATTGGTGTAAAAGGCACAGGCTTTGGAGAAGGTGGTGATAGTGGCGGTCCCGTATACACTGTCAGCTCTTCCGGACTATGCTTATGCGGATTGTTTGATGGAGAGAACGTAACCAGGGATATGTATGTATTCACTCCAATGAATATCGTTTGTTCTGGCGGACAATTTGAACCATACTTAGGCTAAACCCATGAAGAATGCAAGAAGATCGTTCTATATTTTTACGCCTATACTTATAGTTTCTTTGTGTTGCTTTACTTTGTTCCAGTGGTTCAGAGAACCGTCGGTGGACATAGTCTCTGGGAACGAAAAATTTTATATACCAGAGGATAGCTCCGCACATAAAGTTCACCTGTCTGGGTGCGCTGATATGATCGACGCTACATTACTTGGAATGGGCGTTGATGGAGCGCGGACAATGGCAATCAGTGTTAAAAGCTCAAACCCGGACAAATCTTATGCCTTTACGGCTTCAAAACTGGAGCATGGGTTCAAGGTCGGCGTTTCCGATTCTCCGGATATACTGGCCGAACGATGGAACGGCGAGAGCTGGTCCCCACTCGATGATGTTCAATATGTGCCCACACTGTTGAATTTCAAGAAGACCACAAAACCACAAATCATAGCTGACTACGCCATACTGGAGTTTTTCTTTCCGATAGACGTACCGGGCAGATACAAGTTGACGCTGTTCTTTCGTGAATATGAAACGGACAGTCTGTCTACCGTTGGGGATATGCTGGATATATCGTTTGAAGTCGAGATCCCCGAAGCGGATGGTTCTCGGTACAACTTGTACTCTGTATATACAAAGTATGTTGAGGAAACGGGAGCTGGCATTGTTGAGCTGTTGATAAAGTCAGGAGATGAAATGACCCACCTATATTTGGACATCGAATCCATCGATGCGCTTGGCAAAGATGCGGAGATACTCTATGTTAGACCGGAACAGAAGTTCTTTAGAGATATATGCGAATGGAATGATCAATACTGCCATTATGGTGTTATTGGCATTCCCGAGGTCGACAGGGCAGAAACCTGTCCCTTGACCCTGCACTTCACCGAGAACCCCGACGGCAGCGGCGAGCAGTACACCCTCACGCTCAACCTTCGCTTCGACGAGTGACCGATCTCAGATACACATCAGCTATGGAGGTGAGTCCAGTGCAGTAAGGAAATCCGTTCAACGAATTACACCCAACATGAAACTTTTTAGGAGGTACATAATATGAAGAAGTATAAATTCAAGTTTGTGGCACTGTTGGTAGCCGTAGCGCTCATGCTGCCGAACTTCACCGGATCTGTAGCAGTGACTAGGGACGATGGTACATCTATAACAATTGAAGAAATACAAAATATAGCTCGTCTAGAAGAACCCGCATCAACAGCCTATAATGATATGCTTCATTCATGGGTCGACGAATCAAACACAGTTGTGTATCCTGATATGTATGGCGGTAGTTATTTACGAGAAGACTATAAATTGGTTGTAAAACTTGTGAACAACGATTCAACGCTCCGTGAAGCCATTATTTCAGTAGTTCGCAATCCCGAAGTCGTTGTATTTGAAGCTACAGATATATCGCGTAAAGAATTGATTGATCTCACAAACAGCCCAGATCTTTTAAATATAAACGGTGTTCAATGTCTCTCTGTTGACTATGAGGCGAGTTCCGTATGCGTAACTGTGGATAAAAATGTAATTTCAAAAAAGAAAGCGTTGGCTTTTCCTGTCGATAAATCTCACATTACTGTAAACTTTTCTGATCCTATAGTAAAGCAGACAGCAGCATGGGCTCCAGGATCCACTATGGAAATAAAAGATGCTGAGGGGATATTAGGAAGCGTAGGGTGGTTCGGTAAGTACGATTTCCCGGATGCAGGAGTGAAAGATTGTTTGCTAACAGCGGGACACGTTATCGAAGAAGCAAGGAAGTTTTATCCGAAAAATGTTATTTCGAGCAATAGTCCTTCTAGTGTGATCATTTACGGTGGCAACGTTAGAACGAGAGGATATGCATATTGCAGTTTTGACGAAACACCGAAGCGTAACCCTCAAGACAATACAACACCGATGTACAATGGTGATTACGGTTTCTTTAGAACTTCAATTACTCAAACTAATCAGACATATGTTAGTGGTGTTGCCATTCCGCTAAGCATTCCTTCTCCCCCACTTGGGTATGAAACACTAAAAAACAAAAGTATATTTAAAGCGGATGGCAAGTCCGGTGCATGTGTTGGCGAATTAACTTCTAGTTATACAATAGTTAATGATGCCGATGAGGGTCGATCAATTAATAATTCATACACAGTAATGTCAAAAAACACTACCAGAGCATTTAGCGAGTGCGGAGATAGCGGATGTACTGTTTTTTACTATGAGGGAGATACGCCATATGTGGCAGGAATTATCATCATGGGTCCGGAGACGATTTCTGAGACAAACAACGCCGTTTCTGCGTATACAACATTTGAAGCCATCACAAAAGATGACTTCACGCCGTACCCATTTAATTGATTTTGGGCGCTGACCACTTAACATGAAAAAACTAACAATTGCTGTCGCTTGTGTTGCTTTTGCTGTAGCTGTGGCGTACTTTGCATGCTCAACTCGTCAGAATTCCTACTTTGGTTATACAGATGAAGTATATGCAGCCTTTGGACAAAACTTAAGATTTATCGATGGTGAGGATTTGCTTGAGCTAATTTACTGCGGTGCCTCTGTTTCTCCGACTAACTCGAAATTCTATATTCAATCCAAAGATGAGACAAGTTCATATATTATGTCCGGAAATATTTGGGTTGATAGTAGAATCAGTAGTATCGAGGATTCAGAGTTGAAAAGGGGGTGTGTGGAACAATACCGCAACGGAAAGAGGACAAGTGTGTACAGCATTGGTTGGGTAGGTTCACACTATCCGGATGCTGTGAAATTCTTTGTAGACGGAGGGAAAGGGTATCAGAATTATTATGTTCCAATGCCAGCTCTAATTGACAAATCCATTGTTACGCTATTCTATCGCGAAGGCGTGATAGACGAAATGGGAAACATTGATTCGGTCGGCGATATAAAATCGTCATCGTTTGAGTGGAAATCTCGACCCCATACAAACAAACCGTTCGACGTGATGGAGGTTTCTTTTTTTAAAGAAACAGGAAACCCTGATGTACTTTGGATTCGAAAAAATGGAGATCTGGAATTACCATACCTTGACATATCAACTATGTTTTATGAACGGTTAATAGACGGAGAATGGGTACGCTGTATATCGGGGTACAATTATCACTCTGAAAGTGAGGCGAGGTTCGACTCGGGGGTGCGCTACAATGATTATGGGGAAGCATTTACCGATACAGCTGGTTATCGTATATGGGCAGGTCAGTTGAGCCCCGGGGACTATCGTCTTAATGCTATTTTCTATGAAAACCCCGATGGCACTGGCGAGCAGTACACCCTCACGCTCAACCTGCGGTTCGACGAGTAGACCCACCGCACCACATACCTTCAGGGAGAGACTATGTCTCTCCCTATTTTTGTCTGCAAATCTGCGCTGCCATGCACCCCACTCCCCTATCGTCATGTGCGCAGCCATCCCCTATCACCCCACCGAAAGGAGGTGTTCCCCATGTTCATCTACCCCCGCGATCTCAAGTCCAAACCGACGCTGTGGCTGTGGGAGCTCAAGGACATCGCCGTGCTCGGCGCGGGACTTGTGCTCTCTGTGCTCGCGCTCGCAAGAGGATTTGGGATGCTGCCGCTCGTCCTGTCGTTCACGTTCGGCTTTTTGTCCATCCGCATAGACGGCACGAGCGTGCTGGACTTCCTGCGCCACGCCGTAGGTTTCCTGTTCCTGAATCAACAATACTACGAATGGAGTGATCCACGCTGAAAGCAAAACAGAGAAAAGAACTCAGACAGCGGCTGTCCACGCGGCAGCTCATGGGAATAGACGAGCTCACCGAACACGGCGTAAAAACCGCAGACGGTGAGCTCGTCTATTATCTCATACAGCCGGACAATCTGTCGGTGCTGTCCGCCGAGGATGTGCTCGGCCGCGTCACCGCACTTGCAAATCTGCTCCGCAGCACGGACGAGCTGATACTCGCCGCCTTCGATTCACGCGAGAGCTTTCAGGACAACCGCAGTTTCTACCGCGAGCGCCTCGAACGCGAGGAGATCCCCGCCGTCCGCGAGCTGCTCCGCCGAGACTTGGAGCATCTGGACGCGATACAGAGCGGGGTGGCATCCACGCGCGAGTTTGCCATGATACACCGTCTGGACGGCACGAACACTGCGGAACAGTCGCAGCTTACACAGCTGGAGAAACGGATAAGCGGCAGCGGCTTCCGCGTGCGTCTGGCGAACCGCGAGGATGTGAAACGGATACTCGCAGTCTACTACCAGCAGACCGATGCGGAGGATTTGCCCGACATAGACGGAGAAAGTGAGGTGATGGCGAATGCTGAAAGACCTGCTGAAGCTGATAAAGCCTGATGAAGCCCAAAGCACCGACTCAGAGTACCGCCCCAAGGGCTTCATAGACATGATAGCACCCGCAGCCGTGCGCTTCGGGACGGACAGCTATATCCTCGGCGATACATATCGCTGTACGCTCGCACTGCGGAGCTATCCCACAACCACCGAACAGCTTGCGCTTCTGCGGCACATCGGCGAAAAGAGCGGCGTAACTCTGCGCATCTACACACGCAAGGTCACACCGCAGGAGGAGAACGCAATACTGCATAACGCCGCAAATCGCAGCCGCATGGAGCGCAGTGATAGGGATAACCTCAAACGCTCGGTCACCGCCGAGGCGGATCTGCAGGACGTGGTGTCGCTGATAGCCACCATGCAGCGCAGCCGAGAGCCGCTCGTCCACTGCGCGGTGTTTATCGAGCTGTGCGCAAAAGACCTCGACTCGCTCCGGTCGCTAAAGGACGAAGTGATGGCGGAACTGACCCGCTCCAAGCTGTCGGCGGACAGCATACTGATCCGCCAGAAGGAGGGATACCTCTCCGCAAACCCTGCCGGAAAGAACTCATTCGGCGGACTGTTTGAACGTGTGCTGCCCGCAAGCTCGGTGGGTGATCTCTATCCATTCAACCACTCGGGCAAGACAGACCCCAATGGCTTCTATATCGGGCGGGACAGATACGGATCGAATGTCATCGTGGACTTGGACAGACGCACAGCAGACCGCACCACAGGAAGTGCGCTTATACTCGGCAACAGCGGACAGGGCAAGAGTTATCTGCTCAAGCTCCTGCTCTGCAACATCCTTGAGAGCGGCAAGAGTGTGATCGCCTTGGACCCCGAACACGAGCTTGTTGAGCTGTGTTCAAACCTCGGCGGCTGCTTCATAGACCTGATGGGCGGAGACTACCGCATAAACCCTATCGAACCGAAACTTTGGAACACGGATGGGGACGAGGATAAAACAGCTCCCGCCCCTTTCAGACATCGGACGATACTCAGCCAGCACATCTCATTCCTAAAAGACTTCTTTCGCAGCTACAAGGACTTCGGCGACAGGCACATCGACACGATAGAGATAATGCTGGAGCGGCTCTATCACGAGTGGGACATAGACGACAAGACCGACTTCTCCGCTCTGCTTCCCACCGACTATCCCACGCTCTCGGATCTGTATACCTACATCGAGGCGGTACACAGCGGGTATGACCGCGAGGAACGCCCGCTGTACACCAAGGAGCTGCTGCAGGAGGTACTGCTCGGACTTCACTCTATGTGCTGCGGGTCGGACAGCCGGTTCTTTAATGGACATACCAACATAACCACAAGCCGCTTTCTGGTGTTCGGCGTGAAGGGACTGCTCCAGTCGAGCACAAACGTGAAGGACGCGATGCTGTTCAACGTGCTGTCCTACCTCTCCCACCGACTGCTTACCGAGGGCGGCACGGTGGCGGCGCTGGACGAGCTGCACGTCTGGCTGTCCAACAAGATAGCAATAGAGTACATCCGAAACGTCCTCAAGCGAGCGCGAAAGCAGGAGTCGGGCATGATACTGGCAAGCCAGAATCTGGAGGACTTCCTTCTCCCCGGCGTTGCGGAGTACACGCGACCGCTGTTTGCGATACCCACTCACCAGTTCTTTTTCAACGCGGGAAATGTGGACAAGCAGGCGTACATGGATAATCTCCAGCTCGAACCTTCCGAGTATGAGCTGATACGCTACCCGCAGCGCGGAGTGTGTCTGTACAAGTGCGGCGGCGAACGATTCCTGCTGGAGGTACACGCGCCGGAGCACAAAGAGCGGCTGTTCGGCAGTGCGGGCGGGAGGTGATAAGTTCTGGATCTTCGAGAACAGAGATTTGGCATTGAGGTCGAGATGACCGGACTCTCGAGAGACGAGGCGGCTTGTATCTGTGCGGAGTTTCTCGGCGGGACTGTTCACTATACAGGAGGGGTATACGGCACCTACACAGCCACGGCTCCGGATGGGCGCGAGTGGAAGTTCGTGCGGGATGCAAGCATTTCAGGGCAGCGCAGGTCGGACGGCGGCTATATCTCGGATAGCGACTGTCAGGCAGAGCTCGTGTCCCCGATATGCAAGTATGAGGATATAGAGACGATCCAAGAGCTGCTGCGAAAGCTGCGCGTCGGCGGCGCGTTCGTTAATGGAAGCTGCGGTGTTCACATTCATGTGGATGCCGCTCCTTTTGATGCTCCGCATCTGCGAAATCTCGTGAACATAGTTGCGGGAAAGGAGGATCTGCTGTTCCGTGCTCTGCGTGTGGATGAAATAAGAGAGCGCGACTACTGCAAGAAGATAGACTCAGACTTTTTGGCGGAGCTGAACCGCAAAAAGCCGAAGACGCTGGACGCGCTCAAAAACATCTGGTACAGGGGCAGAGACGGAAGCAGCGAGCACTACCACAGCAGCCGCTATCACTGTCTCAACCTGCACAGCGTTTTCCAAAAAGGGACGGTGGAGTTTCGCGCTTTCAACGGAGAGATGCATGCAGGCAAGATAAAGGCATACATACAGCTCTGTCTTGTCATGACCGCGCAGGCACTCAACCAGCGGTATGCAACGCAGCACAAGACCGAGACGACCAACGACAAGTATTCGTTCCGCGTCTGGCTGCTGCGGCTCGGCATGATAGGCGATGAGTTCAAGACTGCCCGCCACCATCTGCTAAAGCACCTGGATGGAAACACAGCATGGCGTGACCCGCAACAGGCTATGGATCAGAAACGGCGGCTCAAGGAGCAGCGGCAGACGGAACAGATGAGTGAAATGACAATGTAAAAGGAGAGATTTTATATGCGGAAAAAGTTGTACGCCGCCTACGGCAGCAACCTGAACATCGGGCAGATGTCGACGCGCTGTCCCGATGCGGCGATCTACAAACGCGCCACTCTCAAAGACCACGAGCTGCTGTTTCGCGGCGCTGCCTACGGCGCGGTGGCAACGGTAGAGCCGTGCGCAGGAAGTTCGGTGCCGATAATGCTCTGGACGATCTCCGAGCGGGACGAAGCAGCCCTTGACAGATACGAGGGGTATCCCTTCTTTTACGACAAGCGGCAAATGTCCTTTATCGTGGACAGCGAGGAGGTAGGGGCGATGGTGTACATCATGACTCCCGGACACAGCGCGGGATTACCGACGCTCAGTTACTACAACACCATTGTCCAGGGCTACAAGGACTGCGGTCTTGAACGAGCCGTCCTCGCCAAAGCGCACGAGCGGAGCAAACAGCTCATGATACAGGAGCAGCAGATGTCCATGTAACAGGAGGTGATAACATGACGCTCGCAGCGGCAGCAAAGATCGCAGCGTCGATACTTACGTCGGACAATGGCCGCAAGACGGCGGGATGGATACTTGTGCTGATACTCTCGCCTTTGATCCTGCTCGCAGTTATCGTGTACATGCTGCTCGGAGGCGGGATGGCTTCATCCAATGTGTCCACCGTGGAGGTCTGCTTCGGCGGTGGTGCTGCACCATCGGATGCGCCGGCAGAGTATCGCGAACACATCGCGGCGATGCAGGGATGCTTTTCGGAGATAGACAGCGCCGTATCCTCCGCCCGGACAATGATGGAGGAGGACGAGCCGGACAGCACGCTCATAAAGTCGGTGTTCTTCGCTCTGTACTTCGGCGAGGAAGATCCGTCTGCTGTAGATGTCGCCGCCTTTGTGGACTGCTTCGTTGAGTACGAGCAGCGCATGCGGACGGTGACCGTCACAAACGAGGACGGAGAAGAAGTCGAGGTCGAGGAAGTCTACACCGTGGCGCTGCCGATAGACGATGTCCTTGTCGTCTATGACCGTCTCGGCACAAGCATGGGTGTCGCCGTGTCCGAGGAAAACCAGATCAACGCGGACAGCATATACAGCCTTGTTAAATACGGAAGCACGTCCGGTTCGGGCGGTACGTTTGTCGGCTCGGATGTGGTGTACGCCGGAGCAGACGGCTTCGTCTCTCCCATCGGCGAACACTGGCGGGATGTGGTCACAAGCGAGTGCGGCACTCGCAGAGATCCGTTCACCGGCAAGACGAACAGCCACACGGGGATAGACCTCGGTGTGCCGATGCAGACACCCATCCGTGCCGCACTCGGTGGTACGGTAACTACGGCAAAGTATGCGGCGGGCAGCTACGGCTACTATGTCATGATAGATCACGGAGACGGACTGCAGACGCTGTATGCGCACAACTCAAAACTGCTCGTGGAGGTTGGACAGACGGTGGAAGCGGGCGACATCATATCGCTGTCCGGCTCCACCGGCAAGTCCACAGGACCTCACCTGCACTTCGAGGTGCGCGTAGATGGAGCTATCGCAAATCCGAGAAACTACCTGCCGTAGTATAGAGAAAGGAGATCAGAAATGGCGAAAGTTGAAATCACGCTGTCGATAGACGGCGAGAAGTTAGAGGCACTAAACTATTCGCTTCGCAAGGAGAACAGCTCGGTACAGAAGAAGATGGAACAGTCGCTCGCCGAATTGTACGAGCAGACTGTACCGAACGAGCTGAAAGCGTATCTCGAAAGCAGACTGAACAAGCCGAAGCGAACCGTGCGCTCTGCGGCAAAGAAGTCGCTGTCTGGAGCGCAGTCGGTAAGCAAAATTAAGGAGGATATAAAAAATGGCCAGTGATCATGAGATAGTGTTGTGGTGCGACCACCGTTACGCCGGGGCACTGGAGAAATATTTCCCCGGCGAATTGCTGCGGAGATTGATGCAGTGCGTCTATGACATGACGCTCGAACTGCCGAAAGACGTTCGCAGCGGCATAGAGCGAGCCATCTCCGAGGAAGATCGTGTGCGTGAGGTACAGAGAGAAGCGGATAGGCGTATGGCGGTGCTGAGTGTCCGAACAGACGGCGAAGTCCGATACTTCTGCTTTGAAAATGGCGGTGTGGATACTATCGGCGTAGCGAAGCTGATACGCACTCACCTCACATCGAAAGCACCGCATAACCGTTTTGTCGATAGGCTGGATCGGACGGACGAGTTGACCTGCAACAGGTATGAACAGTACGTCTCGGAGCGTCTGACATCCTCCCCCAGGGTGATTGGCGTGTATGAGATAGACCTGGACAAGTCCGAGTTTGCCATGATGGACAGGAGCGGCGAGTGGCTGTCCTGTTCGCTAAAGGATGTCAGCAGCGCGTACTGGTTCGCGACCCGCAAAACATATCAGACGCAGACGGAGCGGCTCGCAAAGTTTAATGCACGCATGGAGGAATGCACGGCGGTGGACAGTGAGAGAACGATGCAAACCCTCGGTGCGACGCAGACACGCAGACCCGAAACGCACACGATGGACGAGCTGTCGATGTAGACGGCTGTCGCGCCGTGTGTGCGCCCGTGTGCGGCTTTTTGCGGCAGGACGACGAACGACCCGCAGACGCGCAAAAACGGCGGTTTGAGGGCAAAAATCGCGAGGGACGAGGGAGTGCAGGTAAAAGAGAGTGGGTCGCAAGCGCCCACTCTCGCTCACAAACGCCCGCAGTGCGGACGTTTTCGCGGTCACGGACAGTGTGTCATAACCGCGAGTGATTAACCCAAATTGTGTCGTGACCGCAGAAAGTCCGCTTGTTTCAACGGATAGACAGTGTGTCATGAGCGACTCGAAGGGAGGTTTGAACGATTGAGCGACAAGACGAGATTTGCCTTCTGGGTGGACAAGGACACGCTCCGAATGGTGAAGGATTCCTACAAAGACGACAACTGCAAAACACAGAGTGAGTACATCGAAAAGGCTATACGCTTCTACACCGGATACCTGAACGCGGGGAGCGCTGATGCCTATCTCCCCCGCGTTCTGTCCGAAGTGTTTGCGGGCACGATAGATCTGCTGAGCAGTCGGATAGGTCGGTTGGTGTTCAAACAGGCGGTGGAGGAATCTATGCTCATGCACATCATCGCAGCAGATACCGATATAGACGAGGAGACGCTGGAGCGGCTGCGCGTCCGCTGTCTGAAGGACGTGAAAAGCTCGAACGGGCAGATCTCCTTTGCGGACATACTGCGCTACCAGAAATCGGTGTAGCCCATGCCAAGACTCATTGTGAAGGTTGGATTCACGAAGAACAAGAACACCGCCGCCGGGTATATGCAGTATGTAGCAACGCGAGATGGTGTCGAACTGCTGGACGCTCCTGCACCTACCGAGGGGTACATGGAGTACATCGCAAAGCGTCCTCGCGCAGAGCGACATGGTGAGCACGGTCTGTTCTCGAGCAAGCCTGTGGTGTCGTTGAAAGAAGCGATGAACGAAGTGGGTAGTCATGGAGAAAATGTCTGGACGGTGATCTGCTCGCTGAAGCGTGAGGATGCCGCTCGTCTCGGGTACGACAGCGCAGAGAAGTGGCGGTCTCTTATCATGCGGCACCGGGCAGAGATCGCGGACGCGATAAAGATCCCTGTGGACAGCCTGCGGTGGTACGCGGCGTACCACGACGAAGGACACCATCCGCACATACACATGATGGTGTGGGACGCGAGTCTTAAGCAGCAGAGCTTTCTCACCAAAGGTGGTATCGAGAAGATACGCTCGGTGCTTACAAACGACATCTTCCGCAGCGAGATGACCGAACTGTATCGGCAGAAGGATCTGTCCTACAAAGAGGTGGTCGCCGAAGCACGCGAGGTGATGTCCGCGCTCGTTCGGTCCATGAAAGAGTCTGAGCATTTCAGCGAGTCGATAGCGCAGAAGTTGGTGGCGCTGTCAAACGAGTTGAAGTCGGTGAACGGCAGAAAGGTGTACGGCTACCTGCCGAAACCTCTCAAGACACAGGTGGACGAGATCGTAGACGAGATAGCCGTCCTCCCCGACGTCGCCGGGTGCTACGCGGCATGGAACAAGCTGCGGGACGATCTGGAGGGGTATTACAAGTCTACGCCGAGGGAGCACAATCCGCTGTCCCGGCAAAAGGAGTTCAGAGCGATAAAGAACGCGATCGTGCGAGAAGCAATAGCTCTCGGGTCGCCGGCAAACAGTCACAGGCAGCATCCGTCTGTAGCACAGTCTGTCATACGTCTTATTCGTGAGGTGGGACGAGTATTTCAAGACAACTCGATACCGCCGCGAAACCCGCTCGGCATTCGTGTGGACAGCAAACGGCGAAAGATGCTGCTCGCCAAGCGCATGGCGATGGGTCACAAGATGGACGACCATGAGGACGCTGTGCAGGAACAGTGGTTGGAAAACAAATCTCATTGACGCTTTATTTTCCCGCCCGGCTGTGGTATACTGTTTACGGGAGTGATAAACCATGACTAAAAAACAACTGGACAGAAGGCTTGCGGCGGTCAAGACCGCAGATGCAATAAACTCCATAGAGGGCGTTCGCGTGTCCGCGTTTGCCCGCAGTCTCTCTGCGTCTTGGGCAAGAGGCGAACTCACCGGAGAGCAGATGAGATCTGCGATGTTGGATTCGCATCGCAAGCTGGCTGATCAGGTGCAGCGTCGTGGCTGATATATACATACCCCATTTGGAAAAGTACGTTCCACAGCCGCATTATGAAGTATAAGTAAACAAGTTCGGCGGAGCACCTATCGGTGTTCCGCTTTTTCTTTACGGAGGTGATTCTATACCCTACATCCCATTTACAGAGGAACAGAAGCAGCGCGCCGCAGAGATGAATCTCGAACAGTTCCTGCATGAGCGCGGCGAGCAGCTGATACGCTCTGGACGCGAATGGCGTATGGCAAGCGACCACAGCGTAACGATACGCGGAAACGAGTGGTACGATCACGCCAACGGCGAGGGCGGCGGTCCAATATCGTTCGTCCGTAGATTGTACGGCGTGGACTACGTCGGCGCGATGCAGATGCTGTTGGACGAGAGGATCGAGTACGTTCCGATGCACCGAAGCGAGCCTCACTCACCCAAACCATTTGAGCTGCCGCCGCGCAACAGCGATATGCGGCGGGTGTTCGCGTATCTGTGCAAGGAGCGGCGCATATCTCAGAGCGTAGTCGCGCACTTCGTCCATGAGGGTACATTGTACGAGGACGCAAAGTACCACAACTGCGTGTTTGTAGGAAAAGATGAAAACGGCATCCCGCGCCACGCTCACAAGCGGAGCACCAACGGCAATGGGAAAGCTCTGCGGCTGAACGCGGAGGGCTGCGACCCACGGTACAGCTTTCACCATATAGGGACAAGCGATGTGCTGTTCGTGTTCGAAGCGCCGATAGATATGCTGTCCTACATAACACTGAACCCCACCGATTGGAAGCGGCACAGCTATATGGCGTGCTGCGGTACGTCCTCCCGACCGGTGGAGTGGATGATAGAACACCTGCCCAATGTCGGGCGGGTGTTTTTGTGTCTGGATGGCGACCACGCGGGACGTATGGCGACCGATCGAATGAGTAAACTCCTCACAGACATGGTCAAGGAGGTAGATGTGCTCGTTCCACACCGCAAGGACTGGAACGAGGACTTGGTGCAGATAACTTTGCAGAAGGAGGTGCACGAACCACGAATGTCTTTCCAATACTGATCACAGCAGGAGTATTGTCTGTTCTCATGGGCTTGGCATATCTGTCGCACAACTACTCACTGGACAGGATAAAGTCTCGCACGGTGGGAGACGGACAGCACGGTACGGCTAGGTGGGCGACACCGACCGAAGTCAAGCGCACCTATACGCACGTCCCATTCGATGTTGCAAACTGGCGCAAGGGTCTGGATCTGCCAACCGTACAGGGCGTGATTCTCGGCAGCACAGATAAGCGGCACAGGCTAAATGCTCTGGTGGATAGGGACGACATCCACTGCCTTATGATAGGCGCGAGCGGCGTGGGTAAGACGGCGTTCTTCCTCTATCCCAACCTCGAATATGCCTGCGCCTCCGGTATGAGCTTCCTTGCGTTGGACACCAAGGGAGACCTCGCCCGAAACTACGGCACGGTTGCTCGCGACTGCTATGGATACAGCGTGTCGGTGGTGGATCTGCGCAACCCCACTCATTCGGACGGAAGCAATCTCCTGACACTTGTGAACCGATACATGGACATTGCGAGGGAGAACCCGCAGAACATCGCGGCTCGAGCAAAGGCAGAGAAGTACGCCAAGATACTTGCAAAGACTATCGTGAGTCCGGAGGGCGACAACTCCAACCACGGACAGAACGCCTTCTTCTACGACGCGGCGGAGGGCTTGCTCTCCTCGGTAATACTGCTCCTTGCGGAGTTCCTGCCGCCAAAAGACGGCGAATCTGACTGCCGGCACATCGTATCGGTGTTCAAGCTGGTGCAGGATCTGCTCGAACCGCTGCCACAGGACGATCCCAAGGCTGCGCAGGGACAGACTCGCTTTGGGGTCATCATGAACAAACTGCCGAGCGAGCACAAAGCGCGTTGGCTTGCGGGAGCGGCGCTCAACTCGTCCGACCAGGGCATGAAATCGGTCATGTCCACTGTACTGTCCCGCCTCAACGCCTTCCTCGACTCGGAGTTGGAGCAGGTCATCTGTTTCGACGGCAGTATAGACGCAGAGAAGCTGGCGCGGGAGAAGTGCGCTGTATTCCTCATTCTGCCGGAGGAGGACACCACCAAGCACTTCATAGCGGGACTGCTCGTGCAAAATCTTGCTCGCGAGCTGTTCTCCGTGGCAGATGAATGCGGCGGCAGACTGCCAAACCGCGTTGTGTTCTTCTGTGACGAATTCGGTACGATGCCGCCGATAGACGTGCTTCCGCTGTTCAGCGCCGGTCGCTCCCGCGGCTTGACGCTCGTGCCGATAATCCAGTCGCTGGCACAGCTTGAGAAGAACTACGGCAGGGAGGGTGCGGAGATCATTCAGGACAACTGTCAGGATACGATATTCGGCGGTTTCGCGCCGAACAGCAAGACCGCCGAGACACTGTCCCGCGCGCTGGGCAGTCGAACGGTGCTGTCCGGCTCGGTGAGCAAGGGGGCAAAAGATCCAAATCAGTCGCTCCAGATGATGGAACGTCCGCTGATGACCCCCGACGAACTAAAGTCGATACCGAAAGGCAGCTTCGTTGTAATGAAAACCGGAACACATCCCATGCGAACGAAGCTGCGGCTCTACACCAAGTGGGGCATTACGTTCGGCAAGCCGTACATCGTAGAAAACAGCGGAGTGCGCGAGGTAAAATACGCCGGCAGAGATGAGCTTGAGCGCAGCATCCGCGACCACAGGCATAGGCAGTACATGGCACAGGAGCAAGCCAAACTGAAGATTTGAGGTGATAGATGAGCTACTTCGGAACGATATACGCGGACGACGGTCTGCCCCACCGCGCGAAGGTGGTGTATATGTACCTTCGCGACCGTGCGGACAAGGAGGGCAAGTGCTGGCCGGGTGTCCGCAGGATCGCGGCAGATCTTGGTCTGTCCGTGAGCACGGTGCGGCGGGCGCTGTGTGATCTGGCGCGGCACGGCTACCTCGACAAGCAGCCACGCCGCCGTATGAACGGCAGCTCCACGTCCAACCTGTACACCGTGAGGTAAAACGAAAAGCAGAACCTCCCGCCAAGGGGAGGTTCTGCTCATTTCGTGATAGGAGTGCGCTGTCATGGTGACAGCCCAGAAAGGGAACAATTTAAGTAGGGATCAGGACAGAGGAAGAACACCTATCCCGACGCTACACTTAGGGTAGTGCGATGCTGAAAACTGTCCCAAGACTTCTGCAACACTTTGCCAGTTAAGCAATTTTTGTGGATAGTAATTCTTCCACGCTATATGATTTGATAAATCTTTTTCAGAGGCCTAGGAAAACGCATAGTCCTAGTCAACGTAGGTGTACAGAAACATTATTCCACAGTTCGTTGCTCTCTTTGGCGGGTCACAGTGCAACGGTGCAGATGGTCATGCTACGCACTCAAATCACGCGCAGATACCTATTTGTTAATGTACAAGTTCTGTGTACAGTTATTGTACCATGCTGTGCGTGCCATCGCAAGCACCTTTCGCAATCTTTTCGTGCAGATTTACTGCATTTTTGCATGTATGGCTCAAAAGCAAGCAAAGCTGAGCCATTCGTACAAATGTAGAAAACAAGGAGAGGCGATGCCTCTCCTTGTTTGAATGTGACATACATTTTGCTACTCTAAAAGCTCATTTTCTACAATCTTTGATGATACGTCAGTAGCGCAGTTAAACAGACTATTTTTCGAGGAAACCACAAAGATAATACTGCTACTATCCGGTCCATCTGCCCTATTCAACGCCGCGTAATAAACATCCCCAAAAACAATTTCTTTGCCAGTCGCATTTGAAAGGTATATCCTCTGTGGAACATCATAATTGCCTTTCATTTTTTGAATAACGTCACAGATGAGGATATCATTATGTCCCTGAAGCTCCTCTCTTGGCACAACTTGTAAAACAAACTCACTCTCTCTGATAATATCACTGACCTCTGTAGAATTGGTGTATGGAATTCCAATAGGTTCAGTCGGTCTATCCGAACTATCACAAAGAGTTTCAACATATGCAAGTAGGTCATTTTTGTGCTCTACTGAATCAGTGCGCGCCAGTTCTTCGCGACAACCGTATTCCGATTGTGCGAGTCGCTGGTATCGCATATAAACACCAACATTATATGACACCGGTGCAAATATGTTTCCCAAAAGAAGATACTGATCGTGCTCGTAGTTCACTGAAATATGCTTTTCCAAAACCAATAGATATTCCTGATTTTCAATAAAATTGTACTCTTCATATGAATCGTTTACCCAATGAGATGGTGAGACATAAACGTATATTGTTGTATCTCCGCACTTACCCCTCAACTCATCATTTACTTCAAATTTAAGTTCATAGTCAAGTCCACCTTCTGTCTTTTCATATCCTTTGAAAGTTGCTATCGCTATATTTGTAGAATTTACAACGGCGTCCTCGAAAGACCAATCCGACACTTGTGCTTGCGCCAATACGCGATCACCTGGAATCGTTCGAAATATCGGTTGTTCACTTGGTGAAGTTGTTGCACATGCGCAAAACGACACTATGACAAGAGCGCTAAAAAACGTTGCAAAAAGTTTCTTCATTTTGATTACCTCCATTTATCATATACTTGTTTAAGATGGTTTATGTCTCTAATACCAAGGGTAGTCCTTCCGTTTTCCATATACCACATAACATCCAGCGGATTGCTAGAGTGACCTATATATCCGAACGCATGACCTAGTTCGTGTAAAATGACACACTCATATTGTGCCTGAGTGAAGTTTTCGCCGCGAGGCTTATAAATTATATACACATGTGCAGCTTGAAGTGAATACCCAGTTATTTCTTTCCCATTGTATGTATATGTTGCGTCATCATACTTCTCATGGGTGGTATATCCATTGCTTTCTAAAGATAAAGGCTTAATACCACGCTTTGATAGGAGCACATTGATTTCTTCCAGTGTTCCTCCATGTATAAAAATATCTACATTCCCACCACTATGATATGTTGCCTCAATTCCAAGAGCATCATTCCATTGGCTAACAGAGTCTCCGGCTTTCCAATATAATGGAAAATTATTATCCTCTGCATCTGACAGCTTCTCTGTTTTGTACGTCGGTGCCTTTGTTATCCATCTTCCAATAGTCTTATCGTCATGCGAAGGAGAAAGATACCAATATGGTAATTCTCCCTTAAATACACTATTCGCGTTCTTAACATCATTTTGTAGCGCAAAATCTGATTCCAGTTTTTCAATCACCACACCATTTTCGTTATCTGCTAACGCACCTGCCCCAGTAAGATTTGCCAACGCAAGTGCTGCTACCACAAAAAGGGTTACAAGTTTCTTCATATCCATCATGCTTTTTTGTCCTCCTAAAAAATTTTAGCGTTCTTTCATAGTACACAAATATTTCATATCACATTGAAATCACATCCTTAGGTTTTTCATAGCGCTTAGCTCTCTGTTACTGGTCTAGTTTTTCGCATTTGAAAATATGATATATGTTCATTTACTTCCTTGCTTCCGATGTCTCCTCTCTTAATTTGGACAAGCAAAATCTAAGCACTTACTTATCCCTCTATCTATAATATGCCATCTGGAGGTCAAAAAATATCGCACCTAAAAAATTTGTCTGCTTTTGTTGCATAGATTGGATGAATCCGCAAAAGCTTCTTTAAGACACCAAAAGCTTCTATGTGGTTCTGTATCGTTGATTGACATTGCGGTAAACTCAAAGAAACTGTTCGTTTCCGGGAGGTCGTGTGGCTAATGACAGGTACAGACTTAATGAAGATAGTCGGTAGAAATCTGAAAAAGTACCGCACTTGCGCAAACAAAACCCAAGAGGCTTTTTCAGACTCTATTGGAATCAATCCCTCAACATACAAGAACATCGAGCGCGGTGCAAGAGGGCTGAGTTTTGATATGATTGCAACCATTGCAGACAATTTGCACATTTCACCATTCGAACTATTCCAAGAGGACGGTAAAGAAATTATCCTGACACATGCGGATGACCTATTGAGAAATCGTCCCACATCATTTATAATAACTGTAGAAAAGATGATTGAGGCTCTCGATCAGTATGACGCTTTAACCAACACCCAAAATATAGGCAGATCGGAGGAGGCGACATGACTCCTGTCAATGAGCGAAATGCATTAATTTCTCATCTGTATAACGATATGTATAACACGCTGTTTGCCATCGCCCAAGCTTATGTAGGCACTGATGATGCTTATGATATCGTACAGAAGACATTTGTAATTGCGCTTGAAAAATACAATAAATTGGCTGCAAGCGACAATCCTCAGAGGTGGCTTACTGCAACACTCAAATACGTTATATGCAGAGCCAAACGCGATAGCGCCATAAAGCTGCTCCGGACTACCCCAATATCCGACGTTGACATGGACAATAGTGCTACTCAGGCGCTTGATTCATACTCCCCCAATTTCGACGAGTACGAATTTGAACTTGATGATTTTTTCATTCGTGCCGTTGGCGAAGATGCGTATGCGCTTTATAAAGATGTCTGTATACATAAGCTCTCAAAAGAGCAATTAGAGGCAAAATACCAAATAGGCATAGCCGCCTGCCGAAACCGTGCCAGTATGACAAAGAAGAAGATGAGAGAAGCAATGAAGAATTATTTTTAGACATGCGATATTTTTTGCCGCTATACTGGCATATACATAATGAAAGGGGTTTACATCATGGGCGGACAAGCTAAAAGGGACTATTCAAAGTTCGACTTAATGAGTACCGAAAAACTTGAGGCTCTTCTTCGGCTCTATATCGATTTGCCTGACGACGCTGATATCGACATCGACGCCGTCAACTATATTGCGGGGGTGGTCGCTAGACGAGATAAGGAAAAATATCCGGAAAAATATCCAAGCAAAGAGGAAGCATGGCAAGACTTTCTCGATAACTATTGCCCCACAGATGAAGAACTTGCCAAATTGGAAAAGAACGAATCAAAAGTCCCCATAATAGCCGCTACCCAGAAAACAGCCCCTGCTCAAACGTCTCGTCGTAGATGGCACTCGATGAGTATGTTGTCCCGTGTCGCTAGTATCGCGCTTGTGCTGATCTTTGTAGGCTTCGCTGGTATGGGCGTAGCTCAGGCATCTGGTGTGGATGTGTTTGGAGCTGTTGCTACATGGACCGATGAAATATTTATGTTTCGTGGTCCGGGCGGCAACCTGATGGCGGTTTCCGATGAATCATCGCAGGATTCATTGACCTATACGAGCCTTCAGGATGCTCTTGACTCCTGCGGCATTGACCTGCCGCTCGCTCCAACGTGGATTCCAAAGGACTACAGCTTTACCGAGGTAACTGCCGATAAAATAGGCGCTGATTGGTTTATTGTTGCGTTCTATGATACACCAGATGGCAAAAACATAATGGTGGTTATTTCCGCACTGGCATCAGACTCGGCTGACTCTCTCAGTACAGTTGAGATAGATGATGGAAGTGTGTCGAAATACAAGAGGGGCGGCATTATACATTATATTTCCCAAAACATCGGAGATGTACAGGCTTCTTGGCTTAACGAAAACTGCGAGTGCATCATTTCGGGAAACAGTTTGAGCGTGAAGGAATTGAAGATCATTATTAATTCTATATATCAGGAGTAGATTGCACCATGAAGAAAAAGCTGATTTCGATTCTCTCGGTTGTCCTTATTTTTGCGGTTTGCATTGCACCTACGGTATCAGCCGCCACTTATGCAAGTGACTATTTTGTATCATTCAGTTCGAACATACAGTCCGGCGGCAGCGGAAAAGTGCTTGTCTCAATTAAAGCTACTGGCAAAGTAGGTGTCAATGAGATAGGTGCGGAAAAGATCGTTCTGGAGGAATCCAAAGATGGAAATACTTGGCGCAAGGTAGAAACATTTACGTCTGATGAGTATCCTGAAATGATGAAGTATGGAGTACGATCCATCGGTTCGTCTGTCACTTACAACGGAACATCTGGTTGCTATTATCGTGCAACACTGACGTTCTACGCAGGGACTGACGGTGTCGGGGAAACACGCACCGGATATGCTCCGTCTGCAAAAGTCTCCTAACCCGCATTCAACAACAAACAGGAAACGCCGACCCTTTTAGGGTCGGCGTTCTCTTATGCTCAAACCCAACTGTAAACCTTCAATAACTTCAAACACCTGGACATTGTTATAAGGGCGATAAACCATCATTACAGTGTCCGTCTTTTTCTGTTGCCGATCCAAAAAAGGAAAATGTCAGGTGTCCGTATGCAACGAGTCTTCCGTCGTTGTGTTACAATCGCATTGGATTCGTGCACCTCCGTGCTTCCGGGTTCTAAAAAAATCCGGAAGAAATGGAGACATAGCAATGAGTTATTATGATCTACAGGCCACGGCTGGCCGCATTCGCCAGCTTCGCCTCCTGTGCGGCTATACGCAGGATCGCGCAGCAGAACTCTTAAATACAGACCGCAGACTGCTTAGCCACATTGAAAACGGAACAAAGGGCTGTTCAGTGGATATGCTTCTGCGTCTTCAGGAGGTCTATCACGTTTCTGTAGACTATCTGCTTACCGGTAAGCAAGACATCGGAATAGCAAAGTCAGTGATAGACGATGCCATTAAGAGGCTCACAGACCTCCGCAACAAGTTGTGATGCGCCCATAAGGCGCGAAAACGCGCCCATTTGACCCTGTTGTGCTTGCCCTGAATATCTTAAAATAAAAGCGCGAGGATAAACCCTCACCGCTCTTTGACAACTACATATCCGACCCTGAACAACATTACCGACAGGAATGCTGATGAAGCAAAAGCGACGTTGGAGGATGCGCGGCGACCACCTGCGAGGGCTTCCCTCGTAAAAGACGGCCAAAAAAGGTGCAGAGCGATACCCATCCGTCCGTAAAGCAGCTTGTGGCGAGCTGTTTCGCAATGATCCCTGCCGGCAGATACTTCCGTCCAGTCACAGCCAAAAGCAATGAGGGCGGTCAGGAGAGATCCTCGTGGGGGTGAAATTCCCATGTGCGGCTTAGCCCGCCGCAGTTCAGTAAGTCGCCCGAGTGCTCGGGGAAGTAGTGTCGAATACGAGCGCAAACAACTATTGATACCAGAACCCACGGGGACAGCCATGTCCAAATGGCGAATCATACAGCGACGGCTGTCCCCGTTTTTGTGGTATCAAGCCATATATTCGAACTATGGAGGTGAAATGATGCAGATAAGCGAAACAACTTTCACTGTTTCAAGAAGCGGCGCGCTGAAAATACCCGTTGCGATAATTCGCGCGATGGGGCTTGGTCCCGGCTGTCACGTTCGAGTGGCGTATCTCACCCGAAACGGCGAGGAGAATACCTTCCGCGAGCTTCTCCTCTCCCCTCACGGCATTGAGCACACAGCCGATGACGAGACAGTTGCCGTTCCAAACGCGCTGCTCAGAGAAGCGCACATCTCAGCGGAAACGGACATCCAAATTCTCTGTCTTGATGGGTGTATCATCATTTGCAGAGACGGCGGTATACGTCCCGAAGATCTCGCCGAGCTGGTGGACAGCCTTCAGTCGGCAAACGACTTTGCAGACTCGCTGTCACACGGCAGCTCCGACATACTTGAACGACTTAATGACATGATCAATTCGGAAGCTGAGGGTTTGGACAATGAATAACAAATTTGAATCCAGTACGAACTATACAAACGCTGAAGCGAATCTGGACGGCATCCATGTCCGTCTCATTTTCGCAACGGAGAGCGATCCGGACATACCTGCTCTTGTCCGAGAGGTACTGAAACAAGGATATCTGGATAGAACCAAAGAAAATCACAAAGTTTAGGAGGCAGCCATGTCCAAAAGGGTATATTGTCTTTATCGCGTCTCGACCCTTGGCCAAGTCGAAAAGGACGATATCCCCATGCAGAAGCAAGTCTGTCGTGAATTTGCGGCAGAGAAGGGCTGGGAGATTGTCCGAGAGTTTTCGGAAAAAGGAATTTCCGGTTTCAAGGTGTCCGCTCACGACAGAGATGCTGTGCAGGAGATACAGAAGGATGCTCTTGAAAACAAATTCGACGTTTTGCTCGTCTTCATGTTCGACCGACTCGGCCGCAAAGAGGACGAAACACCCTTCGTTGTCGAGTGGTTTGCCAACAACGGCATAGAGGTCTGGAGCGTTCAGGAAGGACAGCAGCGTTTCGACACTCACGTCGACAAGCTGATGAACTACATCAGGTTCTGGCAGGCATCCGGAGAGAGCGTAAAAACCAGCATTCGCGTCAAGACAAGAATGGGGCAGCTTGTTCAAGAAGGCCGATTCCGTGGCGGCTGCGCTCCTTACGGCTACAAGCTGGTGCAGAGCGGTCGCACAGGGAAAAAGGGACGGATACTTTATGACATTGTCATCAATCCGGACGAAGTTCATACCGTTCGCGCTATATTCGACCTCGCCGACAACTACAACTACGGGGGCAGAAAGATTGCCACCGAGCTGGCAATGCAGGGTATAATAAACGAGCGCACCAATGAGCCATTCCACTACTCAACCATACAGAATATGCTGCGGAACATAATGTACACCGGCATACTGCGGAGCGGCAATTCGGTTTCCGATGTTATACCAGAGCTCCAAATCATTGAGCCTGAGCAGTTCCAACGGATCAAATGCAGGAGAGAGATGCGAAGTGCCGATTACAACGAACTGTGCGAAAGCTCATGGCACACAGAGAAGAACTTAGACGGCTCATTCAAGTACGGTAAAGGACATACTCCCGTGATAAGTCCAAAGAGAAACGTCGGGCGAACTCTACTGTCCGGCAACGTGTATTGCGGTCACTGCGGTGGTCGTATTTTTACTAGCTCAACCCGCCGAGATACCCACCTCAACGGCAGCGTCACTAAGTCAGAACGCGTAGGAGTCTATAAATGCTACAACCGCACTCAGCATAAAGCTGCCTGCGATGGACAATCCACATACCGTTCCGCCAAAGTTGATGCGGTGATTGATAGGTTACTGTACTGCATATTCGAGCGCGCAAAATCGGTAAACCTGCAAGAGTTTGTGAAATCACAAGTCACAGCTTCAACGGATCATTATCTCCAGCAGCTCAAAAAGGCAAAAACGGACTACAGTAAAAACCAGACGGAACTGAGCAAATGGGAGAACCTCATGATGGATTCACTGGACGGAGCGTGTGTATTTACTCCGGAGCAAATAAAGAAGCGCATGGATAACATCCAAAAGTGTATGGATGAGCTGCTTGGAAACATCGCTACTCTTCAGTCTAAAGCAGTTGAGGCGAAGCACCTCACGCAGGAGTTCCTTGACGAGCACAACAGGCTTCTGTCTTGGGCAGAGCTGTACGAGAACGCCTCGCTTACTGACAAACGAATGATCGCGTCCAAAATCATCAAAGCAGTGAGGATAAGCCGAGGATATGAGATAGAAATAGAGTTCAGCATCTCTGAGGCTCAATATTTGAGCGGATTGGAGATGGCGTAACATCACGATCGCTGTCGATTAACTTCATTCAACACACCATTCGGCATCAAAAAATGTCGAAAGATGTAAATTAGTGTAGGTATTGCACGAAAAATGAGCTAATGCCACTGTTATTTAACTGGACAAGTTCTACGCTGATGTAGGCTTGGTAACCCCTACACTCAGCCACAGACCACGGCAACCAAAAACCCCTCTATCTTCACGAAATCATTGCCAAAAGGAGGTTTACAACGCAATCTAGATATAACGGCAACCCGCGAATTTGTGTTCGCTTAGGACGCCAAGTTTTTCAGCATCGTATAATCTCCATTAGTAGTTTGATAACGTCGCATTGTAGTATTGTATGATCTTGATGCAGGTCTTACGAATCTCACTTATAGCATGATCAAATTCAAAAACAGCAGACTCTTGAAATTTTGAACGTTCCATAGCACTTCCACAAATTTTGAATTGCTGTATTAGATTCGTTAAATCGCTTACAGCAAAAACATCTTTATGCGCTTGCTTTTCAATTTCGGCAAAGTATGTCCCATAGTTTTCGACATAAGATTGTATATCGCCACCAATAATGAAAAGCAAACTTACATCTGCAGCCGCATCCTCAAAAAGTCCAGATTTTAAGTTAATAATATGATTCTTCAATTTGAGAAGATGATTGTTTAGCTCTGACATCACAACTACCAAATATTGGCTTCTTTTTTCTTGACGTTTAAAGCCCTTATCAATTATATGCTTAATGTAGATGGCAATAAAAGATGAGGTTAAAAGATTGACTGCGAGCGGAATAAGTAATTTGACCCAGTCAGCATTATTCATTTTGTCTTTTCCCCTTTACACAAAATAAGTTATTTCTATTATAACTAAAAGCCACTGATAGTGCAAGTACTTTATAAACATCATTAAGTAACTCTGTGCATAATTCGAAATGCAAGCCATTTAGTTTTTGAAAGTCAAATCCTGCATTATACTCGCACTCTCCTCAGTGTTTCCATGAGTTGATTTGGCTTTTTACTTTTAGCTCAGCTTAAGTAATTTTCTAAATAATGTGATATTGCTATTCTATAGAATCGTATGTTAATAGCATATGATAGACCACAAATAGCTACTGTATACAACCTGTCTTTCCAGATGCTTTCGTACCGCTCGGGAGAGCGCACGGTTCGCATCCGTGAGGTTCGAGGGTTCGATCCCCTTCAGGTCCACCAACGAAAAGCCGTGAAATCAACGATTTCACGGCTTTTTCATGCTCATTTGGTTGCGTTTATCTAAAAACAAGAAGGACACGTCGCGCGACGCGTCCTTCTTTTCATTTGGATTTTCTGTTCGGCTTACTGCGCGCTGCGATGGAGGAATGTCACTATCTGTCCGCGGGTGCAGTACGCGTTCGGGTTGAACGAATTGTTCCCCACTCCCGCGGTGATGCCGGCGGTCTTTGCCCAAGACACGGCGTCAGCATAGTAGGCGTCCGCCGCCACATCGGTGAAGCTGCTGCTCGAAGAGTCGGGCGAACCGCACGCGCGGTAGAGGAAGGTGACCGTCTGAGCGCGGGTGCAGCAGGAGTTCGGTCTGAACTCGTCGGCGGTTATGCCGTTGGTGATGCCATTCTCCACCGCCCACAGGACTGCATCGTAGTAATAGGCGCTCTCCGCCACGTCGACAAACGGATTGCTTCCGTCTGCCTTGGGCGAACCCGCGGCACGCCAGAGGAAGGTCACCATCTGGGCGCGGGTGCAGGAGACGTTCGGGCGGAACTCGTCGGCGGTTATGCCGTTGGTTATGCCCTTGTTCACCGCCCAGACGACCGCGTCGTAGTAGTAGGCGCTCTCCGCCACGTCGCCGAAGGATACGCTTATATCATCGACAGCGCTCTCAACGAACGACGCGCTCACCGTCGTCCTGCCTTCGGGCATGGTAAAGGTGTAGCGGGTGGCGCTCTTCTGCGTCAGTTTCAGGGCGCCTCCGTCCTTGTCGAGCACCAGCAGCTCGCTAAGCTCGTATCCGTCGTTCGGCACGACAGTGACCGTCACGGTGTCCCCCTTCTCGGCGGACTCGGGGCTGACGCTCACAGTGCCGTTTGTTACGCTGCCAACGCTCACGGTGTAGCTTACCGGCTCGGGGTCGGAAGGGGTCACCGAGCTCGACCCGCCGCCGATGGGTCTCGGTCTCGGGGTCACCGTGACCGCGCAGGCGCTGCTCTCCGCCTCGGCGCTCACCGTGCCGACGGTGGTAGTCACCTTGAGGGTGTAGCTGCCCGCGTCGCTCATTTTCACGTTCTTAATGTCGAGGTACTTGCCTATCTTGCCCTCCAGCTTCACGCCGTCCTTGTACCACTGGAAGGTCTGCACGCTGTCGGTCTGCTTCTCGACGGTCGGCGCTATCTTCAGCGTGCCGCCCTCGCTCACCGACTTGCTCGCGGGCATGCCGTCGATGACCGCGGCTTCGGCGGTCGGCTTTACCGGCGTCTGACCGGCTGCCTTGTCCTTCGCGGCGACTTCCTCGGCGACAAAATTCGCGTTTACGATGTTGTTCGCGTTCTGAACGTCGTCATAGCCGACGGTCACGGTCATGGTCTGATTGTTCGTGACCTCGATGTCCCTGCCGCAGACGGTTATCGACTCTATCTGATAGCCCTTGCTTGCCGTGTAGGTCACTGTCTGGCTTCCGTCCTCGCCGAGCGTAACGATGCCGCTCGCGTCCAGATTCGCGCCGGACACGCTGCCGCCGTCGGAGGTGGTGACGACGACCGTCCTGTCCTCCGCCGCCGTCTCGTCCTTCTCCACCGCCGCTATCATGAACGGAGAGAACGCGTCGCAGGTGATTATCAGACCATACTGTGTGACGACGCAGCCTATCTCCTCCACGTCTATGACATTGCCCTGGCTGTCGCGCGTGAAGTGGTACGCCTTGAAGGTGACGCCCTCGTCGTTCGGGCCGTAGCCCTCTGGGAATCCGAGGCGAACCTTGACCTTGTCTCCGGTCTTGATGATCATCTTCTTGCAAACCGAAAGGCTGATGTTATAGGTGGCGCTGTCCAGTATCTTATCCGTGACCTGAGCGTCTACCAGCGAGTCTATCTGCTCGTTCTGCTTATCGGTGGTTCTGGTGGTGACAAGAGTCAGGCGATCCTTCAGAAGGTCGTTGACATTCTGTCCGGTGGACGTCCTCCAGTTATTCATCGAGAGGTCGTCGCCCTCCAGCAGGGTGGGCTTGCCGAACACGTCCCAGTTGCCGTCCCGCTCCATGATGCAGGGGCAGGCGGTCTTCCGTCTGGTGGTATAGGTGACGGGGTTCGGCGACTTTCCGCTCGTCTCACCGACCAGACCCTCAAGATAGATGTTGTAGATGACGTTGCTGTCCGCGAACATCATGGAGAACTTCATGTCGAACTCAACCGTCCTGTCTCCGTCCCACTTGAAATTCTTTATCTCGGAATACTTGTCTCCGGTGACGGCGGCGCCATAGCGGTCGCGGCACTCTATTCTTGTGCCGATGGTCGAGCCATTCCGCACCAGCGTCTCGTCAAACTCCGCGACGATGTGATAGAAGCGGTCGCTGAGGTTTATGGTGGAGGTCTGGGTCGGGGTCTGCTTTACGATAAACGGAGGGGCCGTGTAGTTGTTCTGATTCTTGTTGTATATCTTGCCGGTTCTGGCTATCAGACCGGAGTCGTCGCCCTGATAGGTGAGATTGGCATACGGCCTGCTTGCCGGAGGGTTTTCCTCGGGCGGAACGGTTGTCGCGGCTATCTCCACATAGGGCACCTTGCCCTCCTGAATTGTGGTGTATCCGTTTTCTTCTTTGATGGTGTATGCCTCGGTGTCAATGTAGAACCAGCTGCCGTACTCTCCGTAATACGGTACGACCTCGCCGCGCTCCTCTTTATAATAGCGCCAAACCAGATATATTCCATTCTTCTTTGCCTCGCTGACCGTCATGCCGAGGTAGCTGAACTGATATTCGCTTATTATCTCGCCGGAGGCATCTCCGGTAACATCCTTCACGATAACCTCAAAGCCGTCGAGGTTATTGGTCGCGGTGGTAACGGCAAAGTCATACTCCTCAAGCGCCGGGTACTTGAAGCGATAACCTCCGGCGGCAGAGACCTCCTCCGCCTCGAAGTGCTTATCGTTCATCGTCAGCTGACCGGCGAGCAGATACTTCTCCTGCTCGAACCCGTCCTCGCCGTACTTGTCGAAACGGTTGTGGTAGCTGTCATATTCATTGGCTGCTACCGCGACCGGAACCTCCGGGTCGTCGAGCGTTGCGTCGACGGCATACCATCTGCCTCCGGCGCGCGACGCGGTGCCGTCGGTTATCTCGACGTAGTTCCACATGTGGTTTACCGCCAGCTCGCCGTCGTACTGATGCACGCCCTGCACCAGGATGCAGTTTATGCCGAGCTTGTCCATGACCGTCTTGAACGCGCGGGCATATCCCTCGCAGACGCCCTGCTTCTTCACCAGCACGCCGTAGGGAGTGCCGAGCAGCGACGCGTTGCCCTCCGCCGCGGTGTCCTCCAGGCGGTAGGAGACGTTGTTTATCATCTCGTTATGCACATACTTTATCTGCGCCGCCTGAAGGCTCTCGCCCTCCGCGACGGTCACAGAATTCGCGCCGTCGACTATGGCGTTCACGCGCGCGTCGAAGGCGTTTACAGCCGCCGTTACCGCGGTCTTGTCGGCGAACGCGTCGACCAGATAGCTCGCGTTTCTGCCCGAGCCGATGTAGATGTGCTTGCCGTCCGTGCCCTGCGTGGTGCGCAGAGTCAGCTTGGAGAAGTTGACATAAAACATCTCGGGATGGTCGGCGTAATAGGCATACCGCGCCGCGTTCATCGCACGGTTCAGCTCGCTGCCGCTCAGCGCGAAGCCGAAGTCGTTCACGATGTCGTACTCGTCGGTGCCGCTCGCGAGATCCATCTTGCCGATGCCGGCGTAGATGACCTTTGCCGTCGCGTCGAGCTGCTCGTAGTGATAGCCGCCGCTGCCGTTCTCCGTCTCCGCGGCGAACGCGAAGTTTCCGGACATACCGAGAACCATGACTGCCGCCAGTATCGCGGCGATAAACTTCTTTGCCTTCATAATCAACGCCTCCAGACCCGTTGGGTACTTGGTGTATATGGGCGAGTCGACTGTCGATTCCCGCCCGCTTCTATAATATATCACAGTTTACATAAAAATGCAACATAAAATTTCAAAAGTGTGTCTAAAATTTTTCTGTGACCGTTTCGCGTTTCGGAAACATCCTCAAACAAAAAGGACCGCGGAATTTCAAATTCCACGGTCTTTTGGTGCAAATCACCACTTCTTGTATTTGAACGCGATCAACAACCCTACAGCTAGTGTCAGCACCGACGCTCCGAGCAGGATAAGCCGGTATGTCGAGCCGTCCGCCGCCGACTGCCCGCCCGGCGCGTTGTTCATTTGCTCGCCGTCGGGCGGAGAGAAGCCGCCGCCGAATCGTCCCGCCGGACGCGGCAAATCCTCCGCCGCCGTTCATCGTGCCCATGTCGGATAGATTCAGACCGTCGGCGTTCACGAGCGCGGCGCTGTCCGACTGTCCCGCGCTTGTGGAAGGTATGCTGCCGTCCAACTGCCCGCGCACGCTCGCCTGTCGCAGCTCGCAGAAGGACTTCAGCGCCCGCACGCCGGTCTCGAACTCGTCGTATGTGCGGAACCTGGTGGGGTCGCGCTCTACATAGTCCGCTATCAGCGCGCAGGCATCGTCGATTATCCTCTCCGCGTCCACGCTGTCCAGAAACTCGGCGTACAGCTCGTGGTATCTCGCGGTGTACTCCTCGCTCGTGAATATCCACGCCTGCATCGGTCGGTCGGACAGCGCGTCGTCTATCGCGTCGTTTACCGCCGAGTCCGCCGCGCCGCCGCTGAATGTGCCGAACGCGAGGTTGTAGTCCCAGGGTATCATCGACAGCCGACCGTCTTCTTCGTATAGGTAATAGTTGTGTATCATGCTTCCGGTGTAGCTGTCCCCGTTGACCACAAAGCCGTGCACGACGAAGTATCGAAGCACCGCGTCGAGGTCGAGCACGCTCTCGAGGTCGGCATACTCGGAAAGCGACTTGAGCGAGCCTATCAGACGCGACCTGTCCGCGTCGGAGACGTCGGTCTTCGCGTTGTCGAAGATGTTCGCGTAGCTCGACGGGTCATCGTCGATATATTGCAGCTTCACGTCGGACGAGCCGCCGAAGCCGCCACCGAAACCTCCGAAGTCGAAGTCGCGTCCGTTGCCCCTGCCGCCGCCGAAGCTCATGCTGTCCGGCTTGTACAGCTCGCCGTAGTCGCTGCCGTAGTTGCGCCGCAAAAACGCCTCCTCTACGCCCTCCACCGCGAGATACAGTCCCCGGTCCTCGCCGTTCACCGTGATGTATACAAAGCTGCACAGCGGGGCGGCAACGCCGAACTCACCCATCATCCGATAGGTCAGATAGTCCTTCATCATAGTGTTGTCCTGGATGAGATTGTTCAGGCTGAGCTTGTCCAGACCGTGATAGCTCTTTGTGCCGTCATACTTGTCGAATTCTATCTTGAAGCTGTACCTGTTGCTGCCCATCGCGGCGACCGAGCTGAGGGAGGTGTTTCCCTTGCCGCGAATGCCCACGTTTTTATAGCTCTCGCCGTCGATGACAACGCTGCACGCGCTGTACTCCTCGTTCTGACAGGTCTCGATAAATCCGTCCCAGTCGTCGGTAACTATGTCTATCGTGTGCACGCGGGAGCTGTCGAACAGTCTGTCCTCGTAGCCGATGTAGCTTCCGGCGGGCTGTATTCCCAGCGCCTCACCGCCCATGAACACCGCCATCAGCACGACCGACAGCTCGGCGCTCTGCTTGTTTCCGAGTCCGCCGAATTTTATCTTCTTCTCCAGGTGGATGACCGAGCTGTCCCCGTTGTAATAGCGGATGCGAAACTTCTCCCTGCGGCTCACGCCGTCCAGTTTTTCGCGCAGCGCCCTGTCGCTCGGCGTGTCGAAGTACAGGCTCCGTATCGTATACACGCCGCCTTTGGCGTGGGGGTCGGGCTGCATCACCGCGCGAAGTCTTTGCCGCACGTCAGCATATCCGCGCGCGAGATCTCGTGCTTCCACTCGTGCCGAAGGTCCATGTCTCTCACTCCTTCCCTTTCGACATTTTGCCGGAACGCACAGCCATCTTATAACGCGCGGAGGTGGAAGATGAAGATACTCATTGTCGAGGACGAGGTTCTGCTCGCCGACTCGATAAAAACGCTGCTCGAGGGCAAGGGCTTCGATGTCGAGTGCGTCTACGACGGCGAATCGGGCGCGGAATACGCCGAGCTCGGCGTCTACGACCTGCTCATTTTGGATGTGATGATGCCGAAGATGGACGGATACCAGGTAGCCCGTAAGGTGCGCGCGAACCGCTGCGGCACGCCGATACTCATGCTCACCGCGCGCTCCGGTCTGGAGGACCGCATCGAGGGGCTGAACGCCGGCGCGGACTACTATCTGACAAAGCCGTTCGACAGCCGCGAGCTTCTCGCCTGCATAAACGCGCTTCTTCGCAGGCAGGGCGCGGAGGTAAACGAGCTGGTGCTCGGAAACACGGCGCTCGACCTGGGCAGCTGCATGCTTGTCTGCGGCGAAAGGAGCGTGCGAATTGAGGCGATACGCCGGCTCGGGTATCATCTGGAGGTGGAGGAAGGTTGCTGAAACGGCTGAGAATACGTTTCGTCGCGGTCATCATGGTCATCGTCACCGCCATGCTCTGTCTCATCTTCGGCATGATATACTCGTTTACAAAGAGCGGCATGGAGACCGAGAGCATAAGCATGATGCAGGCTGTCGCCGCGCGTCCCATGCAGCCGGGAAGCCCGGAGCGCCCGTCTGACGAGGTGCGGCTTCCCTATTTCGTGCTGCATGTCGGGCGGGACGGCAAGCCGGTCGCCGCGGGCGGAGGGTACTACGACCTGTCCGACGAGCAGTTTCTGAAGTCGCTCGCCGACGCGGCTTTCGCGCAGAAGAAACAGACCGGCGTTATCGAGGAGTACAACCTCCGGTTCTGCAAAGTCGCCGCGCCGATGGGTCAGAGCCTGGTCTTTGCCGACATGAGCAGCGAGCTTGCGACCCTGTCCTCGCTCCGGACAAGGTGGAAATCTCGCTGCGAAAGAATCGCCACCACTGCCTGCTGTCGGTGTCCAACGCGTGCGAGCCGATGGACAAGGAAGAGACCCGTAACCTGTTCAAGCGCTTCTATCGGACGGACAAGGCGCGCGACCGCCGCGTCACCTTCTTCGTCGAGCTGCCCGCCGCCGAGTGACAGACATAAAGACCCCGCCGGAGCGACCGTAAGCGAACTTCTCACAATTTGGATTGACTTCAACCGTGCATTGGACTAAAATGGATTATGCCTTGGAATATAGGCAGTGAGCATCGGCTCTGCACGCCGAAAACACAAAGGAGAGGACTACTATGGAATACACAGCAAAAATCGTTTGCGAGAAGGACTACGATGTAATAGTGGCGGGGTCCGGTCCTGCCGGCATAGGCGCGGCTGTCAACGCTGGCAGAAACGGCGCGAAGACCCTGCTAATCGAATCGGCTGGTCGCGTCGGAGGCATCTCCACCTCCGGGCTTATGAGCCATTTCACCGGAACGGTGGGCAACGGGACCTATCACGAGGTGCTTCGGCGCGCGGCGGACAAGAATTACTTTGACAAAGGCGTTATCACCACAAACATCGACCCCGAGATGCTGACAATAACCTATCTTGAGATGCTGGAGGAGGCAAATGTCGACCTCATACTCTACACCTCGGTCTGCGACGCCGTTGCGGAGAACGGCAGGATACTCGGCGTTATCTGCCATAACAAGGGCGGCTTCTCGCGGTACAACGCCAAGGTGGTTATCGACGCCACGGGAGACGGCGATGTCGCGGCGAAAGCGGGTGTACCCTTTATCCTTGGCAGAGAGTCGGACGGCAAGATGCAGCCCGCCACGCTTATGTTCAAAATCGGCGGCGTGGATATGGACAGAGCCGTCCTTCCTCCCTCGTTCGAGACGACGGTGGACACTCCGAAAGGCGAGCTGCAGAGCCTCGCAAAGTTAAAGCTGCCCAGCCCCGCCGGACATGTCCTTCTCTATCGCTCGACAATCCCCGGGATCGTCACCTGCAACATGACAAACGCCACCGGCATAGACGGCACAAACGCCGAGGATATGACGAAAGCGGAGCTTGTGTGCAGAAAGCAGATAGACCCCATCGTCCGCTTCCTGCGCGAGTACGCTCCCGGATATGAGCACTGCTATGTCATCAGCGCCGCCTCGCTCATCGGTATCAGAGAGACACGGCATTTCAAGGGAATTAAGGTGCTTACCGAGGAGGATATAGCGCAAGCGCGGCAGTTTGACGACGCTGTCGTATACGGCGCATGGTTCAACTTCGATGTCCACAACCTCTCCGGCTCGGGACTGGACGAGACCGGCGCTCAGGAAAAGTTTTCGCAGAAGAACGGCTACACCATCCCATATGGCTGCATGGTACCCGAGGAAATCGACGGACTGCTCCTGTCCGGCAGGAACATTTCGGGAACGCACATGGCGCACTCCAACTTCCGCGCGATGCCGATATGCATGGGAATAGGAGAAGCCTGCGGTATCGCCGCGAGCATAGCGGTAAAGAAGGGCATAGAGCTTCGGAATGTCGACCCGAAGGAAATAAGCTCTATCAATCGACCGAAATCTGTGATACAATAGACCCAGCTTTAACCGCAAAGGAGAGGATAGAAATGGCGTGTACGACAATTCTGGTAGGCAGGAAGGCGAGCTATGACGGCTCGACCATGATAGCCCGCAACGACGACGGCTTCTACGACGAGAAAAAACTCATCGTAGTCCAGCCTAAGGATCAGCCCCGCAAGTACAAGAGCAAGATAGGTCACCTGGAGATAGAGCTGCCCGATAACCCGCTTCGCTACACCTCCACCCCGAGCGTCAGCGGCGCGCACGGCGTATGGGCGGCAAACGGCATAAACTCGGCAAACGTCGCCATGACCGCCACCGAGACGATAACCACCAACCCCCGCGTGCTCGGCGCCGACCCGATGGTTCGCTATCAGCCGAAAACTTCGGCGCGCGGCAAGGACATCCCCGGGGGACTCGGCGAGGAGGATCTCGTCTACGTCGTGCTGCCCTACATACACACTGCGCGCGAGGGCGTGGAGCGGCTCGGCTCGCTGCTCGAGAAGTACGGCACATACGAGTCGAACGGCATCGCCTTCTCGGACGCAAACGAGATTTGGTGGATGGAGACGATAGGCGGTCATCACTGGATAGCCGTCCGCGTGCCCGACGACCGCTATGTGATAATGCCGAACCAGTTCGGCATCGACCACTTCGACTTTGACGACGCGTTCGGAAAGAAGGAAAACTACCTCTGCTCGGCGGATATGCGCGAGTTTGTGGAGAAAAACCACCTCGCGCTTGACATGAAGGACGGTGTGTTCGACCCGCGTCTGGCGTTCGGCTCGCACAGCGACTCCGACCACGTCTACAACACGCCGCGAGCGTGGTTCATGGGACGCTACTTCAATCCCAAGACCGCGCGCTGGGACGGCGAAAACGCCGATTACACCCCCGAGAGCGACGACATCCCGTGGTCGTTCGTTCCCGAGCGCAAGATAACCGTCGAGGACGTGAAGTACATCCTGTCCTCCTACTATCAGGGCACGCCGTACAATCCGTTCGGCAAGGACGCGCAGAAGGGCAAGTACCGCCCGATAGGCATAAGCCGCACCGGCGTGATGGCTATACTCCAGATACGCGGGTATCTGCCGAAGGAGATTGCCCCGCTCGAGTGGGTATGCTTCGGCGCGAATCCGTACAACGCAGCGCTGCCCATCTACACCAACACGAACAAGATGCCCGACTACGTCTCGAAGGTCACGATGGACGTCGACTCGAACAACTTCTACTGGGCAAACCGTCTCATCGGAGCGATGGCTGACGCGCACTACGGCAGCTGCATCCAGCTTGTCGAGCGCTATCAGGGAGCGGTCGCGAACGGCGGTCACGAGATAGTCGCGCGCTACGACCGCAAGATGCTCGACGCGAAGAAGTACGACCTCATCGACGAGGCTAACACCAAGCTGTGCGAGATGGCGAAGAAGGCTGCCACCTCCGCGCTCGGCAACATCCTAAAAGAGGCAAGCAAGGCGATGCGCTGCGGATACAGCCGCGCCGACAACTGACAGCTCGACAGAAAAACGGAGGGGCTTCCCCCTCCGTTTTTTCATCCCCAAACGCATAGAAAAAACCTGCCCCGTTTCCGAGGCAGGTTTTTGTTCGCTTGCTGAAACTTACTTAACGGTGATGCCGGTGACGTGCGGGTTCGCGCCCTCGTACCAGTAGAGGAAGCCCTCGACGTCGATGGTCTGACCGACCTGGAGACCCTCGACAGCCTTGTAGACGTCGGTCTCGTTGTTGGTCAGATAATACTCGACGCAGAACTCAACGGTGGTGCCGTTGACCGACGCCTGGAAGTAGAGGTCGTCGCCCGGCTGGTCGTTCTTGTAGGCAAAGCCCTTGCCCTCCTCGCCGTTGTACGCCTCGACGGTCAGACCCTTGAAGCTGACCTTCTGGTTCTGCTTCTTTGCGAGGTCGTCGGTGCCGACAAGCGAAGTGACGTCGGTCGGCTCGGCGACGTAGCTGCCCTCGAGTATCTCGAAGGTCGCGTTCATAACCTCGATCTCGCCAGCCCACGAGCCCTTCTCGCCGGTGACCTTTATCTTGGTGCCCGGAACGAGCTTGGCGTAGTCCTCCTCGGTGCACGCCATCTCATAGCAGAAGTAAGCGCCGTCGTGATCCTGGGTGTAGACGGTAGCCTTGTTGTCCCACCACGACTGCTTGCCCTGAACGTAGGTCTCGATGACGACCTGGCTGCCTTCCTCCGCCGCGTCATACTCGGCGTAGGTCATGACGCCTTCCGACTTCACGTCCGGCGTGGGGCTGGGGGTCTTCTCGCTCGTCTCGCAGCCGACGACCGCGAAAGCGAGGACCAGTGCGAGAACCAGTGCGATGTACTTCTTCATTTTCTCCTCACCTTTCCATGAGTTGGTTTATGCAGGTTGTTCCTGCGCTATGCAGAATCAGTATACTACCCGACGCGCAAGAAATCAATGTCCAAATTAGCCATTCTTTCGCGTTTTCACCCGCTGGAAAATGACATATATGAGTATAAGCACCCACACCGCCGCGAGGGTGCAGAGCAGCACCGCCGATTCGGTCGGCAGCGCGCCGAGCTCGGTTCGCTGTGCCGCCGACGCTCCGCCCTGTCCGAGCCGATAGAGCGACGCGACGTCGGCATACATCGCCTCGAGGTACGCGGCGTCCACCGTGTCCCCGCGGCGGCAGGCTCGCGTCGTGTTCTCAATAAGCTGTCCCGCGGCGTCACGCAGGGACGCGGACCCGTTGAACACCGGCGTGACGAAGGTGTTCTGCGTGTTTTCGAGCAGCAGCTTGGACGCCTTTATCTTCACGTCGTAGTGCTCGGCGTTGTCCTCTCCCTCGCGCGCAAGATAGTCGGTGTACTGCTCGGACTGCTGCGCCGCCGACGTGACCGGAATGTACCCCTCGGTCTCGGCGTAGGCGGTCTGCACGTCATTTGTGAGCAGGTACTGCGCGAACAGCCAGCTCGCCATTACCTCCTGCGAATCGCTCTTGTTGAACACGCATATCGACGGTCCCTGCGAGATCATAGTCGGGTTCTCGGGGTCGAACTGCGGGATAGTCATGACCTCGGTCTCGAAGTCGACCAGCTTGTCCTCGCTTATGTCGATGAGCGGCGCGTCGCTGCCCATCCAGGTCGCGCCGGCGGTCGAGTCGATGGCGAAGATGCACTGTCCGGCGTTTAGGAAGTTTGCGGGATAGCTGGATATCTTGAAGGTGGAAAACGAGCGGTTCTTCGCGTGGACGGCTATCTCGAGCAGCAGCTCGGTGGTGGTGTCGTTGAATATCTCGATATTCCCCTCCGCGTCCGAGTAGCCCGCGCCGAGCTGGCGCAGCATCTGAATCATCATGTTGTCGGTGGACTTGTCGATGAATGGTATCAGCACCTTCTGACCGTTGACGACGAAGTTTTCCTCCGCGTCCTTTTCCATCGCGGCCTCGCTGACCTCCCACACGAAGTCCCAGGTGAGCGTCTCGGGCAGCTCGTATCCGAGTTTCTCGACGTAGGTCTTGTTCACATAGCACGCCTCGGTCGAGCGCATGAACGGCAGCGCGTAGTAGTGTTCGTCGAACGCGCACTCGGCGAGGAACTCGGGTATCACCTCGCCGCGGGACACCGAGTCGAACTTCAGCTCGCTTCCGCCCAGGCCGTAGCGCTCGTCGTCGAACAGCCCCTCCAGCGGCACGACCACGTTCGTGCCGGTCAGATAGGTCGCGATGTGATCGGGGTAGGTTATGCAGACGTTCGGCGTAGTGTTTGTGGATATGTTGGTTATGACGTCGTTGTAGATGTCGCCGTAGTTGGTGTACAGCCGCATGTTCACCGTCACGTTCGGGTAGAGCGCCTGGAAGTCGGCTATCGCCTTCTGGTAGATGGCTGTCTGCGTCTTGTTGGTGTCGTTCTTTGCCCAGAAGGTTATCTCGTGCTTCTGCGCCATGTCGAAGCTCTCGGGTATCTCGAACGGCTCAAGCCCTCGCGAGCCGTGGCATCCGGATAGCATACCCGCTATGCACAGAAGGGCGAGCAGCATCGCGAAAAATCTTCTCATCCCTTGGTACCCCCTCTGGACACGCCGGCCATTATCTTCTGGCGGAAGATGAGGAACAGCACGATGAGCGGGACGGATATGACCACCACCGCCGCCATCATCGCGGGTATGTTCTCCCGGCCGAAGCCGTTTTCGCGTATCTCCTGTATGCCGTTTGAGACGAGGTAGTAAGCCTGGTCGTCGGTTATCAGCCGCGGCCAGACGTAGCTGTTCCAGCACTCGATGACCTTGAGTATGCCCACCGTGATTATCGTCGGCTTGCATATCGGCACCATCACCTTCCACAGATACTTCATGTCGGAGGTGCCGTCCACCTTCGCCGCGTAGTAGAGCGAATCGGGCACCTGGGCGAAGTTCTCCCTCAGCAGATAGATGTAGAAAACCGACGTGACCGACGGCAGTATCAGTCCGAGGAAGGTGTTGCGCATATCCCATGTGGTTATCGTCGCGAAGTTTGTGATTATCACCAGCTCGTTCGGTATCATCATGAGCGACAGGAAGATCGTGAACACGAGGTTCTTTCCCCTGAAGTTGAGCCGCGCGAACGCAAACGCCGCGAGCGTTATCACCACCATCATAATCGCGGTGGTCGCGACGGTGAATATCAGCGTGTTCAGCAGGTATCTTCCGAGCGGCACGGTGCTGAACGCGTCGACGTAGTTCTGTATCGTCGGGTCGGACGCGAAGAACTGCGGGATGTACTCGGCGTTGTACTCGCCGTAGCTCTTTATCGAGGTCAGCACCATCCAGTAGAACGGGAACAGCACCACAAGCGCCCACACCGTGAGCAAAATGTAGGTGACGATGTTCACTACCCGCTTTCGCTCCCTCGCCGACCGCGCAGCCTTGGCGTAATCGGTCTTTGTCTCCGGTCTGTTCATATCGTCACCTCCCCTTAGTTATAGTAGGTCGTGTGCTTCTTGCTTATCAGCAGATTTATGACGGTTATCGTCAGCACTATCGCGAACAGGATTATCGCCGCCGCCGACGCGTAGGACGGATAGCCGCCGCTGTCGCCGTAGAGCATGTCGTAGACATAGCCGACGATGGTGTTCATCCCCGCGGCGTTGAGGTCGGTGCCGAACAGCGCCACCGCGTCGCTGTACGCCTTGAACGCGCCGATGAATCCGGTTATCACCAGGTAGAATATCGACGAGGATATCATCGGCAGGGTTATCTTGCGGAAGATGCGCCGTCCCGACGTGCCGTCCACCCGCGCCGCGTTGTAGTAGCTCTCCGGAACCGACGCTATCGCGCTGGTGAGCAGCAGTATCTTAAACGGCATGACCACCCAGATAATATACACGCACATGACGAACATCTTCGCCCAGTACGGTCCGTCGATGAAGTCCACCGACTGTCCGCCGAACCAGTTTATCAGCAGGTTCACAAGTCCGTCCGAGTAGGCGGTCGGCTTGAAAAGTATCATAAACACCAGTCCGACCGCGAGGGTGTTCGTCACATACGGCAGAAAGTATACCGTCTGGTACAGCTTGCGCAGCGGCTTTATCGAGCTCAGTCCCACCGCGATGAGCAGCGACAGTCCGGTGGAGATGGGCACGGTGATTATGACCATCAGGAAGGTGTTCTTCACCGCCTGGATGAAATACGGATCGCGCAGCACATAGCCGAAGTTGTAGCCTCCGACGCCGCCATAGCTCTGCGACGCGAAGTTGTACCCCTCCTCCATCGAGTAGACAAACACGTCGATGAGCGGGTAGACCATGAACACGCCGATGAAAGCTATCGCGGGCAGCAGATAGAGCCAGCCCTTCAGGTTGCTTTTCTTCATCACTTCGCCGCCTTTCTCACTCGAAGCGGACGCGCTCGCCGGTCGAGCGGTCGAACAGCAGCACCTTGGACGGCTTGAGGTCGAAGCGCACCACCTTGTCGCCGTCCTCGTCCACGCTGTTCTCCGCGTCGATTATCGAGCGTATCGTCGGGTTCTGCGACGCCTTATTCGCGGACACGACGCTTATGTCGCGCCCCATCACCTCGACGCGCACAAGGTCGCATCCAAACGCGCCGTCCTCGCGGAGGATGAAGCCCTCCGGACGCACGCCGACCTCGACCTCGCGGTCGCTCACGCCGTTCACGTCGAGCACCGCGTCCGAGCCTATGTACAGCTTTCCGCCCTCGACTCGACCGTCGAACATGTTTATCTGCGGCGTGCCGAGGAACTTCGCGACAAACAGATTTATCGGGTCGTCGTACACGTCCTGCGGCTTTCCAATCTGTTGCACCACGCCCTCCTTCATCACCACGATGAGGTCGGATATCGACATAGCCTCCTCCTGGTCGTGGGTGACGAAGACGGTGGTTATCTTTGTCTCGCGCTGGATGCGGCGTATCTCCTCGCGGGTCTGGAGACGCAGCCGCGCGTCGAGGTTTGACAGCGGCTCGTCGAGCAGGAGCACGCGCGGGGTCTTGACCATCGCTCGGGCTATCGCGACGCGCTGCTGCTGTCCTCCCGAAAGCTCGCTCGGCTTGCGGTCGAGAAGCTCGTCTATCTGCACGAGCTTCGCCGCCTCGAGCGCGCGCTCGTTCATCTCCTGCTTTGTAAGCTTGTCCTTTCCCTTCAGATTCTCGAGCGGGAAGGTTATGTTCTGGCGCACGGTCAGGTGCGGATAGAGCGCGTAGTTCTGAAAGACGATGCCCACGCCGCGGTTCTCCGGCGGTATCTCGGTCACGTCCTCCTCGCCGAAGAATATCTTTCCCTCAGTCGGGCTTTCGAGTCCGCATATCATAAACAGCGTGGTCGACTTGCCGCAGCCGGACGGTCCGAGCAGACCTACCAGCTTTCCGTCGGGTATCTCAAAGGTGAAATCGTTTACCGCCACGACCTCCTTCGCCTTGCGGCCGCGACCGGCAAATTTCTTTGTCAGATGCTCAAGCGTGACTTTCATTCGTTCACTTCCCCCTCGCATGTTGTATAGCACCTCAATTATACCGCGTATGGCGCGCAAACACAAGGAAAAGTTGCGTATCGGCGACCGCAAAAAGCCCGCATATTCTATTGACTTCCCGCCCGTCAAGTGGTATACTTTGCTTATAAAGGTTCAATCGTAAACAATTATGAAGGAGTGAACACTATGAAACTGTTCTGCAATCCGCTGAATGTCGACTATCACTATCAGTTCACCGAGGACGTGATGGGCGGCGGCGGAGTGTCGGTCGGACGCGAGGCAGCCGACCCGTCGTTGATATGCTTCAAGGGCAAATACTATATGTTCGTGTCGATGAACCTCAGCGTGTGGGTGTCCGACGACCTCGCAAGCTGGCAGTCCTATCCCCTGCCCGATTATCTTCCGCTGTACGACTACGCGCCGGATGTCCGCGTCGTCGGCGACTATGTCTACTTCTGCGCGTCGAGGCGGGGCAGGATATGCGACTACTACCGCACCAAGGACGTGATAAACGGGCCGTACGAGCGCATAGAGGGCACGTTCGACTTCTGGGATCCGAACCTGTTCCTCGACGACGACGGCAGGCTCTACTTCTACTGGGGCTGCGCCGCGCTTCAGCCGATACACGGTGTGGAGCTTGACCCCGAGACGATGAAGCCGATAACCGAGCCGAAGGCGCTGATACACGGCGACCCGTACGGCATAGGATTTGAGCGCATAGGCGAGGATCACTCCAAGCCGCCGCTGACCGACGCCGAGATAGACGCGGCGCTCGACGCCTTCCTGAAATCGCGCGGCGGCGACCGCTCGATGCTTCCTCCCGACGCGCTGGATGGAATTCGCGGAATGTTCGCGCAGCATCCGTTCATCGAGGGCGCGTGGATGACCAAGCACAGCGGCAAATACTACCTTCAGTACGCCTTCCCCGGCACCGAGTACAATGTCTACGGCGACGGCGTGTACATAAGCGATTCGCCGCTCGGAGACTTCGTGCTCGCCGAGAACAACCCCTACTCGTACAAGCCGGGCGGGTTCCTCCCCGGCGCGGGTCACGGCTCGACGCTCGAGGACATGAGCGGCAGCTTCTGGCACACCGCGACGATGCGCATAAGCGTTAACCAGAACTTCGAGCGCCGCGTCGGACTGTGGCGCGCGGGCTTTGACTGCGACGGCAATCTTTTCTGCAATCAGCGCTACGGCGACTGGGTCTGCGACATCGACAAGCTCCGAGCCGACCCGTGGGCTGACCCCGACTGGATGCTGCTGAGCTTCGGCAAGAAGGCGGCGGCGTCGAGCTGTGAGGAGGGCAAGGACGCGTCGAAGGTGACCGACGAGAATGTCCAGACCTGGTGGCGTGCGTCGACAAACAAGCCGGGCGAGTGGCTGGCGCTCGACCTCGGTCACGAGTGCGATGTCCGCGCGGTGCAGATAAACTTTGCCGACGATAAAATCGACATTCCCGTCCCCGGCGAGATCCAGGCGGGCGACACGCAGCCGCGGTTCATCGACCCCGCGCAGCACATCACCCGCTGGACGCTCGAGGGTTCTGTCGACGGCGAGCACTGGACGATGCTCTGCGACAAGTCGAAGGTCGACACCAACCTTCCGCACGACGTGGTGTTCATCGAGGATGGGATGAAGCTCCGCCACCTGCGCCTGACCGTGCTCGCAACGCCATACGACCAGCCCGCGTGCGTGTCCGGACTGCGCGTGTTCGGCATAGGCGAGGGCGAGAAACCCGCCGTCCCGAGCTACTCCGCCGTCCGCTCGAGCGACCTCGACATGACGGTGAACATCAGCGAGAACGGCGCGGTCGGCTACAACATACTCTGGGGCATCGCGCCGGACAAACTCTACCACAGCCGCATGACCTTCCGCGCGGGGGAGAACGTGATAGGCGCGATGGTAAAGGGTCGCGAGGATGTCTACGTGCGCGTCGACGCGTTCAGCGAGGTCGGCATCACCGAGGGCAAGACAATAAAGCTCTGCCCGAATCGCAAGGTGCGGCGCAGCGAGAATTATTGAACGCGTGGGCGGCGCAAACCCCAAAAAAATCGAAAAGCAAGGAGGCGTGCAAAGTGAAGATGCGATATGCGGTTCTGTGTGCGGTCGTGGCTCTTATCCTGCTCTGTGCCTCCTGTTCAAGCGCCGACCCAAGCTCCGAGCCGTCGCCGCAGACCACCTCCGCCATAGGCGGCTTTCTCAATCTGCACGATCCCACCGCCGACGATATTGCCGCAACCGCTGACATCAAGTATCTGTACTCGCTTGTTCTCTGGGACTGCCATGAGGATGTGGTGCTTCCTAACAACTCGTATCTTGAGCATATCCGAATCGAGTGGTGCGGCGGCGAGGATGGAACTATCGACCTCACCGGCTGCTACTCGCTGCGTATGGTCACTCTCGAGGGCGAAACTCTGCCGGGCACCTTTAAGCTCGGACCGCACATCGACACGCTCTCATTCTACAAAAACGAAGGCAAGTTCGACGAGGACTACATCGCGGCACTGCCGAACATCATGTGGCTCTGTCCGAACACGTCGTTCGATCTCTCGAAGCTGCCGGCGCTTGAGGCGCTGGAGCTGCAAGGTCCCGGTTGGACCGACCTGTCCGCGCTCGAGGACATACAGATTCATCGGCTTCATCTGTCCTACGAGTACGGAATAGACGACGAGGCGCTCTCCACCTTCCGCGGCGCGAAGTCGCTGAAAACCATGAGCATATGCGACGAAAATATAACCGACATCTCCCCTATCCTCGACCACGCGCCCGAGCTTGAGCAGCTGACCCTGTACGCGGACCCCGATCAGGACTGGGTCGGGCTGAACGGTGTCACGGTCACAAGCGGAAATCCCGAGCTGCTCGACCGACTGGAGACTCCGATCCCACGCGAGCAGCTTGACGAGCTCATCGAACGCGGCTGCGCGATATACCTGATGCCCTCCGACTTTGAGACCCGAAGCTGATCTACCAATAAAACGAAAGGTTGTGAATAACTATGGACATGGCAAAGATGACCGACGAGCAGCGCGAATTTATAATGCAGTTCTTCCAGGCGAACATGAAGCGCGAGAAGGCGGACAAGGTGGAGCGCTTCCGCCGCCTGAACAAGTTTGTAAAGCCGGGGCAGATACTCTTCTGCGGCTCGAGCCTGATGGAGCAGTTCCCGATATACGAGTTCCTGCTCAACTTCGACCTGCCCTACACCATCTATAACCGCGGCGTTGGCGGCTACACCACCGCCGAGATGTACGAGACGCTGGATGCGTGCGTCTATGACCTAAAGCCGCGTCACGTCTTTATCAACATCGGCACGAACGACCTCAACACCCCCGACTACTCGAAGGATACGCTCATCGCGAACTATCGCCGAATACTCGACGGCATAATCTCGCACCTGCCCGGGGTCAAGCTGCACCTGCTCGCCTACTATCCGATAAACGAGAAAATAACCGAGGGCACGCCGATGAACGAGGTGTTCAAGCAGCGCACCAACGCGCGCATTGACGAGGCAAACGAGGCGGTCGCGGAGCTGGCGGCGGAGATAGGCGCGGAGTACCACGACCTCAACGCGGGCATAACCGACGCCGACGGTCGGCTGAAGGCGGAGTACACCATCGAGGGCATGCATATGTACGGCGACGGCTACAAGCCGGTGCTCGACGCGCTGCTTCCGATACTCCGCGAGCTTGACTGACGGCAGTTCCGCCGAAAATCGCGGAAAAAAACAGGCTCCCACCGCTTTGGTGAGAGCCTGTTTTCATATCACGAATACGACCAGAAGCACGATTATGACGGCGAGCACGAGGAATATCGGTCCGAACACCATCATTGCGGAGAGTATCAGCGCGGGAATGTCCTTCTTCTCGATGGGTATCTCCGAATCGCCGCGGCGCTTGCCGTTCTTCTCCCTGCTCTTTCTCGCCTGTTCTTCCAGTCTGTCCAGCCTGTGCGGATCCATTTACTTCGCTCCCAACTGGTGATGGCAGGCGACGAAGTGACCCGGCTCGACCTCCTCAAACGGCGGCTCGATCTTGGAGCACGCCTCGGTCGCGTACGGGCAGCGGGTGTGGAACTTGCAGCCCTTCGGCGGGTTTATCGGGCTCGGGATGTCGCCCTCGAGCAGATTCTCGCCCAGCTTGGAGTCGGGGTCGGTGGTCGGTATCGCGTTCAGCAGCGCCTCGGTGTACGGATGGCGCGGCTGACGGAACAACTGCTCACTTGTCGCCAGCTCCACTATGTTGCCCAGATACATGACGCCTATGCGGTCGGAGATATACTTGACGACCGACAGGTCGTGCGATATGAACAGATAGGTCAGGTGCTGCTGCTCCTTCAGGTCGAGAAGCAGGTTGAGTATCTGCGACTGTATCGACACGTCGAGCGCGCTGACCGCCTCGTCGCAGACGACGAAACGCGGGTTGAGCGCGAGGCTGCGCGCGATTCCGATGCGCTGGCGCTGTCCGCCGGAGAACTGGTGCGGATAGCGGTGAAGCATGTACGGCGCGAGTCCGCACTTCTCCATGACCTCCAGGATGTACGCCTGCATGTGGTCGTCGTTCTTCTTGAACATTCCGTGCGCCTGGAGTCCCTCGCCGATTATCTGGCCGACGGTCATGCGCGGGTTAAGCGACGAATACGGGTCCTGGAATATCAGCTGCATGTCGCTGCGCAGGTTGCGTATCTCGCTGTACTCGAGGCGGGCGAGGTCGACGCCCATGTCGACGTACTGCTCGTACGCCTGGAACTCCTCGTCGTCCTTGTACTGCGCGCGCATATTGGCTATCTCGACGTCATACGCCTGGTCGATCTCCGCCTGCTTCGCGTCCATCATCGTCTGCTCGGTTGCTATCTTCTCGTCCACCGCGGCGAGCTTTTCCTTGAGCTTTGAGGCATCCTTGCCCTTCTCGGCAGCCTGTCCGATGGAAAACTCGAGCGCCGCCTTCTCCGACTTGAGCGCCTCGCGGGTCTCGCGCATCTTGGAGCGCTCGGCGACCAGGTCGTAGACCTTCATGTACGCCGCCTGCACCGGAGCGAGATCCTCAACGGTGATGAATCCGCCGATTATCTGCGCGATGTCCAGCATCTCGTCGCGGGTCACCTTCTGCTGCGCGCGGAACTGAGTGACCTTCTCGTAGATCTTTTCGATGTTCGGATGATCCTCCGCGACATCTATCGTCTTTGCGTTGATGTCCACCTCAAACCCGCACAGCGAGCTTACCTCGGCGCAGTCCGCCTCCAGCTTTTTCATGCTCTCGCGGAACTTCGAGCGGCGGTGCTCGAGGTTCTTCAGCGTCTCCTTCATGTACTTCGGCGCGGTCTGATAGATGGTGCGTCCGTAGTACATGGTGCGTCCGTCGGTCTGCTTGTAGAGCTGGAGTATCGTGCGTCCCAGCGTAGACTTGCCGCAGCCCGACTCGCCGACCAGACCGAAGGTCTCGTCCTCGTAGATGTCCAAACTGACTCCGTCGTTTGCCTTGACAAACAGCCCCTTCTTCTTGAGCGGGAAATACTGCTTGAGGTTAGATATACGGAGCAGCAGCTTCTTATTTCCTTCCATTACGACGCTCCTCCTTATCCGCGTAGAAACAGCGCACCTGCTGTCCCGGCTCGACTTCGACCAGCTTCGGCTCCTCGGCAAGGCACTTCTCGGTGCAGTACTTGCAGCGCGGAGCGAACTTGCATCCCTTAGGCAGGTCAAGCGGATGCGGCACCGCGCCGGGTATCGCCTCGAGACGCTCGCCGGTCGGGGTGTCCAGACGCGGGATGGAGGTCATCAGTCCCTCGGTGTAGGGGTGTGAGAACTTGCTCGAGCCGAATATCTTTCCGACCGGCGCCTTCTCGACCACCTGTCCGCAGTACATGACGACCACGTCGTCCGCCATCTGGTTGATAACGCCCAGGTCATGGGTGATGAAGAGTATCGACGTGCCCTTCTCGCGCTTCAGGTCGTTCATCAGCTTGAGTATCTGTGCCTGAATGGTGACGTCGAGCGCGGTAGTCGGCTCGTCCGCTATCAGCAGCTTAGGCTGGCAGGCGAGCGCCATGGCTATCATAACGCGCTGACGCATGCCGCCGGAAAGCTGGAACGGATACTGCTTGACGACGCTCTCCGGGTTAGGTATCTTGACGTCCGCCAGCATCTTGACCGACTGACGCGCAGCTTCCTTCTTGCTCATGCCCTGGTGGACGATGAACGCCTCGCTTATCTGACGCTCGATGGTGAATATCGGGTTCAGACTGGTCATCGGCTCCTGGAAGATGACCGATATGTCGTTGCCGCGTATCTTGTACATCTCGGACATCGGCAGGGTGGTCAGCTCGCGACCGTCGAACATTATCTCGCCCGAGTCGATGTATCCGTTGCCGTCGAGCAGCTGGAGGATGCTCATTGCCGAGACCGACTTGCCCGAGCCGCTCTCTCCCACGACTCCGAGCGTGCGTCCGGCTTCGAGCGAGTAGCTGACGCCGTTGACCGCCTTGACTATGCCGCGCTTGGTGGTGAAATAGGTATGCAGGTCGCGCAGTTCGAGAAGAGGAGCATTCGCGCCTGTCTTAACGGTGTTTTCCATGTTATGCCCTCCTTATCTGTCGTTCGACTTCGGGTCTATCGCGTCGCGCAGACCGTCGCCGATGGTGTTTATGCAGATAACGCAGACACTGAGGATGAGCGCCGGGAAGACCCACTGCCACCAGTACTCGCGAATGATTATCGAGTTGTTCGCGCCGTAGAGCATGTTGCCCCACGTCGGACGCGGCAGCGAAACGCCGAATCCGAGGTAGCTCAGCGACGACTCGGTGAGCAGGCAGGTAGCGAAGCTCAGCGTCGCGTTGACGATTATCGTCGATATAACATTCGGGAGGATGTGGCGGAAGACTATCTGACCTTCCTTTATGCCCATCGCCTTCGCGGCGGTGACATACTCCTGCTCGCGCTGGCTGAGCACCTGCGCACGCACCAGACGCGCAAGTCCGGTCCAGCTGAGGACGCCGAGTATTATCATTATGATGAATATTCGCATATCCTCGCCGACCGTCGCGACAAGCACCGATGAGAGTATCATCGCGAACGGCAGGAACGGTATCGCGGAGAATATCTCGGTCACTCGCATCAGCAGCATATCCACCTTGCCGCCGAAGAATCCGGACAGGCATCCGATGATAACGCCGATGACAAGCGAGATTATGACCGAGACGAAGCCTATCGACATCGTCATGCGTCCGCCGTTGACCATGCGGTTGAGCACATCTCGTCCGAGCGTGTCCGTTCCGAGCGAGTAGCCCTTGAGACCCCAGGTCTTTATCGTGCCGTCGGACATGCGCGCGTAGTTCTGGTAGTAGTTGGTGTAGAACTCCTCGACCGTGCCGTTCTTCACCGAATCGGGCACGTCGAGCTGTCCGAAGATGTTCGAGCCCCATGCGATAGTCTCGCCGGTGTCGGTAGTCGCGACATAGTGATAGCGTCCGCCGTCGACCGAAACGATGTTTCCGGTGTGCTCCGGCACCTCCGCCATCGCGCGGTTGGACGCCTGCGACCAGTTGGCGGCGAGAGTGCCCCAAACGGTCACCTTGCCGTCCTTGACCGCCGCGACCGACGAACCGGAAGTTCCGATGTCGGTGACGCCGCTCTTCAGCTCCTCGGGTATCGTCGAGTAGGACAGACCCTGCTTGCCGAGATGCACGACCTCGCCGTCGTAAGTGAGTCCCATCAGGCTCTCGCTGGTGAGCGCTATCTTCGCGATGGTGTACTGGTCGTTCTTCGCGACGTTTATGTCGTTAAGGTTGAGGTTGCCCCAGTAGATAACATAGCCCTGGTCGGTGAGCGCCGCCGTGACCTGGTAGCCCGCCTCTATCTGGACTATGTCGCCGTAGTCGTACAGGTCAGCCGGAAGCGCGAGCTGACCGTTGCGGCCGTTGCCCCACGCCACGACCTCGCCGGCGTCGGTCAGCACGACGATGTGGTCGTATCCGGCAGCCGCGTCGACGACCTTGCCCTCGAACTGCGGAACGTTGTCGAGGTATATCGTCGGGCTTATCTTCGGCTCGCCCCAGAAATAGTAGTTGCCCGCCTTGCTGACGCCGACGCTGAACTTCGCGCCGATGGATATCTTCTCGACACCCTCGTCCTCAAGCGCCTGCGGGTACTTCATAAGCGAACCGGAAGGCGGCATGTTCTGCTGCATCGGCTCCTGATAGCTCAGGTCGAGTATGAAGAACTTAGGTCCGATGATAACGAACGCGAACACGCAGATGAACACTATCAGCGCCACCATGCTCACGCGGTTCGAGAGGAAGTTGCGGATGACGGTGCGCCACGGGCTCTGCACCTTCTCCTCCTTCATCGCGTCGTAGTTGTCCTTGCCGCCGAACAGTCGGGCAAAGAAACCCGCGCCGCGGTTTGCCTTACGCTCGAGCTTTCTTTCGAGACGGGCTGCGTCTCGCTTGTTCTTTTCGTTCTTGCTCTTCGCCATTTCCCGTCCCTCCTTTACTTCGTAATGCGAACACGCGGATCGACCAGACCGTAGCTCAGGTCGATTATCAGGTTGCCGATAAGACTTATCGCGACATAGAACAGCTGAACTGTCTGTGCCATGTTGTAGTCCTGGTTGTTCAGCGCCTGTATGTAGATACGACCCATGCCCTGGAGCACGAAGGTCTGCTCAATGACGAGCGAACCGCCGAATATTCCGATGAACCAACCCATTATCAGGGTGATGACCGGAAGCAGGGCGTTGCGCCAAGCGTGCGAGTAGATGACTACGCGCTCGCGGAGACCCTTTGCGCGCGCCGTGCGGACGTAGTCCGAGTTGAGCGAGTCGATCATCGCCGCGCGGACGTATCGGGTCATGCCGCCCAGACCGGATATGGTCGTGACAAACAGCGGCACCGCCAAGTGGTACATTATGTCCTTGAACTTCTCCCACTCGTTCGCGTGGACGACTCCCGGCGTTGTCCAGCCGGAGACCGGGAACCATCCGAGCTGCACGCAGAAGATGAAGATGGCTATCAGACACAGAACGAAAGACGGTGTCGAGTAGCCGACTATCGTGAACACCTGCACTCCGCGGTCGAACGCGCTGTTGCGCTTTATCGCGCAGTAGATGCCGAGCGGTATCGTTATTCCGAGGACGAGTATCAGATGGAACACGTTCATAAGAACCGTATTTCCAAGACGCGAATCGACGCCGAGCGCCTTGTTTCCGAATATGACGTCCTTACACTGGAGCTGGAAGAAGCTTGAGTATCCGAAGTCCAGTTTCAGAACGTTGCCCAGCCACCTGAAGTACCGAATGATCATCGGGTCATCCAGTCCGAGGCGCTGCCGCGCCATCATGTAGCGCTCCTGATAGACTTCCTCACTCACCTTGCCGAGCAGTTCCTGAACATCTCGCGCCGCCGGGTCGCCCGGGATGGCGTTGAAGATGAAGAAGAACATGACGGAAAGTATGAGGAAGACGATCAGTATGTAGCCGATTCGCTTCAATACATATTTGCCCATCTGCCCACCTACTTTTCTCCGAGTTTAACTTTTGCCGTGTGGTGGGATGCGTCACTACCCACCTCGCGCTTATAAGTGTTATTATAACTCAACCGCGCCAAAAATGCAATCTCAAATCCGCGATTTTTGCATTTTTGCCGCCGTCGATTTGCATAAATCTTGCGTTTGCTAGGTGCTGTTCTTTGAAAATGCATCCACATATAGGGAAACCTTTCAAAGAAAAAGCAAAACGAGGACGGAAAACCGTCCTCGCGCGACATTGCAAGCACCCAAAACTGCAAGCCGCAGCCTGTGGTGAAGATGGGGCGAGGTTTGAACCCCGCCCCATTTCCGCTAAACTAAAACCTGCTAATGGGGAGACTTAATTACTCAGCCTCGTAGCCCTCGATGTAGGCATACAGAAGAGCACCGGTTCCGATGTAAGCCGAATTGACGGTGTAGTTCTTCAGATGCGGAGTGAAGAAGTCATAGTAGGTGTTCGAGTACAGCGGGAGCGCCGGGAGGTAGTCGTTCCACTCCTCCTCGAAGTCCAGCCACAGCTCGAGGAAGGTGTCGTTGTCGCCTGCCTCGACGAGCAGCATGTCGACAGCGAGCTGATGCAGCTTATCGTTGTCGATGTTCAGGACGTTGTAGGGATGTCCCTTCTCGGTCGAGGTGCGCTGATCGTACGCCGGCGAGCTGAAGTTGGTCGCAAGGTTGAATGCGCAATAGTAGCTCTCGTCCTGGTTGTTGTAGTGCTGCTGATACATCTCGTTAAAGGTCATGACCGCCTGCTCTATCTCCATACCGGCCTCGGCAGTGCCTGCGCCGTTGGCGAGCTTGGTCACGAGCAGGTCGGAAACCGAGTTGTTCTCCGACGAAGCCCAGTTGATGTGAAGCGGCATAAGGATGCGGCCGTCGCTGAGGGTGACGCAGCCCGGATACTGCTTGTCGCCGGTGCCAGCCTGCTCAGCGGTGACTTCCTTATAGCGGAGACCGCTCTCGTAAGCGCCGCCCTCGGCGTTGAGAGTCCAGCCGCCCGCCTCAAGCTCGGCAATAGCCGACTCGACGCTGTAGTTGTAGCCGTTCAGACGGCTGTCCAGCTCCTCGGCGCCCTGCTTGGTCATCCACATGCCCGAGCCGTAAGGTCCGTTAACGACCATGCCGAAACCGCCGGTGAAGGCGCGGCAGAAGTCGTTGCGGTCGAGCAGGTAAGCGACGGCGTGACGGACTTCCTTGAACTGGGTCGGTCCGACGCTGCACTTGAAGTACAGAGCGCCGTAGCCGTTGCGGTCGTAGGTGGTGTAGTTGACGATGCCCTCGTCGTACATCGACAGACCGCTGTTGGTCTCCGACGCGTCGGCAGTCTGCTTGATGAAGGTGACCGAGCCGGTGCGCAGCTCGTCCATCATGGTCTCCTGCTTAACGCCCTTGTAGATGATCTTCGCGATCGACGGCTTCTGTCCCTCGTAGTTGCCCAGGTAGTACGGGTTTATCTCGAGGGTATAAGCCATGCTGCTGGTGTCGTAAGCGGTACGCATATACGGGCCGCTGAACGCGTCCATGTTGTAGCGCCAGTTCTCGATGGTCGAGCCGATGTTGGCCAGCTCGTCGGCATTCAGGATGACCTGCTCGCCGTCCTTGGTGAAGTAAGCGCCCTCACCGTCGTCGGCGATGTCATAGTTGGACGGCAGCCAGCCCGAGTGCTCCGGTCCGAAGCTGTAGTAGCGGATCTCGAAGAAGTCCGGGAACCACTGGCCGTCGATGGTGACCGCAAAGCTGGTGTCGCTCAGCAGGCGGACGCCGCTGAACACGGCGGTCTCGCCGCCGGCGAACTCTTCATAACCGACATTGTAGTAGCCGGCATCGCCGTAAGCGCCGTTCTCGGCAATAGCCGGGGTCGAGAACAGCAGCTGCGCGCGGACGAAGTCCTTCGCGGTTATCGGATCGCCGTTCGACCACTTCAGCTCGGGGTTGAGCTCGAAGGTGACCGTCTTGGAGCCGTCGTCGTTGGTGACAACGTCCCAGTCCTTGACCACGGTCGCGTCGATGACATACTCGGCGGTATCGTAGGTCAGGTCAAGAGTGCTGAGGCCGGTGAATCCGTTGACAGCGGCGTCGGCGCCGTTGTTCGACCAGTACGCCTTGATGTCGCCGCTCGGCTCGGTGGTGTCGCCGATGATCAGCTCGTTGTTCCAGGTGACCTCAAGCGGCTCCTCGCTCGGCTCGGTGCTCGGCTCGGTGGAAGTGGTGTTCGGCTCGGTCGAGGGAGCGGTCGACGGATTGGTACCGTCCTTCTGGCATCCCGCGAACAGACCGCAAACCATGACTACCGCGAGAAGCAGAGCCCACAATTTACGCATCTTCATTTGGAAATCCTCCTTGCAAAATTAAGTACAATGTTGGGTGCGTTTGGGATATGGTTACCCTATCCCCTTAGTTAGAGATTATAAAACCTGCGGTTTGAAAATGCAAGCTTTTTCCGACAAACCTTCAAAATATCTACGGACTGACAAATTACGAGCGGGCAGAGCCGCCGTATTTTGTGCAGTTTACAGATATTTAACAATTACGTATTGGCAATTTTTTCGCTTGCAGACGCAAAGAGAGCCGGGTCAGACCCGACTCTCTCTGCCACACTGTATTCGGAAGGTTCGTAGATAGCTGTTACTTTGCTGTGGGGTATCCTTCGATGTTCGCGCGCAGCAGACCGTAGATGCCGACATACGCCGACTTGACTTCGTAGTTCTGCAGGTGCGGGGTGTAGAAGTCGTAGTAGGTGTTCGAGTAGAGCGGGAGCGCCGGGAGGTAGTCGTTCCACTCCTCCTGGAAGTCCAGCCACAGCTCGAGGAAGGTCTGGCTGTCGTCCGGGTCGACGAGCAGCATGTCGACCGCGAGCTGGTGCAGCTTGTCGTTGTTGATGTTCGAGACGTTGTTGGTGCTGCCGTACTCGGTCGACAGGCGCATGTCGTACGCCGCGGCGAAGCTGCTCGCGAGGTTGAACGCGCAGTAGTAGTGCTCCTCGCGGTTGTTATAGTGCTCGTTGAGCATCTCGTTGAAGGACATGACCGTCTGCTCTATCTCCATGCCCGCCTCGGCGGTTCCCGCGCCGTTTGCGAGCTTGGTCACAAGCAGGTCGCTGACGGCGTTGTTCTCGCTCGACGCCCAGTTGATGTGCAGCGGCATGAGTATGCGTCCGTCGCTGAGGGTTATGCAGCCCGGATACTGATCCTTGCCGGTGCCCGCCTGCTCGGCGGTGACTTCCTTATAGCGGAGACCGGAGGTATACTCGCCGCCGGTGGCGTTCAGCGTCCAGCCGCCCGCCTCAAGCTCGGCGATAGCCGAGTCGACGCTGTAGTTGTAGCTGTTCAAACGACTGTCCAGCTCCTCCTGACCCTGCTGAGTCATCCACATGCCCGAGCCGTAGGGGCCGTTGACGACCATGCCGAATCCGGCGGTGAAGGCGCGGCAGAAGTCGTTGCGGTCGAGCAGGTACGCCACCGCGTGACGGACTTCCTTGAACTGCGCGGGTCCGCAGCTGCACTTGAAGAACATGGCACCGTAGCCGCAGCGGTCGTAGGACGAGTAGTTCACAATGCCCTCTTCGTACATCGAAATGCCGGTGGCGGTCTCGTTGCCGTCGGTCGACTGCTTGATGAAGGTGACCGAGCCGGTGCGCAGCTCATCCATCATGGTGTTCTGCTTCACGCCCTTGTAGATGATCTTCGCGATGGCGGGGATGTTGCCCTCATAGTCGCCGATGAAGTACGGGTTCACCTCGAGGGTATACGCCATGCCGCTGGTGTCGTAGTCGGTGCGGCAGTAAGGTCCGGCAAAGATGTCGCAGTTCCAGCGCCAGTTCTCGATGGTGTCGCCCGCCTCATCCTTGAAGTCCTCGTTCAGTATTATCTGCTCGCCGTCCTTGGTGAAGTAGCAGCCGTCACCGTCGTCGGCTATGTCAAAGTTTGCGGGCAGCCAGTTTGCGTGCTCGGGCACGAACTGGTAGTAGCGGTTCTCGAAGAAGTCGGGCATCCACTGCGAGTCGACGGTGACCGAGAAGCTGGTGTCGCTCAGCAGGCGGAATCCCTGGAATATCGCGGTCTCGCCACGGTTGAACTCCTTGTATCCGAGGTCGTACGTTCCGGTCGAGCCGTAGCCGCCCATCGAAACTATCAGCGGGCTGGAGAAGAGCATCGAGCGGCGGACGAAGTCCTTCGCGGTTACCTGCGAGCCGTCCGACCACTTGAGGTCGGGGTTCAGCTCAAAGGTGACCGTCTTTGTGCCGTCGTCGTTTGCGACAACATCGTGCTTCGGCGCGACCGTCTCATTGAAGATGTACTCCGCCGTGTCGTAGTCGTAGCAGACGGTGTAGATGCTGGTGAAGAAGAACGCGTCGCCGTCCGCGGCGTTGCCCTGCCAGTAGGTCTTGAGGTCTCCGCTCGGCTCGGTGGTGTAACCTACTATCAGCTCATTTGCCCAGGTCACTTCGGTCACGTCGCCGCCGTCATCGGGAGCGACGGTCGGATCGGTCGAAGTGCTGTCGGTCGGATCGGTCGAAGGCACGGTCGAAGTCGTGCTGTCCCCCGAGCATCCCGCGAACAGTCCGCATACCATGGCTATCGCGAGCAATATTGCCACCAAATTACGTTTTTTCATGTTACTTACCTCCTTACATGCTTGGGGACGATCGCGGATCCGTGAGTTCGGTCCTCCCTATTGCGGCTATTATAATCCATCCCGAGGCAAAATGCAAGTCTTTTTTTCAAAACTTTCAAAATTATCTCGTATTGACCTATCTCAGAGCGCTGATAACCGCATATTTTGTGCATTTTAGAAAGTTCTCCCATTTCACTAACGAATTTTCGCGTAAATTAACTTGCAAAGTGCGACAAGAAGGTGAGATTTTACTCCCACCTTCTTGCCGTTGTTTTCTATCTTTTACAGTATTATGCAGATGAGTCCGCCGCTGCCCTCGTTGATTATCCGCTGGAGCGTCTCGCGGAGCTTGTCGCGCGCGTCCTCCGGCATGCGCTTGAGCTTGGCGTTCAGTCCCTCGCTCACCAGGTCGTGCAGGCTCTTGCCGAAGATGTTCGAGTCCCAGATGCCCTCCGGCTTCTCCTCGAACTCGCTGAGCAGGTAGTGCACGAGATCCTCCGACTGCTTTTCGCTGCCCACTATCGGGCTGACCTCGGTCTGGATGTCGGCGCGCAGCATGTGTATCGACGGAGCGCCCGCGCGCAGCCGAACGCCGTAGCGTCCTCCCTGCTTGACGATCTCCGGCTCCTCGAGCGTCAGCTCGTCGGTGGTCGGAAGCACCACGCCGTAACCGATGCGGCGCACCGACTCGAGCGCGGGCGCGACCTTGTCGTACTCCGCCTTTACCTTCGCAAGCTCGCCGAGCAGCCGCATAAGGTCGCCGTCGTCGCCTATCTCAAAGCCGCTCTGCTCGGTTATCGTGCCGTAGAACAGCGAGCGCGGAAGCTCCACGTCGGCGACCGCTATGCCGGTGCCCATGTCCACGCCCGCGAGCCGCAGCGACGATATGCTCTCGCACGCGCTTATCGCCCTGCACGCCTGCTCTACGTCGCGGACGCGGTGCATTCCCTGCGCGCCGGCGAGCATCGCGTCGAACAGCTGCTTCTTTATCGGATGCGAGTTTTCAAGCGTCTCCACCCACGCGGGCAGGAAGAATCCCACCTCGCGCGCCGGGAACTCGCCGAGCACCGTGCGCAGGATGCGGGTTATCTCCTCCTCGTCGAGAAGCAGGCAGTTTGCGGCGACGCAGCCCACGTCGTACTTCTCGCGTATCGAGCGCACCGTCTCGACAGCCGCCGCGCCGTCGGGGAACGCCGAGTTCACAACGACGATGAACGGCTTGCCAAGCTCCTTCAGCTCCTCTATCACCCGATCCTCCGGCTCGACATACTCGTCGCGCGGGATATCGGTGACCGTGCCGTCGGTGGTTATCACTATGCCGATGGTAGAGTGCTCGGCGACTACCTTGCGCGTGCCTATCTCCGCCGCCTCGGTCATCGGTATCGGATGGTCGTACCACGGCGTGGACACCATGCGCGGCTCGCCGTCCTCGGTCTGTCCCGCGGCGCTCGACACCATGTACCCTACGCAGTCTATCAGCCGCACGCGGAAGCTCGCGCCGCCCTCGAGCGACACCTCCACCGCGTCCTCCGGCACGAATTTCGGCTCGGCGGTCATTATCGTCCGACCCGACCCCGACTGCGGCAGCTCGTCACGCGCGCGCTCGCGCATATACACGTTGTCGATGCCGGGTATGACCAGCGTCTCCATGAACCGCTTTATAAATGTGGACTTGCCGGTGCGCACCGGACCGACCACTCCGACGTAGATGTCGCCGTCGGTGCGGCGCGCGATGTCCTCATAGATCCTCGTTCTGTCCAAAGTTCTCCCTCCTTATCGCCGCTTGGGTATCAGCATCAGCTTGTCGGGCGCGGGTATTTCACCGGCGGCAAGTCCGTTCGCCTCGCGTATGTCATCTTCGGTGGTGAGATAGCGCTTCGCCACCTGCCACATGCTCTCGCCGTCGTTAGGATAGCGCAGCACCACCGACGGTCGGGCGGGCGCGTCCTCGCCGAACTCCTCCAGCTTCGCGCTCTTGACAAACGGGATGCTCTCGCGCTTTGTCATCTCCACATCCGCCACCGCGTCGAAGCGAACGTCCACTCCGCCGACCGCCGCCGCGCTGACCGCGATGTTCTCGGCGCGCAGCTCGACCGAAGGCTCTCCGTCGCCGTCAAGCTCGATGCGCACCGGAACGCGCGACCGTGCGGTGTACTGCGAGCCGTCCTCGCCGGTGTAGCGTACCCGCACATCCGCGCCGCACTCGACCGCCGTGCCGTCCTCGCCGCGCACTATCGCCCCCTGCGTGAAGGTCACGTCCGCGTCCTCCGCGTCGCGCGCCTGCGTGCCGGTCTCTATCGTCGAGCGGACGGTCGAGCGGCGCTCGCTGTGTCCCCCGAAGGTCTCAAGCTCCAGTTCGCCCGATTCGACCGACGCGCGCATGGCGGTCGAGTAGAGGTCGGCGACCGTCTCGAACTCGCGCTCGGAGTATGCCGAAGCCTCCGCCTCCGCCGTGAAGGTCAGCTCGAACGAACGCCCGCCGTCCTCCTGGCGTATCGCTGTGGTCATATCGCACGGGTGCAGCCGTATTATTATCGTGGAACCCTCATCCACTCCGTCCGGCTCGAGTATCTGCGAGAAGGGCAGCTCGCACCTGTGTGTGCATATCGCGCCGCCGGTCGAGCGGTAGAGCATATCCACCGTCGCGCTCGCCTTGAACACCACGCGTCTGCCGATTATGTTGTAGTCGCCCGCCTTCAGCGTCAGCCTGGAGGAGATTATCTCCGCCATCGCAGCCGCGCCGTTCAGCTCTATCGTCTCGCTTATGCTGAACGACTTGGCGGTCGCCGCGGTCGCGACATTCAGCTTTCGCGTCTCGACAAGCGTGCGCACGCCGAGGCGCTCGGGCGCGGTCGCCTCGCAGGGAAGCTCCGCCTGTCTGCGACGGACGATGCGCGCGTTGACCCTCACGTTCGCGCGGACGAGCACCTTGCGCGGGTTCACCGTGCGCGCGTCGATGCTCTCAAGCTCGCTCGTGCAGAAAAGCAGGTCGTCCGGGTCGCTCACCACCTCAAACGCGTGCGCGAAGGGTATCGAGAGCGTTATCTGCTCCACGCCCTCGCCGTCTTCGGGCAGATAGAGCACCGACGCGCGGACGCTTCCGCCGACCTCGGCTCGTCCGTCGCGCAGGCTCTTATCGGATGTGAGCACGCTTCCATAGACATTCACAATGCGCAGAATGTCCGGACGCGCGTCGGGTACGACCTGCTCCTGTGTCTGCTCGCGCGTCGCGGTAAGCCTCGCTCCGGTGTCGTAGAACACATGGCTTTTGCTGTTCAGTTCCAGTTCCATCTGTCACACTCCTTTTTCGCCGCCACGGTTCCAAACACACCGGCGCGGTTTTTCAAAGAATGTATATGCCCCCTGTCCCACTTGTAGAACACTTCCGCCGCCGCTCACATATACTTGGTTTAGAGAGGAGGCGGCGGTGTGCGGTCAAAGGTGTTCTTTCTGCTGCTCGCGGCGCTCGGAGCGGGTGTGCTCATCGCCATGATACTTCCGTCATGGGCACTGGTGGCGGTGCTTGGCTGCGTGCTGCTCGCTATGGGTCTGTGCGGCTGCAAAAAATTCTGAAAGGTGGTACGAACATGAAGGTGGTCGTCTGGCGTTCGCCGAAGTTCCTGCGCGGCATACTTAGAAAGCTGTTCGGCATTGCCAAAGAGGAAGCATGAAAAAAGGAACGAGCGGGGGTGTGCCCTGCTCGTTCCTTTTCGTTTGTTGTCCTGAAACTTACTTGTTCGGGGTGGTGAAGTCCACGCCGGTGTCGGTCTTGAACTCGTAATCCTTGCCGGGAAGTATCGCGTTGAGCAGTATGCCCAGTATCGCCGCGATGGCAAGTCCGGTGAGGGTTATCGTCGTTCCGCCGACGCTGAAGCTCAGACCGCCGATGCCGTTGAATCCGAGCGCCGACACGAAGATGACCGCCGCGATTATGACGTTGCGGCTCTTGGTGAGGTCGACCTTGTTCTCGACAACATTGCGCACGCCGATGGCGGAGATCATTCCGTAGAGGATGAAGCTGACGCCGCCGATTATCGCGCTCGGTATCGAACCGATGATGTTCGCGAACGCCGGGCTGAAGGAGAGCACTATCGCGAAGAGCGCCGCGATGCGCACCACCCACGGGTCGTAGACCTTGGTCAGCGCCAGAACGCCGGTGTTCTCGCCGTAGGTCGTGTTCGCCGGACCGCCGAACGCCGCCGCGATGCTTGTCGCAAGACCGTCGCCGAGCAGCGTGCGGTGCAGACCCGGGTCCTCGATGAAGTTCTGCTCGGTGGTCGCCGAGATGGCGGAGATGTCGCCGACGTGCTCCATCATCGAAGCTATCGCTATCGGCGCCATAACCAAGATGGCGGACAGATCGAACTTGGGCAGGCTGAACGGCTGGATGCCGACGATGCCGTCCGCCGCGATGCCCTTGAGCGACACATACGCGCCGCTGCCCTCGGGTATCGCCCCGACAAGCGACAGTATCAGCACGAGCGCATACGGTACGACAACGCCGAGAAGTATCGGGATTATCTTTATCATGCCGCGTCCCCAGATGTTCGCGACGATTATTACCACCAGCGACAGTCCCGCGAGCCACCAGCAGCTCGACGCGTTGTTCACCGCACTGGTCGCGAGGATGAGACCGATGGACACGATGATAGGTCCGGTGACGATAGGCGGCAGGAAGCGCATGACGCGCTTGACGCCGACCAGCTTTATCACCAGCGCGAACACTATGTAGATGGCGCCCGCCACCACAACGCCGCCAAGCGCGTATGCGAGGCGCTCATCGGGTGTCGCCGAGGCGTACGCCTCGAGGTTTGCCACCGACTCAAAGCCTCCGAGGAACGCGAAGCTCGAACCGAGGAACGCCGGAACCTTCATCTTGGTCAGCACGTGGAAGAGCAGCGTGCCGATGCCCGCGAAGAACAGCGTCACCTGGATGCTCATCGGCAGGCCGTAGCCGCGGACGAGTATCGGGACGAGTATCGTCGCTCCGAACATTGCGAACATGTGCTGAAGTCCGAGGACGAGCATGCGCGGTATTCCGAGCTGCCGCGCGTCACGGATGCCCTCGGGTGGGATCTGAAACTTTGCCATTTTCCTTTCCTCCTGTCTTTCCGCAAAAAAATAGCACCTCCGCCCTCACAAAGAGAGAAGAAAGTGCCGCCTTCCGAAAGAAACACTCGTGCCTATTCGTTTTTTGCCGATAAACAAATACGAAAGTCGCACGATTGCCCCTCCCCTCAATTTCGACTTATTGTATCACGGTCGAGGGTATAATGCAAGGAGTTTTTTCGCAAATTTCAAATTTCGCCGATTTGCCCAAACTTTCCGCTCACTCGCCGCAGCTTTCCGCCGCCCTGCCTATAAACTCGCGGAACTCGTCGCGCACGCCCTTGGGACCGAGCAGCTCCGCTCCGCCCTCCAAACCGACTATCCACGCGAAAAACTGCGGGCTCACGCCCACCTCGCAGCTCAAATTGAACCATCCCTCGCGGTCGCCGGGCGACACCTGCGCCTCCCGCCCGAGCCTGTCCACCGCCACGCCCGCGAAGTCGTTCCGAAACCGCAGCTGCACCCTGCGCGACTCGCCGCGGAACATACCGAACATCTGCCGCGAGTACGCGCCCGGGTCGAAGCTCGTGTACTCCCCCTTAGGATCGCGCGGCGACGAGCCGACCTCCACCCGCTCCATCTTGTCCACGCGGTAGTGTCGGCGCTCGCCGTGCTCCGAGCTGTACGCCACGAGGTAGTAGTTCTCGTCGTCCCACACGAGCGCGACCGGGCTTAGGCTGCGCCGCTCGCCCCTGCGCTCACGCACAAACCGCTCGCCGCCGGCGAAGTCGACCGCCCAGTCGGTGTAGTAGAACTCGACACGCCGGTTTCGGGCGATGGCGGAGTGTATAGCGTCGATGTTCGCGAGCGCCGCCGCGTCGGAGGTCTTGACGCGGTTTGCAACGAACACCTGGCGCTCGAGCTGCTTTGCGTCCTCCGCGCCCGCGAGCGCCGTCAGCTTGGCTATCAGCTCGCGCGAGCGGTCGGCGCTTATGAACTTGGACGACTGCACCGCGTCGACCAGCAGCTTCAGCTCGGACAGCTCAAAATCGCGCGATTCGATATAATATCCCGCGTTTTTGCCGCGTTTTTGTTCGATTTCATAGCCGAATTCGCGCAGCACCTCGATGTCGTCGTACACCGCCTTGCGCTCGACAGATATGCCCAGCTTATCGAGCTCGACAAGTATATCCGGTACGCTCACCGGGTGTTCCGCATCCGATTTTTTGCGCAATATATCGAGCACATACAGCAGTCTCAGCTTGTTTCCATAACTTTTAGGCATGGTTCACCTCTTCTGTTCGAGCGCACGCAGCCGGCTCTCGTCCGGCGTGACGTACATCGTGAAATATGGGTCGTAGACGACCATTCCGGGCTTGCCGCCGCCCATCTTTTTGACGTACCGCGCGCGCGTGTAGTCGACCGCGACGTTCGCCCCGCCGCGCGCGTCCGAGTAAAACGCCGCGATCTCGCCCGCCTCGGTGTAGGTCGCGTCGTCCGGCTCGTCGGCACCGCAGCGAATCAAAACGTGCGCTCCGTGTGCGTGCTGAACATGCAGCCAAACATCGTTTTTGTGCGCCTCTTTCAGCGTAAGTTGGTCATTTTGCAGGTTATTCCGCCCGACTTGTATCCTAAATCCACCGCTCGAGACAAACTCACGAGGCGGCAGCGCGTCACTTTTCCGCTTCTTCGCTCCCGACTGCGGGCGGAGATAGCCGGTGCTGACCAGCTCCTCGCGGATGCCGCTCAGCTCGCGGTCGCTCTCAGCGCTTCTCAGCTCATTCAGGACACTTTTCAGATACGTTTGCTCGGTTTCCCCCTCGGATATGAGCATTGTCAGCATCTTTTCGGCGTTTTTGCGTCGCGCGTAGTCGCGATAAAACTTGCTTGCGTTCTGCTGAGCGTTTATCTTCGGGTCGAGCGAAATTTCAACTTCTGCGTTGTTTTCGTCGTAAAAATCGACCACTTTGACCGATTTCGCGCCTCTTTCAACCAGATGGAGGTTCGCCATCAGCAGATCGCCGAGCTCACGCAGCCGCTCGCGGTCCTTCGCCTCCGCCATCTCCGCGCGGCGGGTCTCCAGTTTGCGCGTCGCTCGCTCGAGCGCGTTGGTGACCGTCTTCGTCATCTCGCGACCGCGCAGACGAATCCGCTCCGAATATTCGCGTTTTGCGTAGAATTCTTCAAGAAGTGCCGAAAAACTCGGCATTTTTGTGCACTCATGCCTCTCCCCATACTGCTCTATCGGCATGTAGCAGAAGTCGACCGGCTCGCTATCTTTCTTCAGCAGCCACGGCTCAAGCCTGCCGCCCCGCGCGTGTTCAACTATCTCAAACAGCTGTGCCGCAAGGGTTTCGCGCAGCTTATCGTCGGTCAGCCGAGCCGCCGTGTCCCCTCCGACGCGATATGCAAACTCACGCGCGGCGAGTGGCGATATTCCCGCAAAATTGGTCATCAACGCGCGCTCAATCTCAATATCCTGCGGCAATTCGGCGATAATCTGCAACAATTCTTCGCGTTCGAGCGACAGCAGGTCACGCTTCGACTGCGGGTCGGGCGCGCGGTAGAACATCCCGGGCAGGAGCTGCCTCTTTCCCGCCGCAATGTCGCCTTCAACCCGCCGTATGCAGTCAATTATGCGGTTTTCCTCGTCCAAAAGTACCAAATTCGGTTGTCGTCCGACTAATTCGAGCATCACGCGTCGACGGCGCATCTCGCCCAGCTCGTCCACCGAGTCTACACCGATTTCGACCATCCGCTCGCCCGGGATCTTGCGCATCTCGCGAATTACTCCGCTGCCCAAAATCTTGCGTAAAAACATGCAAAACATCGGCGGAACAGCCGGATTTTCGCGGTTTTCGGACAAAATTGACAGTCGCGCGCTGCCCGGCGCGGCACTGAGCAGCAGCCGCGTCGACCCCGCCGCCCCGCGCAGGGCGAGGATGATCTCCTCCCGCTCGGGCTGGAAAATTTTGTCTATCTTCTGCCCGATGACTCGGTCGGCGATCTCGCTCACTATTCCTTCAAGAAAAATTGCATCAATCGGCATCGAAAACCTCGTTTCTTACGCTCTTTCAATCAAAATTGCGGACATCATACGTTCATTCAGCACAGCCAAAATTGTCTGTTTTTCCTCCGCTGTGCAGCCGAGCAGCAGCTTTATCTCGCTGTCCTTTTTGAATAGGTCGATCGTCACGACGATTGTGTCCAAACGCTTGTCCCCCAAGCTTCCCAGCCACACGTCGATGCCGTCGCCGTCCATCGAGCTCGTGCCCTCGAGATAGCCGTAGTCGAGCGGGTAGATGAGCGATGGGTATCGCGGGTGCGCGCTGCCCTTCGGGCGGTCGATGACGATTTCATGTTCGGCGACCAGCCGGTCGAGCTTCTCCCAAAACTTCGCGTCCGCGCGCTGAATCCCTTGCGGCACAAGGAGTTTGCGGTAGCTCACCGTCCGCTCGGTCTCCTCAAACCCGCAGCCGAGGTGGAACTTTTCGCTAAGCTCGTTGTCAAGCTCGCGGTCACTTGCAAGCTCGGCGCAATTTTGCGATTTTGCCCACTTTTCGCCCTCATTTACCAGCGCTCGCGCAACTCCGAGTTTACGGTACTTTTCGTCCACAAATATCCCTTCCAAAAAGGCAGTCGGCGAAAAATCACAACCGTTCACATAGTCATTTCTTATCGCGAACTCCGCAAACCCTGCCGCATTTTCGTCACATTCGGCAATGAAAATCGCGCGGTCACAGCGTCGAAGACCGACGGCGAACTCCTCCGCCATCTGTTCCGCCGACGCGCTGTACACCTGCGCGGCAAATCCCGCCGCAAGCCAAGCGTCGCCGATTTCGGCACGTCTGACCTTGATTTCCGCCATAAATTCCACCTCCCGTCCAAATTTCAGCAGTATTCGGTCGCTTCGCGCTGTGTCTCGGAAAGAACAACCTCAACACCGCCAAATCGTTCTCTGATTCGTCTTACAAACTCATCACACACAACATTTTCGCTCGCAAAGTGACCTACTTCCACCAAATTGAGTCCGAGCATCTTCGCCTCGAGATGCTCGTGGTGCTTCGCCTCGCCGGCCACCATCGTGTCGCACCCCGCCGCGACCGCCGCCGCGATGTAGTCACCGCAGGCGCCTCCGCCGACGGCAACGCGCTCGACCGACCGTCCCGCATCGCAGAACCGTACGCCGTTCGCGCCGAGCGAATCGCGCACAAATTCGGCAAATTCTCGCAGTTTTGTAGGCAATACGCGCCCAAATCGGCAGATATTGTCGCTGTTTGGCAGCATCTGCACTTCGTTCAGCTTTAATCGCGCGGCGAGAGCGTCGTTCACCCCGCCGACCGCCGCGTCGAGGTTGGTATGCATGCATATCGCGGCGATGCGGCGCTCGGCGAGCATCAGCACGCGCCGACCGGTAGTGTCGAGGTCGGTCACGCTCACGACGGGTCGGAATATCACCGGATGGTGGGACACGATCAGTTGCGCCCCAAGGGTTTCGGCTTCGAGGATGGTCTCGGGCAGGATGTCGAGCGCCACGACCACTTTGGTCACGTCGGCGGTCGAGCGGCCGACCAGCAGTCCCACGTTGTCGAAGTCCATTTTGGATGCTATCGGCGCGTATTCGTCGAGAAAATCGAGTATTTCAGCAACTTTTGTCATCCAAAATCCCCTCCAGTTTTCCGATAGAATCGTTCAGTTCGACGGTCGCACGCTCGTCCGCGCCGCAAAGCTCGTTGCGAAGCCGCTTTATCGCCGACTCGATGTGTTCGCGGTCGCGGATGAACGTCCCCGCCGCGAGATCGGCACGGTCAAACGCTTGCGGCGCACCGCCCCCGACCGCTTCGATGAGAACGTACCGCCGTCCGTCGGCATGAAGCAGCGTCTCATTTGTTATCGTGTATCTGCTCTCTAAGAGGAACGCGCGCAGGTCCTCCGGCGACGACATCGGCTGCAACAGCAGGCTTGTACCCTCCTCCTGCGTCCACGGCGCGCGCGCGAGGATGTCGGCTATCGTGCCGCCGCCCATGCCCGCGATTACGAACACGTCCGCACGGTCTCGCGCGCTCGGCGGAAGCCCGTCGCACAGCTCGGTCTCGACGATATCGCCGACGCCGAACCGCTCGATATTGCGCGTCGCCGAGCGGAGCGGCATCTCGCCTATGTCCGACGCGACGGCATGTGCTATGCGGTCGTTTGCCGCGAGCCACACCGGCAGCCGCGCGTGGTCGCTTCCCACGTCCCACAGCCGCGCGCCGAGCGGTATTCGCTCCGCTATCGCGCCGAGCCGCCTATCAAGCGTAAACAGCCGCATGTCTCCCCTCCGTTCCGAAAAAACGACCGCCGTGTCCCCACAGCGGTCGCTCCTCTGATGATTTTTCGGCTTATGCCTCGTACTGCGCAGCCTCGAGGTAGTTGTTCATCTTCTCGACCAGCTCGTCCGGGTCAACGCCGTGCACCTTTGCCGCGTCCTCGACGGTCTCGCCGCGCGACGCCGGGCAGCCGATGCAGTGCATCCCCATCTCCATAAGAAAACGCGCGAGGTTTATGTCCACCTTCAGCACGTCGCCGATTATCATATCCTTGGTAATAGCAGCCATCTTCTTGCATCCTTTCTGGGTTATTCTTCGGACAGGGTTATTATACACCGTTTCGCGCGTTTTTTCAATAGTCAGTTTTTGCTCGTCCGAAAAAGGATACAAAACGGGAGGGGCAAAGCCCCTCCCAAAAGTTTTACTCCGTAAGTCAGCGAATTACTCGTTGATGTACGAAATACGCGCGTTGTAGCGGTCGAGAGCCGCCTGACGATAGCCCTCGGCGTCATGGATGCCGAAGCCCTCGATGACCTGCAGGACCTCGGTCTCCCAGGTGTCAGCCGACTTCTCGCCGGTGACGACCGCGACCAGCCACTCCTTGGCGGTGGTGTCGCAGTTGGTGACGATGGTCGAAGCCGCGTCGCCCTCTTCCTTGGTCAGGGTCAGGCCTTCCGGCAGGACGTAGTCGTTACCGACCTTGTTCCAGATGTTCTGATACTCCATCTGGCGCTCGGTCAGCGCGCACCATTCACGGCTCCAGATCGAGTAGGTCGGGCCGTTGTGGACGGCGACCTTGTACTGGACGTTGGTGACGTTGTTTCCGAGAGTCTGCATCAGCCACGGCTGATAGCACTCCTTGTGACCGTCGTGGTTCGAGTCAGCCTCGTCCACGAAGTAGGTGGCGTTCACATCGCCCTCGGCGCCCTCAGTCGGACCCCAGTTCGAAGCTATCTTGCCCTCGTCGGTCCAAGCGTAATCCCAGAACTGGCAAGCCAGCTGGATGTTCGGCAGAGCGGCGACGGTAATGCCCATCGAGTTACCCGCACGGATCTTATCCTGGGTGTTGCGGAAGTGGATGTCGCTGTAGTCGTCCGAAGCGTTGAGACGCGGAGCGCTGACAGCCTGGATCAGGAAGTCCGGATCCGGCTTGACCTCGCTGGTCGCGGCAGCCGCCTTGAACATCTCATCATTGGTGTAGATGAAGTCGCCGAAGCCGACCTCGCTGTTGACCCAGTAGTCCTGCGGGGTGCCCCACGAGTTCTCGCCGACGTAGTTGCGGTTGATCAGTCCCTTGGCGTACCAGTCAGCCATCTTGGCGGCGTACTCCTTGAACTCCGGCTTGGTGGCCGAGTAGACGACCTTGCCGTTCTCGTTGGCGAAGCTGTGGCCCGAGATGAACGAGCCGATGCCCCACGCCGACTGAACAGCGTCCGAAGCCATGCCGCTGCCCTGCTGCAGCCACAGCGGACCGTTGTTCTCGTTGGTGTACTCCTTCATGGCGGTCAGAGCCTGCTCCATGCCGTCGATGGTGTCGAACAGCGACATATCGATGCCCGCCTTGTTGACCCAGTCCTCACGGACGCCGGGTCCGATCCACGAGCCCTGCGGGACGTCCACGATGTGATGGACAGCCCAGAGGTTACCCTGGTCGGAAACCGCCTGGATGAAGGTCTCCTCGGTGCCGTAGACCATCTGACGATAGTGCGGCATATACTGATCGACATAGTCGTTAAGGGCGAGCAGGACGCCGTCGTCGATAGCCTTGTCCACGCCGCCGTCATAGTAGCCCTTGATCGACTGGACAAACTCCGGATAGTCGGTCGACAGGATCATGGTCTGGAAAGCTTCCTTCTCGGAGCCGCTGGCCGGATGCTCGAACACGATGTCGATTCCGGTCTGCTCCTCCATCCACTGGTAGAACAGGTTGTCGTCATAAGTGCTGAAGGTCTCAAACGACTGGCCGTTCGGGATCCAGTAGGTGAACTGAACCTCGTCCTCGGTGAGCGGGAGCTCGTAGTCCGCGATCTCCTCGTTCTCGTCGACCGGCACGAAGCTCGGAACCGTCGTCGGGTCGGTGTTGGTGTTGCCCGGCTCGGTCGACGTTTTGGTCTCCTCGCTGGTGTTGCAGCCGGCAAGCAGACCGGCCATCATCAACAGCGCGAGAAGCAGTGCAAGTGTCTTCTTCATGACAAATCCTCCATTAGAATGGGTTTTTGTTTGGGCAGTCACACAATTCGCACAAAAGTTATCTATGTATTTTTGTCTGAGTTGTGTACTATTCGCCCCTGACAACGAAATTATAAATCATTTGTTAACAGTTTGCAAGCCCTTCTTTCCCAAAATATGAACAAAAAATCTCGCCGCATTTGTGCTTAATGCTTGCACAAGGTGAATTGCAGTTCACATTTAGCAAAATTTCAATCGTGAAAATCGTGTCGCCGAGGATGGAATTTAACAATTGGTTCACACTTTTCGGGCGGGTTTGTTGCGCTATTTTGCCGTTTTACCTCGAAGCGCGGATAAAAGGACGACGCCCTTTCGAGCGCCGTCCTTTTTCGGAAGTTTTGTGTTATTCTGCCTAATTACTTGTTCATGAACTCGATGCGCTTGTTGTAGCGGTCGAGAGCTGCCTGCTGATTCGCAACAGCGGTGTCGATGCCCATTCCCTTTATGACGTCGACAACCTCGGTCTGGAAGGTGTCGACCGACTTTGCGCCGGTGACGACCGCAACCAGCCACTCGTGCCAGGTGCTGTTCGCGTTCGCGACTATCGACGCGTTCTCGGTGCCCTCATCGACGGTCAGGGTCAGACCTTCCGGCATTACCCAGTCGTCATTGCCGCGGTTCCAGATGTTCTGATACTCTATCTGGCGCTGGCTGAGCGTGCACCACTCGCGGCTCCATATCGAGTAGGTCGGACCGTTGTGGACGGCGCACTTGGTCTGAACCTGCGTGACGTTGCCGAACTTCTGCATCGTCCAATCCTGATAGCACTCGACATGTCCGTCGCCGTTGGCATCGGTCTCGTCGATGTACGAGATGGTGTTGACGTCGCCCTTCTCGCCTATCGAGCCCCAGTTCGAGCGAACCTTGCCCTCATCGGTCCAGGCGAAGTCCCAGAACTTGCACGCCAGCTCGATGTTCGGCAGGGCGGTGATGGTTATGCCCATCGAGTTGCCCGGACGGATCTTGCCCTGGGTGTTGCGGAAGTGGATGTCGCTCCAATCCTGCGAAGCGTCCTTCTTCGGGTTGGTGAGAGCCTGAATGCGGAAGTTCGGATCGGGGTTCAGGTCGCTTATCGCCGCCGAAGCCGCAAACATCTCGTCGGTGGTGTAGACAAAGTCGCCGATGCCGCACTCGCCGTTGACCCAGCGATCCTGCGGGGTGCCCCACGAAGCGGTCGCGACATAGTCCTTGTTTATAAGTCCCTTGGCGTACCAGTCAGCCATCTTGGCGGCGTACTCCTTGGCGCCGTCCTTTATCGGACCATAGGTCACGGTGCCATTCTCGTTCTGGAAGTAGTGACCGCTCAGGGTGCTTCCGAAGTCGTAAGCCGAGCAGAATCCGTCGCCGGCGAAGGTCGAGTAGTTGGACATCCACAGCGGGCCGCAATTCTGATAGGTATACTCCTTGAGAACGGTCAGAACATGTTCCATGTCGTCAATTGTCTCGCAGTCCTCAACGGTCAGACCTGCCTTATCCAGCCAGTCCTCACGGACACCGAGACCGATCCAGGCACCCTGCGGCACGTCGACTATGTGATGGACGCCCCAGAGGTTGCCGGCGTCGGAGACAGCCTGGATGAAGGTCTCCTCGGTGCCGTACACGACCTGACGGTAGTGCGGCATGTACTGATCGACATACTCGTTGAGGCGAAGCAGAATGCCGTCGGCTATCGCCTTATCGGCACCGCCGTTATAGCGGTTCTTGATTCCCTGAACGAACTCGGGGTAGCTTCCCGACAGTATCATCGTCTGGAAGGCCTCGGTCTCCGAGCCGACAGCGGGATGCTCGAAGATTATGTCAATTCCGGTCTGCTCCTCCATCCACTGATAGAACAGGTTGTCGTCGTAGGTGCTGAAGCCCTCAAACGACGAGCCATTCGGGATCCAGTAGGTGAACGAAATGTCCTCTTCGGTCAGAGGCAGCTCATATGCGTACGGGTCTTCGCCGTCCTCGCCGTCGTCCTCTATCGGGACGAAGCTCGGAGCGGTCGTGGGATCGGTGTTGCCGCTCTGGGTCGGCTCGGTCGACGGGGTCTCCTCGCCCTCTTTGTTGCAGCCCGCAAGCAGACCGGCTACCATAAGCAGCGCGAGGAGCAGAGCAAGTACCTTTTTCATGACATATCCTCCCTTAATCTGATTTGTTTGAGCCGGGTTTTTGTGCAGTTGCACAATAACTCTAAACTCTGTCTCTATTATATTGGTCAAACCGCGCAGGTGCAAGCCGGAATTGTTAACAAAGTTTTAACTGGCTATTTGTGAACAATGCACAAAATCGACTTATCATTTTGTTCGTTTCCGATATATTAGATAAGATTTATCGAAAAAGGACGACACCCTTTCGGATGTCGTCCTTCGATTCGACTTTGTGCTGTCTCAGCCGAGGTACTGCGAACGCTGCATGTAGCGGTCGAGAGCTCCCTGATACAGCTCCTCCGCACGCGCGATGTTCAGCGTCTCGAGCTGCGGGATGAGCTCGGTCTCATAGGTGTCGACCGACTTCTGTCCGGTGATGACCAGCGCGGTCCACTCGGTAACGGTGGTGTTGCAGCCGCTCAGGATGCCCGAAGCCTCCGAGCCCTCGTCGGCGGTCAGGGTAACTCCACCCGGCCACATCCAGTCGTTTCCGGCGCTGTCCCAAATCTTGGTGTAGTTGATCTCTTCCTCGCTCAGAGCGCACCACTCGCGGCTCCAGATGCAGTAGGACGGTCCCATGTAGGAGGCGACCTTGTACTGGATGTTGGTGACGGTGCCGTACTTCTCCATCATCCACGGCTGATAGCTCTCGATGTGTCCATCGCCGTTGGCGTCGGTCTCGTCGACATAGTAGGTGGCGTTCACGTCGCCCATCTCACCCTCGTACGGACCCCAGTTGGAGGCGGTGACGCCGTCCGGGCTGAAGACATAGTCCCAATAGCGGCACGCAAGCTCGATCTCATCGTCGGTGCAGCCGGTGGTGATGCCCATCGAGTAGTTGGTGCGGACAAGCTCCTGGGTCTGACGGATGTGGACGTCCTTCGAGACATCCATATCGGCGGTCAGCTTCGGAGTTGCAAGCGCCGAGATGTGGAAGTCGGGCTGCGGGTAGAGCTCGTTGGTCGCGGCAAGAGTCGCGAAGTTGGCAGCCATGGTGTAGACGAACTCGGCAAGTCCGATGTCGCTGTTTATCCAACGATCCTCGGCGGCGTAGCTGCGCGCGTCGGCGATGTAGTTGGTGTTGATGAGTCCCTTGGCATACCAGTCAGCCATCTTGGCGACGTAGTCCTTGAAGCCGGGCTGCGTCGGCGAGTAGGTCACCTTGCCGTCGACGTTCAGCATGCGCGAACCGCCGCTGAGCACCGAGCCGGTGCCGTACGAGCCGCAGATGCTGCCGCCGACGTTAAGACCGCCGTTGGACAGGAAGAGCGCGCCCTGGTTGTCATAGGTGTACTCCTTGAACGCGGTCAGGACCTGCTCCATGCCGTCGATGGTCGAAGCGTCCTCGAGAGTCAGACCCGCCTTGTCCAGCCAGTCGCTGCGGACGCCGAGTCCGAGCCAAGCGCCCTGGGCGTAGTCGACGATGTGATGCACGCCCCAGAGGTTGCCGCTATCCGAGATGGCGCGGATGAAGGTCTCCTCGTCACGATAGACAACAGCCTTGTAGTTCGGCATGTACTGATCGACCAGCTCGTTGAGGCGGCGCAGAACACCGTCGTTTATCGCCTTGTCAACTCCGCCGCTGTAATAGTTGGAGAAGAAGCTGATAAAGTCCGGATAGTCGCCCGACAGCACCATGGTCTGGAAGGTCTCGCTCTCGCTTCCGACGGTCGGATGGATGAAGTTGAGGTGGACACCGGTCTGATCCTCCATCCACTGATAGAACAGGTTGTCGTTGAAGCTCGAGTAGTCCTCGAACGTAGCGCTGTTGGTGACCCAGTAGTCAAAGGTCACCTCGTCCTCGGTGAGAGGCAGCTCGATCTCGGTGTCTCCCGGCTCGGTCGAAACCGGCGCCTCATAGCTGGGCGCGCTGGACGGCTCGGTCGATGTGGGAGCGCTCGGGTTTTCCTCTCCGTTTCCGCAGCTGGCAAGAAGGCCAACCATCAGAAGCACGGCGAGGAGAAGGCTAAGTGCTTTCTTCATCTTCGGAATCCTCCTAATAGTTTTTTACATCCGATACAGTTTTCGGTTTGCACTGTACCGAACAGATTATACTACCTCTCGGATTGCTCGTAAATTGACAGAATCCACGAACCTTCGCGTCGCCGTCTCCACTCCAATTTGTCAAACTGCACTATTTGCAAGAAACGCGTCAATGTCTTGCGCCACAGTCTGTTTACGCATTCCTCTCAATGAACTGCGTGCGCTGATAATATCGGTCGAGCGCGTTCTGATACTGCTGCACCGCGCGGTCGATGTCCATGCTCCGCAGCTTGGGCAGCAGCTCGGTCTCGTAGGTGTCCGCCGACTTGCGTCCGGTTATCACCTCGGCGCACCACTCGCTGAACGCCGTGTTGCAGTTCGCGATTATCGTGGACGCGATGTCGCCCTCGGTGTTGGTCAGCGTCACGCCCTCCGGCCATACCCAGTCCGCGCCCGCTCTGTCCCAGACGCGGGTGAACTCCACCTGACCCTCGTCGAGCAGGCTCCACTCGCGGCTCCATATCGAATAGGTCGGACCTTCCATCGCGGCGACCTTGTACTGGACGTAGGTCACGCTGTCGTACTTCTCCATCAGCCACGGCTGATAGCTCTCCTTGTGACCGTCGCCGTTCGCGTCGGTCTCGTCCACAAAGTAGGTCGCGCCCGTATCCCCCTCCGGACCCTCATACGGTCCCCAGTTGGAGGCGAGCTTGCCCTCCTCGCTCCAAGCGTAGTCCCAGAATCTGCACGCAAGGTCGACGTCCGAGCAGTCGGTGGTTATGCCCATCGAGAAGGAGGAGCGCACGCGGTCGTTGGTCTGGCGGACATGGATGTCGCTCCAGTCGTCGTCGGCGTTCAGCTTGGGGGTGGTTATCGCGGTCAGCTTGAAGTCCGGCTCGGGCTGAAGGCTGGACGTCGCGGCGGAGCTTGCGAACAGGTCGGCGAGCGTGTATACGAACTCGCCCGCGCCGACTTCGCTGTTTATCCACCTGTCCTCCGGAGTTCCCCACGAGTTCTCGGCGAGGTATCCGGTGTGGACGAGCCCCTTCGAGTACCAGTCCGCCATCTTCGCGACATACGGCTTCATGCCCTCGGCGAGCGGCGAGTATACCGCCTTGCCGTCGATGTCGAGAAATCCGCTCGTCCAGTTCACCGAGGTCACGCCGTACGAGCCGTTGAGCCCGCTCGCCGCCTGCATGCCTCCGCCCTGGAGCCACAGCGGGCCGTTCCCTCCGTAGGTGTACTCCTTGAACGCGGTCAGCACATCTTCAAACCCGTCGACAGTCGCGCAGTTCTCCACCGTCATGCCCGCGCGGTCGAGCCAGTCCTGGCGCACGCCCAGTCCCATCCACGAGCCCTGCGGGGTGTCGACGATGTGGTGTATCCCCCACAGGTTGCCCTCGTCGCTTACGCACTGGACGAACGTCTCCTCATTAGAATATACAACCGCGCGGTAGTTCGGCATCAACTCGTCCACCTTGTCATTGAGCCGGATAAGAAACTGATCGCTTATCGCCTTGTCCACGCCGCCGTCGTAGTAGTTCGCCACGCGGTGGACGAAGTCGGGATACTCGCCGGACAGCACGAGTGTCTGGAAGTTCTCCTTCTCGCTTCCCACCGGCGGATGCACCCAGCGTATCGCGACTCCGGTCTGGTCGGTCATCCACTGATAGAACAGGTTGTCGTCGTAGGACGCGAATCCCTCGAACGACTGGCTGTTCGGCATCCAATACTCGAACTCGACCTCCTCGTCGGTCAGCGGAAGCTCTATCTCGTCGATAGGCTCGCTGCTCGCCGGCGCCGAATAGCTCGGCGGCGCGACCGACGACGGTGAAGCCGATGGGGTCTCCCCGCCTCCCCCGCCTCCGCAGGAGCTGAGCAGCGAAATGAGCATCGCCGCAAGAATAGGTACGCAAGCAATTCTTTTCATCGTAAACCTCCGAAAAAACAAATAAAAGATCCCGCACAGAGTATGCACGGGATCGGTCGGTTTTATTTGGTTTTCCGGAAATTTTCTGCTATCTTTTGAACATGTTCCCGCCGACGCAGTCGATGCCCACCGTCAGCGGCAGCTCGTCGACGATAAGCTCCTTTACCGACTCGCAGCCGAGGTCGAGGAAGGCTATCTCCTTTGCCGACTTCACGCTCTTGGCAATAAGTGCGCCCGCGCCGCCGACAGCGCACAGATAGACCGCGCCGTTCCGCTCGATCGCCCTGCACACGTCCTCCGAGCGCATGCCCTTGCCTATCATCGCCGAAAGCCCGAGGTCGAGCAGCCGCGGTGAAAACGCGTCCATGCGACCGCTGGTCGTGGGGCCGCAGCTTCCGACCGCCATGCCTTCCCGCGCGGGCGTGGGACCCGCGTAGTATATCGCCGCTCCCGCAAGCTCAAACGGAGGCTTCTCCCCCGCGTCGAGCAGTTCGAAGATGCGGCGGTGCGCCGCGTCCCGCGCGGTATATATCCTGCCGCTGAGTATTACGCGGTCGCCGGCACGCAGCTCGCGCGCGACGGTTTTCAGCTCGGACGCGTCAATTCTGCGCGTCGCCATTGTCGCTCTCTTTCGCGCTGACCTTGTTCAGACGCGCGCCGGTCTCGTCAAATCCCGCAAGCACCCGCTCGAGCGCCGCGCGCATGGCGTCTATCTCGCGCAGCGCGCCGTTGAGGCTCTGACCGGCAGTGCCGCGCGCCTCGTCAAACCGCCAGCGCAGGTCGCCTATCAGCCTGTCCGCCTCGGCGCGTGCCGCGGTCGATGCCTCGCGCGCGTCCTGCTCTATGCGGCGGGCGCGGTCGTGTGCCTCAAGCTCGATGTCGGTCACGCGAGCCTTGACGCGCTCGAGCTCGGCGAGCTTGTCGCTGAGCTTCATGTCCGCCTGCTCATACTCGCTGAGGCGCGCTCCGCGCTGTTCGGCGAGCGTCTCGGACGTGGCGAGCTTCTGCTCGAGGGCGGACGCCCGCGCGCTCAGCTCGTTCAGCGACTGCTTGGTCGCCTCCAGCTCGCCTCGAAGGGCGCTTGCGTCCCCGCCCAGCCGTTTCGCCGCGTCCCGCTCTGCGGTCACCCGCTCAAGCTCGCGCTTTAAGTCGGCTGTCTCGCGGTCGCGCGCGGCGGTCAGCTCCTCAATATACACTATCACGTCGTGGCGGTTGAACCCTCCGAGCAGAGTGCGGCGTATCTTCATATCCATATTTATCCGTTCCCTTCTATGTATTGGGTCGTATTAAAGACCCTCTATAAGTTCTTCCAGATCCTCCTCCGAGCTGAGGCCTATCATCTTGTCCAGCTGCTGTCCGTCTTTGAACAGCATAAAGGTGGGTATGCTCATCACGCGGTTCATCATCGCGAGCTCGCCCTCCTCGTCGATGTTCAGCTTGGCGAACTTTACGCGGTCGCCGTGCTTCTCGGCTATCGACTCGAATATCGGCGCCGCCGCCTTGCACGGTCCGCACCACTCCGCCCAGAAGTCGATGAGCACCGGCTTGTCGCTTTTCAGCACTTCGCTCTCCCAGTTGTCCTTGGTTATATGCAGCATATCTATCGTCCTTTCTCAAGTCAAAAAGTTCGTCCTGTTTCGTCGTTCATCAGTTATTATATCACGCTTGAATGAAAAAAACAATCATTGACAATACGTTTTGTCGAAATATGAAAAATACTCCTTGACATTTTCACCGAAATATATATAATGTTTTTAGGTGCATTTATGTTTAGTTACCAAGAACTGTACAATTTTTCCGACGAGCGGCTCTGTGAGCTTGCCGTCGGGGGCGACCGCGAGGCGGAAAACGTGCTTGCGACCCGCTATCTCTTTATGGTTCGAGCCGCGGCGCGTCCGTATTTTCTTGCGGGCGGCGACTCGGAGGATCTCATCCAGGAGGGAATGCTCGGGCTGCTGTCCGCCATTCGTGAGTATGACTCATCTCGCGGAAAGTTCTCGGCGTTCGCTTCGAGCTGCGTCAAAAACAGAATAATTTCGGGTACGCGCGCCGCCGGACGGGAGAAGCATCAGCCGCTCAACGGCTACCTCGAGCTTAACGAGGAGGTAATCGACAGCGACCGGCTCATCTCCTACGGCGACCCCGACCCCGCCGAGCTGCTCTCCGAACGCGAGAGCTACGACGAGCGTCTGGGGATGTACCGAGCGAAGCTGAGCGCGTTCGAGAGTTCGGTGCTCGGGCTGTACCTGGAAGGATTCACCACCGAGGAGATAGGCTCAAAACTGGGCAAAAACAGAAAGTCGGTGGAAAATGCCGTCGCGCGGATACGGAGGAAGCTCGCCGACAGCGAAAGGGGCAACAACGGCTGACCGCCGTTATTGTAAAAAACGTCCATAGGGGCAAAGAGAGGGTTTGGAATGTACGAGGATAAGACTTTAGTTTGCAAAGAGTGTGGTCAGGAGTTCGTCTTTACCGCAGGCGAGCAGGAGTTCTACGCGGAGCGCGGCTTCCAGAACGAGCCGCAGCGCTGCAAGAGCTGCCGCGACGCCCGCAAGGCTGCCGCCCGCGGTCCGCGTGAGTATTTCACCGCCACCTGCGCGGCATGCGGCAAGGAGGCGCGCGTGCCCTTCGAGCCTAAGACCGACCGCCCGGTGTACTGCAGCGAGTGCTTCGCGAAGATGCGCGAGGAGCAGGCTCAGCAGTAATCGCAAACAAGCGAGAGGAGGAGGCGACGCGCTTCCTCCTCTCTTTATGCAAAGCCGTTCAATACTATCCACCACTCGGAGGTAGTCAATGCCTGTCTTCATCGAAAACTTCGACCTCTCAATACTGCGCGCGATAGATTCGCTGAACATTCCCTTCCTAAACGTGATAGCGCAGGGGTTCTCGCTGCTCTGCGAGCACGGGCTGCTGCCGATACTGCTCGCGCTCGCGCTGCTTGTGCCCAAGCGCACGCGGCGGGTGGGCATGGCGATGGCGGTCGCGCTGCTGCTGAGCGTGATATTCACCAACATCACGATAAAGCCGCTGGTCGCGCGTCCACGGCCGTACGTCAAGTACGACATCCAGGTCTCGGCGCTGCTTCCGCACGACCTGTCCTTCCCGTCGGGACACACGTCGGTCGCGTTCGCGGCGGCGGTCGCATATGCGGCAACGGTTTGGCGGAAGCATCGGGGAGTAGCGATAGCGGCGATAGCGGTCGCGCTGCTCGTCGGGCTGTCGCGCATATGGCTGAAGGTGCACTACCCAAGCGACGTTATCGTAGGCGCGCTGCTCGGCAGCATATACGGGCTCGCCGCGGCGGCGATAGCGCGGCTCATTTCACGGAAGTTTCCGAAGTTGAATCTCGACTGAAAGGGGTAAAACAATGGATTTTGAGTTTGAAAACGCGTACGAAGTGACCGAGGACATATACATGCAGTGGGCGACCCATCCGGTCGGTAAGCTCGCCAAAAAGCACGCCCGCATGATGCTGATAATGACGCTCGTCGAGGTCGCGCTCGCGCTCGGACTGATAGTGCTCGGCATTGTCAAGGTCTATCCGCTCTATATCATCGGCGGCGCGCTGTTCGGCATCTACTTCCTGCTCAGCGCGTTCGTGTTCAACCGACGCAAGCAGCGCCAGCATTTCCGCAAGATGCTCGCCGCAAAGCACACCGCGCACTGGAACCGCGTCATGCGCTTCGGCGAGCAGATAGCCGTCGACGACGCGGGCGACGAGGTCACCTTCGACTGGTCGCGTCTCAGCGAGATAACGCAGGACGAGAACTGGTTCTACCTCTGGCTCGACCAAAGCTCGGCGTATCGCGTCAAAAAGGGCGCGTTTACCGTCGGGAACGAGGCTGATTTCTTCAAATTCGCGGCCGCCAAGATTGCGGGCAAGTAGCCGCGAAATCGCATCAAAAAACCTCTGAGGAAGCCCTCGGAGGTTTTTCTCATCCTATCATCCGTTCGCGCAGTTTCCCGACCTCGTCGGCGCTCAGACCGAGGTAGTCGAAGTAGCCCTCGACGCCACCCCATCGCTCGCGGAACCGCTCCATAAACTCGCGGATGAACTCGACCGGACTCTCGCCGGCGTGCTGCGGCATCTGCGGGTAGTTCGCCTTCAGATACTGCACGAGCGGGTCGATGTATGTCCGCGACACCTGATAGTCGGCGACGATGTCGATGTCCTCCACTCCCACGAGCATAAGCAGTATCGCCGCGGTCATGCCCGTCCTGTCCTTGCCCGCCGTGCAGTGAAAGAGCACCGCGCCGGGCGCGTTCGCGATAGCGCGGAACAGCTCGCCCATGCTCGGTATGTGCTCCGCCATCAGGTAGTAGCTCTCGCCGCCGAACTTGTCCATTCCGTAGTCGAAGTCGGAGAGAAGCGGGATGTTGCGATAGTCTATCCCATCCACGCCCGCGAGTCCGCAGGGCTGCACCCCAAGCTCAAACTCGCCGCGCAGGTCGATGACGGTGGTGATTCCGAGCGTGTCCCGCGCGTACTCGATGTCGGCGGCGCTCAATCCATGCGGACACGCCGAGCGGAAGTTTCGTCCCCACGCGGTCACGCGGCCGTCCTTTGTCGGATAGCCGCCGAGGTCGCGAAGGTTCATCGTCGCTCCGAGGTTTATTCGCTTCTGCATGGTGTTCCTCCGTTTTTATATCTTCCTGCGCTCGATGATCGGCTTTACACGGCGGTACGCGCGACCGTACACGCACGCCCATATCAGCACGCCGAGACCCGCGCCCATGAACACATCTATCACCGAGTGCTGCTTGACAAACACGGTGGAGATCGAGCAGGCGACGCAGAGTATCGAGCTTATCACCACCGCCGAGCGGTGCTTGCGGAACTTTTCGCAGTGTACCAGCGCCGCGTGTATCGCTATCGAGTCGAGGACGTGCAGGCTAGGCGCGACGTTGTTCGGGCTGTCCGCCGAGTATGTAAACGCCACCCACCGCTCGAAGAAGCCGTTGCCGAGGATGTGCGGGCGAAGCCGCTGTCCGTTCGGCGCGATGGTGTAGATGGCACACGCGCAGAACAGCGCTATCGCGTAGAAGGTCATGCCGCGAACGTAGTCCTCCGGCGCCTTGAAGAACAGCCAGACCATCGGCAGCGACACATACGCGTGCCACATATAATACGGAATGATGAACTGCGGAACGAACGGTATGCGGCTGTCGAGCGGCAGATACATTATGTATTCCGGTCGAATTATCGTCTTTTCGCACACCAGAAACCAGATATTAAAGAGTCCGAACAGCGCCGACGCGATGAGCGCGCGCTTTTTGGTCTCCCTGCTTGCCCTGAACATTACTTTTCCCTCCGAAACCTTTACGCCAGCATGTCGATGTTAAGCCAGCTGAATATTCCCGCGCCCGCGAGCGAGTAGATGACAAGCCCGACGGGGCGTCCGATGAGGCAGATGATGAAATACTTCTTGAACGAAATTTTGGTAAGCGACGCCGCCACGCAGATGAGGTCATCCGGGAAGAAGGGCAGTATCGCGGTGACAAGAAATATCACGTCGAACTTCTTGCCGGTCGCCCACTTCCAGTATTTCTCCAGATTCTCGCGTCCCGCAAGGCGTTCGGCTATGCGTATGCCGTACTTGTGGACGAGCACATAGACGATGACGCAGCCGATTATCAGCCCCGCGTAGCTTATCACGAAACCCCACAGCGGTCCGTAGATGAGCACGCTCGCCGCGCAGGTCACGCCGCCGGGCACAAATCTGAGTATCACCTGCGCCACCTGCGCGAGACAGACGGCTATCGGTCCGAACCAGCCGAGCTTGTTCACCCATCCGCGTATGATGTCCACCGACTCGAATATGCCGAGCTTGAGGAACATTATGCCGACGCCGACGCAGATGACTATCGTTATTCCGAGACCGAGCCACGCCGCGAGCTTGCCTTCGGTGCTCACGCCCTGCTTCTTGACCTCGGTTACGACCTCCTCGGCGACCTCTTCCACCGCCTCGAGCTTCTCGCGGCGGCTGAGTTCGTCAAACTCTCTGGTCTCGCCGGTGTTCTTCTCGTCCATTACTCTCTCCTTACGAATAGTCCATTATCGTCATGCCTATCCTATTTTAGCCTAAATCGAGGAAAAAGCAATAAACAAAGCATAAATTTCTTTCGTCAATCAGCACAAAATTAGCCCACTATCGCGTACAGAAGCATTATTCCTCCGACAAACAGTGCAAGTATTCCGCCCGCTTTCTCAAACGCCAGCGCGGCGTTCGACGGCTCGGCATTTTTGAACCTCCATCCATACGACATCTTCCATGAACCTTCCGGCGAGGCTACACCGATAATTCCCAAGATTATCACAACCACACCTATTGCGCCCCACTTCAGCCTGCCGCCGTTCTCCTCCGCCTTCTCTGCCGCCTCGGGGTGATATTCGCGGTCCTCCTCGGTCATGCCGTCGTTGAAGTTTGCAAACATATTGCTGCACGCGCACAGCCCGATAAGCAGCACGACGAGCAAAATCACAGCTATGTATCTTATCGTCCGTTTCTCCATTTATCCGCCCTCCTTGATATATATCATAGCATATTAGGCATATAAAGTCAAATGTGCGCCCGCATACTCTCCTTTTTTGTCTTGCTAAACCGCTCTGTTTGTGATACAATAAGCGGTGCGAGTTATACGTCATACCGCATGAGCCGCACTATCCGGGGAGTTAGCGGCGCCCTGCACTCACAATCCGCTACAGTGAGGGAGAATCCCCGACCTCGGGTATGGATGTTTGTCGCAGCCCCGCTCAAGGGGTGTTGAGGGTACGGTCCCACGCAATCGGCGCCCGTGAATCATGTCAGGCGGGGAACCGAGCAGCATTAAGCGGTGCTTACCGATGTGCCGTGGGGCAGCCGTGCCTGAGCCTTGAGAGCGGAAAGCGGACGGACATCCTGCACAAAGTCGGGTGTGCGGCTCATGCGATATGACGTGTTTAGGAGGTCGACTATGTCTCTGGCTCTCTACCGCAAGTGGCGGCCGATGACCTTCTCGGATGTGGTCGGTCAGCCGCAGGTCACCGACACGCTCAGAAAACAGATAGCGCTCGGACGCCTTTCCCACGCCTACCTTTTCACCGGCACGCGGGGAACGGGCAAGACCACCTGCGCAAAATTGCTCGCAAAGGCGGCGAACTGCCTTGACCTCCACGACGGCGAGCCGTGCAACGAGTGCGCCGCCTGCCGCGCGATAAACGACGGCTCGGCGGTGGACATAAGCGAGATAGACGCCGCGTCGAACACCGGCGTGGACAACATCCGCTCGCTGCGCGACAACGCCATGTATACGCCGGTCGAGCTGAAGTACCGCGTCTACATCATCGACGAATGCCACATGCTTTCAAACGGGGCGTGGAACGCGCTGCTCAAGATACTCGAGGAGCCGCCCGAGCACGTCCTGTTCATCTTTGCGTCCACCGAGCTGAACAAGATACCGCCGACCATTCTCTCCCGCTGCCAGCGATACAGCTTCCGACGCGGAAGCGCGCGCGACCTCGCGGCACGAGTGAGCGAGATCGCCGCGGCGGAGAACATTCCGCTGACCGAGGACGGCGCGGCGGCGCTTGCGCGTCTTGCGGACGGCGGATTCCGCGACGCTATCTCAATGCTCGACCAGTGCGCGGCGGCTCGCAGGGGCTCGACCCTCGACGAGGCCGCGATACTCGACGAGCTGGGGCTTGCGGGCGCGGACGACACGCTCTCGATACTTACGTCGGCGGCGCAGGGGGACCTCGCCTCGGCGCTCGTGACGCTGGACGGGCTCTACTCGGCGGGCAAGGATATGTCCGCGCTGCTCGGCGAACTGGGAAGCGCTGTCCGCGACGAGCTGATACTTCTCACCACCAAGGCGCCCGCGCTGCTCGGAGGAAGATACCCCGCGTCGGCGCTCGAGGCGCTCGGGCTCACCGCTTCGGCTGCTTCGGCGATGCTGTCGGCGGTGAGCGACTCGCAGGCACGGCTCGCGCGCTCGGCGTCGGCACGGACCGAGGTCGAGCTGTGCATCGTTAAATTGGCATCCATCGCGGCGGGCGGCATGGTCGACGAGCCGCAGCCGGTGCGTGTGGTGCGCGCGCAGCCCGCTCCGACCGCTCAGTCTGCTCCTGTGCCCAAACCGACCGCTCAGTCTGCTCCTACGCCCAAACCGACCGCTCCCGCTGTCGAAACACCGAAGCCGGTCGCGGCAAAGCCGATCGAAACACCGAAGCCGGTCGAACCCGAGCCGAGCGACGCTCCCCCCTGGGACGAGACGCCGTCCGAGCCGAAATTCTCACTCGCCGAACCGTCCGAACCTGAGGACACGCCCCCCTGGGACGACATCCCGCCGATGGACGACAGCTTCGCTCCCCCGCCGGAGGACGAGCCTCCGTTCGAGCCGCAGCCCGAGCAGCCGCGCCGCTCGACCCCGAAGCCTTCCGCACAGCCGGCGTCGTGGTGGCAGGACGTGATGGCGGACGCTCGGCCGAACATGCCCATCTCGCACTACATGCAGCTCGCGGCGCAGCCCACTCCCGCGCTCGAGGGCGACACGGTGGTGATAACGGTGACAAGCGAGTTCGCGCGCAAGATAGTCGGCGACCGAAAGGTGCTCGGCGCGGTGGAAGCAAGTGCCGCCAAGGTGCTGGGACGCAAGGTATCCGCGCGGTGCGTGCTCGCCGGTCAGGAGAAGACGCGCGACGCGTTCGACGATCTGCTCGAGCAGCAGACGAAATTCGACAATTTCACAATAACCGACTGATGGAGGTCTGAATATGGCAAGAAAGTTCCCGAATATGCCGAAGAACAGCATGAACATGATGCAGCAGGCGCAGAAGATGCAGCAGGACATGATAGCCATGCAGCAGGAGCTGGAGACGCGCGAGTTCTCGGCGACGACCGGCGGCGGCATGGTCACCGCGACGGTCACCGGAAAGCACCGTCTCACCGCGCTTGAGATACAGCCGGAGGCGGTCGACCCGGACGACGTCGAGATGCTTCAGGACATGATAATCGCCGCGGTTAACGAGGCTGTCCGCAAGGCGGAGGACACCGCCGAGGAGGAGATGTCGAAGCTCACCGGCGGACTGAACCTTCCGGGGCTGTTCTGATGGCAAACGCCTACTTTCCCGCGCCGGTAGAGAACCTCATCGACTGGTTCGCGAGGCTGCCCGGCATAGGACGCAAGACCGCGCAGCGGCTCGCGTTCCACGTCGTGAGCATGGGCGAGGAGGACGCGAAGGCGTTCGCCGCCGCCATCTCCGCCGCGAAGCAGGAGATAACCTTCTGCAAGACCTGCCAGAACCTGTCCGCAAGCGAGGTCTGTCCGATATGCTCGTCGGCTGCGCGCGATCACAGCGTGATATGCGTCGTCAGCGACCCGAAGGACGTGGCGGCTATCGAGCGGACGGCGGAGTATCGCGGGCTGTACCACGTTCTGCACGGCGTTATCTCCCCGCTCAGCCGCGTATCCCCCGACGACCTGCGGATAAAGGAGCTTATCACGCGGGTGAGCGCCGGCGGTGTGAGCGAGGTCATACTCGCGACCGACCCGGACACCGAGGGCGAGGCTACGGCGCTGTACATAGCGCGGCTGTTGAAACCTCTCGGCGTGAAGACCACGCGGCTCGCCTACGGAATACCGATGGGCGGTCACCTCGAGTTCACCGACGAATTGACGCTCGGCCGCGCGCTCGAGGGTCGCAGCGAAATATAACAAAACCACCCGCAAGGGTGGTTTTATTTGTACGGCTCGGGGTTCTGCGTCAGCCCGAGCAGATAGTCGGTGGATGTGTTGTACAGCCGCGCCAGCCGGATGAGCACATCGGTCGGGGTGTCGCGCAGACCCGTCTCGTATCGGTTGTACTGCGGCTGTTTCATTCCCAGATATGCCGCCACCTGCGCCTGCGTCAGGTCGTGATCCTCGCGCATGTCGCGCAGCCGTCTGTAATAGTTCGTCATACCAACCCGCCCTCACAAATTATAACCGTTTGGTATTGACATTTTATCACAGATGTGCTATTCTTATGCCGTGCAATAACCGTACGGTTATAATGGGTTTCCGGTTCGCGAGCTTCCTCCAAAGCCTGCGGCGGTTTTATGCACACCTTGCTCCGAGGGACCTGCCTGCCCCTCGGAGATTTTTTGTCCTGCGGCACATCATTTTTAGTGCGAAAAAGGGGCTGTTCAGCCCCTTTGTTCCTCGTTTTCGACCTTTTCAAGCGCTTTGATGTCCTTTTTGTCCAGCGTCAGCCGCTCGAACATATCGGGTCGCTTGCGCTTGGTGCGCATCAGCGCCTGACCGCGCCTCCACTCGGCGATGTTCTTGTGGTGACCGCTCAGCAGCACCTCCGGCACTCGCCTGCCGTGCCACTCCTCCGGCCGCGAGTACTGCGGGTACTCGAGCACGCCGTCCCAGTGGCTCTCGCCGGTGAAGCTCTCCTCGCTGGCAAGCACGCCGGGTATCAGCCGAGCGACCGCGTCGCACACCGCGAGCGCCGGTATCTCGCCGCCGGTCAGCACGAAGTCGCCGAGCGAAATTTCCTCGTCGACGCACTCGTCGATGAACCGCTCGTCTATGCCCTCGTAGTGCCCGCAGACGATGCACAGCCGCGAGTATCCCGCAAGCCGCCGCGCCATCGCCTGGCTAAACGGCTTTCCCTGCGGCGTCATGTACACCGTGTGCATCTCGCCGGAAGCCATGCCGCGCACCGCGTCCCAGCAGTTGTATATCGGGTCCGCCTGCATTATCATGCCGGTGCCGCCGCCGTAGGGGTAGTCGTCCACCTGCATCTGCTTGTTCTTGGTGTAGTCGCGTATGTTGTGGCTCTTTATGACGATGTATCCCCTGTCCTGCGCGCGTCCGAGTATCGACTCGTCGGTCATCGTCCTCATCGTGTCCGGAAAGAGGGTGAGTATGTCTATCCGCATGTCAGACCTCCATCCCGTCGATTATCTCCACCGTTATCACGCGGCTCTCGAGATCGGTCGAGCGGATGAACTCGTCGACGGCGGGTATCATATATTCCTTCTCGCCGCGCACGACGTAGACGTTGTTCGCGGGAAGGGTCATCACCTCGACGACCTTGCCGAGCACGCCGCGACTGAGGTCGCGAACCTCCATGCCGATTAGGTCGGCGATGAAGAAGCGACCCTTGGGCAGACGAGCGTCGGCGCGCGCTATCGACACGACCTTGCCCTTGAGGCGTATCGCGTCCTCCAGCGTGCTCACTCCGTCCAGCGACGCGAGAAGGTGCTCTTTATGGACGGAGGCGGCGAGCACATCGTACCGCTCCCCGCCTATATACAGCCGTTTGAAACCTTTCAGGAACTCAGCCGAGTCGCACCACGGCTCGATCTTTACCATTCCCCGGACGCCGTGTGTGTTCACGATGCGTCCCGCTTCAAGCATCTCCGCGCCCATTATTCCTTGTCGACTATGTCCACTATCACTCGCTTGGAGCCGGCAGCCGCCTTGACGATGGCGCGTATCTCCTTGGAGGTGCGCCCCTGGCGTCCGATGATCTTGCCCATGTCCGACGGAGCGACACGCAGCTCGAGCTTGAGTCCGGTGTCGGTCTCGACCTCGGTCACTTCCACCTCGTCGGGGTTGTCCACCATGCTCCTTGCGATGTACTCCAGAAGCTCTTTCATAGTCTTACAGTATGCCTGCGTTCTTCATCAGACGGCGAACCGTGTCCGACGGCTGCGCGCCCTTCTGCATCCAATCCTTGGCGCGGTCGGCGTCGATGCGAACCTCCGCCGGCTCAACGCACGGATTGTAGATGCCTATCTCCTCGATGAAGCGACCGTCGCGCGGGAAGCGGCTGTCCGCAACGACCACACGATAGAACGGCGCCTTCTTTGCGCCCATACGACGAAGCCTGATCTTGACCATTTTTACATACCTCCGAAAAATTTTTGACTGTTTTGATTATATCCACTGTCTTTTGACAGATGAATAGCTGTTTTATCGTCCGAAAAGTGACGCAAATCCGCCGCGGCGCTTGCCCTTGCGACGACCTCCGCCCATGTTTCCGAACTGCTTTGCCATCTTCTGCATCATGTCGAACTGTTTGAGCAGGCGGTTGAGGTCCTCCACCCGCTGTCCCGCGCCCGCGGCTATGCGGCGCTTGCGCGACGAGTTTATTATCGACGGATCTTCGCGCTCGGCGGGGGTCATCGAAAGTATCAGCGCCTCCATGCGGGGCATCGCCTTCTCGTCGATGGTCGCTCCCTTCAGCGCCGACGCGTTCATGCCCGGTATCATCGCCGCGATGTCCTCAAGCGAGCCCATGCTTCGAAGCTGCGCCATCTGCGCGAGGAAGTCGTCGAGGGTGAATCGGTTCTGGCGGAGCTTCTGCTCAAGCTCGAGCGCCTGCTTCTCGTCTATCGCCGCCTCCGCCTTTTCGATGAGCGTCAGAACGTCGCCCATGCCGAGGATTCGGCTCGCCATGCGGTCGGGGTAGAACGGCTCTATCTTGTCCAGCTTCTCGCCGGTGCCGACGAACTTTATCGGCTTTCCTGTCACCGCGCGAACCGACAGCGCAGCGCCGCCGCGAGTGTCGCCGTCCAGCTTGGTGAGCATCACGCCGGTTATGTCCAGCGCCTCGTTGAAAGCCGACGCCGTGTTCACCGCGTCCTGACCGGTCATCGCGTCGACGATGAGGATTATCTCGGTCGGGCTGACCGCCGCCTTGATGTTCCGCAGCTCGTCCATCAGCGTCTCGTCGATGTGCAGCCGTCCCGCCGTGTCCAGGAACACCAGGTCGTTGCCGTGGTCGAGCGCGTGCTTTACCGCGTGACGCGCTATCTCGACCGGGTCGCCCTGACCCTCCTCAAACACCGGCACGCCGAGCTGTTCGCCCACTATCTGAAGCTGCTTTATCGCCGCCGGACGGTATACGTCGCACGCGACAAGCAGCGGACGCGATCCCTGTTTTTTCATGTATCCCGCGAGCTTCGCGCCGTTGGTTGTCTTGCCCGCGCCCTGAAGTCCGCAGAGCATTATCACTGTCGGCGGCTTCTTTGCGCGCTCGAGACGCACCACGTCGCCGCCCATCAGCGCGGTCATCTCCTCGTTGACGATCTTCACGACCATCTGCGCCGGAGTGAGGCTGTCGAGCACGTCCTGTCCGACCGCCCGCTCGCTCACCCGCGCGACGAAGTCCTTGACCACCTTGTAGCTGACGTCCGCCTCGAGAAGCACCAGGCGTATCTCGCGCATAGCCTCCTTGATGTCGCTCTCGTGGAGGCGTCCCTTGCCGCGAAGTTTCGCAAACGCGGCGTTAAGTTTTTCGCTCAGTCCCTCAAATGCCATTTATATTTCCTCACGAAGGTCGCGGATATGACCGAGCATATCGCGTATCTTGTCGTCTATCTCGCCGGACAGGTACTTGTCGCGGTTTATCATCCGCAGCTCGCGGGCGTCGTTTTCGAGCAACTCGAGCGCGCCCTCCAGCCTTGTGTACCGTCCGCGAAGCCCGAGCCGCTGCTCGGTGTCGCGAAGGGTGTTCTCCGCGCGGAGGAGCGCGTCGCGCACGCCCTGGCGGGTTATCCCCTCGTTTTCGGCTATCTCGCCGAGCGACAGGTCCTCGTCGTAGTACATGGCAAATATGTCGCGCTGTTTGTCGGTAAGCAGCGCGCCGTAGAAGTCGAACAGCAGCGAAAGCTCCGGTCCCTTCTCCTTCACGACGAACACCTCCCTCTCGTATAGGCGGATGGGCTTGTGCTCATGCCGCCCCTGCCCGCCTGTCTGTAAAGTGCCATCCTTTACAGACCATATTCTACCTCATCCGACCGCCGATGTCAAGAGGAAAATCAAAGGTTGTAAAACTTTTTGCTTTACAGCCCGAGCGTGAACACCGCGCTGCCGTCGCGCACCTCCACCCCCTTCAGCGCCGAGGTGTCGGGCAGCGACGAGCTTATCGCGTCCGACGCGGTGGTGAGTATCGAGTCGGGAAGGTAGTCGCTGACCGCAAGCCCGCAGGCGGTAAACGACTTTGCGCTCACCACAAGCCCGCCTCCGTCCGCCGATATGCCAAGCTCCAGCTCGAGCTCGAGCGTCTGCGGGGCGAGGGCAAGCAGCGTAGCCACCGTGTTCTGCCCCTCCGCGCGGAGGTAGTCGCGCACCGACTCGCGCGAAACCGTCGCGTCGATTGCGAGCGTATCCGGCGCGGAGAAGCGCACCTCCACGCTCTCCGGCGCGAGGCTCGACCGCAGCGCGAGCTTTATCAGTGTGGTTGCCTGTGCGTCGTCTATCGTCACCACCAGCGGCAGCTCCTCCCCCTCGTCCGGCGCGGAGGAGATGAGCATCGGCGACGGCGCGGTCGACGGCATTGGCGCCGCCGCGTCGCTTGCGCTCGACCGCTCGCCGTGCGCGATGGCAGCCAGTATCCCCGCCGAAAGCAGCAGCGCCCCGACCGTGCAGCCGATGTAAATTCGACGCATGGCGCGGTCGTCCGAGCGTATCCTGTCTATGAATGTGCGAAATCTCTCTAACACGTCGTCCACCTCCGAAATATGCTTCTATTTTATACTTCCCGAAGCGCGCTTTTATACCTCCATGTTTTTGCGCATAGCTATTGACATCGGCGCGATTTTGTGGCATAATGGTTTATGGTTAAACAATCAAACTCTAAACAGGTGGAGGGATGCCCATGCCAAACGACGAAAGCCTGCGACCGTTCGAGTACTACACCATCTTCACCCGACGGGTGATGAGCGCGCTCGACCAGTGGTTCGATATGCTCAGCGGATCGGTCGGGCTGAGCAACTCGGAGCTGAAGGTTCTCGCCTTCCTGCACGCGAAGCCGTCAAGCGACACGGCACAGTGGACGGCGACGCAGCTCGGCATATCCAAGGCGCTGGTGAGCAAGGTGGTCGAACAGCTCTGCACCAAGGGATATCTGAAACAGGTGCAGGACAGGGACGACCGCAGATGCTATCATCTCATCGTGCAGGACGCCGCGAAACCGCTTCTCGCGGGCATAAACGAGCAGTTCATACAGTCGTGGGAGATAATCTCGCGCGGCATAAGCGATGAGGAGTTTAAGCAGTATCTGAACGTCATGAGCAAGATAATCAGGAACATATCGGAGGGATTCGGTTTCGACATGCCCGGCATTTCGATCGACACAGACGACAAGCAATAAAATATATTTCGGAGGTGCATTATGAACGTCAAAGAACTGGTAGGAAAGATGACTCTCGAGGAGAAGGCTTCGCTCTGCGCGGGCGGCGGCTGGTGGCAGACAAAGCCTATCGACCGCCTCGGCATACCGTCGGTATACATGACCGACGGCCCTCACGGACTGCGCAAGCAGGAGGGTGCCGGCGATCACCTCGGACTGAACGCGAGCGTTCCCGCAACCTGCTTCCCCACCGCGGCGGGACTGGCGTCCAGCTTCGACCGCTCGCTTATCGCGCGTCAGGCAAGCGCTCTTGCGGTCGAGGCGCAGGCGCACGACGTGTCGATACTGCTCGGACCGGGCACCAACATCAAGCGCAGCCCGCTCTGCGGACGCAACTTCGAGTATTTCTCGGAGGATCCGGTGCTCGCGGGCGAGATGGCTGCAAGCTACATAAAGTCGCTTCAGGAGGGCGGCGTCGGCTGCTCGCTCAAGCACTTCGCGGCGAACAATCAGGAGAGCTACCGCATGGGCGGCGACTCGCTCGTCGACGAGCGCACGCTGCGCGAGATATACCTCCGTCCGTTCGAGATAGCGGTCACCAAGGGCAAGCCGCAGACGGTGATGTGCTCGTACAACCGCATAAACGGCGTGTTCTCCTGCGAAAACGAGTGGCTGCTCACCAAGGTGCTCCGCGACGACTGGGGCTTCGACGGCTACGTAGTGACCGACTGGGGCGCTATGGACATTCGCGTCGACGCGCTCAAGGCGGGCTGTGAGCTTGAGATGCCGTCAAGCGACATGACCACCTGCAATCAGATAGCGGACGCGGTGAAGAAGGGCGAGCTGGACGAGGCGATACTCGACCGCGCCGTCACCCGCATGCTGAACATACTCTACCGCTGGACAGAGACGAACAAACGTGAAGTTACGCTCGACCTTGCGGAGCATCACAAGCTCGCCCGCGAGATCGCCGCGCAGACGATGGTGCTCGCCAAGAACAACGGCGTGCTGCCGCTCGACGCGAAGAAGTCGACCGCGATAATCGGCGCTTACGGCAAGAAGATAATGTTCCAGGGCGGCGGCTCGTCGCACATAAACAATCCGTACGAGGACAATGTTGTCGACGAGTGGTCGAAGCTCGGCGAGGTCGTCTACGCCGAGGGTGTCCGTTCGGACGGCACCACCGACGACGCTCTGATAAGCGAGGCGGTCGAGGCGGCGAAGAAGGCGCAGAACGTGCTGCTGGTCGTCGGCTCGCCGATGGAGACCGAGGGCGCCGACCGCAAGGAGATGACCCTGCCCGACGGAGTTGTCAAGCTGGTCGACGCGGTCGCGAGCGTCCGTCCCGACTGCGCGGTGGCGCTCACCTGCGGCGCTCCGGTCGAGCTGCCGTTCATCGACAGGATAGGTGCGCTGCTCGTCGCTTATCTCGGCGGTCAGGCTGCCGCGGGCGCGATAGTAGACCTCGTCAGCGGCGCGAAGAACCCGTGTGCCAAGTTTGCCGAGACCTGGCCGGTCGACTTCCGCCACAATCCGTCCCACCCGAACTACGCGCTCAAGGACGTCGAGTACCGCGAGGGCATATTCGTCGGCTATCGCCACTACGACATGCACGGCATAAACCCGCGCTTCCGCTTCGGCTACGGCCTCAGCTACACCACGTTTGAGTACGGCGAGCCGACCATAAGCGCGAGCGCGATAACCGAGGGCGACCCGCTCACCGTCTCGGTCGACGTGAAGAACACCGGAGGGGTCGCGGGCGCGGAGATAGTCCAGCTCTATGTCGGTCAGGACATCTGCAAAAACGTGCCCCGTCCAGTAAAGGAGCTGAAGGACTTTGCGAAGGTGTGGCTCGAGCCGGGCGAGACAAAGACGGTCAAATTTGAGCTGGACAGCCGCGCGTTTGCCTACTGGGACGACTTCGCAAAGGCGTGGGTGGTGGACAGCGGCAGCTTCACCGTGTCGGTCGCGCCGTCCAGCTGCCCCTACTGCCAGAAGAAGATGAGCGTCACCGTCACCTCCACCTCCGCAAAACCGCGTCCGCTCACCCTCTACTCGACCATCCCCGAGTTGATGGCGTTCCCCGGCGGCGCGGAGCTTATAGGAAAGATGATGCAGAACGCGCCCACCCTCTCGGCGCTCAACAACGACGGCGAGGATATGCTCGGCATGGATATGAAGGCGATGATGGAGGGCATCCCGCTCAAGACGATGCTCATGTTCGCCGGCGGCGCGATAAGCGAGGAGCAGTTCGGCGGCATACTCGCTCAGCTCAACGCGGCGGCAGGTGTTGCGTAAGATGGAGCTTCGACCCTTCAGAAACTTCGGCGAGTTCGTGGACAGGGTGCATACGGCGGGATTTCTGCCCGGCGCGCTCGACTACGAAGGAGCTGCCTTCTCGGTCGGCGACCTCTGCGGCGACGGCGTTGTGTGGCACACCGGCGACGACGACCATGACCCGTGGCAGTACCGCATACGCGTGCTCTCCGAGACGGAGGACATCGCCTACGGCAAGTTCTTCTCAAAAAAGAGCGGCTACATCACAAGCGACTGGATGCCGCGTTTCATTGCCGCGCGCCGACGCGCGTACAGCTTTGACGAGATGTGGCAGGCGGGCAGGATGAGCCGCTGCGCAAAGAAGATCTACGACCTGCTGCGCGAGACCCCCGCCCTCGCGAGCCACGACATACGGTCGCTCGGAAACTTCGCGGGCGAGAAGAAGTCGGCGCTCGAATCGGCGCTTGCCGAGCTTCAGATGAACATGTTCATCACCGTCTGCGGCGAGGCACAGAAGATCTCCGCCGACGGCGAACCTTACGGCTGGCCCGGCTCGATATTCTGCACCGTCGACAACTTCTTTGCCGGCGTGGAGGAGGAGGCTGGCGGCATCGACCCCGCGCGCGCTGCCGGCGAGATAGCCGACAACGTCCGCGAGTTTGCGCCGAATGTCAGTCCCCGCGCGCTGAAAGCCCTCATCGCGCAGTACAGATAGCGAAAGCATTCGAAAACGGAGCGGTGTGAAAATGCCGCTCCGTTTATTGTTTTGCGCCGAAAGATGTGTTATAATAGGTTTAATTTGGAGGCGATAGACAAGATGAAATTTCGCAAATTCGCGGCATTCGCCGTCGCGCTGTGCATACTGCTCGGCGGCTGCACGATAGAACGAGAGCTCGGTCACGGCGAGGCATCCTACGAGGACTTCCGCGCCTACATCGACGAGCGACGCTCGGGCGACTTCGCCGCCGTCGACCTCTCCCCGCTCGCCGAAAAGTACCGCTGCTCGGACGAGTTCGAGCCTCGCACCGACGATGAGCTTCGCTTCGAGCTTAGCCGCACCACCAGCCAGAAGTCGACAGTGTCCCGCGTCACAAAGTCGGAGGCTATGAGCGACATCGACTTTCTCCTGCGGATGCTGCGCGAGGACTACGGCGCGTACGAATTTTTCGGCGGCGACGAGGCGTTCGGTGAGATGAGAGAGCGGCTTGAGGCGAGTGTCGACGAGGCGTTCGGCGGCGAGGTGCGCCTGCCGGTCATCGACTTCACCGCGCTGATAAGCGACGCGCTCGGCGGCACGATAAGCGACCGCTCGTTTGTCGTGCGTGACGAGCCGGTCACCCCGAGCGACAAGCTCTACCACGTCCGAAACGAGTATTTCACCCGCGAGGGCGACGACTTCTACTACCACGGCTCGAAGGTGCTGTCGGTGGACGGCGGCGACCCGCACGACTACATCAAGCCCACCGTCGCGCCGAACGGAGCCATTGTCTACTCGATGTGGCGCAGCTTTCCGACCGGCTTCGACCCGACCGCCGCGTTCATCGTCGCCGAACTGGAGGACGCCGAGCCGGCGAACTTCCGCTGGTCGTCGGCGTACATCGACAGCTTCACCAACTACTCGTTCGGCGAGAGCTTCCGCGAGGGCAGCTCCACCTCACCCGATGGGAGCGTGACCGTTCCGGTGGTCGCGTCGAGCGATCTCGGGCGCGCGGGAGACCGATTTGTCGAGTCGGCTGACCGTCCGTCGGACGAGAAGGCGCTGGTGCTCGACCTGCGCGTCTCCGGCGGCAGCGACGAGACCTACATCCGTCGATGGCTCGAAGCCTACGCGGGCGAGTCGAGCGAGGTGAACGAGCTTCGCCTGCACCGCTCGTCGCCGATGAACAACGCGATATTCGAGTCGGACGAGCCGCTTGGCACGGTGATAAGCTCCTCCGAGGGCAGAAACGTCGAGCTTAACGACGGCCGCACGCTGATAGTCCTCGTCGGAGGCAATACCGGCGCCGCCGAGACCGCGCAGCAGCTCGCGAGCCGCATCTCAAACGTCATCACCGTCGGAGGCATAAGCGGCGGCGCGGCACTGACCGCCGACCCGACGACCCGCTGCCTGCCGTCGAGCGGGATCCGGCTGACCTTCGGCACGACGCTGCGGCTGTCCACCGGAATGTTCAGTGAGAACGGCGGCACCTGCCTGCACCCCGACCTCTACGCAAACCCCGCCGACGCGCTGGTGTTCGCGCGCGAGATGGTCGCCTACTATGGGCTGAACGGCTGACGCGCCATCCCGCACACATCGACGCGCGGCGCATACTTTTTATATATCGAGCGAAAATACCTCTTGACACCCGAGAGGTATTTGTTTTATACTGATAGTACCCCCAGGGGGTATGGGTACATTCTCACTGAAGAAAGGTGGTTCATATATGCGAAAGGAACGGTTTGATGTCGGCGGAATGACCTGCGCCGCCTGCTCCGCGCGGGTGGAGAAGGCGGTCGGCAAGCTTGACGGCGTGTGTGAGGTGTCGGTAAATTTGCTGACAAACAGCATGTCGGTCGAATATGACGAGAGCGAGCTAAGCTCCTCCGGCATCTGCGACGCGGTGGTAAAGGCGGGCTACACCGCACGCTCGCGCGAGGACGCGCCGAAGTCGGACAAGTCGTCGTCGACCGCGCGAAACGACCTGCGAAACGCTGAGTACAAGTCGCTGAAAATACGGCTCATCGTGTCCGCGATATTCGCCGCGCCGCTGAGCTATCTCTGCATGGGGCATATGTTCGGAGCGCCTGTCCCCCACTTTTTCCACGGCGCGAAGAACGCGATACCCTTCGCGTTTACGCAGCTTCTGCTGCTCATTCCGGTCATTGCGGTGAATTTCAAGTACTTCCGCGTCGGATTCAAGACACTGCTGCACGGCGCGCCGAACATGGACTCGCTCATTGCCATCGGCGCGGGCGCAAGCGTCGTCTACGGCATCTACTCCATCTACCGCATGGCGTACGCGCTCGGCGACGGCGACCTCGCGACGGTGGAAGTTTTCATGCACGAGCTGTACTTCGAGTCGGCAGGCATGATACTCACGCTGATAACGCTCGGAAAGTTTTTCGAGTCGCGCGCGAAGGGACGCACCTCCGACGCGATATCCAAGCTCATCGACCTCGCACCCAAGAGCGCGTCGGTCGAGCGGGACGGCGTGGAGCACAGAATTCCCGTCGAGGAGGTGCGCGTCGGCGACATCATCGTCGTGCGCCCGGGCGAGGCTGTGCCGGTTGACGGCGTGATAACCGAGGGCAGCGCGTCGATAGACGAGTCGGCGATAACCGGCGAGAGCGTCCCCAATGATAAGTCGGTGGGCGGCGATGTGGTCGGTGCGACGATAAATCTGTCGGGGTTTTTCAAGATGCGCGCGACAAAGGTCGGCGACGACACGACCCTCTCGCAGATAGTGCGCCTGGTGGACGAGGCGTCCGGCTCGAAGGCGCCCATCGCGAAGCTCGCGGACAAGGTGAGCGGCGTGTTCGTCCCCGCGGTGATAGCGGTCGCGATAGTGGCAACGGTGGTCTGGCTGATAGTCGGCGCGACGTTTGAGTTTGCGCTCAGCTGCGGCATAGCGGTGCTGGTCATCTCCTGCCCCTGCGCGCTCGGTCTTGCGACCCCCACCGCGATAATGGTGGGCACCGGCAAGGGCGCTCAGAACGGTATTCTTATAAAATCGGGCGAGGCGCTGGAGACGGCGCACGGCGTGGACACGGTGGTGCTCGACAAGACGGGCACGATAACCGAGGGCAAGCCCGCCGTGAAAGCCGTCGCGCCCGCGGACGGTGTCGACGAGCGCGAGCTGCTCTCCCTCGCGGCGGCTGCCGAGTCGCTGAGCGAGCACCCCCTCGCGCGGGCGGTGGTCGAGCACGCAAAGGCGCTCGGCGTGGCGATACCCTCGGCGGACGACTTCTCGCAGATACCCGGCGGCGGCATACGCGCGACGGTGAACGGCGAGACGCTGCTCGCGGGCAACCTGCGCCTGCTGCGGTCGGAGGGCATCGAGTCGGCGGAGGCGGAGCGAGCGTCGACCGAGTTCGCGTCGCGCGGAGAGACGGCGCTCTGCTTTGTCCACGGCGGGAAGTATCTCGGCGCGGTCGCGGTGGCTGACGTGGTCAAGCCCACCAGTCGTCAGGCGATAGACGAGCTGCACGGCATGGGCATACAGGTCGTGATGCTCACCGGCGACAACGAGGCGGTCGCGCAGTCGATAGCGTCGAGCGTCGGCGTCGACCGAGTGGTCGCGGAGGTGCTGCCGCAGGACAAGGAGCGCGAGGTCCACGAGCTTCAGAACGCGGGACGCAAAGTCGCGATGGTCGGCGACGGCATAAACGACGCACCGGCGCTCGCGCGGGCGGACGTGGGCATCGCGATAGGCGCGGGCACCGACGTGGCGATAGAGTCGGCGGACGTGGTGCTCATGCGCGGCGACCTGCTCGACGTCCCGACCGCGATACGCCTCAGCCGCGCGGTGCTGCGGAACATCAAGCAGAACCTGTTCTGGGCGCTTGCGTACAACACGCTCGGCATACCGGTCGCGGCGGGGGTGTTCTTCACCGCGTTCGGACTCAAGCTGAGCCCGATAATCGGCGCGCTCGCGATGAGCTTCTCGAGCGTGTTCGTCGTCTCAAACGCGCTGCGGCTGCGGTTCTTCAAGCCGATACGCAGCGCCGCTCCGGTGGGTGCTCCGACCGACGCAGCACCCGCTGCAAATTCGGAAAACTCGGCTTTAGCCGATAAAAAGGAGATGAATACCATGACCAAGATTCTGAAAGTCGACGGCATGATGTGCGAGCACTGCGTCGCCCATGTCAAGAAGGCTCTCGAGGGAGTTTCAGGCGTGTCCGCTGCCGACGTGTCGCTCGAGAAGAAGCAGGCGACCGTCACCCTCGGCGGCGACGTGTCCGACGCGGCGCTGAAGGCGGCTGTCGAGGAAGCCGGCTACACCGTCACCGAGGTGGCGTGATGAAGGCGGACAGCAATTCGGTCGCGCACAAGCTCAAGGTAGCTCGCGGTCAGCTCGACGGCATACTTCGGATGATAGACGAGGACAGGTACTGCGTCGACATCGCAAATCAGCTGCTCGCGACCCAGTCGCTGCTGAAGAGCGCGTCGCAGGAGATACTCCAGGCGCACATCCGAAGCTGCGTGCGCGACGCGCTCGAGACCGACGAGCCGAATCTCAAGATAGAGGAGGCGCTGAGCCTTCTCGAAAAGATGGCGAAAAGCTGAAAAATCGCGGCGAGGAAGTCGATTTCCCGCCGCGGTTTTTTGTACACTTTTGTGTTGTCCGCGGCTAACAAATCCCGAATGTTTGTGTAGTTTTCCTGTTGCACGCGGCTAACAATTGCCGTATAATTTAGGCACAAAGAACTTCGGAAAGGGAGGTCGGATATGGAAGGCATCTTTCCTTTGAGCAGGGGCAGGATAGGCGGCAGCTATCGCGTGGAGACGATAGAGCTGCCCGCGGCGACAGAGCAGCGGCTCGAGTCGCTCGGCATGACCAAGGGGACGCTCGTCGCGGTGCAGAACGCCAAGAGCCGCGGCGTGCTCGTCGTCAAGGTGCGCGGCACGCGGTTCGCGCTCGGACGCGGCATAACCGAAAACATTGAAGTGAGGTGCGCCGATGAGTGATATGACGATAGGGTTCATCGGAAACCCGAACTGCGGCAAAACCACGCTGTTCAACGCCTACACCGGCGCGAACCTCAAGGTCGCCAACTGGCCGGGCGTGACCGTCGAGAAGGTGGAGGGCGCGATAAAGGCGCACGGCATGGACATAAGCCTCGTCGACCTGCCCGGCACATACAGCCTCACCTCCTACACGATGGAGGAGCAGGTGTCGCGAAACTTCATCATGGGCGACGACGTGGACGTGATAGTCGATGTCGCCGACGCGTCCGCGCTCGAGCGAAATCTGTACCTCACGCTTCAGCTGCTCGAGCTCGGAAAACCGGTGGTGCTCGCGCTGAACATGATGGACATTGTCCACAAGCGCGGCATGGAGATAGACACCCACCGCCTGCCCGAGATGCTCGGCATACCTGTCATAGCGGTCTCGGCGCGCAAGCGGAACGGGCTGTCGGTGCTGCTGCACGCGGCGGTGCACCACAAGGACTCGCACGCGCCCGAGCTGCTCGAGCATCAGCACGCGCACACGTCCGAGCACGTCCACGACCACCACTCGGAGTACGCGATGGTCTACTCGGACGCGATGGAGGACCGCATCGACTTGGTTATGACCGAGCTTGAAAAGCTCTATCCCGACCTCAAAAACTACCGCTGGCACGCGATAAAGACGCTCGAGCATGACGCGGAGGTCTGCGAGAAGTACCCGATAGACCTTGCCCGCGTGCTCGGACTGCCGGAGGGCAGCGAAGTCCCGAACTTCGAGAGCGAGATAATAAACGAGAAGTACGACTTCATACAGGAGATAATCGACGAGGTGCTTGTCGGCAAGGAGGAGAAGGAGCAGTCGACCGACCGCGTCGACCGCGTGCTCACCCACCGCGTTTGGGGCATACCGATATTCCTCGGCATAATGGCACTGGTGTTCTTCCTCACTTTCACCATCGGCGACTGGCTGAAGGGCTACTTCGAGGCGTTCCTCGAGTGGTTCAGCGGCATCGTGGGCGACGGGCTTGCCGCCATCGGAGTGCCCGACCTGATACGCTCTCTGCTGGTGGACGGCATAATCGCCGGCGTGGGCGGGATACTCACCTTCCTGCCGAACATCGTGATACTCTTTTTCGCGCTCGCGCTGCTCGAGGACAGCGGCTACATGGCGCGCGTGGCGTACGTCATGGACGGCGTGATGGGTCGCCTGGGGCTGAGCGGCCGCGCGTTCATCCCGATGATACTCGGCTTCGGCTGCACCGTGCCCGCGATAATGGCGTCGCGCGCGCTCGAAAGCAAGCGTGACCGGCTGCGCGTGATGCTGATAACGCCGTTTATGAGCTGCTCGGCGCGGCTTCCGATATACATACTCTTCTCGGGAATGTTCTTTGGCGACAGCGCCATGCTCGTTGCCTACTCGATGTACCTGATAGGCTTGGTGGTCGCGATAGCCGCGGCGGCGATAATGCAGCTTTTCAGCAAGAAGCACGATGAGAACAGCCTGCTAATCGAGCTTCCCGAGTATAAGGCGCCCGCCGCGCGCACCGTGTTCATCTATGTCTGGGAGAAGGTCAAGGACTATCTCACCAAGGCGGGCACGATAATCTTCGTCGCGTCGATAGTCATGTGGCTGCTGATGAACTTCGGACCGCACGGATTTGTCGGCGAGGAGATAAACTCCAGCTTCGGCGCGGTGCTCGGTCACTTCCTCGTCCCCTTCTTCGCGCCGCTCGGTCTCGGAATGTGGCAGATAGCGGTCGCGCTGCTCGCGGGCATATCCGCAAAAGAGGTGGTCGTGTCCAGCTGCGCGGTGCTGTTCGGCATAGCGGGACTGAACTCGGCGGCGGGCGAGGTCGAGTTCGCGGCGTTGCTCGGGTCGATGGGCTTCGGACAGCTGAACGCCTTCTGCCTCATGATCTTCTGCCTGCTCTACATCCCCTGCGCGGCGGCACTCGGCACGATAGGCGCGGAGTTCGCAAAGCTCTATCCCGCGCCCGATGGCAGAAAAATTTTCCTGCCGCGCGGACGGTGGATAGCCGCGGTCGCGCTGTTCCAGCTCGCGGTCGCGTGGGTGGTCACCTTCGCGGTGTGGCAGATAGGAAACCTGTTCATCTGAATCGAATGATCGTGGAACAAACACGCGCCTCCTTCGTCTATATAGGCAAAGGAGGCGTGTTTTTTATGAGACGCATATTCGCAATGATCCTAGCGCTGTTCATCCTCGGCGGATGCACCGCAGCCCCCGCCGCGCCGTCCGCTCTGCCATCCACCCTGCCAAGCGCAGAGCCTACGAGCATCCCGAGCATCGAGCCATCGGTCGCGCCGAGCGCCGAACCCACCGCCGAACCGTCCGCCGAACCCGCAGTCGAGCCGGAGATAGACCTCGACGCGTTCTGCGAGAAGCTGTTCGAGAGCTACACCTTCGGCACGACGGTCACATACAGCGACGGCGAGACGATGGTCGAGCGCCTGCGCCTCGACTACGCAAGCGAGAGCGACCGCGAGACGCTGGACGGCTACTACGACGGCATCTGCGCCCTCGAACCGCGCGCCCTAATCGCCCACGTCAGCACCTGGTCGATGGTCGAGTTCGAGCTGGTGGTCATGCGCGTCGACGACGAGAGCGACATCGAGCGTGCGACCGAAATACTTCAGTCGCGCATCGACTACATGGTCGGCGACGGCAACGGTCCGGGCGGCGCGTGGTATCCCGAACCGACCGAGGTTTGGCAGAACAACTCGCGAATCGTCGCGCACGGCAGCTATCTCATGTTCGTCGTCCATCCGCTCGTCGACGAGATAGTCCCGCTGTTCGACGCGCTGTTCGAGTGATCACAGCTCTATCGCCTGGTTGCAGACGTTCTCGCAGAACCGCCTGTCGTGCTCGACAAAGAGCATCGTCGGCTTGAAATTCAGTATCAGCTGCTCTATCTGCTCGCGGCTCTCGAGGTCGATGAAGTTGAGCGGCTCGTCCCACACATACAGGTGCGCGCTCTCGCAGAGGCTTCGCGCGAGCAGCACCTTCTTTCGCTGACCCGCCGACCAGTCGCGCATGTCCTTTGTGAACTGCTCGCGCTTAAATCCCAGCTTTCGCAGTATCGCAAGCATCAGAGTGTCGTCCACCCCGCACTCGGCAGCATAGTCCCGCGCCGTGCCGCGAAGGAAGCTCGAGTCCTGCGGGACATAGCTCATCACCATGCCGCTCGCGCGGAACAGCTCGCCGGTGTGCGGTATATCCTCGCCGAGTATCAGCTTGAGAAGCGAGCTTTTGCCGGTGCCGTTTCTGCCCACTATCGCCGTGCGGTCGCCGGGCCGGATCTCGAAGCGCAGCCCTTCGAACACAGGGCGGGACGGGTCGTAGGCTATCGACAGCCCGCCGGACGACAGCAGCGCGCGGCGGATGTCGCTTCTCGGCGACAGCTTCAGCTCCTCCACCGCCTCGTCGCGTCGAAGGTGGGTCGCGGTCTCGAGCAGCTCGCGCTTCTCGGTGGCGGCGCTTCCGACCCTCCGCTCGAGCACCTTCGCCTTCGACGCCGACCGCGCAGCCATCTTGCCGACGTGCCCGCGGGACACATCCTCGTGCAGCGCCGCGTTTTTGTTCGACTTCTTGTACTTCGACTTGTCCGCCGCGTCGGCACGTCGTGACGCAAGCTCCGCCGCCGCGTCCAGGCGCTTTACCTCCCTGCCGAGGCGCTCGTTCGTCGCGCGCTCGAACTGTTCGCGTCGGTCGCGCTGCTCGCGCCAGACCGAGTAATTTCCGCGCACCACCTCCGCCGAGTTTCGGCCGAGTGCCAAAATATGGTCGGTGCACGCGTCGAGGAACGCGCGGTCGTGGCTTACGAGCAGAAACCCGTTCTTCTGCCGCAGATATTCCGCGACCTGCTCGCGCGCCGACGCGTCGAGGTGGTTCGTCGGCTCGTCGATGAGCAGGAAGCGTCCCTCGCAGGCGAACAGCGCCGCAAGCATCACCTTCGTCCGCTCGCCGTTGGACAGGGTGTAGTAGTCGCGCCACAGCAGCTCGGATGGGTCGGCGCCGAGCTTGGAAAGTTCCATCTCAAGCCGCCACTGTTCGAGGTCGGGACGCGCGTTTTCCGCCGCTTCGAGCGCGGTAGAACCCTCCGGCGGGTCGGGGTACGGAAAGTAGTCCGCGCCGCCGCGCACGCCGAGCAGGTTTCCCGACGGCTCAAGCTCTCCCGCGAGGATGCGCATAAGCGTCGTCTTGCCGCGACCGTTGCGCCCCACCAGTCCCAGCCGCCAGTCGGTGTCCACGCGAAAGCTCAGTCCCTCGAACACGCTGTCCGCCGAGCCGGGGTACGCAAATGACAGATTCTGTGCTTCAATTATCATATAAACCTCCGAAATACGCAAAAATGGACGCGGAAAATCCGCGTCCATCTAATTTGTCGCAGTCTGCGGCATATCGAAGGCTTCCATGCAGATTTCCCGCGCAACAGTCGAGACACCACCGGCACGCAGAGATCTCCACGCGCCGCTTATCCTCTCAAACTGTTGCCAAAACCGAAGTTTTATCGGGAAATATGCATCTTTTCACCCTTTTCGTCGTTTATATCGGTCGTTCGACCATGGCTATTGTATCATGTCGGCAGACGCTTGTCAAGCGTTCGGCCGCCACCGGCGTTTATCCCGCGACGTAGAGGTCGTATACGCGCACGAATATCGCCGCCGCCTCCGCTCGGGTGACGGTCGCGCTCGGTCGAAGCTGACCGTCCTCGTCCCCCTTGAGCGTGCCGGTCTCTATCGCCCAGCCGAGCGCCGATGCCGCCCAGTACGAGCCGCTCGACGCGTCGGTAAAGTGCTCGGTCGCGTGGTCGAGATAGCTCGCGGCGTAGAAGTCGAGGCTGTTCATCTGACCCTCGAACCGCTCGGGATATGTCTGGCTGAGCCAGCGCACAATGAGCGTCACCAGCTCCTCGCGGGTCACGCTGCCAGCGGGGCGGAAGTATCCCTTCTCGTCGCCGGTGGCAATTTCGCAGCGCTTAGCCCAGCGCAGGGCGGTCGAATACCATCCGCGCTCGACTGCGTCCGGAAACTTGTGCGGCGTCTCATATGCGGGACGACCGGCGAGCCGCCAGAGCACCACCACCGCCATCGAGCGGGTCATCGACTCCTCCGGTGAGAAGCTGCCGTCCTCCATGCCTCCGAACAGTCCGAGCTCGGTCACCGCGTCGATGTCCGACTTCGCCCAGTGTCCCGCTGTATCGGGATAAGCCCCGGCGGGAAGTGCGAGCAGCAGCGCCGCCGCAAGCGTGAGTGCGATGATTCTCAGTCGTTTTCTCATATCAGCCGTTGATTATCTTCGTCCAGATGTGGTCGTAGTAGCTCACCGACTCGCCGAGATCGACAAACACCTCGCTCTTGTCCATCACTTCCTGCGGCGGATACTGCGCGGGGTCGTTCTTTATCTCGTCGTCGAGCGACTCGTAGACCTCGGTCTGCGGCGTCGAGTAGTTGATGTAGTCGCGGTTCTTCGCGGCGATGTCGGTGCGGCACATGAAGTCTATGAACTTCACCGCCGCGTCGTAGTTCGGCGCGTCCTTGAGTATGCACATCGCGTCAAACCAGAGGTTGGTGCCCTCCTTGGGTATGGCATACGCGAGGTCGGGGTTGCCCTCCTCCGGGTCCATGCAGGTGACCGCGTCGCCCGAGTAGATCATCGCTATCGCGGCTTCGCCCGCTATCATCTTGTCCTTCACGTCGTCGCCGGTGAATCCGAGCGTCTTGGAAGCAGCCTCGGCGAGCTTCTTCTCCGCCGCGTCCAGCTCCTCCTTCGAGGTGGAGTTGAGCGAGTAGCCGAGGTACTTCAGCGTCATGCCTATCGTGTCGCGCACCGAGTCCATGAGGAACGCGTTGTTGTCGTACTTGCCCGACCAGTATACGCCCCAGCTGTCCACCGGCTCGTCCACCATCGTCGTGTTGTAGAGTATGCCGAGCGTTCCCCACATGTACGCGACCGAGTACTCGTTGTTCGGGTCGTACTCGCGCGACTTGTAATTGTCCCCTATCTTCGAGTAGTTCTCGAGCTGCGACATATCTATCTTGGCGAGCATATCCTCGTCTATCATGCGCTTTATCATGTAGTCGGAGGGGATGACCACGTCGTAAGCCGCGTTCGAGTTCTTGACCTTGGTGTACATCGACTCGTTGAAGTCGAAGGTGTCGTACACGACCTTTATGCCGGTCTCCTTCTCGAATATGCCGATGACGTCCGGGTCGATGTAGTCGCCCCAGTTGTACACGTTCAGCGTACTGCCGACAAGCTCGGGATAGGGATACTCGGCGGCACTCTTAGTCGGCTCGGCATCCGAATTCGAGCATCCCGCGAACATTCCCACCATCAGCGCCGCCATAAGCAGCAGAGCAACTGTCCTTTTCAACTCTAACATTTCTCCTTACATAAAAAATAGTTTGATATATTCAAAAACCGCTAAGGGTTTAAGAATCACTTCAGCTTGGACGGCTCGTACACAAGCGCGCCGACCATGCCATACCGCGCGACTAGTGCCGTCGGGAATCGCGCGCCGCCCTCGGCAATTTGCATCGGGTCGCCGACCATCTCGCCCGAAACGAGCATCTCCGCAAGCTCGCGCATGTCGGTGATGTACCGCTCGGTAAGCTGCACCGGCGACTGGTTGCGGTGCCCGGGATAGACCATCAGATTGTCCAGTCCCGCGACGAGCGACTCGAGCCGCTTCATCCCCTCAAGGAAGGTGGTGAGGTCGGTCGAGTGATCGAGCTGCATCCAAATCGAACCCGAGCCTATCGTGTCCCCGCTGAAAAGCTGACGGTTCTCGCGGTCGAGGAAGGCGACGCTTCCCGGCGTGTGACCCGCAAGCTCTATCACCTCGAGCGCGCGTCCGCCGAGGTCGAACCTGTCACCGTCGCGCAGCTTGGTGAATATCTCGGTCGGATATTTCGCGCCGAAGCTGCCCATCAGCGGGAAATCCTTCTCACTGACGCAGACCTCGCAGCCCGCGTCGATGAACTCCCTCAGCTCCGCGCCGACGTGGTCGCCGTGGCCGTGGGTGTGCAGCACGACTACCGGCAGGCTTGTGCGCTCGCGGACGATGTCGTACAGCCGACGGTCGCCGCGGCTCATCAGCGAGTCGACCAGCGCCGCGCGCGTCTCGCCGACAATGAGATAGCAGTCAACGAGCTGTCCCGCGCCCTCCTCGTGTATCTGCCACACGTTCGGCGCAAGGTCGGTCACGGTGAATTTTACCTTGTTTTCCATCTTTTCCTCCTGTTCACTTGGAAGCCTGTTTGTTGTCCTTCGACGAGCGGATGTTTATTACTATCAGCAGAATAAGCACCACGACGAACATTATCGCGCTCAGCGCGTTCATCGACGGCTTGACGCCGCGGCGAACCTGCGAGTATATCTCGGTGGACAGCGTTCCCACCCCCGCGCCGGTGGTGAAGAATGAGATGACAAAGTCGTCTATCGACAGCGTAAACGCGAGTATCGCTCCGGTCACAACGCCGGGCATTATCTCGGGCAGAACCACCTTGACGATGGCGCTCAGCGGCGTGCATCCGAGGTCGAGCGCCGCCTCGTAGGCGTGCTTGTTCATCTGTTTCAGCTTCGGCATGACCGACAGTATGACATACGGTATGTTGAAGGTCATGTGCGCGAGCAGCAGGCTTATCCGTCCGAGCGGTATGCCGACCGACACAAAGAGTATCAGCAGGCTTACGCCGGTGACGATGTCCGCGTTGAGCACCGGAAGATAGCTCACGTTCATCACTATCCCCTGCGGCACACGGCGCATCGCGTTTATGCCAATCGCCGCCGCCGTGCCGATTATCGTCGCGAGCAGCGCCGCGGTTATCGCGATGAACAGCGTGTTGCCGAGCGCCTGCATTATCCGCGCGTCGCCGAACAGCTCGATATACCACTTGAGCGAGAAGCCGCCCCACGTTCCGCGCGACTTTGACGCGTTGAAGGAGAAGGTTATCATCACCGCGATGGGCGCGTAGAGGAACAGGAAGATGAGCGCGCTGTACGCCCCCTTCATACCCTTGACAAACCGTTTCATCTCCGCACCTCCCCTACATCAGAAGCCCGCCGGTCGCGGACTGTTCCTTCTCGTACTTGCCCATCACCGCCATCGCAAGCAGGGTGAGCACCATCAGTATCACCGACAGCGCCGAGCCGAAGCCGTAGTCGCCGGTGGACAAAAACTGCTTTTCGATCGTGTCGCCGATGAGCGATATCTTCGACCCGCCGAGCAGCCTGCTGACGATAAAGGTCGTGAGCGCCGGCATGAAGGTCATCATTATTCCGCTGGACACACCCGGCAGCGACAGCGGGAATATCACGCGGCGGAAGGTCTGACCGAAGCTGGCGCCCAGGTCGCCGCTCGCCTCCACCATGCTCTTATCCAGCTTTATCAGCGTGTTGTATATCGGCAGGATCATAAACGGCAGGAAGTTGTACACGTTTCCGAAGATGACCGAGCCGGTCGAGTACATGAACTGTATCGGCTTGTCGGTAAGTCCGATAGCCTGAAGCGCGGTGTTGAGTATTCCGGTGTTCTCGAGGATCGTCATCCACGCGTAGGTGCGCAGCAGGAAGTTCATCCACATCGGCAGCACGAACAGGAAGGAGACGATGCCGCGGATCCTCGGCTTCATGCGCGACAGTATGTACGCCATCGGATAGCCGATGACAAGGCAGATAAGCGTGCTCACAAGCGCTATCCATACCGAGCGCCAGAGCACCTGCATATACACCGGATCGGAGAAGTTGAAGAACCTCGCGAAAAACTCCCACGTGAAGCCGAAACTGCCGCCGTTTTCATAGTGGTAGAAGAAGCTGTACACCAGCACGAGCACCATCGGCACAACGACGAATATCAGCGCGTAGACGCAGTAGGGAAGCGCGACAAACGACAGGCGGAACTTCGGCTTTTTGTGCATCTTCGCGCGCGCCGAGGCTGCCTCCGCCTCGGGGTTGAGACGGCGGCGGCTCACTTTTCTTCCTCCCAGACCTTAGCGTCCGACTTGTGCATGATATGTATGTCGTCCGGCGTTATCTTCATTCCCACGCGGCTGCCCGGCGTCTGCGGGTCGGTCGAGTGTATCATCCACCGCGCGTCGCCTGAGTCGACAAGTATCTCGTAGTGGACGCCCTTGAAGACTATCGACTCGACGGTGCCGCTCCACATGCCCTCGCTCTCGGGCACGCAGTCGATGTCCTCCGGACGGATGACCACGTCCACCGGCTCGTCCTTCGCGAACCCCTTGTCCACGCAGACGAAGCGTCCGCCGGCGAAGCTGACGTCGAAGTCGTGGTGCATCACACCGTCGACGATGTTGCTCTCGCCGATGAAGTCGGCAACGAACGCGTTCTGCGGCTCGTTGTATATGTCTATCGGCGTGCCTATCTGCTGTATCGTGCCCTCGTTCATCACCACGACGGTGTCGCTCATCGTGAGCGCCTCCTCCTGATCGTGGGTGACGTATATGAAGGTTATGCCCGCCTGCTGCTGTATGCGCTTGAGTTCGGTCTGCATGTCCTTTCGCAGCTTGAGGTCAAGCGCGCCGAGCGGTTCGTCGAGCAGCAGAACCTCCGGTCCGACCGCGAGCGCTCGCGCTATCGCGACACGCTGCTGCTGTCCGCCGGAGAGCTGGCTCACGTCGCGGTGCTCGTATCCCCTGAGCCCCACCAGCGCGAGCATCTCGCCGACACGCTCGTTTATCTCCTTTTTCGGACGCTTCGCCACCCTCAGTCCGAAGGCGACATTCTCCGCCACATTGAGGTGCGGAAAGAGCGCGTACCGCTGAAAAACTGTATTGACGCGCCGCTTGTACGGCGGTACGTCGTTAATCCGCACGCCGTCGAAATACACGTTTCCCGACTTCGGCGTCTCGAATCCACCTATTATGCGAAGGGTGGTCGTCTTGCCGCAGCCGGACGGTCCGAGCAGCGTGAGAAATTCCTTGTCGTTGATTGTCAGGTCTATCGATTTGAGTACCTCCTCACCGTCATACGCCATGCTGACTTTCTCAAGGCGTATAAGCTCTTTTGCCATTTATCAGCCCCCCAGTTTGCCCGAGTAATCACGACCTATGGCAGTCCATAGTCATGTAAGATACAATATACCCCCTATTCGGGGAAATGTCAATGAATTTTTACGAAAAAGTCGGAAAAAACGCGAATTATTTTTTGTTTAGCCGCTCCGGTTTTTGCTAACCATGTACTTTTCTCCGTTTTGCTCGCGTATGCTCCGAAATGCTCTCGAATGCTCGCACGGGTCGTTCAAACCGTCAAAAGCCCGCGTCTATCTCGAACACCCTGCCCGCGAGATAGTCGAACGTCCCGCCGCTCGGCTCGAACGCGAAGCGCAGCTTGTAGGCGCAGAGACGCTGTCCCGCCTTCTCCCCCTTCGCGAGCGTGCCGTACTTGCCGTCGCCTACGAGCGGGCAGCCGATGCTCGCGAACTGCGCGCGTATCTGGTGGGTGCGTCCGGTGACAAGGCGGCACTCGACGAGGGTCGTATCCCCGCGCCGCTCTACCGTGCGGTAGAAGGTCTTTGCGTAGAGCGCGCCCGGTCGCGGCGAGTCGAACACCCTCACCGTCTTTCTCTCGCGGTCGCGCAGGATGTAGCTCTCGAGAGCGCCGTCGGCGGGACGCGGTGCTCCGTGGACAAGCGCGCGGTAGGTCTTCTCGATTCGGTGCTCGCGTATCTGTTCCTCGAAGAATCGCAGCGCCTCCGCGTCCTTCGCGGCTATCACCAGCCCCCGCGTGTTGCGGTCTATCCGATGGCAGAGTGACGGCGCGAAGGTCGCGTCCGCCGACGGGTCGTACTCCCCCTTGCGGTAGAGATACGCCTGTATGCGCGTCAGCAGCGTGTTCACCTTCTCCCGCTCGTCCGGATGGCTGAGCAGTCCCGACGGCTTGAGGCAGATGATGATGTGCGCGTCTTCGTACACCACGTCGAGCGACGGATTCTCAATCGACAGAAACGCGTCCTCCTCGCGCGGCTCATCGTCGAAAAACTCGTCGCGGATGTACAGCCACAGCTCGTCACCGGGCGAGAGACGCGCGTCGCCGGAAGCGCGCACGCCGTTTATCCGCACCCGCTTCTCGCGCAGCCACTTCTGTATCGTCGCGCTCGGAACGTGACCGAACGCTTTCCGCAGGTATCGGTCGAGCCGCTGGTCGGCGTCGTTTTGCGATACTGTGAGTTTTCGCATAGATTTCTCCTTATAACTTCGGCTAACTTGAATAATCAAAAAACTATTGACAAATTTCGGTTTTGCGGCTATAATACTTTCCGTACCGCCGTGTGGAGGTGTAGTTATGAGGTTGGAGCTCGCGGGGCTGATCGAACACCCCGGCAGGTCGCTGCCATTTGATTATACCATAGATTTGAGCGATTTGGAAATTAATTTCCAAAGCCCCTTCACAAAACCTCTGGAGGTACACGGCGAGGTGCGAAACACCGCCGGAGTGCTCGAGCTTTGGGCGGAGGTGGACGGCGAGATAGAGTTCGACTGTTCCCGCTGTGCCGAACACACGACCGCTCCCTACGCGCTCGACATTGAAACCACGCTTATGCGTGAGCTCGCGAACCCCGACGACTTCGCAAACGTCGACGTGGTGCTGCTCGACGCCGACCTGTCCTTTGAACTGGACGAGGTGATACGCGACGCGGCGATACTCGAGAGCGATATGCTGTTCCTCTGCCGCGAGGACTGCAAGGGCGTCTGCCCCACCTGCGGCAAGAACCTGAACGACGGTCCCTGCGGCTGCAAGCCGGAGACCGACCCCCGCCTCGCGGCGCTGCAAGATCTGCTCGACGAGATGAAGCGGGAGGACAACAACTGATTGCTATGCGCCCCGGCGCGTAACATATAACCGATTAAAACAAGCAAGTCGCCCTGTAAGGAGGTGCAAAACATGGCTGTTCCGAAGAGTAAAGTATCGAAAGCTCGCCGCGACAAGCGTCGTTCGTCGCACTGGAAGCTCGCTACCCCGAATCTCGTGACCTGCCCGCAGTGCGGAGCTTCACGCCTTCCTCACAGGGTATGCAAGGAGTGCGGGTACTACGATGGACGCAAGATCATGAACGTCTAAGCCGCGAATTGGTTTTCGACAAAGCACAGAGGAGAGGGCGGTTTGCTCGCTCCTCTGTTTGCGTTTTCAGATGTAATTTCAAGCGAAAGGAGGCGGCGGCATGGCGAAGGTCACCGAGGTGGACGCACGCTCGCCCGCGGCGTCGGCGGGACTGAAGGTCGGCGACGAGCTGAAGGCGATAAACGGACACGAGATACACGACGTGCTCGACCTCATCTTCTACTCGTACGAGCCGTCGTTCATAATAGATGTCGAGCGCGGCGGCAAGCGGATGGGGCTTCGCGTCAAGAAGCAGACCGGCGAGCCGCTCGGCGTCGAGTTCGAGAGCTATCTCATCGACCAGCCGCGCTCCTGCAAAAACAAGTGCGTCTTCTGCTTTATCGACCAGATGCCGCCGGGCATGCGGGACACGCTCTACTTCAAGGATGACGACGCGCGGCTGAGCTTTCTCCAAGGAAACTACGTCACGCTGACAAACCTCGACGACGCCGACATAAAGCGCATTGTGGACATGCGGATAAGCCCGATAAACGTGTCTGTGCACACCACCAACCCCGAGCTTCGGGTGAAGATGCTGAACAATCGCTTTGCCGGCGAGAAACTTAAATATCTCAAGACACTCAGCGACGGCGGCGTGGAGATAAACGCGCAGATAGTCCTCTGCCCCGGCTACAACGACCGCGACGAGCTTAGCCGCACGCTTGACGACCTCGCGGCGCTCGACGGAGTGGCAAGCTGCTCGGTCGTGCCGGTGGGACTGTCCAAATACCGCGACGGGCTTGCGAAGCTGGAGCCGGTAACAAAGGAGGACGCGCTGGACATAATAGAGCGTGTGGACGCGGTCGGAAAGAAGTGCCTCGATACGCGCGGGCTGCGCACCTTTTACTGCTCGGACGAGATATTCCTGCTCGCCGAAAAGCCGCTGCCCGACGTCGACTACTACGAGGACTTCCCGCAGCTCGAAAACGGCGTGGGCATGGCTGCGCTGTTTGTCGACGAGTTTTCCGCGCGGCTGGACGAGCTTAGCGGCGATGAGAAAATCGAGCCGTTCACCCTCGCCACCGGCACGCTTTTTTATCCGATACTCGTGAAACTTATTGACCTTTTGCGCGCAAAATGGCATAATATAGATGCCGAAGTGGTGGCGATAAAGAACCGCTTCTTCGGCGAGAGCATCACCGTCGCGGGACTTGTCACCGGCGGCGACCTCATCGACCAGCTTCGCGGCAGGGTGGATGGTCGGGTGCTGATACTCCCCTCCGCAATGCTTCGCGCGGGCGAGGACGTGTTCCTCGACGATGTGAGCGTCGGCGACGTGCGGCGGGAGCTGAAGCCGAGCGACATACGCACAAACTCGGGCGGCGCGGAGCTTTTGGACGCTATCTTGGGAATTTAGGAGGCAGTACGCATGGGCGCACCGCTTATAGCTATAGTCGGACGGCCGAACGTGGGCAAGAGCCATCTGTTCAACCGTCTGGTCGGCAAGAGAATATCCATCGTCGAGGACACGCCGGGCGTGACCCGCGACCGCATATACGCCGAGTGCGAGTGGGCGGGGCGTCGGTTCAGCCTCGTGGACACCGGCGGAATAGAGCCGCACACCGGCGACGAGATGCTGCTTTTCATGCGCTCGCAGGCGGACACGGCGATAGACACGGCGGACGTGGTGGTGCTCGTGTGCGACCTGACCGTCGGCGTGACCGCGGCGGACAAGGATGTCGCGGACATGCTGCTAAAGGCGAAGAAGCCGGTGGTGCTCGCGGTGAACAAGTGCGACAAGCCGGGCGCTCCCGACCCGCAGCTTTTCGAGTTTTACAACCTGGGCTTGGGCGATCCGGTCGCGGTAAGCGCGCTTCAGGGCTACGGCACCGGCGACCTGCTCGCGGCGTGCATGGACAAACTCGACAACCTCGAAAATCTGGAGGACGACGAGGACAGGATACATGTCGCGGTCATCGGCAAACCGAACGCGGGCAAAAGCTCGCTTGTCAACAAGATTTTGGGCGAGAAGCGGGTCATCGTAAGCCCGATAGCCGGCACGACGCGCGACGCCATCGACACCCCATTCGAGTGCGCCGAGGGACGGTTCAACTTCATCGACACTGCGGGGCTTCGCAAGCAGTCGAAAGTGGACGAGCAGATAGAGCGGTTCAGCGTTCTCCGCACGCGCATGGCGGTCGAGCGCGCCGACGTCTGCCTCGTTATGATAGACGCGACCGAGGGCGTGACCGAGCAGGACTCGAAGGTCGCGGGACTCGCCCACGACGCGGGCAAGGCGGTCATACTCTGCGTGAACAAGTGGGACGCGGTGGCGGACAAGTCGACCAAAAGCCCGCAGGAGTTCGAGGACAAGCTGCGCGCCGAGCTTCCGTTCATGGACTACGCGCCGGCGGTGTTCATCTCCGCGCTCACCGGACAGCGGGTGCCTAACCTCTTTCCGCTTATAAAACTGGTGCACGAGAACACCTCCAAGCGGGTCACCACCGGACAGCTCAATCAGGTGCTCGCCGAGGCGGTCGCGAGGCTTCAGCCTCCGTCCAAGAAGGGGCGCAGGCTGCGCATCTTCTACATGACCCAGACCGGCGTGAAGCCGCCGCACTTCGTCGCCTTCTGCAACGACGCGACGCTCATGAGCTTCGGCTACAAGCGCTACCTCGAAAACCGAATACGCGAGGCGTACGGTTTTGAGGGTACACCCATCCGCATATCCGTTAAACAGCGCGGCGAAAACGCCGAGCCGTCGATATACTAAAGCTTAAGGGGGATTTTTGATGATCGCACTGAAAATCGCGCTCACCTGCGTGATAAGCTACCTGCTTGGCAGCCTCAACTTCTCGATAATCTGCTCCAAGCTGTTCAAGAAGGACGACGTTCGCGGGCACGGAAGCGGCAACGCGGGCATAACCAACTATCTCCGCAACTACGGCGGCATAACCACCCTCATCGTCATGATAGGCGACATGGGCAAGTGCGTCGCGGCGGTGCTTGTGTCGCAGTACATATTCCGCGGCGACATGATAGCGGGCTATGACATAGCCGACGCGATGAAGTTCCTCGCCGGATTCTTCGTCATGCTCGGGCACATGTTCCCGCTCTACTTCGGCTTCAAGGGGGGCAAGGGCGTGCTGTCCACCGCCGCGCTCATCCTCGCGTTCGACTGGCGGATGTTCCTCATCGGCATAAGCATCTTCATCATCATCGTCGTCGCCACCCGCTATGTCTCGCTCGGCTCTGTCATCGCGGTCTGGTCGGTGCTTCCGCTCGTGTGGGTGTTCTACCGCACGGCGCCGCTCGTGTGGGTGTATATGCTCATCTACGCCGCGATAGGCGCTCTGGTGACGATACGCCACCGCTCGAACATCGTGCGGCTGATACACCACAGCGAATCGAAATTTTCGTTCGGTCACAAGAACGGGAAATAAAACTTTTGTGGGAGGAATTGTAATGGCAAAGGACGGAAAGAAAGGATTTATCGCCGAATTCAAGGAGTTTATCTCCCGCGGCAACGTCATGGACATGGCGGTCGGCATCATAATCGGCAGCGCGTTCACCAAGATAGTGACCTCGCTTGTAAACGACCTGATAATGCCGCTCATCGGCTTTATCATCGGCGGCATCAACTTCAGCGACTTCAGGTGGGTGCTCCGCGAGGCGACCGAGACCGCCGAGGAGGTCGCGTTCTGCTACGGCGCGTTTATTCAGGCGGTCATCGACTTCCTGCTCATCGCGCTTGTCGTGTTCTGCATGATAAAGACGATAAACCGCTTCCATCGCAAGAAGGAGGATCCGGCGCCCGAGCCCGCACCCGAGCCGGAGCCGTCGAACGAGGAAAAGCTGCTCACCGAGATACGCGACCTGCTCAAGAAGTAAGACGCGGAAAACAGGCTCGCAAAGCCGCAAATCGGTACATAAAAAGGACTTCCCATGTGGGAAGCCCTTTTTTGCCGCTCTCCTGCTTATATTATCTCGTCCAGCTCCATGCCGTCGGCGTAGCACCCCACATCCACACCGTAGGCGTGCTCCATGCCGAGCGAGTGCATCGTGCAGAACAGGTTGTTCATCGCGCAGCGCTGGAGGTCGCCGAGGCATATCGAAGGTTTGCCGACCTTCTCGCCCGCCAGTTTCTCGGCAAACTCGGCGGCAAAGTCTATCTCGGTGGTGGTCGGCATCTTGGGCATCTTCGGCATCTCCATCTCGCCCGACTCGATCTTCTTGTGCATGTCCTCCATGAACTCCTCGAAGCTCACGCCCTCGGGTATCAGCTTCTTCCAGAACGGCTCGGGCGGGATATACTCAAGCCCGTACACCGCGCATAGGATGTTGCGCACGCGGTCGACGCCGCCGGGCATTATCATGTCGTTGCCCGCGTGCATCGAGATGGACGGCGTCGAGCTGCCGCCGTTCCAGTCGGTCATTATCAGCCCCTTGAAGCCCCACTCGCCGCGCGCGATGTCGGTGCAGAGGTCGAAGCTGTCGGCGGTCGGAACGCCGTTTATCTTGTTGTACGAGGTCATTATCGACATCGGCTGAGCGGTGCGGACGGCTATCTCGAAGCCCTTGAGGTATATCTCACGCAGCGTACGCTCGCTGACGATGGTGTCCACCGCGTTGCGGTTCGACTCCTGGTTGTTCGCGGCGTAGTGTTTGACGCACGCGCCCACGCCGGGCAACGACTGCAGTCCCCTCGTCATCGCCGCAGCCATCACGCCGGCTACCAGCGGATCTTCGGCATAGTACTCGAAGTTTCGTCCGCACAGCGGGTCGCGGTGGATGTTCATGCCCGGTCCGAGCAGAATGGTCACGCCTATCTCGCGGCACTCCTCCGCCATGCCATGACCGACCGCCTTCAGAACCTCCGGGTCGAAGCTCTGCGCGAGCAGCCAGCCCACCGGCCACGCGGTGCAGTACTGATGGCGCGTCTCCTTCTCGCCCGTCTCGACGTTGGTCGCCTCAAACTCCTGGGTCACGCGCACGCCTCCCGGACCGTCGGCAAGCACCATCGTCGGTATGCCGTACTTGTCAAACAGCGTGTTCACCGTCTCGCCCGCCGCGCCCGCGACAGTCGCCGAGCTTCCGCCGACGATGGGCGAGTCCTCGTTCGCCACGCCCCAGCCGGTGCCGCAGTTGAATATCGCCAGCTCCTCCGGACTCATCCGAGCCACCAGCTGCTCGAGCGTCGCCTTGCCGTCGTATACATCCTTCAGCGTCACGCCGTCGGACAGGACGTTCTTCACCGACTCATAGTCCACCTTCGCGGCGTACTCCTTGTCGGAGGTGTAGGTCTCCACCTTCTGGTCGTGATACTTCGACGAGTGGTCGACAAGCGCGAAGCTTTTCGGGTCGAGCTCAATGCGCGGCGCGCCCTGGCTGTCGAGCTTTGCGCGCGGCGGAGCTATTATTTCCCGCATGTCCTCGCTTATCGGATATTCATTGTGGACCTTCTCGGTCACGACGCGCGCGCCCAGTCCGAGCACCGCCGCCGGAGCGAGCGCCACCGACGAGTTTCCGAACAGCAGCAGGTAGTCTCCCTGCTCGAGCGCGTACTCGGCGCGATCCTCAAAGAAGCTCGCGCAGTCGCGCATACGGAATTTCAGCTCCACTCGGACGCTCTCGCCCGGGTCGAGCAGTTTGGTCTTCTTGAAGCTCACCAACCGCTTTATCGGCTTCTGAAGCTCGACCTGCGGCTCGGACAGATAGAGTTGCACGACCTCCTTACCCGCGCGAGAGCCGACGTTCGTGACCCTCACCGACACCTCTGTCCACTCGCCCTGCTGGCGCACGAGCGCGTCCGAGATGTCGAAGTGGGTGTAGCTCTTTCCGTATCCGAACGGATATATCGGCTTCTTGCCGAAGGTGTCAAACCAGCGGTAGCCGACGAATATTCCCTCAGTGTACCGCTCGACGTCCACGTTGCCGTCGTTCATCGCGAAGGTCTCGTGCGCGGGATAGTCGCTGTAATTCTCCGCCCAGGTCGCGGTCGTCTTGCCCGACGGATTGACCCTGCCGTAGAGCACGTCGAGTATCGAGCGACCCGCCTCCTGACCGGGCTGTCCGCAGAAGATCACCGCGCCTATGCCCGAAAGTCCCTTGATATACTTCATGTCGATAACGCCGCCGATGTTCAGCACGAGCACGGTGTGCTCAAACGACTCGCTGACCTCCTTCAGCACCCGCTTCTCGGTGTCGGACAGCTCGTAGTCGCCCAGCTCGACCGTCTCGTCGCCTATCTTCACCATCTTTGTCATCGAGCGGTCGGCGCCCTCGCCCGCGTTGCGCGCAAGCACATACACCGCGGTGTCCGACTTCTTCGACGCAGCCTTTATCTCCTCGCTCGTCGGCGCGAACTCGGGATAGGCAAAGGTTATCATCGGATTGTTCGCGCCCGCCAGCTGCGCCGCGTCGTATCCCTTCGCAAACTCGCGCAGCGACTGCTCGTTTACGACGCTTATCCCCTCGGCTATCGCGGCGTCCATAAAGTTTATGTGGTAGCGCTCGCTCTGGTTTACAAGCGCGTCACCGCCGCCGCTGAGTCCCCCGTTGAACGGATCGCCCGAGCCGGTGCCTCCTCGAACGGTGCGCACCGCTCCGCTTCCGAACAGCGCAAGCGTCTTTGTCTCGAGCGGCAGCGCGCCGTTGTTCTCGAGAAGCACCATGCTCTCGGTCGCGGCGCGGCGGCATACCTCCGCGTTTCGCAGCTCTCGCTCGGACATCGGTATTTTCAGTTCGCTCATTCTGTTTCTCCTCCGCTTCAAAAAATAGTAGCAAAAACCTTATATATAATTTTAGCAGATTGCCCCGGGAAAATCAAGGAAATTGCGTCTATCCGAAAAATGCCTGTATTCGACAAATTTCCCTCCGTTTCTTTCCTCTTGCAAACCGCCGAAAAAGTGCTATACTTGGAGGTAGAAATACTTTCTGGAGGTTGAACGGATATGAAATACGATTTTGACACAGTACGCAGCCGCTATAACACCTTCTCGATGAAGTACGACGGCATGGGCAAGCGCCTGAAGCCCGGATTCATCCCGCTGTTCGTCGCGGACATGGATCTCAAGTGCCCGCCCGCGATAATCGAGGCGATGCACAAGGTCGCCGACCACGAGATATACGGCTACAGCGGCAGCTTTGCCGACGACCGCTACAACCAGTCGATAATCCGCTGGTTCGGCGACAAGTACGGCTTTAAGATAGAGCCGGACTGGATACTCCCCTCCGCCGGCACCTGCTCGGCAATAAACGCCGCGATACGCGAGTTTTCAAACGTCGGCGACGGCGTTATCATCTGCCGTCCGGTCTACGGTCACTTCACCGGCATGATAGAGGGCGACTGCCACCGCAAGGCGGTCGACTGTCATCTCATTAAAGATGAGAATGGAAACTTCCACATGGATTTCGACAAGCTCGACAAGCTCTGCTCCGAGCCGAACAACCGCATCTTCCTGCTCTGCTCGCCGCACAATCCGGTCGGCCGCGTCTGGACGCGCGAGGAGCTGGAGAAGGTCGTCGCGATAACCAAGAAACACAACGTCATGCTGCTCGTCGACGAGATACACTGCGACATCCGCCGCGCGGGCATCGACTTCATCCCGGTGGGCACGGTCACAAACGACTACTCGAACATCTGCATCTTCGGCGGACTGGGCAAGACCTTCAACACCGCCGGTCTCATGTGCTCGAACGCGATAGTGCCCGACGAGTTCCTCCGCGCGCGCATCCGCAACGAGCTGAGCGGGGGCTTAAGCCCGTTCGCCATCGCAGCCTGCATCACCGCTTACGGCGGCGAGTGCGACGAGTGGGTGGACGAGATGAACAAGTACATAGACGGCAACATCGACTACGCCATCGACTTCTGCAAGAAGAACATGCCGTGGGTCGAGGTCGGCCGTCCGGAGGGCACCTACTGCCTGTGGTTCGACTTCGGAAAGAGCGGGCTTTCGGGCGAGGAGATACACCGCCGCATCTACGAGGACGCAAACGTGATACTCCAGGACGGCACCGTCCACGACCCCGAGTTCGGCGCGACCTGCCAGCGCATGTGCACCCCGGTCGCCCGCAGCGTGCTGGTCGAGGCGATGGAGCGCATAGCCAAGGTGTTCACCGACATCAAGTAAGCGACATACATACAAAAAGAGACGGACTTGCGTCCGTCTCTTTTTTCGTCCTGTTTTGCGGCTGTCGACTCGTCGCGGCTGCCGCGCAATCACTCGCTGCGCAGTGCCTCGACCGGGTCCTTGCGCGCGGCGATGCGCGACGGTATCAGTCCCGCGATAAACGTCAGCAGCATGCTTATGCCGACAAGTATCGCGCCAGCCACCGCGGGCAGAACAGCCACGTTCTTGATGCCCGCCAGGTTCTCGATTATCGCGTTTGCGGGGATGCAGAGGATAAGCGTCACCAGTATTCCCATAAGTCCCGCCGTAAAGCCGACGATGAGCGTCTCGGCGTTGAACACGCGGCTTATGTCCTTCTTCGACGCGCCTATCGAGCGGAGGATGCCTATCTCCTTGGTACGCTCGAGCACCGAGATGTAGGTGATTATGCCTATCATTATCGAGCTTACCACCAGCGAAATGGCGACAAACGCTATCAGAACGTAGCTTATCGCGTCGATTATCGTTGAGACCGAGCTCATCATCAAGCCGACCATGTCGGTGTAGCTTATCACGTTTTCCTCGTGACCCTCCGCCTCCATGCGGCTGTTGTAGTCGTTGAGCTTGTCGACGAGCGCCTCCTTCGACTCGAAGTCCTTGGCGTAGAGGCTTATGCCCGACGGCTTATTCCTGTCCGCCACGCCGAGCAGTTCGAGATTGCCCTCGTAGGTGGCGGTGGTGGTGTTCATCGCCGCGTACTGCGCCATGGCAGCCGCGCGCTCCTCCTCGCTCATCGCGGCGAACATCTGCTGCTGCTCGGGGGTGAGCGTCGACATGTCGAATTCGGGCGCGGGCGCGTCGCCGGTCGAAAACTCGATCCCGGTGAAGATGTCGGTGTCGCTGCTCGCCATCTGCGCCTTCACCACCGGGCTCGAATCGGTTTGAGCGATAAGCTCGTCCATCAGCGCGGAGGTGTAGCCTATCGAGCCGGAGTTGGAGGTTGCGACAACGTTCTCGCCCGGGCGGAGTATGCCCACAACCTTCACCTCGGTCGCGTCCTCAAGCGCGTCGCGCATGAACGCCTCGTCGCCGCTCATGTCCACCCACACGCCGTCCGCCGTCTCCGAATAGTGCATCGACACCGGAAGCAGCTTGAAGCGGAGCGCCAGTATCTCGTCGTACGAGTAGCTGTCGGGATAGTCGGTGCCCTCATACTCCTCGCCCGCGACGACCGCCTTCATCATGTCGCTCAGTTCCTTAGCGTCCATCAGACCGAGTCCGTAGAGGGTGAGGTCGGTCACCTCGTTGTTGTCGTTGAGTATGACTACTATCTCGTCGTAATCCTCCGGCATTCGTCCCGCGACCACGTCGTACTGCGCCGACAGCAGCTCGTCGTTGCCGATAAGCTCGTCCCACGCGTCGGCGCTGCCGCCTATCATCGGGTGCATACCCATCATCTCGCCCATGCCCATCTGCTCGCTCATGTCCATCATGTCGCCGACGCCTATCTCGTCGTAGATGGTGGACGGATTGAGCTGGCGCACGCCGCCTGTCGTATCCGCGTCGTATATCATAAGCGGAGTGGAATAGCTGTATTTCACGCCATTCAGCAGCTCTTTTATCCCGCTCTCGTCGTCCTCAATGTAGTTCCTGAACGCCTCGAGGTTGTTGGTCGCCATCTGGGTGGACAGCGTGCCGAGCATGTCCTCCATCATGCGGACGGGATAGACTCGGTCGTCGGTGTGCTCCTCCACCTCGGTGCGCGCGCCCATCATAGCGGTCATCATTCCCGCGAGGTCTACCGCCTCGTCCTCCACCGTCAGCGGATAGCTTGACAGCGTGTCCTCCTGAACGCGGTCGATGTAGCCCTGCATGCCGTTGGACAGCGACAGTATCAGCGCGATGCCGATTATGCCGATGCTTCCCGCGAACGCGGTGAGTATCGTGCGTCCCTTCTTGGTCATCAGGTTGTTGAGGCTTAAGGAGAGCGCGGTGTGGAAGCGAAGCGGCTTCTTCTTTGCCTTCGAGCGACCGGTGTTCGGCGCATCCTCCGTCGAAGGCTCGTACGGGTTCGAGTCGTCGGTCACCCTGCCGTCGAGCATGCGGATTATGCGGGTCGAATACCTGTCCGCGAGGTCGGGGTTGTGCGTGACCATTATGACAAGCCTGTCCTTGGCTATCTCTTTGAGCAGATCCATTACCTGCACGCTCGTCTCGCTGTCCAGAGCGCCGGTCGGCTCGTCGGCAAGCAGTATGCGCGGGTCGCCCGCAAGCGCCCTCGCGATGGCGACGCGCTGCATCTGACCGCCGCTAAGCTGGTTCGGCTTCTTGTGTATCTCGCCGCCGAGCCCCACCTGATTCAGTGCATCGGCTGCGCGGCGGCGGCGCTCGGCTTTCGGGACGCCGCTCAGCGTCAGCGACAGCTCGACGTTTGACAGTATCGACTGGTGCGGTATGAGGTTGTAGCTCTGGAACACGAACCCGACCGACGTGTTGCGGTAGACGTCCCAGTCGCCGTCGCGGTAGTCCTTTGTCGAGCGTCCGTCGATAACAAGGTCGCCGGAGGTGTAGCGGTCAAGCCCGCCGATTATGTTCAGCAGCGTGGTCTTGCCGCAGCCCGACGGTCCGAGCACCGACACAAACTCGCTCTCGCGAAAGCTGAGCGACAGGCCTCCCAGCGCCTCGACCTTGCTGTCCCCCGCCGTGTATGTCTTGACTATGTTCTTTAAGCTAAGCATTCGCCAAATCTCCTCGTGAAAAAATGCCAACGGCGCAAAACTGCACCGTTAGCATTTTATTCCTTCTTAATTTCTTCGTCAAGCGAAATCGGTTGTAATTTACAAAACGTTTACAATTTGACTATTCCGGCTGCTTCACCGCCATGACGTATATCTGGCAGGGGTTCTGCTCGTCCCACAGCGTCGGGAAACACTCAAGCTCTCGGAACCCGAGCGCCTTGTAATAGGCGTTGGTGCGGTCGTAGTCGGGGTAGCAGCCCTCTTTCACCGTCTTGACCTGTATGAACTCAAAGCCGCGCCGCTTCGCGTATTCGTACAGATGCCCGAACAGCTCGCGTCCTATCCCGCGGCGATGGCGGTCGGGCAGCACGCCCATCACGCATATCTCCGCGGTGTAGCGGCTGGTGGTTTTAAGCGCGATGAATCCGTCCGCGCGACCGCCGTCGGTCGACGCCCAAAGCGGAAGCTCGCGGCACTCGCGCGCGTAGCTCACGATGTTCTCGGGTATGCCGAACCAGTCGGGGAGCGCGGTCAGTATTTCGCGGCAGATTTGTTCCTTCCTGTCCGCGTTTTCAACGAATTCTATCAAATATTCTCCTCCGAAATTACAGTCTCTCCTGTGCGAACGGGCAGACGTTGCGGGTGTCGAGCACCAGCTTGCCCTTCAGCTTTTCCATGTTCTGCTTTATCTCGCTGTGTCCGACAAGCAGCACCACCATGTCCACCGAGCCGAGGAACTCGTCGAGCGAGAAGACCTGTCCGTCGCACATCTGCTGCTTTACGAACGGGTCATACACCTTGAATCCCTTGGCAAGATGCTTTCTCATGCAGTCGAGAAGCTGGAGCGTCGGGCTTTCGCGGGTGTCGTCCACGTCCTCCTTGTAGGTCAGTCCGTACAGACCTACGCGGCTGTTGTCAGTGATGCGGTTCGCCTCCATCACATCGGCGATGCGTCCGAGCGTGTACTCGGGCATCGACGCGTTGACGCTCACCGCCGCGAAGGTCAGCTCGGCGAGGCTCTCACCGTAGTCTCCTACGAGGAACCACGGGTCGACCGATATGCAGTGACCGCCGACGCCCGGTCCGGGGCTGAGGATGTTCACGCGCGGATGTTTATTGGCTATGCGTATGACCTCGCGAACGTCCATGCCATTCTGGCGGCAGAGCTTCGCAAGCTCGTTCGCGTAGGCAATGTTTATCGAGCGGAAGGTGTTCTCCACCACCTTGGTCATCTCGGCGGTGCGGATGTCGGTGGTGACGATCTCACCCTTGCAGAAGCTGCCGTACAGCTCCTTGACAAGCTCGCCTATCTCCGGCTCGTCCGCGCCTATCGTGCGGGCGTTGTGCTCAAGCTCGTATAGCATATTTCCGGGGATTATCCGCTCGGGCGCGTGGGCGATGTGTGCGTCCACGCCGAGGGTCAGTCCCCTCTTCGCGAACAGCGGACGGACGTGGTCGTCTATCGTTCCCGGCGACACGGTGCTCTCCACCACCACCGTCGCGCCCTTGGGCATGACGTCGAGCACGCAGTCGACCGCGCGGACAATGTAGCTCGCGTCCACCTTCTTGGTGCGCTCGTCGTAGGGGGTGGGCATGGTCACGACGTATATGTCCGCCGAGGGGTATACGGTCGAAAACTCCATCTTCTTTGCGACCGCCGCCTCGTACAGCCCCTGAAGCCCGTCCTCCTCGAAGGTGACCTGACCGCTCTTGAGCGAGTCGACTATCTCCTTCTTCACGTCCACGCCGATGACGTCCACGCCGTTCGCGGCAAGGCTCAGCGCGGTGGGAAGCCCGATGTAGCCGAGCCCTATCACTCCGACCTTCTTGTCAAATATGCTCATCCTTGAATCGTCCTTTCTGTTATGAAATCGCGCTTATTCGCTTACGACCAGTTCCTCGTCCACTATGTCGCATATCCAGTCCATCGACTGTATCTCCATAAGCGTCGGCACCTTGTAGTTCTCCACCCGGAGCACGCCGTTTCGGTCGCGCATCGGACCGAGCAGCGGGTGTACGTTCGAGTGCGCCACCGCCTGCTCCAGCATCCTGCCGAGCCGCGTCGTGTGACTGCCCAGCACAGCGTCTACGGTGTATATCTTAGCCGCGCCGCCCTTCAGTCCGAGCCAGAAGTAGAGGCTCGGCGCGTCCGAGTCCCTTCCGATGTGGCTGAACGCGCCGTCCAGATAGTCGCCGATTATCCGCCGATAGACCACTCCCCAGTCGACCGCCGGCGCCGCGAGGTACTCCTTTATGCGTCCGTTCGGATGCACCGAGCAGAGCATGGCGTAGAGGTCGTCGCACGGCTTGAGCGGCACCGCGCCGTAGGTCGGGTATTGGCAGAGTATCACGTCGCAGCCGCGCTCGGCAAGCATCTTGCGGCAGAGCCTGTCCTCCGAGTGCGCGTAGTTCACGCGGGGCGAGCAGCGCTTGACGCGGATGTTGTGGTTGACCAGCCGCGCGCCCTGGGTGAATGCGTTGAGCGAATAGGTCGCGATATACGCCTTTATCGGCATGTCCACAATGCCTATTATGTCGCTCTTGGTGTACGCGCCCGCTATCGCGCCGAGCACGAACGCCTGCTCATACAGCTTGCAGTAGTAGGTGTTCAGCTTCATCTCGGGGTTCGAGTGGTTGCAGTTGAACACGAGGGTCTTCGGGTTCTCGAGCGCTATCTGAAGCGACGCGTGCGCAAATCCCGCGTTGACGGTGAACAGCATGTCCGGCTTCTGCTCCGCGATTATCGCGTCCAGCTCGCAGTAGGCGTTTTCCTCGTCCACGCCGTATATCGCCTCGGTGGTAACACGTCCGTCGTAGAACCGCTCGACATCCAGCCGTCCGGTCTCGTGCGAGCGCGTCCACACCGAAACGTCCGGCGGCGGTCCGTAGACAAACACAGCCTTCGCGCGCTTGCCGCCTATGCCGAGTATTCCCCGGCCGCTTGTCGGCGAGCTGCCGCTCTCCTCAATGGTTATCGGCGGAAGCTCCTCGCTTATCATCCTGAACTGCGCCTCGCAGCTCTTCACCCGCTCGGCAAGCTCGTCGGCGGGCGTGTCTATCGGAAATCCGTATACGCAGACAAACTGCGAAAACGCGTCGGCGGTGGTCATCTTTATGTCGCGGAAGCCCGCCCGCGAGTATTGCAGCGCGAAGTCGCGGTAGACGCTCGGCAGCCACTCGTCCGGCTTCTTTCCCGCAAGCGACGGCGTCTTTTCGGCGAACTCCTCCGCCGTGTCTATGAGCCAGCTGAACGTGCCCACGCGGCTGAACCACATGTCGCCGAACGCGAACGACCGCTGGTCATAGTCGAGTATCTCGTAATAAATCTTCAGTTCCTCGTCGTTTTCGTCGTACTTCGGAAGTATGCGCGTTATGTCCGCGGTTATCGAGTACGCGCCGACGTAGTTCATCACCGACACGCGCTTGTTGCCTTCGAGGACGTAGAACCGTCCCATATACTCGTACACCTTTATCGGGTCGGTTATTCCGTCGCGCAGGTGGTGTCCGTAGAGCGACCGCCACTTTGCGGCAAACTCGGTGCCCTCGTCCAAAAGCGGCATGAAGTTGCCCGCAAACGCGTCGGCGCGGTTCGCGGTGTATGTTCCGACTATCTTTTTCAGCGGTATCTCGTGCGTGCCGAGAACAACTTCGCCCATCGTCTCCACGCCGTCCAGCTCCTGCTCGAGTATCGGCAGTCCGCCGGCATACTTGTCCTTGGCATGGTCGTTTAGCCACCGTCGTCCGGCGCGGCGGGCGTTCTGATACGGTATTATACCGTTGGATGTCTCCGGCAAATCTGTCCGCCTCCTCTTGCAATATCGCTCGGTCGGGTGTATAATCTCGAATGTGGTATTATGCGTTCCATGTACGGAACGATTATATCATGTATATTCGCCGCGCGCAAGCATAAGCGGACGGAATGAGCGTCATATCGGCGTATCTACCTCACGCGGCGGCAAAAAAGGCTCGAATTTGGCAAACTTTTTTTGAAATAACCCTTGCAATCGAGCGGAAATTCTGCTATTATTATATCTGCGCCGCTGTGGACGACGCACGTTATGCCGTTTTGCGCTTCGGAAAAACGCGTCCGAAAGCGCTCGATAAATGGACAAATTTCTGGGAGGTGCAATTATGGCAAAGTGCCAGTTCTGCGGTAAGGGCGTGACCTTCGGCTGCAACGTCAGCCATTCGCATCGCCGTACCAACCGTATGTGGAAGCCGAATGTGAAGCGCGTCAAGGCTGTGGTCAACGGAACTCCGTGCCACGTCTACGCCTGCACTCGCTGCCTCCGTTCGGGCAAGGTCACCCGCGCGATATAACGCAAAACAAAAAACAGCGTCGGAAGAAATTCCGGCGCTGTTTTTCTATGCGCTTCTCTTTGTCACGGTTCGGTTAAGCACGCTTTCGCCGAAATAACATGTCCGCCAGCCAAATCGCTTTGTGTGCAGCGTGGGCTCCGCGAATCTCCGATTCGCTGAACCGACTTCGTCGGTTGCAGTTATGTCGCGCATAGCGCGTGGGAAAAATCGCTTTGCGATTTTGACCGGGTGTCGGGTGTTATTTCGGCGGCGTGCCTACCTCACCGCTTCTATGCAGTCTCGATGTTCGCGGCGTTCTGAAGCTCGAGCCTCTCCACTCCCATCTCGCGCAGTTTATATTTGAGTATCTTTCCGGCGGCATTCATCGGAAAAGAGTCCATAAACATCACATATCGGGGAGATTTGAACCGACTCAAGCCCTGCTTGACATACTCGATCATCTCCTCCTCGGTCGCTTCGGCGCCCTCCGCAAGCACCACGCAGGCGAGCACCTCCTCGCCGTACTTCTGGTCGGGCACGCCGACGACCTGCACGTCGCTGACCTTCGGGTTGGTGTAGAGGAACTCCTCGATCTCGCGCGGATAGATGTTCTCGCCGCCGCGGATTATCATGTCCTTCAGCCGTCCGGTTATCTTGAAATATCCGTTCTCGTCCTCTGTGCCGATGTCGCCCGAGTGCAGCCATCCGTCCGGCTCGACGGCAAGCGCGGTTGCCTCCGGCATCTTGTAGTATCCGCGCATGACATGGTATCCGCGCGTCATTATCTCGCCCGGCGTGCCGAGCGGACACTCCTCGCCGGTGTCCGGGTCGACAATCTTCACCTCGCAGTGGGGCAGACGCTTGCCCACCGTCGCGACCCGCGTCTCGAGCGAATCGGTCGTCGCGGACATGGTCATGGCGGGCGAGCACTCGGTCAGTCCGTAGGTTATGCAGATGTCCGGCATGTGCATGTCCCGAACCACCTGCTCCATCACCTTTATCGGGCAGGGCGAGCCCGCCATTATGCCGGTGCGCATGTGCGAGAAGTCGAACTTTTTGAAGTCGGGGTGTTCGAGCATTCCGATGTACATCGTCGGCACTCCGTGAACGGCGGTGCACTTCTCGGAGGTTATCGCCTCCATCACGCGAAGCGGGTTGTACCGCTCGACGAGCACCATCGTCGTGCCGTGGGTTATCGACGCGGTCACCGCAAGCACCATGCCGAAGCAGTGGAACAGCGGCACGGTTATGCACAGCCTGTCCTTCTCGGTAAACGCCATGCAGTCGCCTATCGACTTGCCGTTGTTTACGATGTTGTAGCTGGTGAGCATGACCCCCTTCGGAAATCCGGTCGTGCCAGACGTGTACTGCATATTGATAACGTCGTGGATGTCCACCGCAGCCTGCGCCGCCGCGCGATCCTCCTCGCTCACCTGCTCGGCAAGCTCGTAGATGTCCTCGAAGTTGTACATCCCCGGCAGCTGGTCGGCGCGGTCACCGACATAGACGACGTTTTTGAGATAGGGCAGCGCCGCGCACTCTATCTGTCCCGGCTTCGCGGTCTCCACCTCCGGGCAGATCGCGCGCAGATGCTCTATGTACATCTTGTCCTTTATGCCGCCTATCATCACGAGCGTTGTCGAGTCGGACTGCTCGAGCAGATACTCAAGCTCGAACTGCTTGTACGCCGTGTTCACCGTCACCAGCACAGCGCCTATCTTCGCGGTGGCGAACTGGGTGAGCACCCACTCGGGCACGTTGGTTGCCCATATCGCGACATGGTCGCCCTTTTTCACGCCCATCGCCATAAGCCCGCGCGCGACCTTGTTGAGCGTATCCTTCAGCTCGGCATAGGTCCAGCGCCTGCCGCTTGAGGGGCAGACAAGTCCGTCGTTATTCGGAAATCTGTCGGCGGTCTCGTCAAACATGTCAGCCATCGTTATCTCGCGAAGCGGCGGCGTCGACGGTCCCATCCAGCGTGGATTCTGCTCGTTCATAATCAAAATACCTCCCAAGACAGCAAAAAACGCACGCTGTCTCCGAATAGTTCAAGGAGACGAAGCGCACGCTCCGCGGTACCACTCCTAATTGCGGGAAACCCGCCGCTCACGAGACGCATATACGTCTCCGCCCCGATAACGGTGGGCATCCGTCCCCCCTACTGCGATTTTCGGGAAGGATGGCTCGGAAGCGAGCTTCGACGCCGCCGCACGCTGTCTTTCACCGACCGACAGCTCTCTAAAGAGCGACCGCGCGCCTACTGTTCTTCGTCATCGCCGAACTTGGAATTTAGCATATAATATCACACCTGTTGCCTGCTTGTCAAGCGGGATTTTTCACAAAAACACGGCGGAAGCCTTCGCCTCCGCCGTGTCTCTCGCTACTTCATCACCTTCTCAAAGCGGAACATCTCTCCGCCGTCCTTCGGCGAACCGCTCTCTCCGTCCGGCGGAAGCTCCGGGTCGTTCGGGTCGATGTTCTGCGCGCAGAAAAACTCGACTATGTGAAACTTGCATTTGTTGACGTAGAAGTGTATGTTCCGCTTCTCGAAATACGGCGTGCAGGTCTCCCAAACCCTCGTCTCGGGATGCAGCGCCTCCACTGCCTGCCACGCACCGTAGCCGATGCCCCTGCTGTGCTCCTCCGGATTTACGAACAGCAGCTCAAGCTCGTTGCGGTTCGTCTCTCGGTCGATGGCAAGCACCACGCCGCCGACGTTCCTTCCGTCGAGCACGATGCGATATGCCTCGCTGCTCGGCGCGTCGATGCTGTGCTCTATCGTCGCGCGGGAGATTATCTCCTCCCCCTCCTCGAAGTGGCTGTCCCGCTCGCCGAACTCCTCCATCGCCCCGAACTTGAACGACCGCTGGTTGTCCAGGATGAACTGCTCGCGGTCGTCCTCCTTAAGCGGCACAAGCATGACTTTTGTGTTCTTCATGACAAAAAACCTCCTCAAAAAAATTAGAGCCCGGCTATTGCACACGCAATAACCAAGCTCACTTGGTATCTTCTCTGACAGGCGGTACGAAACCCCTACGCTACGGCGTACTGTCCTCCGATCCGCAGGTATTGTAGCATATACGCGGCAACTTGTCAAGCGACGGGTCAGTTCTTCTCCCCGTCCTCCTCGATGTCCTCCTTCAGCTCGCCGGCTATCTCGCGCGCGACGGCGGCGTAGACCTCCTCCGCGAGCGCTGTCGCCTCCCGAAGCTCGGCCGGCTCTATCTCAAACGGAAGGTCGGTCGGGTAACGCGTCTCGATGTAGTAGCGGTTGAACAGCGGGCTTCGCTCGACAAATTTCTCAAACCGACGGTCGGCGCGCGCCGCCTGCCGCGTCAGAAAGGTTATGTTGTGCCCGTCCAGGTGCCGCTTCTGCTTGAACAGGATGAAGCTCTTGAGCGCCTTCTCCACCGTCTGATGGCAGTGATAGACAACCGTCCGCGGGTCGGCGCCCACCGAGTCGAGAATCCGCGCCGAACGCAGGTCGGTCTCCGCGTGGTCGAGCCACTCGTAGTAGCGGCGGCTGTCGTTCGTGTTTGAGTTACGCCTCGCCATACTCGCGCCCCTTCTCGGCTATCCGGCTCGCGTAGGACTGCGGGTCACGCAGCAGCCGCTCCCACTCGTCCGGCGTGTAGATTATCACGTCAAAGGATATCTCGCTCTCGATGCCGAGATACAGCTTGCGCTCGAGCATTCGCTTGTCCTCGCAGTCGCAGACAACGCAGACGTTCACGTCGCGCACACGCTCGCCCGCGCCCTCGCGCTTGAGCCCGTAAACTATCAGCCGCTCGGGCTGGGACACTCGCCCTATCTCGTCAAGCAAAGCCTTCAGCTCGTCCACGCCGGCTTCCCCCTTTTCTACTTCACATCAGCAAGGATGAACTCCTGCTCAAAGTGTATCCTGCCCTCCGGCGAGCTGCCGCGGACATACCAGCGGTCGCCGTCGTTCGCGCTCGCCAACACCAGGTCGTCCCCCGCCACGCACTGCGAGCTGAAGGACACGGTCATCGAGCGTATCCACTTGTCGGGCATCGTCTCCAAATCTATGTGGTCGGCGGCAAAGTCGGTGTACCGCGTGTTGTTCACATGGCGGTTCATGTCCATGTCGCTGTAGCGCACGCGGTGCACTTCCGGCGCACCGAGCGGCTCTATCGGCTGAATTTTCTCCACCGGCTTAAATCGCGGTGCGCCGAGGTCGGGGAACTCCGCAAGCTCGAACAGCGCCTTCGGCCGCAGCATACGACCGGTGTCGATGTTGGCTATCACCCAGGTCGCGGACACCTCGCCCACCGACTCGCCGCCGACGAATATCTCGCTCTCGCGCGGGAATACCGCTCCCTTCGTCTCCGCCGCCCATGTCTTTATCGTCACCGTCTCGTCGTACATTATCGGGCGCTTCAAATCCACCCGCGTGCGAATGACCATCCACACCGAGTCGAGGTGCTCGAGCGTCCACGCGCGGTCGATGCCCAGCTCGAGCACATGACCAATCGCCGCCTCCTGTATGAACCGCATAAGCGACGACGGGCGCAGACGGCTGAAACAGTCGCTCTCGCACGCGCCGACGCCGAATTCTATCGAAAACGTCTCGTTCATCCGAAAACCTCCGGAAAAAGTTTCTACCCGGTATTTTACACCTTCACGCAAAAGTTTGCAAGCGCTCATCTTGTCCCGCCGTTCGATTTGTGGTATACTTAGCAAAATAAATTCGCGGAGGTGCACCATGTTCAGCGAGATGAGGCGGAAAAATCAGGCGCTCAGGCCTGCCGAGTGCGAGGAAATACTTTCGATATGCACCCACGGCGTGCTTGCGCTCGACGGCGACGACGGCTATCCCTACGCGCTGCCGATAAGCTACGTCTACGCCGACGGACACATCTATTTTCACTGCGCCGTCGAGGGCCATAAGCTGCGCGCGATACGCAGAAACGACCGCGCGTCCTTCTGCGTCGTTTCGCAGGACGACATAGTGCCCGAGCGCTTCACCACCCACTACCGCAGCGTGATAGCCTTCGGACGGATGCGCGAGCTTGAGAGCAGCGAGAAGCGTGCCGCCATCGAACTCATCGCCCACCGCTACTCTCCTAACGAGTCGGACGAGTCGATAACGGCGGAGATAGACGGCAGCTTCGCGCGGGTATGCCTGCTCGAGCTTGCCGTCGAGCATATGACCGGCAAGGAGTCGCGCGAGCTTATGGAGATGCGTAAGAAGTCGACAAACTAATCGTTAAAGTCCCAGCTCGCTCTTTCCGAGCCAGATGAACAGCTCGTACACCTTGAGGCTCGGCGCGATCTCGTAGATGTCCTTTCCGAACCCGAACGTGATGCTGTCGCCGCTCAGCACATCCTCGCCGAGCAGCTCCTCCGGCGTCTTTTCGGGCTTATCCGGATTGTCGCGAAAGTAGACGCTCACCTGCGCGCGGACGTAGCGCATCTCGCCGACGATGCCGCGCTTGCGTATCGCCTGAAGCTCGTCGACGCGCGTGTAGAAGTCGTCGCCCAGCTGCTCGCGGCGGCTTCCGTTCATAAGATACTCGCGCGCGTATGCCAGCGGCGCCGTCTTCGACAGCTCCTCTATGCCGTCCTGAAACTCCTTTGCCAGGCGGTATGTGGACATCGCGAACCCGACCTTTCGCATGGTGTGCCTCCCTTTAGTCGAACAGCCGCGCCGTCTTTGCCATGCGCTCGGCTATCTTCACGCCGAACGGGCAGCGGCTCTCACAGCTCTTGCAGCCTACGCACTCGTCCGCATGGTGCTCCAGCGCCTGATAGTGTGCGCGAACCGTGTCGGGCACCGACTGCTGCATCGTGGCGAGGTCGTAGTACTTGTTCACCATCGCGATGTCAATATCGACCGGGCAGGGGCGGCAGTGTCCGCAGTAGGTGCACTCCCCCTGTCCGAATGTGTGCTTGGGCGCGCGGGCGAGCACGGTGGCATAGTCCTTCTCCTCGTCGGAGGCGGTCTCGTAGGCAGCCGCCTGCTCGACGTGCTCCGGCGTGTCGTATCCCGCCAGCACTGACGCCACGGCGGGACGCGTGAGGCAGTAGTGGATGCACTGCGCCGGAGTGAGAGCAACACCGAAGGGCGAGCGCTGCTCGTCGAACAGCCGTCCTCCGGCGTAGGGCTTCATCACGGTGATGCCCACGTCCAGCCGCTCGCACAGCTTGTACAGCTCGGTGCGCTGCGGGTCGATGCCGCCGAGGTCGGCGCTGTACTCGTCCGCAAAGTAGCTGTCGATGTTGTCGGTCGGCGGAAGCATGTCAAACGCGGGATTGACGCTGAACAGTATCATCTCCACGATGCCGCTCTCCGCAGCCCGCTTCGCCATCTCGGGATTGTGGGTGCTCATGCCGATATGGCGGATAGTTCCCTTCGCCTTCAGCTCCTTCACATAGTCGATAAACGGCGTGCCGAACGCGCCGTCCCAGTCCGCGTCGGTGTCCACAAAGTGTATCATGCCGAGGTCTATGTAGTCGGTCTGAAGGCGGGTGAGCAGGTCCTCAAACGCCGCTTTGCACCGCTCGAGGTCGCGGGTGCGGACATACTGACCGTCCTGCCAGGTGGAGCCGATGTGTCCCTGAATTATCCAGCGCTCGCGACGCCCCGCGAGTGCCAGTCCGAGGCTGGTGCGCACGTTCGGCTCGGACATCCAACAGTCGAGGATATTTATGCCGCACTCCTCCGCCCTGTCCATAACTGCCTTGCACTCCTCGGCGGTGTGGCGCTCCATCCACTCCCCGCCGAAGCCTATCTCGCTCACCATCAGGTCGGTCTTGCCAAGTCTGCGATAATTCATACCAATACCTCCACATTTTTGTGCCTCTGTCCGCAAAAGCGAGACACTGTATTTTCGACAACGGAAAGGAAAATAGTGTGAAAGAAACCCATCAGGGGTTTCTTTCGCGTGAAATCTCTCGGATCAAAACGAAAAAGGCGAGCCGCAAGCTCGTCTTTTCGTTTTGGTCCGAGTGACAGGACTTGAACCTGCGGCCTCTTGACCCCCAGTCAAGCGCGCTACCAGCTGCGCCACACCCGGTTATTCGTGCTTGGATATTGTAGCACAGCCGAGCGCGATTGTCAAATTATTTTTGCGGCGTCCTCAACTCAAGCGGCGCTTGAGTTCGCGTTTTTTCGCCTATTCAACGACCGCTTGCTTTACTTTCCCGGCGTTTTAGGCTATGATAGTGCCATGAAGCGGTGGGCCCGCCGCGAAATCAAAAGGAGGCACAACAACATGTTTGACATAATGAAGCTAGGCAAAAACATCTCGGCTCGACGCAAGGCGCTGGGCATGACGCAGATGGAGCTTGCGGACAAACTCGGCATCAGCTACCAGGCGGTTAGCAACTGGGAACGCGGACAGACCGCGCCGGACATCTCCAAGCTCGGTGAGATAGCCGAAATACTCGACTGTTCAATAGATGAACTGCTCGGCTCGCAGCGCACCGCCGAGGTGATAAAGCAGGTCGAGGAACAGGTTGAAAATCCGGACATCACGCCGGCGGAGCTGGCGGACGTCGCGCCGATACTCAAGCCGGAGCAGGTGGACAAGGCGTTCGGCTCGGTGTTCTCCAAGCTCTCAAATCTCGGCGAAACCATCTCAAACAAGATAAACAACGCGATGAGCGGCATTTCGGTGGACGGCAAGACCATCTCCGACCGCGTGAACGCGGCTCTCGGCGGCAAGCTGGACGAGATCCACGAGAAGATAAACTCGATCGACCCCGAAAAGATCCACTTCGAGGCGCGGAACACCAACAGAGGCGGCACGGCGTTCTACGTTGTCGCAAACTCGGACGAGGAGTGGGCTGAGTTCCGCGCGTATCTCGACGGCATACAGGGTCTCGGCAGCGACGAACGCCGCGACCTCGAGCGGCTCGCAAAGCGGTTCAGCATCGAGTCGGTGCGCTCAAAGCTCGACGAGAAGCGCGGCGATTACTCGGGCGAGTTTGCCGAGCACATCGAGGACGTCATCGAGGAACTGGAAGAAGAACTTGAGGAGGAGCGCGAGGACGAGCGTGCGGACAGATATGCCGAGCGTGCGGAGCGTAAGGCTGAACGTGCCGAGCGCCATGCCGAGCGTGCGGTCGAACGCGCCGAGCGCCATGCCGAGCGTGCCGCACGCAAGGCGGAGCGCAGCGGCGGTCTCCGGTTCGGAAACACGGTCGTTTTCGGCGACGACGACCATCCGATGTCCAACCTCGAGGCGCTCGCGCGGCTCGCCCCCTTCCTGCCGACCGAGACGCTCAATCAGAAGCTGACCGAGCTTGCGGATGACGAGAGCGCCGACGCGTCGATGCTTGCGGCGTTTGCCCCTCACGCCGACGACGACGTGGTCAGCGAGGTGGCGCTGAAGCTGTTCGAGCGCAGCGGTGACCTGAACGATGTGACGGCGCTCGCGCCGTTTATGGACGAGGACATTATAGACGAGCTGGCGCTCAAGGCGCTCGAGCGCACCGACGACTTCGGCTCGATAGGCGGGCTTGCGCCGTTCATCAGCTCGGAGACGCTGTCAAAGCTGGCGCACGCTCGGCTGGATGCGACCGGCGAGGTCGGCAGTCTCGCGGCGATAGCGCCGTTTATGGACGCCGACGACCTTGGCGATATTGCGAAGTCGGTCCTCGCGCGCGGCGGGTCGGTCGGCAGCATCTCGGCGATAGCGCCCTTCCTGGACGAGGACGATGTCGGCGAGATAGCGAAGTCGATGGTCGCAAACGGCGAGAAGATAGGCAGTCTTGCCGCAATAGCGCCGTTCATGGACTCGGATGACCTCGGCGAGATAGCGCGGTCGATGGTTGCGAACGGCGAGAAGATAGGCGACCTCGCGGCGATAGCGCCCTTCCTCGACGAAGATGACCTCGGCGAGATAGCTATGTCGGCGCTCGACAGCGGCGCGTCGTTCAGCGAACTCCAGTCGATAATGCCCTTCCTCGGCGACTTCACCGAGGGAATGTGGAGCCGCGCCGCGTCCGCTCCCAAGGCATCGACTCCGCCCAAACCGCCCGTTCCTCCCGCACCTCCCAAGCCGGAGAAGTCGGAGCGCGAGGCAAACGAGGAGCTGATACAGTCGCTTGTGACGCTGCTTCGATCGAGCGGCGAGGACGCGATAAACCCGCTGCGGAATGTGGTCGACCCGAAGATACTCGGCGAGGCGATACGCCGCTGGGAACAGCAGAAACAGAGATAACGAAAACGGCTTCGGAGTGTGAAAACTCCGAAGCCGCTTTTTTATGTTGTTATGATACTCACGCGCTGAAGAACGCGTCGTATATCTCCTGCACGTCTATCCTTGAAAACGCGTCGGTCTTCTCCACCGACAGCCCGTCGCGCACCGGGTCGAGCAGCTCGCGGAACAGTCCGAGCCCGTACTCCTCCTTTATCGCGTCGAAGTTCTCGGTCAGGTAGGACTCGTCGAGCGCCTCGCGCTTCACCAGCACATACGCGCCGTCGATGTCCACTATATCGCTCATCTCGCCGGGTTTCAGCGACTGTGCCGCGGCTATGTACGCGTCGGGCATGGTCGAAAGCTCGAAGGTTATCGTCTCGCCGAGCAGTTCGTCCTCGCTCTCCTCGTCCGCGACCGACTTGAAGTCCGCGCCGCCGTCTATCTTTGCCTTGAGTTCGGCGATATCGTCGTACACCTTCCGCGTCTCCTCGTCGGAGAGATAGTCCCCGCTGTCGTCCACCGCGACCTTGAGGATGTGCCGCGTGGTCAGATAGTTCTCGGCGAAGTAGCCGCTTGCCGCGTCGTCGGACAGCTCACGCGCGCCGCCCTCGCCGAAGATGCTGTTGTACACGACATAGTACAGCTCGGGCACTACTATCAGATACTCGTACAGCTCGCGGTCCATGCCGAGCTCGACAAGCTGCTTATCAAACGCGTCCTCGCCGCCGGCGTTTTCGATGTAGCCCGCTATCTCCTCGTCTATCTCCGCGCGCCGCGTGTCGTCTAACGCATATCCGTTGTCGGCGGCGTATCTCTCCACCGCGCGGAAGAGCTTGCAGGTGTCTATCGCCTCGTCTACGAAAAACTCGCGCGCGGGCTTGCCCTCTATCTCCTCGTCCCAGTCGACCGCGCCGTCGCCGTAGTATTCGTAGGCGTTCATAAGCGACGCTATCTGGTAGCGAAGCTCGCCGAAGCTCACCGCGCTTCCGTCGATGTACATGACCGTCTCGGCAAGCTCGGCGGCGGTGTATTTCGGCTCGGTCGAAGTCGTGTCGGTGTCCGAAGTCGGCGCGCTCGACTCGCTCGGCGCGGTCGAAGCGGTCGGCGCGTCGGGCGCGGTCGAGCCGTCTATCGGCTTGCCCTCGTCCACCGAGCAGGCGGCAAGCGACAGCGAAAGTATCAGCACGAGCAGCAGTGCTATGGTTCGTTTCAAAGCGGTGTACCTCCATGGAAAATGTACTGCTATTGTACCACGCTTTTACGCCGAGCGCAAGCGCTATCCCCGCTTTTTGAGCAGAGCCGCGCCGCCGAGCAGCAGGGTCACCGCGGTGAGCGCTATCGCGTATCCGACCGCGAACGCGCCCTCCGCCCACCGCAGCTCCACCTGGCTCGGCAGCAGTATCAGCGACGCCGCGACCCCCGCCGCCGCGATGACAAACGCGCTGCTTCGGCTGCCCTCCGGCTTCGGGCAGAACCGCTCGATCGCGCCGATTATCAGCATAAGCTCCGCCGTCACACGGAAGATGCCGGTCGCGACGGCGGGTATCATCAGCAGCGGCTCCATCCTCTCGAGCACGCCGCCTATGCCGCTTATCCTAAGCGCGTGATAGGTCGGAAAGTTGAAGATGTCCAGCGTCTCCGCGCCGAGCAGCGCCACGTTGAAAAGCATCACCGCCGAAAGCAGCCCGCCGCCTATCGCGAGTCCGACGACAAGCGGGGACGCGCGCCGCTTCTCCTCCCCTCCGAACGGGAACACCGTCGCCGCGAGCATAAGGACGCTTCCCGCGCACTCGGAAAACAGTCCGACAGCGCCGCCGAAGATGCCGTCCGCGTCGAACGCAAGCCCGTCGGCGACCGCGCGCGCGTCGAAGTCGCCCACCGTCGCGACAAGGCAGATGACGAGCGATACCCCCGCGACCAGCGCCGCAAGCTCCACCCACCGTCCGACGGTGCTTCGGCCGCAGGACGCGCACCACGCGGCGGTGGCGGCGAGCGATATGGCGATGAGCCACCGCGGGGTCTCGGTGATCATGTTCGCGCCGATGAACTGGGTCACCACCGCCATGTCGCGCACCATCATTCCGAGAGCGAGCACGCCGAGCACTGCCGCGACCGCGCCTCCGCCGAAACCGCCGAGCACGCCGTCCGCCGCGGCGAAAAACTCGCGGTCGCCCGCGCGCGAGCCGAGAAGTCCCATCACCGCGCAGACGAGCAGTCCCGCGGCGGAGGCAATGAGCATCGACACCCAGCCCGCTCCCGCAGAACCTCTCGGCGCGCCGCCGAGAAGCGCCCCACCGGTAACAAACATAGCCGTTGCGAGCCCCCTCGCGCGCGGACTGAGATGACGCATAGCTCTCCCCCTCTCTCACTCAAGCGGCGACCGCGCGATAAGCCCGGTGTCCGCAAGCTCGATGTTCACTTCCACCTTGACCTTGCAGCCGAGCGCGGTCGCGGTCGCGGCGTCGCCGACCAGCGGTTTCAGTGCCGACGTCATGTCCACCACATCCGCGCCCAGCTTTCGCGCCGCGTCTATCGCGTCGGCTACGCGGACAGCGAGCAGCTCCGCCGCCGAGTCGAGCATCGCCCGAAGCTCCTCGTCGTCCGGACGCGCGCTGTCCGCGTCGTAGTATTTTATCTCGCACCCGCCGTCAAGCGAAAAGCCGACCACCGCGTCCCCTTCGCCGTTTATCTCGGCGGACATCCGAGAATTTAGGTCCTCGAGCAACAGACCGTACGCCCCCGAGTCGCTTCGCACAAGCTCATAGCTGTCGCTCGAGCCGATGAGCAGAAGCAGGTCGCGCGCGTGGCGGTCGTTTACGAATCCGGCGAGGCTTCCGCCCACCATCACCGCGCCGCCGTCCACTACCGCGTACTCGCGCTCCTCGTCCTGCTTCGCAAGCGAGAATACCGGAAGCAGCGCCGCGCCCGAGCCTTCGATCGCCTCCACCGTCCGGTGAGCGCTCGAACCCGCTCCCCGCGCCGAAAATCCGCTCGACCGCACCGCCGCCGCAAGCGCGCTTCCCACCGCGTATGACCCGCTGTGCTCGGCGGCGAGTATCGCCTTCGCGTCAGCCGCGTCGCTGACCCCTATCACCACCGTAAGACGCAGGTCGCCCGCGCGCATCACCCAGTCGACTATCGGCGCGAACACCGACTTCGCCGCGTCCTCGCTCAGTACCAGCGACTGCGCGTGACCCCAGTAGAGCGCCGCGCCGCAGAGAACCTTCAACTGCTGCTCGGCGAGGTCGAGCGACGGCGCCGCCGCGGTGAAGGTCTGCGTCTCGATGGGCTCGTCGAGCGACGAACCCTCGGTCTTCACTATCTCTATCGTCAGCTCGTAGCCGCCGCTCCTCGACCAGTCTATCGCCGCGCCGGTGATTATCGCCATGCGGTCGGGGTCTACATAGTCGCATCCGCCGAGCAGCAGCGCTGTCGCAAGCGCGCCCGCAACAAGTCGCCTCACGACGGCTTTCCCCCTCTCTTGGGAAACAGCGGAAGCTGCTTCATCCGCCGCCACGGCGCGCGTATCAGGCTGTCCCGCAGCTCGCGCATCGAATAGGGCACCGCAAAGTCGGTGTACGGCGCGCCGAAGCTCCGCATCGACGACAGGTGCACCCCAAGCGCCGCAAGCCCGAGCGCGTAGCCGTAAAGCCCGAGCGCGCCGCTTAGCAGCAGCAGTCCGAGCGTGACGATAAACACCGGGCTTCGCAGGTTGGGAAGCATCATGTTCGTCACCGCCCACACCGCGACGACTATCACCACCGGCGCGCTGACTATCTTCGCGTCCACCGCCGCCTGTCCGAGTATCAGTCCGCCGACTATCGACAGCGACTGCCCTATCGCCGGCGGCGCGCGGAGTCCCGCCTCCTGGAGTATCTCGAGCGCCATCAGCATCAGCGACAGCTCGGCGACGGTGGGTATCAGCACACCCTGTCTCGCACGCGCGGCGCTTATCAGCATGGTCGTCGGCAGCAGCTCGGGGTGAAAGTTCAGTATCGCGGTGTAGAGCGCCGGCGCGCTGACCGCGATGAAAAATCCGACATATCGCAGCACACGCGACACCGACGCGCCCCAGAAGCTGCGGTAGTAGTCGTTCTGGCTCTGGAAATACTCGACGAGCAGGTGCGGCAGGGTGAGCACCGTCGGGCTTCCGTCCACCACCAGCGCCGCGCGTCCCTCCAAAAGCCGCGCCGCCACGATGTCCGGACGCTCGGTCGCGCCGATGGTGCGAAACGGCGAGGCGGGCGAGTCGCATATAACCTCGGCGATGTAGTTCGAGTCGAGTATGCCGTTCATCTCCACCGTGTCCAGGCGGTCGTTAAGCTCCTCGATAAGCCCGTCTTCGCACAGCCCCTCGATGTAGCAGACGACCACGTTCGTGCGCGTGACCCTGCCTATCTTGCGAAAGCTGAACTTGAGCGCGGGATTGCGCAGCTTGCGCCGTATCAGCGACAGGTTGGGCATGAACGCCTCGCTGAACGCCTCCTGCGGTCCCTTTATCCCCTTCTCGTTCTCGCTCTCGCTTATCCCGCGCCGCTCAAAGCCCTTGGTGGAGAGTATCAGCACCTCGCGCGAGCCGTCGCGGAAGAACACCGTGTCCCCGTAGAGCAGCGTGTCGAAGACCTCCACCGGGTCGAAGGTGCGCTTGACGTCGTTTATGCTCAGAACCTCGTTTGCGAGCGCGTCCATGTCCGGCGAGCCGCCTTTTTCACATGCGTCCTCCACCCGCCCGACGATATAGTCGTTGACTATCTGATCGTTTATCATGCCGTCGACAAGCAGGATGAGAAACTCCCTGTTCGGCCCGAAGCGGCGGAAAATTATCGTGTTGTCTCCGCCGAACACGCCCCGAAGCGTCGCCTCGGTCGAGTCGAGCGACAATGAGAACTCTACGTCGTCATACCGCTTGGGCACACTCTCCGGACTCGCGGCGTGTGTGCGTTTTGCGCGCGAAAAAAACATGGCGATGCCTCCTTTTCAGAGTTACCGCCATAGTTTTTGATGAAATATGAAAATTATTCCGCGACGCGCTTTGCCGCGTGCCTCGGATAGCATATCGCGAGGCACTCTCCCGCGCCGAACACCACCGCCGCCGCGAAGGTCGCCGCGAGCTGCCAGTCGCCGTCGACTATCGCCGTGACCGCCGACACCGCGCCGAGCAGCACGCAAATTCCGCTTGCCGCGAGCTTGAACCGTGCCTTCTTCACCCCAAACGACGCGCTCGCCGCGCAGTAGACCGCAGCCGTGAGCGCCGACGCCGCTATCACCGTGTAGCCGTAGCGCTCGAGTGCCGCGTCGCCCGCGTGCTCGACGTAGAGCGTGAGCAGCAGGAAGCATCCGCAGAACACCGGAACGACCGCCGTCGCGCCGCCGCTTGTCTTTATCGCGAGCAGCATCGCGGCTCCCGCGACTATCGAAAACGCGGACAGCACCATCCGCACCGTGTCCCCCATGTGCGCCGCCAAGCCGTATCCACCCGCCGCGACGAGCAGGAATCCCGCGACCACCGACGCGAGCTTGCCCGCTCCCGCCGCGAACGCCGAGTACTCAAGCTCGATGTCCTTCGCGAGAAGCGCAAGCACGAGCAGCAGCGCGCATCCCGCCACCGTCATGAACCGCATGGCGGTCACCGCGCCCACGCCCTCCTTCAGCACCACCGTCTCGGCGAGCAGCTCGAAGGCGTTCGACAGCTCGACGACGCGCAGCACGCAGAGCGCCGCCGCAAATATCAGCACAATTATCGGATATACTCCGCATATCATCCGCTTGTTCACAGAATATCATAACCTTTCCCGCAGAATCGGAGAGCATCCCGCCCTCCGTAGGTTCGCATATCGTACGATCATTGTACCACACGCGCCGCCGCAAGTCAAAAATTTTCAAAAATCTCAAACAACTGTTTGCAATTTGCCCGAACATATGTTATACTATCGGTAGAAAAATATTTCGGAGGTGCCATATGCGCTCCATAACCGCAAAGCAGAAGCAGGTCTACGATTTCATCGTCTCCTTCACCGCCGACCATGGCTACCCGCCCGCCATCCGCGAAATTTGCGCGGCGGTGGGACTGAAAAGCCCGTCGAGCGTTCACGCGCACATAAAGTCGCTTCAGGAGCTTGGATATATACAGAAGGACGACCGCAAGACCCGCGCGCTCGTCACCGCCGATTCGTCCAGTCACAACGGCAAGATACCGGTGCTCGGACGGGTCACCGCCGGTCAGCCGATACTCGCGGTGCAGGAGGTCGAGGACTACATCCCCTACGAGCCGCAGAGCGGTTCGGAGAGCGACTTCTTCGCGCTGCGCGTGCAGGGCGACAGCATGATAAACGCGGGCATTCTCGACGGCGACTACGTCATCGTTCGCCGCCAGCCGACCGCGATGAGCGGTGAGATAGTCGTCGGCATGATCGAGGATCAGGCGACGGTCAAGCGGCTCAAGCTGGACGGCGGCGAGGTGTGGCTCATGCCCGAGAACCCCGACTACGAGCCGATATACGCCACCGGATGCACCATCCTCGGCGTGGTCAAGGCGCTTCTCCGCAACTATTAAGCCCACACGGTCGGGTGTCGAGTAACCCGACGCGTGTCCGCCGAATATACTGCCCCAAAAGACACTCTCGGAGGCGGTATAGGTGGACTATTCACGCGAAAAACTCATCGAAATTTGGCAGCGCGCCGCGCCCGGAACGCCGCCGCCCGAGCTGTTCGATACTCTGCTGTATTCGGACGGACAGGCGGATGTTTCGGGCGGCGCGCTTTCGCTTGGCGAGGTAGGCGCGACCGATAATCCCGCCGTCGTCGACGCTCGGTCGGCAGTCGCACCCACTGTCGACGCGGCGTCCCGCCTTCCCTCAACCGCGGTTTCCGTGCCGACGCGCGCGCCCACACCCGTCTCCACGACCTGCGAACGGCTTCGCGGCGCGGCGGAAGGCGAGCTCTGCCTGTTCGCGCTCTACTCGACGCTCGCGAGACATTCGCGGTCGCGGCGTCTGCGAGGGCTTGCGCGCGAGTTCGACCGACTGTCCGCCGACGCGTACGCCTCCGCCCGAAGCGCCGCCGGAGCGTGCTACCTCGCCTGCGGCGACTATGCGTTCGGCGAGCCGGAGTGCCCGCCGTTCGACAGTCTTCGCGACGGCATCCGCAAGGCGTGGACGGTCGAGCGGTCGCTCGCGAAGCTCTATGCCGAGTTTTCAGCCGATATGGGCGGAGATATGCTCATGCGCATCTGCTCGGCGCACTCGACAAAACTCCGCGAGCTGCTGGAGGCGAGTTTCTGATAAAAAACACCGCTTTCGCGGTGTTTTTTCGCTTATTTCTTTGGGAACAGTTTTGCCCTGTCCAGCGCCATAACTATCGCCGGCACGAGCACTATCTGCGCTATCATGCCCGGGACAGCGCCGGTTATCGCGCCCGCAACAAACGCCGACATTCCGAACGACGAGCCGCCGAGCCCGAGCAGCACCGCCTGAGCGACACCCCATACCACGCGCCCAAGTATCATCGCGCCGACGAGCGATATGTAGACATACTGCGGCTTCTTCGGCAGCTTTGCGTAGAGCAGTCCGCTGAAAAATCCGTACGCCGCAAGCTCAAACGACATCGCAACGGCGGTCGGATAGAGGTTCGGCATTCCGAACATCAGGCTGCGGGTTATCGGCGCGAGAAGCCCGACCGCCAGCGCGTACCACGGTCCCGCGACAAATCCGCAGAGCAGCGCGGGCAGGTGCATCGGGCTCAGCGCCGCGCCTATCTGCGGTATCTGTCCGGTGAGGAAGGGCAGCACGTAGCAGAGCACCAGGCAAACCGCCGCCGACACCATTCGTCTTATCTCCGTCCTGTTCATCCGCATATCTCCGAAAGCATATTAACCGCCTCGTCGATGAGCTGCGCCATGCTGAGCGCCTGCGTGCCCACCACGAGATTTTGGCACATGTTCACCGGAAGCAGCAGCTTTGTCGCGTCGCTGCGCCCTATCGCCGCCGCCATCTTTTCGGTGACTTCGCCCATCAGCGCGTCCGCCGCGAGCACCCCTATCGGCGCGATTATCACATCAGACGTGCGCGCCGCGACGCACACCGGATTCTCGCCGGTAGCCCCCTGCTTCGCGCCAGCTTTGAGCATCGCCGTCGTAGCCGCGCTGTTGGTGCCTATCGCAACAAGCTCGCAGTCGATTCCGCGCTCGACTATCTTCTCGATTATCAGCCGACCGAGCCGTCCGCCCTGTCCGTCTATGACCGATACCCGCATTTTCTCACTCCTGTCTGAGTTTTATCTCGATGTCCATGGCGTTAAGCAAAAACTCGCACTGCCGCATCGCCTGTGTCGCCTCTATGTACGCGTTCTCCATCGGTATCCACTTGGAGAAGAAGGTCTCCGCGTAGTCGCCGTTTCGCTCGATTATCCGCGCGCGCTGCAAAAATTCGGGCGTGCGCAGGAACACCGTGTCGGTGTAGTACCGCCGCAGCTCGGGATGCAAGCTGTAACTGCCCTCAACCACTGCGAGCTTGCCCACTCCCACCGTCTTAGGCTCGCCGAGCCTCATCTCTCCGCAATCGAAGCCGCGATAGGTTATCCTGTCCGCGCCGTACGCCAACGGCTCGAGTATCTCGTCGCGAAGACGCTCGCGGTCGAGATTTCCTCCCGGCTCCGCCAGGCGCTTTGGGGTGCGCTGCTCCGGTCGCGGGAAGTAGTCGTCGGCGCGGAATACCGCGCAGCCGTACAGGTCTTCGATAAGCCGCGCAAGCGAGCTCTTGCCCGCGCCCGCCATGCCGTCGATGGCGAGTATCGTGCGCTGTCCCTCGCGAAGCCTGCTGTCCAGCCGACATAAGAGGGGCAGCAGCGCCGAGAGCTGTCCCGCAAGCACCCGATAGCTCGGCGCGTACTTCGCGTGGAAGCGCTCGCTGTGCCGGCAGATGGGGAAATCCGCGTCCCGCCAGGCGTCGACCGCGGCGCGCGCCTCGTCGACCGAGAAGGGCAGCTTTCCCTCGTCGGCAAGTCGGACTATCGCGTCCGCGCCCGCCTCAAGCTCGGAGCGGCTGCCGGTCTCCACCTCGGTCGAGAGCATCAGCATCCGAGTGAGCGTCCGCACCGACAGTCCCGAGCACTTCAGCGCGCCGAGGTGCAGGCGGAAGAACCGCCCTCCGAGCGGCTCGACAAGCGCGGGCGAGCAGGTCGGCTTGACCGCCGCAAGCTCCTCGCGGATGTACCGCTCCGCTTCCCTCTCGTCGGATATCAGGTGTCCCGGTCCGAGCACCGCCTGAAACACCGCCTTTATCGCGTCCCGCGGCGTGAATTCGGGATAGCGCTTCGCCTGACCGAGAATGAGTTTTTCAAAGTCGAGCACAGTCACAGCCCTCCGAAGTTACCAGGTTTTTACCAGTTCGGTGTGGTAGTCCACCGCGTACGGATCGTCCGCGCGGCTCTTGAGATCCTCGTATATCTCGCGGCGCTCGTCGCTCGACTCCTCCGCCCAGTACTCGTAGCCGCGCAGATAGCTGTCCACCAGCTCGTCCCACGAGCCGAACATCGGCTGAAGGGTCTCGGCTATCTCGAGCGAGCCGTCCAGCGCCTCCTGTTCGGTGTAGTAGCCCGCTATGTAGTAGAAGCTGAGCAGGTCAAGCGCGCGGCAGTAGTCCCACGCGTCTATCGCGCCCGCGCCGTAGTTCTCGTACCACTCATACCACTCGGCATACTTCTCCGCCGTCTCCTCGTCCGAATCGGTGAGTATCGCGAGGTATTCCGCCTTGTCGTCTATCTCGCTGAGTCCCACGCTCTCGAGGTGGGTCATGTCCTCGGCAAATCCGGTGCGATGACCCTCGGACAGCGTCCACTCGAGCGTGTCCTCGGCGCTCTGGCGGTCGGTCACGCCCCACCACTCCTCAAGCATTACCTTCATCATCTCGCGGTTCGCGTCGTTCGGGGTCAGTCCCGCGTAGATGTTGTAGTCCCAGCCGTTTGCCTCGGTGAGTATCGCGTAGGACGCGTTTATCCAGCGAAGGGTGTCGCTGAGTTTGGGCACCTCCACCTCCGGCGCGCTCTCCTCAAAGGTCGCGCAGTATGTACGGAAGGTCTCTATCCTCTCGTCGTCCATGCCCCTTATGAAGAAGGACGCGCAGTAGATGGCGTAGTCGCTCTCGCCGTAGACAAAGCAGCCCTCGTAGCCGGTGCCTATCGCCGTGACCGCGCCGCGGCACGCGCTGATGTTATACAACCCCGGCAGGTCAAAGCCGTCCAGCGGGTCGGTCGAGTCCACGCCGTAGCTGTCCTCCAGCGAGTCGCGCAGGATATCGACGCCGGTGCCGCTTACGACCGAGTCCTTTTTTATCCTGAACATGATAGCTATCTCGGTGCCGAGGATGTTGGACACGGTGAGCATATCGGCGTTGCTGTCCTCTGACTCCACCCACTTCTCGCTCATGCTTATCGCATAGCTGCCGTCCGCCGACTCGAACTCCTTCAGCGCGGGCGTCGGCTCGAAACTTGCCTGCGGCGGCGTCAGCTCAACCGGCGTGGTGCTCGGTTCTCCCTGCCCCGGCACAAAACCGATCTCTCCGCACGCGCAGAGCGACACAAACATCGCGGCGGCAAGAGCGATCGCCGCGACCCTTCCGGCAAAACTGTTCATAACTTCAATTCCTCCGATTCGGTCGTTTCGCTTTCTAAATCAAAATCCCCGGAACCTCGCGGCTCTAGGGATTTCATGGTGCTCCAGCAGGGATTCGAACCCTGGACACCCGCCTTAAAAGGGCGGTGCTCTACCGACTGAGCTACTGGGGCGTTTTGGCTGGGATGGCGGGATTCGAACCCACGCGTGCGGGAGTCAAAGTCCCGTGCCTTACCGCTTGGCTACACCCCACCGTGATAAAAGTGAAGGACGAGGACTGTTCGTCCGCGTCCTCCTGCCTGCTTCTGGGGTGGATGATGGGACTCGAACCCACGATCTTCGGAACCACAATCCGACGCGTTAACCAACTACGCTACATCCACCATATGCGCCCGCTGACCGCACACCGTCTGCGCCGCCCGGCTTGGAGCAATTTGGCACGCCTGGAGGGACTCGAACCCCCGGCCCACTGCTTAGAAGGCAGTTGCTCTATCCACCTGAGCTACAGGCGCTTATCGCGCTTTTGGGCGAAATGGAGCGGGTGATGGGAATCGAACCCACGTACCCAGCTTGGAAGGCTGGTATTCTACCATTGAATTACACCCGCATGCCAAAGTATCTTACCAAAAACAGCGCGATAAGTCAAGACCTTTTGGCAAATTCCCGACGAAAAATTTCGTCAGACAAGTTTCGAGTCGCAATAGCCGCACACCCCGCCCTCGTCGATAACCGGCAGATACGCCTCGGTTCTGGTGATGCAGCGCGGGTTTTTGCAGCGATGCGGACGGGTCTCGGGAAGGGTCTGCTCGGGGCGCGCCTTCTCCTTCGACGCGAGCGTCAGCAGCAGCGCCATGCGCACATACAGACCGCACTCCGCCTGATGGAAGTAGCAGGCGCGCGGGTCGGGGTCGACGTCGAGCGCTATCTCGTCCACGCGCGGCAGCGGATGGAGCACCATCATCTCGCGCTTCGCGAGCTTCATCTTCTGGGCGTTGAGAACGTACACGCCCTTCAGCCGCTCGTACTCGGCGGGATCGCTGAACCGCTCGCGCTGGACGCGGGTCATGTACAGCACGTCGAGCTGCGGTATGGTCGCCTCGAGGTTTGTCGTCTCGACAAAGCGTATCCCCTTCTCGCCGAGGAACTTTGTGATGTACTCGGGCACCGCAAGCTCGCGCGGCGATATGAGGAAGAAGCTGACGCCCTCAAACCGGCTGAGCGCGCGGATGAGCGAGTGGACGGTGCGTCCGTTTTTCAGGTCGCCGCACAGTCCGACGTTCATGTTTTCCAGCGAGCCGCGGCGCTCGGTTATGGTGGTCAGGTCAGTGAGCGTCTGGGTCGGGTGCAGGTGACCGCCGTCGCCCGCGTTTATCACCGGACACGCCGAATAGAGCGAAGCGGCTTTCGCCATGCCCTCCACCGGCGTGCGCATGGTTATCACGTCGGCGTAGGACGAGCACATGGTTATCGTGTCCTTGAGGCACTCGCCCTTCGAGACCGACGAGGTGTTCGCGTCCGCGAATCCGAACACGCCTCCGCCCAGCTTGAGCATCGCGGTCTGGAAGGAGAAGTTCGTGCGGGTGGACGGCTCGAAGAACAGGCTCGCCATCACCCGACCGCGCAGCGCGTCCACATAGTCACGCGGGTGCGCCATGATTTCGCTCGCGAGCGAGTAGAGCGAGTTCCACTCGGCGGTGGACATATCCTCAAAGTCGATAAAGTGCCGCATTTTCTTCTCCTTAATCGTTAAAAAGTTGCAAAATTTCACAGCAGAACATAGGTCACGCCGTTGTTGTGCCGCTCGAGGTCGGGTTCTTTGCGAAGCTCGGGACAGGCGGCAAGCAGCGCGCGGGTGTCCGCCTCGAATATCGTGAACTCCTCGCCGGGCACGACAAGTTTTACCTTCCCCGCCTGCCTCTGGCGCGCGAGATACTTCCGCACCTCTATGCGGATGCGTCCCCCCGTGCCGCTCGAGCCGTAGCCGTGTATCAGTTTGAGCGCCGCATAGCTTCGCCGCGACGTCGCGATCTCGGCGGTCAACCGACGCACCGCCTGGTCGCTCGTGGGCATGCCCGCCTCGAGGTTGACCGTCTTGCAGCCCGCCATCAGCGGCAGCGCTCCACGAAGAATTTGAACAGCGGAAGCATGTCGTCCTGACCGTCCGGGCGCTCGGCTGCGGTCATCCGCTCGGGATGCCACTGAACGCCCCATATTGGCAGACCGGTGTGGTGCAGCGCCTCGCATATCTCCTGCTCGTTCAGCGCGTCGCAGACAAGACCCTCGCCAAGCGCGCGCACCGCCTGATGGTGGGTGCTGTTCACCGTCAGTTCCTCGCCGAGGAACGCGAACGGCGAGCCGTCGAGCTGCCGCACCTTGTGGGTGACGAGCATGTGGTTTGCGCCGAATTCGCTCGGGATGTCCTGTATCAGCGTCCCGCCGAGGAACACGTTTATCAGCTGAATCCCGCGGCAGATGCCGAAAATCGGCTTCTTCGCGTCGACAAACGCGCGGATGAGCTTGAGCTCCGCCGCGTCGCGGTCGAGGTCGACCGACGTGGTCGGATGCGGCGCTTCACCGTAGAGCGACGGGTCGAGGTCGGGTCCTCCCGCGAGCAGCAGTCCGTCGAACACCGAGATGTCGTCGAGCCCCTCGGTCGCGAGCACCGCGTCACCGCCCGCCGCCTTTATCGACGACGCGTAGCGCATATCCAGCATGTGCGACATCGCGCCGACGTCGTTCTTGCCGCGCGAGCCGGCTATCAGTATAAGCGGCATATCTCTTTTCTCCTTACAGTGCGTCGTAGAAGTCGCGCGTGGTCGCGAAGTAGTCGTCCTCGGTCTCGGCGCGGCGTATCATCGTGGCGCTGCCGTCCTCGCGAAGCAGAATCTCCGCCGAGCGCAGCTTGCCGTTGTAGTTGTAACCCATCGCGTGACCGTGCGCGCCGGTGTCGTGGATTATCAGCAGATCGCCGATGTCTATCTTCGGAAGCGCGCGGTCGACGGCGAACTTGTCGTTGTTCTCGCAGAGCGAGCCGGTCACGTCGTAGAGGTGGTCGAGCGGCGCCTGCTCCTTGCCGCTTACCGTGATGTGGTGATAAGCGCCATACATCGCGGGGCGCATGAGGTCGGCGGCACACGCGTCGAGACCTATATATTCCTTGTAGATGTGCTTCTGGTGTATCGCGCGGCTGACAAGGCATCCGTACGGCGCGAGCATGAAGCGTCCGAGCTCGGTGAATATCGCGACGTCGCCCATGCCCTCCGGCACGAGTGTCTCGTTGTACGCGCGGCGAACGCCCTCGCCTATCACGTCGATGCTGCACGGTTTGTCCTTCGGCTTGTAGGGCACGCCTATGCCGCCGGACAGATTGACAAAGCTCACGGCTATGCCGGTGTCCCGCTTGAGCCGCACCGCGAGGTCGAACATCACGCGCGCGAGCATCGGATAGTACTCGTCGGCGAGCACGTTTGACGCGAGGAATGCGTGTATTCCGAACCGCTTCACGCCCTTCGACTGCATGTAGTGGAACGCGTCGACAAGCTGGTCGTAGGTCATGCCGTACTTCGCGTCGCCCGGCGTGTCCATAATGTCGTTTGTCACGAGGAAGTCGCCGCCCGGATTGTAGCGGCAGCAGACGGTCTCCGGCAGCGCGCCCACGTTCTTCTCGTAGTAGGCGATGTGGGTGTAGTCGTCAAAGTTGATTATGCCGCCCAGTTTTGTGCAGTAGGCAAACTCGCCCGCCGGGGTATCGTTTGCGGAGAACATTATCTCCTTACCCGAAAAGCCGCACTTCTCCGCCATCTTCAGCTCGATTATCGACGAGCAGTCGACGCCGCAGCCCTCCTCGCGGAGCAGCTTGAGTATCGCGGGGGTAGGCGTAGCCTTGACCGCGAAATACTCCTTGAATCCCTTGTTCCAGCTGAACGCCTTCATGAGCCTGCGCGCGTTTTCGCGTATCCCCTTCTCGTCGTAGAGGTGGAAGGGGGTCGGGAAGCGCTCGCATATCGCGTCGAGCTGCTGCTTTGTCACAAACGGCATCTTGCGCCTGTTATCCATTGAAAAAACCTCGCTATGATTTCAGATATATTTTTTGATGTTGCGCGCGTAGTGGGCAAACACGATGCCCGGCGCCTCCAGCTCGTCGTTCCAGCGCTTCATCCACTCGAGCGACAGGTGACCGTCGTAGCCGCTCGCCTTCAGCCGTCCGAGCATGTCGGCAAGCGGAAGGTCGCCGTAGCCGAGCATCTTGTACTGCGGCTCGCCGTCGATCATCACGCTGTCCTTGACGTGAACGTGACCTATCCACTCGCCCACGTTTTTCAGCGTCGTCTCGGCGCTCTCGCCGAAGTAGCGGTAGGGGTGGTGGATGTCCCAGAGCACGCCGACCGCCGGGCTTGCGACCCGCTCGATAAGCTCGCGCGTGACCGAAGTCTCGGCGTACACGCCGCAGGTCTCGATGAGCAGCTTCACCCCCACCTTCTCGGCGTAGGGCGCGGCGGCGGCGAGATTTTCATAGACAAGCTCGCGGTCAACCGACGGATTCGGCTTGCCCCACTCGTCGGCGAGGATTCGGATGTTCGCCGCGCCGACCAGCTTTGTGAGGTCGCAGTAGCGGCGGATGTTCGAGACGACGTCGAGCGAGTGCGAACTCAGGAGGCAGCTCGCGTCGGCGGAGATACAGCTTATCGCCACCCCGCTAGAGCTTATCTCCTTCAGCGACGTCTTCAGACGCTTCGGTCCGAAGCAGGGCGCCTCGGGCAGGAACAGATCCTCGCCCAGTCCCCGTATCTCAACTCCGTCGTAGCCGAAGTCCCGCGCGGCTGCCAACACCTCGTTGAGCATCCAGTCGGGACAGCCGACGGTCGAATAGCTAATCTTCATCTCTACACCGCCTTACGCGAAAAGTTGTCGAAACAGTTAAAATCAGTGGGAAACCGAGTAGTTCGGAGCTTCCTTGGTGATGAATATATCGTGCGGATGGCTCTCGCGCAGTCCCGCGGCACTTATCTTGACAAACTTGCCGCGCTTGACCAGCTCCTCCAGATTCTCCGCGCCGCAGTAGCCCATGCCGCTTTTCAGTCCGCCGCAGAGCTGGTATATCGTCTCGCTGACCGGTCCCTTGTGCGGAACGCGACCCTCGACGCCCTCGGGCACGAGCTTCTTGTTCGACTCCTGGAAGTAGCGGTCGCGGCTGCCCTTCGCCATCGCGGCGAGCGAGCCCATGCCGCGGTATACCTTGAAGCGGCGGCCCTGGAATATCTCGTCCTCTCCGGGGCTCTCGTCGCAGCCGGCGAGCAGGCTTCCGAGCATGACCACCTGCGCTCCGGCGGCAAGCGCCTTGACGATGTCGCCCGAATACTTGATGCCGCCGTCGGATATTATCGGAATACCGTGCTTGGCGGCAGCCTCGGCGGCGGACAGCACCGCGGTTATCTGCGGAACGCCGATGCCCGCGACCACGCGCGTGGTGCATATCGAGCCGGGTCCTATGCCTATCTTGACGCAGTCGGCGCCGGCGTCGATGAGAGCCTCGGTCGCCTCGGCGGTCGCGACGTTGCCCGCTATCACCTGCGCCGACGGGAACGCCGACTTGACCTTAGCCACCGACTTCATGATGTTGTGCGAATGGCCGTGCGCGCTGTCGAGCACGAGCACGTCCGCGCCCGCCTCGAGAAGCGCCGCCGCCCGCTCGAGCACGTCCGCGGTAGCGCCTATCGCGGCGCCGCACAGCAGTCTTCCGCGCTCGTCGCGGGCAGTGTTCGGGTATGTATATGCCTTTTCGATGTCCTTTATCGTGATGAGTCCCTTGAGGGCGTACTTGTCGTCCACTATCGGCAGCTTCTCTATCTTGTGCGCGCGAAGTATCTCCTTCGCCTGCTCAAGCGTGGTGCCGACCGGAGCGGTGACGAGATTTTCGGAGGTCATCTCGCCGCGTATCTTCTTAGTCATGTCCTCCTGGAACTTGAGGTCGCGGTTGGTTATGATGCCGACCAGACGTCCGTTTTCGCATATCGGCACGCCGGAGATGCGGTACTTGCCCATCAGCTCGTCCGCGTCGGCGAGGGTCGCGTCCGGCGAGAGGAAGAACGGGTTGGTGATAACGCCGTTTTCCGAGCGCTTGACCATGTCCACCTCGTCCGCCTGCGCCTCTATCGACATGTTCTTGTGTATGATGCCGATGCCGCCCTCGCGCGCCATGGCGATAGCCATGCGGCTCTCGGTGACGGTGTCCATCGCCGCCGACATAATCGGAATGTTCAGATGTATCTTCTTAGTGAGATTTGTCCCCAGCGAGACGTCGGCGGGCAGAACGTCGCTCTCCGCCGGCACGAGCAGCACGTCGTCAAACGTGAGCCCCTCTCCTACAAACTTGCCCTCCGCGAAAATGTCCTTCATCTGACCTCTCCTTTCACAAATTCCGAATTCCTTCGACTGTCTTACCTGAAAGTTTATTAGTCGAGATTGTAGCACACAAAATAGGCGCTGTCAAGCCCGATTTTTGCCGTCTTTGCGGGGCGAATAATTACTTCCCTTCTCCGTATCTCGCGAGGAACACCTCGGGGTCGAGCAGCGCGTCCGCCTCGCGGTTTATCCGTTCCGTGTCCCAGTCCCACCACCGCTCGCGCTCGAGTGCGTCGACAAGCTCGGGCGGGAAGCGGCATCCCTTTACCACTGCGGGAACTCCCGCGACTATCGCGTAGGGCGGCACGTCCTTTGTCACCACCGCGCCCGCGGCGATTATCGCGCCGTCGCCGACGGTCGACACCTTAGAGCAGTCGATGAAGGACATCGCGCCTATCCACACGTCGTTCCCTATCGTCAGCTTAGGTTTGCCCAGCATGTACGGATGCTTTTCGTCCTTTGCGATATGCTCGCGGTAGAGTTTTCGGTTCTCGTCGTCAAAGAAGTCCTCCAGCTCGTCGCTTATGAACACCGCGTTTCGGTGGTGGTCGACGTGTATCATCGCCGAGCCGTTTATCGAGGTATACTTGCCGATGCTCGCTATGCAGCCGTTTTCGCAGGCGTCGACCACGCCCTCGCCGAAGTAGGTCTGTCTGCCTATCGACGCGCCGCAGAGCGTCCATTCAAACGGCAGCTCGCGGCCGACGTCGGTGTAGCAGATGTAGTCGTCGACCTCGACTCGTCCCGTACACGCCTCGTCGCTCTGAAAGTCGTCCAGATCGTCCTCGGTCACCGCGACGACATACCGCCCCGCCGTGTCCGAGCCGTCACGCGCGACGGCATAGTCGTATCCGCGAAGCGCGCGGATAAGGCTGCGGGTCGGCGTGCCCCATATCGCTATGCCGCGTCCGCCAAGGCGGCGCGCGAGTATCTGAAGGAGCTTCTCGTTCATTCGCCGCTGCCCTCGTCCGTGCCGTCCCCGTCGCCGAGCCGCGGTTTGTCGCCGTCCGAAAGTTCTTCGTCTCCCTCGGCGATGTCGCGCATCATCGACACCATGTGGCGGAACGCGTCCTCCTCTATCCGTTCCCATGTCCAGTCGATGTTCAGGTTGTCCGGCGTGATTATCTGATTCCAGCGCTTTATCAGCGACTCGTTGCGCTCCCTGTTCGCCGGATTCGCGGGGTCTCCGAACTCGAGCACCCTGCCGTGGTCGTATATCGCGTAGGGATAGCAGAAGACGTGTCCGATGCGCTTGACCTCTATCCACAGACACTCCACATCCTCGCGGCGGTGCGACGCGTGGTAGTATCGCGGGTCGTGCGGAAAGATGAGTTTTATCCCGAAGCGCTCGTTTGCGAGCGTCGGCGCCGTATACTTCATCGCTGCCCTCCTCTATACGCGTATGACCCGACGGAGCGTCCGCCGGGTCACATAGTGTACTCCTGATTATATTATATACTTTCGCGCGGAAAAGTAAAGCCGCAATATTGCATAAAAGATGCGGCTATTCATCGCGGAAAGACTAGTCGAGGCACTTCTTCAAAAACTGACCGGTGTAGCTGCGCTCGCACGCGGCTACCTCCTCCGGCGTGCCGCATACCACCAGCTCGCCGCCTTTGTCGCCGCCCTCCGGTCCGAGGTCGATGATGTGGTCGGCGACCTTTATCACGTCCAGATTGTGCTCAATCACCACCACCGTGCTGCCCGCGTCCACGAACCGCTGTAGCACCTCGATGAGCCGATGCACGTCCGCCATGTGAAGTCCGGTCGTCGGCTCGTCGAGGACGTATATCGTCTTTTCGGACGAGCGTCGGGACAGGTAGGTCGCGAGCTTGACGCGCTGCGCCTCGCCACCCGACAGCGTGGTCGACGGCTGTCCCAGCTTGATGTAGCCGAGACCCACCTCGTAGAGCGTCTGCACCTTCGCGCGGAGGCGGGGCAGGTTCTCGAAGAAGCCGAGCGCCTCCTCGACGGTCATGTCGAGCACGTCGGCGATCGACTTGCCCTTGTACTTGACCTCAAGTGTCTCGCGGTTGTAGCGCTTGCCGCCGCAGACCGAGCAGGGCACGAACACGTCGGGCAGGAAGTGCATCTCTATCTTGACAAGTCCGTCGCCCGAGCAGGCTTCGCAGCGTCCGCCGCGCGTGTTGAAGCTGAACCGTCCGGGTCCGTAGCCGCGCACCTTCGCGTCCTGGGTGGAGGCGAACAGGTTTCGGATGTCGTCGAACAGTCCGGTGTAGGTGGCGGGGTTGGAGCGCGGGGTGCGCCCTATCGGCGACTGGTCGACGTTTATCACCTTGTCCAGGTGCTCAAGCCCATCGATGCGGTCGTGCCTGCCGAAGGTGGTGTGCGCGCCGTTGAGGTCGCGGGCGAGCCGCTTGTAGAGTATCTCGTTTATCAGCGAGCTCTTGCCGCTGCCGCTCACGCCGGTTATCGCGGTGAAGGTGCCGAGCGGTATCTCCACGTCGATGTTCTTCAGGTTGTTCTGTTTCGCGCCGCGGATGATAAGCTTCTTGCCGCTTCCCTTGCGGCGCTCGGTCGGCACGGGTATCTTCACCTTGCCGCTGAGATACTGCCCGGTCAGCGAGCGCGGGCAGGCGATTATGTCGTCTATCGAACCCTGAGCGATTATCTCGCCGCCGTGGACTCCCGCGCCCGGTCCGACGTCCACGATGTAGTCGGCGGCGCGCATGGTGTCCTCGTCGTGCTCGACGACTATCAGCGTGTTGCCGAGGTCGCGGAGGTCGCGGAGGGTGGCGAGCAGCTTGTTGTTGTCCCGCTGGTGAAGTCCTATCGACGGCTCGTCGAGGACGTAGAGCACTCCCGCGAGGCTCGAGCCTATCTGCGTCGCGAGACGGATGCGCTGTGCCTCGCCGCCGCTGAGTGTAGCGCTCGCGCGGGAGAGGGTGAGGTACTCGAGTCCGACCGAGCGCAGGAAGCCGAGCCGCGCGCGTATCTCTTTGAGTATCTCGCGGGCTATCGTCATCTCGTTTTCGGTGAACTCAAGCGAGTTTATGAAGTCGAGCGCGCTTATCACCGACTTGTCGCAGAAGTCGGCGATGGATATGCCGCCCACCGTGACCGCGAGCGTCTCCTTGCGAAGGCGCTTGCCCTGACAGTCGGGGCAGGGCGTCTCGCTCATGTACTGCTCGATGTCGGCGCGCGACCAGTCGCTCTGCGTCTCTCGATAGCGGCGCTCGAGGTTGGGGATTATGCCCTCGAACGCGTGGAGATATTTTCCGGCGCGCCCGTCCTTGCCGTAGAACATCTCGAGCTTCTTGGTGCCTGTGCCGTAGAGAAGGGCATGGCGCGCCTCCTCCGATATGTCCTTCAGCGGGGTGTCCATCTTAAACCCGTACTCGCGGCAGAGCGCGTTGTAGTTCATCTCCGCCATCGTGCCGGGGGTGGGCTTGCCCCATGCTCTGACCGCCCCCTCGCCGAGCGACATCGACCAGTCGGGGATTATCTTGTCCGGGTCGAGCTCGAGCTTGAATCCGAGACCGGAGCAGGTCGGACAGGCGCCGTACGGCGTGTTGAACGAGAACATCCGCGGCGACAGCTCCTCGATGGATATGCCGCAGTCCTCGCAGGCGTAGTTCTGGCTGAACATAATCTCGCCCTTGTCCCCCGCGTCGACGAGCACCAGACCTCCGGCTAAAGCCGCGGCTGTCTCGACCGAGTCGTTGACGCGGCGGGCGGAGTCGTCGCGTATGACCAGTCGGTCGACGACTATCTCGATGTTGTGCTTCTTCTGCTTGTCCAGCTTTATCTCCTCGTCGAGCGAGTAGACCGCTCCGTCGACGCGCGCGCGGACATATCCGTTGCGGCGAGCGTCCTCGAACACGTTCTTATACTCGCCCTTGCGGCGGCGAACCACCGGCGCGAGCACCTGTATGCGGGTGTCGTTCCCGAGCGCCTGTATCTGGTCGACTATCTGATCGACCGTCTGCTGATGTATCTCCTTGCCGCACTTGGGGCAGTGGGGAACGCCCACCCGCGCCCAGAGCAGACGCAGATAGTCGTATATCTCGGTGACCGTGCCCACCGTCGAGCGCGGGTTCTTGGAGGTCGTCTTCTGGTCGATGGATATGGCGGGGCTGAGTCCCTCGATGTAGTCCACGTCCGGCTTGTCCATCTGTCCGAGAAACTGCCGCGCGTAGCTGGACAGGCTCTCGACATAGCGGCGCTGACCCTCGGCGTATATCGTGTCGAACGCGAGCGAGCTTTTGCCGCTGCCCGACAGTCCGGTCATAACCACCAGCTTGTTTCGCGGCAGCTCGAGCGACACGTTCTTGAGGTTGTTCACCCGCGCGCCCTGTATGATAAGTTTGTCCTGCATCTCGTTAAACTCCTCTTCTCTTCGACGTGGTCTTCTTCGGCTTTGACGGCGCGGACGGGTCGTCCGACCTTCCGCCGCGCAGCTTGATTATCCGATCGCGCAGCACCGCCGCGTACTCGAACTCGAGCATCCTCGACGCCTCGCGCATCTGCTTTTCGAGCTGCGCGACGAGCTGGTTGCGCTCGTTCTGCGTCATGCGCATCTCTTTCTCGTCCCGCTCCGCCTCGACCGACTTGGTTATCTCGATAAGCTCGCGGATGTCCTTGCGTATCGTCTTCGGGACGATGCCGTGCTCCTCGTTGAACTTCATCTGTATCGAGCGGCGGCGGTTTGTCTCGTCTATCGAGCGCCGCATCGAGTCGGTTATGCTGTCGGCATACATTATGACCTTGCCCTCGGCGTTTCGCGCGGCACGGCCTATCGTCTGGATAAGCGAGGTCTCGTTTCGCAGGAAGCCCTCCTTGTCCGCGTCGAGTATCGCCACAAGCGACACCTCCGGGATGTCCAGACCCTCGCGCAGCAGGTTTATTCCCACCAGCACGTCGAACTCGCCCGCGCGCAGGTCGCGTATTATCTCCATTCGTTCCATCGTGTCCACGCCGTGGTGCATGTATCGAACCTTTATGCCCACGCCGCGCAGGTATCCGGTCAGATCCTCCGCCATCTTCTTTGTCAGCGTGGTTACGAGCACTCGCTCGTTTTTCGGTATCCGCTCGTTTATCTCGCCTATCAGGTCGTCTATCTGACCCTCCACCTTGCGGACCTCCACCTCCGGGTCGACAAGTCCGGTCGGGCGTATCACCTGCTCGACTATCTGTCCCGAACGCTCGCGCTCGTACTGACCGGGCGTCGCCGAGACGTAGATGACCTGGTTCAGCTTGCCCTCAAACTCCTCGAAGCTCAGCGGCCGGTTGTCCAGCGCGCTCGGAAGGCGGAAGCCGTAGTCAACAAGTGAGGTCTTGCGCGCGCGGTCGCCGTTGAACATTCCGTGCACCTGCGGCAGCGTGACGTGGCTCTCGTCGATGAACATGAGAAAATCCTTCGGGAAGTAGTCGAGAAGCGTCCAGGGCGTCGAACCGGGCGCGCGGCGCGCGAGCACCCGCGAGTAGTTCTCAACGCCGGTGCAGAATCCGAGCTCGCGCAGCATCTCCACGTCGTACTCGGTGCGCTGTCTTATGCGCTGCGCCTCCAGCAGCTTGCCCTCCCGCTCGAAGAACGCTATGCGCTCGTCCATCTCGCTTTCGATGTCGCGCAGCGCCTCCATCAGCTTCTCGTTCGATGTGATATAGTGCGAGTTCGGGTAGAACACGATGTGGCTCATATCCCCCGTCCGCTCGCCGGTCACGAGTTTTATCTCGCTTATCCTGTCCACCTCGTCGCCGAAGAACTCGATGCGGAACGCGCGGTCGTTGTAGCTCGGCGGTATTATCTCCACCGTGTCCCCGCGCACCCGAAAGGTGCCCTTGTCCTGCGACACGTCGTTTCGCATGTAGTGGTTCGCGACCAGCTTGCGCAGGAACTCGTCGCGCTCGAACTGCTGTCCCCTTCGCACCGATATGACCTGCGACTGGTACTCCGCCGGGTCGCCGAGCGTGTAGATGCAGCTGACCGACGCGACGATTATCACGTCCCGCCGCTCGAAAAGCGCGCTCGTCGCCGAGTGGCGAAGCCGTTCTATCTCGGCGTTTATCGACATATCCTTCTCGATGTAGGTGTCGGTGTGCGCGACGTACGCCTCCGGTTGGTAGTAGTCGTAGTAGCTGACGAAATACTCCACCGCGTTTTCGGGGAAAAACTCGCGAAACTCGCTGCAAAGCTGCGCCGCGAGCGTCTTGTTGTGCGCAAGCACCAGCGTCGGGCGCTGCACCTTCTCGATGACCTTTGCCATTGTGAAGGTCTTGCCCGAGCCGGTCACGCCGAGCAGCGTCTGTTCGGAAAGTCCGTTTTCCACGCCGCTTGCAAGCGCCTCTATCGCCTCCGGCTGGTCGCCCGCCGGCTTGTACTCGCTGTGTACCTTGAACTCACCCACCGAAAGCCCTCCTTCCGAGCATGATCGCATCGAATGTTCGTTTTGTCGCCCTCCCATTATGGCAGAACATACGTTTTTTGTCAAGGGGGAAAGCGTACATCATTTCGCCGAAAATCCGACCGCTTTCGGCGAATTTATTTTGCGCGCCCCTTGACATATTTCATCAAAACAGTTAATATATCATTTGGGTAAGGGAAGGTTGGAAATTTTGTTTCAAGGGGGTCATACCATGGATTATAACCAGAACAATCAGGACCAGAACAACCAGAATAATCAGAACCAGAATCCGAATCCGAACCAGTACCAGGCTCCGCAGCAGAACCAGTATCAGCAGCAGAACCCGTACCAGGCTCCGAACCAGTATCCGAACAACCAGTACGGCGGCTACAATCCGCCTCCGGTCGTTCCGGGCAAGAGCCAGGCGACCGTCTCGCTCGTCTGCGGCATCATCTCGATAGTCTTCTGCTGGCTCGGTCTTGCGACATGGGTCGTCGGCTCGGTCATCGCGCTGGTGCTCGGCATAGTCGGCGCGGTCATGGCGGTCAAGGCGAAGAAGCTCATGCCGCCCGCGCAGTCGGGAATGGCTATCGCCGGTCTTGTCTGCTCGATAGTGGGCATCGTGCTGTCGGTCATCTTCACCATCTGCTCGATAATCGGCTACGCTGCCGTGTGCTCCGCCTACAACTCGATCAACAGGTACAGCAACTACTTCAACAGCTTCGACTGGTAATTACATCCCAAACTACCCCGAAAGAGCCGCCGCACGGCGGTTCTTTTGCTACGAGGAGGACGCATGCACCCATATTTTCATCTGTTCGGGCTGAACATACCGGCTTACGGCACGATGGCGGGAATCGGGTTTCTCGCCGCTGGGCTGTATGCCGTGCTGCTCAGCCGCGGCGACAGGCGGGTCAGCCGTGCCGACCTCGGCTACGCAGCGGTCATCGCCGGCTGCGGGATGCTGATAGGCGCTAAGCTGCTCGCGCTCATCACCGAGATACCGTTCATCATCGAGTTCCGCGAGCAGATATTCTCGTCGCTCGAGAGCTTTTCGCTGTTCTTCCTCAGCGGATGGGTGTTCTACGGCGGACTGATAGGCGGACTTGTCGGCGCATGGATGTTCTGCCGCCGTTGGAAGGTGGACTTCGGCGCGGTGTGCGACATAGCCGCGCCCGCGATACCGCTGTTCCACGCGTTCGGACGGGTGGGCTGCTTCCTCTCGGGGTGCTGCCACGGTGTCAGATGGGAGCACGGCATAGCGTTCACCGAGGCGATAGCCGCGCCGAACGGAGTGCCCCTCTTTCCGGTGCAGCTGGTCGAGGCGGGATGCAACCTGCTGCTCTGTGTCGCGCTGACGCTCATGCGCAAGAAGTGTGGGCGTTCGGGCACACTGATGTGCGTATATCTCGCGAGCTACGCGGTTATCCGATTCGCGCTCGAGTTCCTGCGCGGCGACAGAATACGCGGGGTGTTCATCCTGTCCACCAGCCAGTGGATAAGCATGGCAATAGTCGCATTTGTGGCGATATGGTTCGTAAAACGTCCGAAATTTCAGGCAAAGGAGATTGAATAGTATGACATATGTTACCGAAGGTCGTCAACCCGAGAAGACGCTCCGCTTCTTCGAGGAGCTGTGCGCGATACCCCGTCCGTCCGGCGGCGAGGCGAAAGTCGCCGACCGGCTGTGCGAGTTTGCGAAGGCTCGCGGGCTTGAGTATCACCGCGACGAGCTGGGCGACGTAATAATCAAACGTCCGGGCGTCGGCGAGCCGCTGATGCTCCAGGGTCACACCGACATGGTGTCCGCCGTCGCGCCGGAGAAGGGCGCGGGCGACGCGATAGCCTACCTCGCCGAGCACGGTGTGAAGCCGATACTCGACGGCGACCTGCTCCACGCCGACGGCACAACGCTCGGCGCGGACAACGGCGTCGCGGTCGCGATGATGCTCGCGATACTCGACAGCCCCGAGCTGAAGACGCCGCCGCTCGAGTGCGTCTTCACCGTGCAGGAGGAGACCGGTCTGTTCGGCGCGAAGGCGGTCAACCCGTCGCTTATAACCGCGCGGCGGATGATAAATCTGGACAGCGAGAAGGACGGCATGCTGACGGTCAGCTGCGCCGGCGGATGCCGCATCGCCATCGAGCGCGAGTTTTCGGTGTCCGAAGTCGGCGAGTGCGCGCTTCGGCTGGACGTAAGCGGACTGCTCGGCGGTCACTCGGGCGAGCAGATCCACCTTCCGCGCGAGAACGCGATACACCTCTGCGCGCGCATTGCGGGACTGCTCCGCATCGGCGGACGGCTCGCATGGATACGCGGCGGCGAGGCGGACAACGCCATCCCGCGGAGCTGCTCGGCGCTCATCGTCTACTCGTCGGCGGAGCGGATGGCAAACGCGAAGAACCGCTTTGCCGAGCTCAAGTTCGACTATCCGCACGAGCCGGAGCTGAAAGTCACGCTCACCGAGGCGAAGCCCGAGCCTGCGCTCGCCGACGGCGAGGATCTGTTCGAGATGCTCGCGGCGCTTCCGAACGGCGTTCAGGCGCGCGACGAGAAAAACGGCTTTGTGCTCACCTCCCTCAACTGCGGCGTGATAAGCACCGACGGCGGCAAGCTCCGCGCGACGCTGTCCCTGCGCTCGTCGGTCGCGGAGAACATGGTAAAGCTGAAGGAGACGGTCATCGCCGCCGCCGAGAAGTTCGGCTTCAACGCCATAGTCGGCGCGGAGTACCCGGGCTGGGCGTTCCGCGAGGTCTCGCCGCTGCGCGACACGCTTATGTCCGCGTGGAAGCGGGTCACCGGCGAGGAGATGAAGGTGCAGTCGATACACGCGGGTCTCGAGTGCGGGCTGTTCTCGGCAAAGCTCGACGGGCTGGACGCGGTCGCGCTCGGTCCTACGATACACGACTGCCACACACCGCAGGAGTCGCTCGACCTGGGCAGCCTCGAACGCACCTGGAAGACGCTGGTCGCCGCGCTCGAGATGCTCGCGAAGTGATCGCCAAAACAAAAGAGAGGGCGTTTGCCCTCTCTTTTTTATGCCTTTTTGACCGCCTCGGTCGCCGCTTTCGCGTTTTCCTCCAGTTTTCGGAAGATCTCGTGCGCCGCCTTCAGCTCGTCCTCGTCCATGTCCTTTGTCAGCAGGTCGCCCCACTCGGCGAGGTAGCCGCCGATTATCGGCATAAGTTCCTTGCCGCGCTCGGTCAGAAACAGCCTGTTCTGCCGCCTGTCCTCCGGATCGGCCTCGCGGCGGAGATAGCCCATGTCCTCCAGCTTCTTGACCGCCCGCGCGACGTTCCCCTTGTCGGCGCAGAACCGGCAGACGAGAAAGTCCTGGCTCGCGCCCTCGTTGCCTCCTATCGCGAGCATGTACATATACAGCGCGCCGCCGAGCCCGTACTCCGCGAGCCGTCCCGCCATGTAGCGCTTGCGGATGCGGTTTATGTGCGTTATCGCCCGTCCGAGATCGCGGGAGAATTCACTTTTCATTTCACTCTTCCTTCACATAGATTTGACTTAAATATATCAGGAAAAGTTGTAATTGTCAAGAAAGGATTTGCAGGGCTAGAACATGGCGCTCGCGCAGAGCAGCACCCCAAGCCCGGGCACTCCGAGCGCCGCGCAGGCGGCAACGCTGCACACTCCGACCGACAGGCTGACCCCGGTGTACGGCGCGGCGAGGTTCAGCAGCACCAGAGCGACCGCCCACACCGCGGCTCGCGCGGCAAAACGTATCACAGCCGCAACCACGTCCGCACCGGTTGGCGCCTTAAACTTCCCCGCGACCCGTCGCTTACGCTCCAACGCGTCCACCTCCCTATCTCAGCGTCTTGAACACCGGAAAGCTGTCGCAGCCCTCCTCGCGCGCAACGCGCAGAAGGTAGCTGTACCGCGCCTCCAGCGCCTTTATCTGGAACGCCGCCGCGTCTACCAGCTCCGGCTCGCTCGCGTTCTGAAAGCCGTTGCGCGCGACGTCCAGCTCGCGGCGCACGTCGACTATCGCCTCCTGAAGCTCCGCGCGGCGAAGCTCGTCCTGTGTAAGCTCGCGTGTCTTGAAAATTCCCATGGATGCACCTCCTGCTTTTTGGTAAAGTCTATGCGCGTCTTCCTCGCAATAGAATTTTTACCGCATATGGAAATTTTTAACCGCGATATTTTCGCCGGCATCGGGTACAATATGCTCGGATGGTGAAGCGAAGCACCGCGAAAACGGAGCATCGACTGTGAAAAGATGAGTCCGGTGAGTGAAAACTCGAATGGACATCAAACACAGACCATCAAGTGTGTCTGTCCTACCGATGTCGGTAGGGCGTAGACGCGAAAGCAATCATGCTCTGGTGGCATGAGGGCAGCAAAAAGGCGGAGGTCTGGTGCCTCCGCCTTTCCTGCGTGCTTTTTTACTTACCCAGCGCTTCCTTTACCGCCTTGTCAGCCATGTCCTCCACGACCTTGTCGCCGGACATATCCTCCGACGCGATCGTCTTTTCGTTAAAGTGCATCGTCATCGGATGCTCGGAGGTGTAGCTCTGCCACTCGGGAAGTCCCTCGCCGTTCGGGTCGCCGGTCTTCGCGAAGTTTGCCCAGTAGCTCGTCATCCGCTCGGACAGGATGTAGTCGCCCGCCTCGAATCCCGGGTCGGTCGAGCGCCAGCAGCGGTTCAGCGTGCCGAAGACATACCACAGCTCGCTCGAGTGGAACGCCGTGTCCTTGAAGCCCTCCACGCCGTCGCCGCCGGGCAGCTTGCGGTCAAAGTAGTAGACATGCAGCGGCTTGCGTCCGTTCAGCGTCTCCGCCTTTGCCCACGCGCGCGGAGTGACCATGCTCGCGGCGCGCTGCACCTCCGGGTCGTTCGAGCGCGCGAACAGTCCGCCGTCGCCGCCGACCGAGCCGGTCATGATGTCCACGTTGTGATGCTTTCCCGCGGCGATGACCGCGCCCGGAGCGCCGTTCAGCAGCATATTATCCACGCAGGGCACCATGCGCATGAACATACGGTTCTCGAACATCACCTTCTCGATGCCGACGGTCAGCTCGTAGGCGTCCATCTCGATAAGCTCGTCTATCGTCTTTCCCATCTTCTCGCAGATGAGCGCGCCGACGTCCTCCATGTCCTTCAGCGTCACTTCCGGTCCGAGCGTGGATATTCCGCCCGCCGACTGCACTATCGCGTGCTTAAACAGCCCATCGGTCGCGGGGGAGGCGAGCATCGCCTGGGTCATCCCGCCGCCCGCCGACTGTCCGAAAACGGTCACGTTCGACGGATCGCCGCCAAACGCCGATATGTTCTTCTGTATCCACCTGAGCGCCTCGACGCAGTCGCTGACCGCCATGTTTCCGCTCACACCGTGCGGGCAGCGGCGGCTCAGCTCGGGGTGCGCCATAAACCCGAGCGCGCCGAGGCGGTAGGTCATGGTGACGAGTATCACTCCGCGGCGGCTGAACGCCTCGCCGTCCATCTCCATCTCGTAGCCGTATCCTGCGGTGTATCCGCCGCCGTGTATCCAGAGCATGACCGGCAGCTTCGCAACGGCTTCAGTCGACGGCGTCCAGATGTTCAGGTAGAGGCAGTCCTCGCTCATCGGCACGACCGCCGGGAAGAACTCCTTGTTGTAGCAGCCCGAGTCGCGCTCGGCGTTCTGCACGGCTATCGGCGGGAAGGTGTCGCACTTGCGGACGCCCTCGAACCGTTCCGCGGGCTGCGCGTGGCGGAACCTCCACTCGCCGACCGGCGGCTTTGCGTAGGGCACTCCCTTGAACACGGTGAACGCGGGGTTTCCCTGCGGAATACCCTCAAACGTCCCTTGGGCGGTCGTAACCACTCGGTTGATCTTCTTCGGCATCATAAAATACGCACCTCCAAAAAATTATTTTATTGTTCGGGCTTCGCCGCAAGCTCGTCGCTCTCGCGGGTAAGCGTCTTTATCCACTTGAAGCGGTTGGTCTTTATCAGCGCCACCGCGCACTTGTATATCTGGTCGCCCTTGAGCAGCGCGAACACCACGACCGGCTCGGCGTGGAACACAAACGCCGCTATCGCCGCCGACGGTATCACCACGCACCACACCCAGAACAGGTCGTTGCGGAAGACGAAGCTGGTCGCGCCGCCAGCGCGGACGATTCCGGTCAGCGTGCACGCCTGATAGCTCGAACCGACGCTTGTGACCGACAGGACGAGCAGGAATTGCTTTACCATTGCTATCGTGTCCGCGTCCAGTCCGCTCCAGATATAGCCGACAACATAGCGCGAGCAGAATATCAGGCTGCCGGACACCAATCCGAACAGGAAGAATATCATCTGCAAGGTCTTTGCGTACTGCTTGACAAGCTCTGTCTTGCCCTCGCCCACCGTCTTGCCTATTATTATCGCGGCGGCGGCGCTGGTGCCGTAGACAAGCACGGTCAGTATCGAGAACACCGTGTTCGCGACGGTTATCGAGCTGGTGGCGGCAATGCTGTCCAGATGCCCGATTATTCCCGCCTGGACGTTCATGTTAAGTCCCCACACGACGCCGCCGAGTATCACCGGTATTCCGTAGCGCAGGAAGTCCCCCAACAGCACGCCCGCATGGCTGAATATCAGCTCGCGGAACTTCATGCGCAGCTTCTTGTCTATCACGCGCACATAGACCGATATTATGATAAACTCGGCAATTCGCGCGGTGAGGGTGGCTATCGCCGCGCCGCGTATGCCCATCGGCTCAAAACCGAGCTTGCCGAATATCAGTATGTAGTTAAGTCCTATGTTTATCACAAAGGTCGTGCAGCTGAGCACCAGCCCTATCCGCACACTCTCGACGCAGCGCATCGACGCGACGAGCGTCTCGGTGGCGCAGAAGAACAGGTAGCCCACGCTGATTATCCTTAGATACTTCGCGCCCTCGGCGATTATCGACGCGTCGGGGGTGTATATCCGAAGGGTCGTCTCGGTGAAGAAGAAACCCATCGTGAACGCCGCTATCGCGAGTATCATTGATATCTTGAACCCGATGCCCACTATCTTCTTTATCGGCTCGGTCTCGCGCTTTCCCCAGTACTGCGTCGCGAGTATCGTCATCGCGGTGGCGACGTCGGCGACCACCGTCTGAAGCAGGTTTGTCGGCTGATTTGCCATGTACGCGCCGGATATCGCCGCCTCTCCGAGGCTTCCCACCATCACGTTGTCCGCAAGTCCGACCGACAGCGTTATCAGGTTTTTGAGCGCTATCGGTATCGCCAGCCGCGCGAGCGTGCGATAGAAGCTCCTGTCGCGAATGAATATCGCCAAGAAATTCCCCTCCCCCTTGAAACGATAACTGTCTTTTTCATTTTAATCCAAAACCGGAGCACTGTCAAGCCGCGCGGCGGTTGCAAACTGCCTTGAAAGCCGCTATAATAGACACGGTTCGACATAATAATTCGGGAGGCATTCAAAATGGGAGGTACTGAAGGATTTACCGGCTCTACGGACTCGGCGCTCGGCTTCTTCGACTCGGCGGCGTGGCTGTCGATACGCGCGTGGCTTATGACCACCGGGCTGAACATACTGCTCGCGATAGTCATCGCGGCGGCGGGCTTCATCCTCGCGCATATCGCGGCGAAGGTGATAACCCGCGCGCTCGGAAAGACGCACCTCGACCTGTCGCTTGTGGCGTTTCTCGCGACGGCGGCGCGGATACTCATTATCGTGCTCGGTCTGATAACCGCGCTCGGAAAACTCGGCATACCGACCACCAGCATAATAACCGCGTTCGCGAGCTGCGCGGTGGCTATCGGGCTTGCGATGCAGTCGAGCCTCGGCAACATCGCGGGCGGAATGTTCCTGCTCATCACCCGACCGCTCTCCACCGGCGACACCGTCGAAGTGGACGGCGAGGTGGGCACGGTCAAGAAGATAGACATCGTCTCCACCGTGCTCGTAACGCCGGATAACCGCCAGGTCATTGTGCCGAACGGACAGCTCGTCAACAAGACGATAAAGAACTTTTCGCGCGAGGAGCTGCGCCGTCTCGACCTCACCGCGTCGGTCGCATACTCGGCGGACATCCTCCGCGCAAAGCAGGTGATAAGCGAGACGGTGAAGAAAAACCCGCTCGTGCTGCCCGAACCCGAACCGACGGTGGCGGTGACCGAGCACGGCGCGTCGGCGATAATCTTCGCGGTGCGCCCGTGGTGCAAGGCGGGCGACTACTGGACGCTTCGGTTCCAGCTCGAGGAGCAGCTCAAGCTCGACCTCGACGCGGCGGGCATCGAGATACCGTACAACAAACTGGATGTGTATGTGAAAAGCGAGCAGTAAAGCGCAAAAGAAGCAGCGCCCCGAAGGTTTTCGCCCTCGGAGCGCTGTTTTTTCATTTCTCACTTTATATGCGTATGGTTGAGTATGTGTTCCGAGCAGTAGCAGGCGTAGCCCTTGCACTGGGAGCAGTAGCGGAACTCCTCCTCCGGGTTGGTCACGTCGGTCTTGCCGCAGACCACGCAGCGGTGGGTGTAGCCGCGCTTCTTGACCGCCTTCTCGTGCTCGCGCGCCTTCTTCTGAAAGTCGATGCGGTTGGAGGTCTCGAACTTTTTGCGGCGCAGCAACCCAAACGCCCGCGGCGCGAAGAACAGCGCGCAGTTAAGCAGCGCCACCAGCGGGAACATGTTCCGCGGGAAGGGATTGAGCACTACGCCGACCAGGACGTACGCGAGGTCTATCAGCGCGAGCCACTTCATTTTTATCGGGATTATCAGGTACATCCGCACCATGCCGTCCGGGTTGATCATCGCGTACGCGAGAAAGAGCGACATGTTGAGATAGTGCGCGCCGCTCAGCGTGAACTGCGCCACGTTGTCGCCGTACCAGATGCTCATTATCCCCCCGAACGCCGCCTGGAGCAGCACTCCCGTGAGGTAGTAGATGGTGAATTTCAGCCGTCCCCATTGGCTCTCCAGCACCCTGCCGACGAAGAAGTAGAACATCGACGACAGCGCGAGCGAGAATATGTCGCCCACGTTCGGGATGAGCACAAAGGTTATCACGCGCCAAATCTGCCCCGCAGCTATCTTCGACGGCATGAACAGCAGCCAGTCGACGATGAACTTCGAGCCGTACTGCGTCGTGCCCAGAATAAACAGCGCGACGTTCGCGATAATAACGTAGAGCATGAGATTCCGCACGCCCCATCGCTCGTGGCGCGCGCAGAATCGTTCAAAGCGGTTGTATTCCATCTGCTGCCTCCGTGGTGTTTTTGCGCTGATTTATGCTTTAGACCTTGCGCGCCGAGCCTGCATACGCGTCGGTGCGCGGCAGCCACTTGAGCGCCTTCTCAAGCTCGAGATCCCAGAAGCGCCACTCGTGACCGTGCTCCTCGGTCTCGTCCCAGGTCACGTCCGCGCCCATCGAGATGAGCTTGTCTCGGAACTTCACGTTCGCGTCGTAGAGGAAGTCCTGCTTGCCGCAGGCGATGTAGAGCTTCGGGAACTTCTTTCCGCTCTTTGCTATGCCCTCGGCGAGCGACTCGGGGTCGGTGGTCGGGTCGAACTCCTCACCGTCGCGTCTTCCCATGCTCACCGCAGCGCTGAGCGGGCACATGGCGGCGAAGCGCTCGGGATGGCTGAAGCCGTGGATAAACGTGCCGTAGCCGCCCATCGACAGTCCCGCGATGTAGGTGTCCTCCGGACGGTCGGATATCGGGAAGTATCCCTTGATAAACTCGGGCAGCTCCTCCGACACAAAGTCGAAGAACTTGTCGCCGCCGTTCGGCTGATTGCGATAAGCCTTGTTCTCGGCGGACAGCATCACCACCGCTATCTGATGCTCCTCGGCGAACAGCTCGACGCGGGCATAGCCGCCCCAGGTCGCGTGGTTGTTCGCGAATCCGTGCAGCAGATAGAGCACCGGATACTTCTCCTTCGGTGTGTGCGAGGGCTTCGCGCCGTCGCGGGTCATGCACTCGGGGCAGGTGACCGACGGTACGATGACGGTGATGTCCACCGCGCGGACGAGGTTGTACGAGATGAAATTCACGTTGAAGCGTGCCATAACGAGATGCCTCCCTGTTTTGATTTTTTCACGTTCACGCTTCTATGATACACCAAAATTTGTCTCCAGTCAAATTGCATTTCGTCCGAGCATCTGGTATACTTTATCCATCACTTCCAAGAGGAGGCGGCTATGCGAAAGACTCTGCTCTTCGACTTCGACGGCACGCTGTTCGACTCGCTGCCCGCGGTCGGCAGCGCGATAATCGGCATGCTCGAGCGCTACGGCAAGACCGGATACACGCTCGAGGACATGCGAAAGTGCGTCGGTCCCCCGCTCGAGCACTCGTTTTCAAAGTTTTTCTGTTTTCCCGACGACGAGATACAAAACTGCATCGAAACCTACCGCGAGCTGCACGCAAAACTGCTCGACCGCTACACCCCGTACGACGGCATTGTCGACGCGCTGAAAGCACTCAGATCCGCGGGATACCGCCTGGTCGTCGCGACGAGCAAGTGGGAGTCGAACGCAAGAAAGATGCTCGTCGAGCGCGGCATGGACGGTTTTTTCGACCTTATCGCTGGCGCAGCCGACGGACGCACCGCCGGAAAATCGGAGGTCATAGCGTACATACTCGACGAGCTGAGGCTCGGCAAATCGGAGGCGCTTATGATAGGCGACCGGCTCTACGACGTGGAGGGCGCGGCGGCGTTCGGCATCCCTACGCTCGGCGTGCTCTGGGGCTTCGGCAGCCGCGAGGAACTTGAAGGCGCGGGCGCTATCGCCTGCGTAGAGACGCCGCGCGAGATGGTCGAGCTGATACTCCGTACCGGCGGAGATTGCCTCGAATAAATCATTATTTTCCCCTTATAATAACCGATATATCGATTTTTATGAAAGGGGAAATGTCAAAATGCGGCATATTTATATAGACGCGTCCGATCACTTCATCGACACCAGCGGCGTCATTCTCGGCACGGCGAACTTCGAGAGCGCCGACCGCGAGGAGCTGGCGCACAAGGTGTACGACCGCTACGTCGAGCGCGGAGGTCTGGCTTTCGACCTGCGGCGCGGCGTCGGCGAGGAGATACTCGGGCGGTGGCTTAAGGGCTGGCGCGGGCGCGACAGGCTGACGGTTATCACCAAGGGCGGGCGCTGCGGCGTGGACATGGCGACCTGCCGCGAGTCGCTGAAGGATGACATCGAGGCGAGCCTGACCGCGCTCGGCACCCACATCGACCTGTATATGCCCGGCTGCGGGTTCGACTATCCGGACGCGCTGCTCGAGACGCTGGACGAGTACGTCCGCTCGGGCGACATCCGCGCGGTCGGGGCGGCAAACCGGACGCTGGACACCATCGACGAGGTGAACCGCGTGGCGTTCGAGCGCGGGCTTCCGCCGATGGTCGCAAGCTCGGTGCAGTGGAGCCTCGCGGTGGTCGACCGCGACGCGCTGCGCGAGGCGTTCGGCGAGGGCTGCATCGGGCTGAACGCGGACGGCGAGTACTCGGGCTACCGCCACCGCGACACGCTGCTTCTCGCCTACTCCGCGCTCGCGTGGGGCTACTTCTGCAAGCGGATATGGGGCGAGACGCCGAGGTTCGCGGACGCGCTAGACGGCGAGGAAAACGAGCATAGGCTCGCGCTTGTGCGGCGGTGGAGCGAAAAGACCGGACGCAGTCCCGCCGAGATATCGCTTGCGTATGTGCTCTCCCACCCCGAGATAAACGCGGCGGCGGTGGTCGCGGTGGAGAGCCTAAAGCAGTTGGAAGAACTCATGCGTGTGGGCGACTACCTGCTGCCGTACGAGTTTTTCGAGGAGCTTGGCGAGGTCGCGGTGCGAGTATAAAAACAGCCGGAGGCGGAAAACCCTCCGGCTGTAATTTTACATCTTCATGTCGCGGATTATCGAGCGGAAGAAGGTCGCGTGCTCGCTGTCCCTTCGGTAAAACGCCGCCGGAAATCCGGGCAGCGCCTCCACCCGATGCCGACCTCCCGTGTAGTCGCTGCCGTCGAGCAGCCGCACCCACGCGCCTTCGGGCAGGGTGACATCCGCCGTGTTCGACTCGGTCGAGCCTACCGGCGCTACGGTCAGGTCGTCGCCGACGAAAAACTGCGTGCTCCTCGCGGCGGACGACGGTCGAACGGGCGGAAGGCCTCCGTCGAGATAGCGCTGAACGAGCACCGCGATATACGGCGCGAGACGCGCGTGCAGCTTTGCCATGTTCGCCACAAGCTGCATGTCGGACGGGTCGAGCGCGTCGGTGCCCACCGTCGGGAAGCGGAAGTGGGGCAGGAACGCGCTGAGCTCGGCAAATCGCACCAGCTGCTGCGACCGAAGCTCGGGCGGCGACGCAAGCAGTCCCGCTCGCGCGTCGGCGTAGACCACGCCCACTCCGACCGCCGCCTGACCGAGCACCGCCGACGCAGCCGACGCCACGCCCTCGCCGAGCTGCCAGGCTGTCGGCGAACCGCAGACCTCGCCCATCGTCGCAAATGCGGGCGCTCCGGTAGCGAACACCGCCGCTCCGGTGCGACGAGCCGCCTCGTTGCAGACGTCCAGCCATAGCCGCGCCCAGCGGTTGTGCAGCAGCACCGCGTCGCCGAACATGCACACCGCGCTCGGCGGCACGACCGACGCTCCCTCCGCGCTGAGCGCCGAAAATCCGAGCGACAGCACCTTCTTTTCGAGGATGTCAGCCGCCCACGCGCGCGCGTCCGGATTGGTCAGGTCGAGCTGCGCGCACATTCCGTTTATGTCAAACAGCTGCGGAGCGCCGCGACCGTCGCGCAGCAGAAGTCCCAGCCGCGCCGCCTCATGATAGGCGGTCGAGCTCGGGTCGAGCTGCGGCGTGACCCGCGCGATGGCTCGTATGCCACGGGTGCGCAGCCGCGCCGTCATCTCGCCGAGGTGCGGATAGAGCGCGGTCGACGGCGCGTAGTCGCGGAACGGCTCACCGTTCTTGGAAGCGCCGCTCCAGTCGCGGATGTAGACGGCTGTCGGTCGCAGACCCGCGCGTCCGACGCTGTCCACGCGGCGCAGAAGCTCCTCCTCGCCGCCCTCCACGCCTATGCTCACTCCCTCTAGCGCCCAGCGCGGCGGCGTGCGATGGTTCGCGCCTATGTACGCGGCGCCGCGCATCGCGTCCTCCCTCGACTCGGCGCGCCCGATGATTATCTCCTCCGGCATTCCCCACAGCTCGAAGCGTCGCCGCGCGCGGTGGGTGAAGTCGGCGACGATGCCTCCCGGATGTTTGAACGCGACGAAGCTGCCCTCGTCGTCATAGAAGAACGCTATCGGCGCGCAGGACAGGTCGTCGGCGCGACCCATCGCCTCACGGAGCGCGGAAGACGCGGCGGAGCTGCGCTCGCTCTCCCAGAGCGTAATCTTGCGTCCGCGAAGGTCGCCGCTGACCCCTCCGCCGTAGACAGCCGAGTCGGGCGGCGCGGGAAGCATCAGCGCTATGCGGGCAAACTTGCGGCTCGAACCCTCCAGCTTGAGCACGACCGCTCCCTCCCGCTCGTCCACGCCGAGGCTTATCCATCGACGCGGTGAGCCGAAGCGCAGCGAGCTGTGCGCCTCATCCGGCGAAAATCGGGTGAGCGGCTTTTCGGGAAGCGAGCGACCCGAGATAGACCACGAGTCGCCGGAAAGTTTTATCTCCGGCGCGGCGTCGCTTGTCGCGAACAGCGGGGCGGTCGTGCTGTGCGTTATCATCGGCTTTCCGTCGAGCAGCACACGCAGCGACCGCGCGTCCGATTCAAATTTCAGCATGTTATCCTCCCACCGAAAGCATACTTACCACCATCCACACGACAAAGCCTATGACCGCCGCCACCCCGACAAGCGCGAGCGCGCGCTTCCACGCGGGAGTCTTCTCCGGTGCTCCGTTTGGTGTGTTATCCATCGTTATCCCCTCATTTTGTGTAGCAAAAGAACCCGAGCGTCTATTCTCGGGTTCTCTCTATCGCCTGAAAATTACTCAGCCGCTGCGGCACGGCGACGGTTGGTCGTCTCCGCCTTCGGCAGCTCATAGCTGACGAGTTCGACTATCGCCATCTCGGCGTTGTCGCCGCGGCGCGGTCCGATGCGCAGCACGCGGGTGTAGCCGCCGTTGCGATCGGCAAACGAAGGCGCTATCTCGCTGAACAGCTTGGTGACAACGTCCTCCTTAGTTATGAAGCTGAGTGCACGGCGGCGCGATGCCAGCGTGTTCTGCTTGCCGACGGTTATCATGCGCTCGCAGAGCGGAGCGACCTCCTTGGCGCGAGCAAAGGTCGTCTGGATGCGGCCATGCTCGAGGAGGCTCGTGACCATTCCGCGCAGGTCGGCGCGACGGTGGGCGGTAGGACGCCCGAGCTTTCTTGCCATACTCTAAAAACCTCCAGTCAGAGTCAGTTGTCTTCGTGCGCAAGCGAGAGACCCATGTTCTCCAGCTTCTGAATGACCTCGTCAAGCGACTTGCGTCCGAGGTTGCGGACTTTCATCATGTCCGCCTCGGTGCGGCTTATAAGGTCCTGCACGGTGTTTATGCCTGCGCGCTTGAGGCAGTTGAACGAACGCACCGAGAGATCCAGCTCCTCGATGGTCATTTCAAGCACCTTGTCCTTGTGCGCCTCGGTCTTCTCCACAACGGTGGAAGCCGAACCGATAGACTCGCTGAGGTCGGTAAAGAGGCTCAGCAGGTCGCAGATTATCTTAGCGCCCAGCGACACGGCGTCGCGCGGGCATATCGTTCCGTTCGTCCAGACCTCGAGGGTGAGCTTGTCGTAGTCGGTCATGCCGCCGACGCGGGTGTTCTCGACCGTGTAGTTCACCTTCTTGACCGGCGAATAGAAGCTGTCCACCGGAATGTCGCCTATTATCGTCTGCGCGCCCTTGTTCTGCTCGGACGGAACGTATCCGCGTCCCTGACCGAGCGTCATTTCGAGCGACAGAGTGGCGTCCTCGCCCAGCGTGGCGATGTGGCAGTCCGGGTTGAGGATGTCCACCTCGCCGTCGGTCTTTATCGAAGCGGCGGTTATCTCACACGGACCGGTAGCCTCGATGTAGACCTTCTTCGCCTCGGGGGCGTGAAGCCTCGCGATGATGCTCTTGATGTTGAGGACTATCTCGGTGACGTCCTCCTTCACACCGGGTATGGTGGAGAACTCATGCTGCACGCCGGCGATCTTGATGCTGGTGACCGCCGTTCCGGGCAGAGAGCTGAGCAGCACGCGTCGAAGCGAGTTTCCGAGTGTCGTGCCGTAGCCGCGCTCGAGAGGCTCGATGACAAACTTTCCGTAGGACTGATCCTGCTCGTCCGAAACACATTCGATACGGGGCTTTTCGATTTCTACCATTCGATACCCTCCTTGTAGTCTGCGGGTCTATGCCCGCCGGTGAAGCAATTTCTGTCGAGGGATCCAGTCCATTACTTGGAGTACAACTCGACGATGAAGTGCTCTTCGATCGGGAGGTCGATGTCCTCACGCGCCGGCAGGTTGACGACGGTGCCGCGCAGCGAGTCCTGATTCCGGTCGAGCCACTGGGGGGTCGTAACAAGGATAGCGTCCTCGCCGACGAAGCGCTTGAACTTCGGCGACTGGCGGCTGCCCTCGCAAACCTCGATGACGTCTCCGACCTTAACGAGGTAGGACGGAATGTTCACGCGACGGCCGTTGACGGTGAAGTGACCGTGGGTGACCGCCTGACGAGCCTCGCGGCGGGTGAGCGCAAATCCGAGGCGATAGACGACGTTGTCGAGACGGCGCTCGATCATCGTCAGCAGCATCTCTCCGGTGTTGCCCTTCGCGCGGGCTGCCTTCTCATAGTAAGCACGGAACTGCTTCTCGAGAATGCCGTACACGAACTTGACCTTCTGCTTCTCAGCCATCTGCAGCGCGTACTCGCTCTGCTTACGGCGGATCTGACCCTTCGGGTCGCGCTTGGTGGTCTTCTTGGAATAGCCCATCGTTGTGGGCGATATGCCGAGCGCCTTGCACCGCTTGGCGACAGGCTGCATATTCTTAGCCATAATCCTATATACCTCCTATATCAGACGCGGCGGCGCTTCGGCGGACGGCAGCCGTTGTGCGGGATCGGGGTGACATCCTTTATCATGTTCACCTCAAGTCCTGCCGACTGCAGTGCGCGGATAGCTGCCTCGCGACCGGCGCCCGGTCCCTTGACGTAGACCTCGACGGTCTTGAGTCCGTGCTCCATGGCTGCCTTTGCGGCGGTCTCGGCGGCGGACTGTGCGGCAAACGGAGTGGACTTGCGGTTTCCGCGGAAGCCGAGTCCTCCTGCGCTAGCCCACGAGAGGGTGTTGCCCTCCGTGTCGGTTATCGTGACCATTGTGTTGTTGAAAGAGGAACGGATATGCACCGCACCCTTTTCAATATTCTTGCGCTCGCGACGGCGCTTGATAACTGTCTTTCCCTTGCGTGCTCCAGCCATGCTATCCCTCCTTACTTCTTCTTACCGGCGACCGTGCGCTTCGGTCCCTTGCGGGTGCGAGCGTTGGTCTTGGTGCGCTGACCGTGGACCGGCAGTCCGCGGCGATGACGCAGTCCGCGGTAGCATCCGATCTCGGTGAGGCGCTTGATGTTCATCGCGACGTCGCGGCGAAGGTCGCCCTCGACGTGGTAGTTGTGCTCGATGAACTCACGAAGCTGCGAAGCCTCTTCTTCGGTGAGGTCCTTGACGCGGGTGTCCGGGTTGATTCCGGTAGCCGCCAGAGCGTCCTTTGCGAGCTTCGGTCCGATACCGTAGATGTAAGTCAGACCGATCTCGATGCGCTTGTCGCGCGGAAGGTCTACGCCTGCTATACGTGCCATTTAACTCTGCACCTCCATTAACCTTGTCTCTGCTTGTGCTTGGGATTCTCGCAGATAACCATAACCTTGCCCTTGCGGCGAATGATCTTGCACTTTTCGCACATGGGCTTTACCGACGGTCTTACTTTCATGGTAAAAACCTCCTGTTATTTCGACCTCCAAGTGATTCGACCCTTGGTGAGGTCGTAGGGCGACATTTGAACCGTGACCTTGTCTCCGGGCAGTATGCGTATGAAGTTCATTCGCAGCTTGCCGGAGATGTGGGCAAGTATCTGATGTCCGTTACCGATGTCTACTTTGAAAGTGGCGTTGGGCAGCGCCTCCACGACGGTGCCCTCCAGTTCGATCATATCCTCTTTTGCCAAGAACGACCCTCCTTCTATTCGTCGAGTATCTCCGCCAGTCCCTTTCGGAGTTCGCTTGAGTGGACCTTCTCGCCCGCTCTCAGCTTCTCCGCGACCTTGCAGTCGGGATGCGCGGCAATGCTCAGGTGTTTGAGCTTCTTCCGCTTGGGAGCGTCCGCACGTCTCATGCGTCCGTCCGCTATCAGCGCGTATCCGTCCTCGAGCGCGAGCACGAAAAACATTCGTCCTTCGTCCCTGCCCGCGAGGGATACGACTAAGTCGCCTACTTCAGGTTTCATAGCTCTTCGTCACCCACTGTCAGCAACTCGGGCTCTCCTTCGGTTATCAGTATCGTGTTCTCATAGTGCGCTGCCGGCAGTCCGTCCTCGGTTATCACCGTCCACCCGTCGCTTAGCTGGCGGATGTGGTGCGTCCCCATGTTCACCATCGGCTCGACGCAGATGGTCATTCCCGGCTCGAGCCTCGGTCCGTGACCGGGTCTGCCGTAGTTCGGGACCTCCGGATCCTCGTGCATGTCGTGACCGATGCCGTGTCCGACAAACGGCCGCACGACCGAGAATCCGTTCTTTTCAACGTACTCCTGCACCGCGTGCGAGATGTCCGATATGCGGTATCCCACTCGGCAGAACTTGAGTCCCTCGTAGAAGGACTGACGGGTGACGGCGATGAGGCGTCTGTTCGCCTCCGCGTCCTTCTCCCGTCCGCCGTCCACCAGGAAGGTCGCGGCGTTGTCGCCGTGAAATCCCTTGTAGAAGGCGCCGACATCGAGTGAGACAACGTCGCCCGGCTCTATCTTGCGATGTCCGGGTATGCCGTGGATGACCTCGTCGTTTATCGAGATGCAAGCCCCGGCGGGAAAGCCTTGGTAGCCTTTGAAGGAAGGGGTCGCGCCGTGCGAAGTGATGTATCGCTCCACAACTGCGTTGACCTCCGCGGTCGTCGCGCCTGCGTGTATCGCGTGTCCTCCCGCGATGAGGGCGTTCTTGGAGATGCGCCCCGCTTCACGCATAATCGCGATTTCATGGTCGTTCTTAATCGTGATCATTTGAGACTCCTCAACAGGGCGGAAATTTCCGCCGCCGCCACATCCAGCTCCTGCCTGCCGTCCACGACTTTCAGGATGCCGCGCCCTTTGTAGAAGTCTACCAAAGGCTCCGTCTGGTCGTGGTAGACGCGAAGGCGTGCCCTGACGGTTTCGGGGCGATCGTCGTCGCGCTGCGCAAGCTCGGTTCCGCAGTCGTCGCATATTCCGGCGACCTTGGGCGGGATGTTTGTGACGTGGTAGGTGCGTCCGCACTTGGGGCAGACACGGCGTCCGGTCATGCGTTCTTCGATGAACTTGTCCGGAACATCGAGAAGCAGCGCACAGTCGAGAGCCGCCACCTTTTCGAGCGCCTCCGCCTGCGGGATCGTGCGCGGGAATCCGTCAAAGAGGAAACCGTTTGCGCAGTCCGGCTGCTTCAGCCGCTCGCCTACCATCTCGAGGATTATATCGTCCGGGACGAGGTTGCCCCCGTCCATGAACGCCTTAGCTTTGAGCCCGAGCTCGGTGCCCTTGCGCATGTTCTCGCGCAGCATGTCGCCGGTCGAGATGGCGGGGATTCCGAATTCCGCGGTTATCCTCGCCGCCTGCGTACCCTTGCCCGAGCCGGGCGCTCCGAGAAGTACGATTTTCATTAAACCGCTCCTTACTCGAGGAAGCCCTTGTAGTGACGCATCATCATCTGCGACTCCATCTGCTGCACCGTCTCAAGCGCAACGCCGACAACTATCAGCAGCGACGTGCCGCCGAGCTGAAGTCCGTTTATCGAAACGAACTTGTTGACGATGATCGGCAGGATGGCGATTATGCCGAGGAAGAACGCGCCGAACAGGGTTATCTTGTTGAGCACCTTCGCGATGAAGTCGGCGGTCGGTTTGCCCGCGCGGAAGCCCGGTATGAATCCGCCGTTCTTGCGGAGGTTGTTGGCTATCTCGACCGGGCTGAACTGTATCGCCGCGTAGAAGTAGCTGAACGCGACTATCAGCACCAGCAGGATTATCGCATACGCGATCGACTCGTTCGAGATGCCGTCCAGGAAGTTCGCCCAGAAAGTACCCTCCTCCGGCTTGGGGAAGAAAGCCGCTATCGTCGCCGGGAAGGAGGCTATCGACTGTGCAAAGATTATCGGCATAACGCCGGACATATTGACCTTGATCGGGATGTGCGACGACTGACCGCCGTACATCTTGCGTCCGACAACACGCTTGGAATACTGCACCGGAATACGGCGCTCCGCCTTGGTCATGAACACGACGAAGGCTATCATCAGCACCATTCCGACGAGGATGATCGCTATCCACCAAGGTCCGAAGGACTGCACGCCCTGCGCCTTGAGCTCCTCGGTAATCTCGACGCCGTTTGCCCAGTTGGACACGCCCGAAACAAACGAGCTTATCGCGGCGGGCAGGCGGGAGACTATCGAAGCGAACAGGATTATCGAGATTCCGTTGCCGATGCCGAACTCGGTTATCTGCTCGCCCAGCCACATCACGAACGCGGAGCCCGCGGTGAAGCTGAGGATGATGACTATCGCGGTCCAGATGCCCTCGTCAGAGAGCGCTCCGGCATTGCGGATCATCATATAGTAGGCAAAGCCCAGAAGCAGTCCGAGCGCGACGGTGACATAGCGGGTCATCGAAGCGATCTTCTTGCGGCCTTCCTCGCCCTCGTCCTTCTGCATACGCTCCAGCGCCGGGATGGCGATGGTCAGCAGCTGCATGATTATCGAGCTGTTGATGTACGGCTGAATGCCGAGCGCGAACAGGGTTGCGAGCGAGAAAGCACCGCCGCTCATCATGTTCATCATGCCGAACAGCGTGTTCTCGTACTGCGAGAATGCCGAGTTCAGCACGTCGGTGTGGATGTTCGGCACCGGTATCGCCGAACCCAGGCGGTAGATGAGCAGGATGAAGAAGGTGAAGAGTATCTTCTTGCGAAGGTCTGCCACCTTCCAGGCGTTCCGCATGGTAGTAAACACTTAGACCACCTCTGCCTTTCCTCCGGCAGCCTCTATCTTCTGGCGAGCCGAGCCGGAGAAGGCAGCCGCGTTGACGGTGAGCTTCTTGGAAAGCGCGCCGTCCCCGAGTATTTTGACGCCATAGCGGCACTTGCTGATTATGCCGCGCTCGAGAAGGGCGTTTGCGTCGACAGTCGCGCCGTTGTCAAAGACTTCGAGCGCCGAGACGTTTACGCTCTCGAGGGGCTTTGCGAAGATGTTGTTGAATCCGCGCTTAGGCAGACGGCGGGCAAGCGGAAGCTGTCCACCCTCAAAGCCGCGACGGACACCGCCGCCGCTGCGCGCCCACTGACCCTTGTGTCCACGGCCTGCGGTCTTTCCGTTTCCGGTACCGATGCCGCGACCCTTGCGGTTGCGCTCGGAAGTCGAGCCGGGGGCGGGGGCAAGATCGTGAAGTTTCATAGTTGCTTGCTCCTCCTTACTTGCTTACTTCTTCGACCTCGAGCATATAGCGGATGAGCGCTATCTTGCCCTGGGTCGCTGCGTTGTTCGGCTGGGTCACAACGTCACCGATGTGCTTGAGACCGAGCGACGCCGCGGTCGCCTGATGGTTCTTGAGGCGTCCGCTGGTGCTCTTTACCAGCTTGATCTTAAGAAGCGTTTCCTTAGCCATTTTCGCGCTCCTCCTTAACCGAGTATGGCGCCGGCGGGCTTGCCGCGCGTCTGCGCGACTTCCTCGACGCTCTTGAGGCTCTTCAGTCCCTCGATGCACGCCGAAACGACGTTCTGGGGATTGTTGGAGCGCAGGCTCTTGGTACGGATGTCGCGGATTCCGACAGCCTCGACGATGGCGCGAACCGCGCCGCCGGCGATGATGCCGGTTCCTTCCGGCGCCGGCTTGAGAAGCACCGCGCCTGCACCAAATTTGCCCACTACCTCGTGCGGAATAGTCGTGTTGTAGAGATTGACGCGGATGAGGTTCTTCTTCGCGTCGTCAATGCCCTTGCGGATGGCGTCCGGAACTTCCGCCGCCTTGCCGAGTCCGAATCCGACGAGTCCGTTGCCATCGCCCACGACCACGAGAGCCGAGAACTTGATGACACGACCGCCCTTGACGGTCTTGCTGACGCGGTTGAGCGAGACGACCTTCTCGCTCAGTTCGAGAGCATCCGGGTCAAGCCCGAGCAGCCTGTTATAAGCCATTTTAGTCGTCCCTCCCTTAGAAATTGAGTCCGCCCTCGCGGGCGCCTTCTGCCAGTTCCTGAACGCGGCCGTGGTAGATATAGCCGCCGCGGTCGAATACGACCGTCTCGACGCCTGCCTTCTTGGCGCGCTCTGCCACCAGCTTGCCCACGGCGCGGGCGACGTCCTTCTTCGCGCCCTCGACCGACTTGATGTCTTTGTCGAGGCTGGAAGCCGACGCGAGCGTCTTGCCCGCGACGTCGTCTATAACCTGGGCGTAGATGTTCGAAAGGCTGCGGAACACGCAGAGCCTCGGAGTCTCGGGCGTACCCGAGATCTTACCGCGGATGCGCTTGTGCCTATTCAGGCGCGCAGCATTAGTATCCGGTCTCTTAATCATCTAGGCACACCCCCTTACTTCTTCTTGCCGCCGGCCTTACCCGCGAGCCTACGGACATACTCGCCGGCATAGCGGATACCCTTGCCCTTGTACGGCTCAGGCGGACGCTTCTCGCGGACTTCCGCCGCGAACTGACCGACCTTCTGCTTGTCGATGCCGCTGATTATCACGCGGTTGGGCGCCGGCACGTCGATGGTTATCTCGTCGGTGTCCTCGAAGAACACCTGGTGCGAATAACCGAGGTTCATGACCAGCTTCTTGCCCTCCTTCGCCGCGCGGTAGCCGGTGCCCTCTATCTGAAGCTCCTTCGAGTAGCCCTCGGTCACGCCGACGACCATGTTGTGAATGAGCGTGCGGGTCAGTCCGTGCAGCGAACGGTTTTCCTTCTCATCGTCGGGGCGCGCGACGTGTATCTCGCTGCCCTCGAGCGATATAGCCATGTTCGGGTTAAAGCTCTGGGTGAGCGTACCCTTCGGGCCCTTGACCGATACGGTGGAGCCGTCGATCTTCACCTCGACGCCAGCCGGCACGGTAATGGGCGCTCTGCCAATTCTCGACATACTATACCCTCCTTACCAGACGAAAGCGAGGACTTCGCCGCCGACGTGCTCGGTGCGTGCCTGCTTATCGGTCATAATGCCCTTGGAAGTCGAAATGATAGCCGTTCCGAGACCGCGAAGGACCTTCGGCAGATCCTCGGTGCCGGCGTAGATGCGCAGACCCGGCTTGGATATACGGCGGATGCCGGTTATCGCGTGGGTCTTGCCGTTGTACTTGAGAGTGATGCGGATGACACCCTGACCGCCGTCCTCGATGAGCTGGTAGGCGGAGATATAACCCTCGTTTGCGAGTATATCGGCTATCGCCTTCTTCATCTTCGAGGCGGGGACATCAACAGTCGCGTGTTTCGCCGTTCCGGCGTTGCGGATGCGGGTGAGCATATCCGCGATCGGGTCGGTAATATGCATATTCCTCTGCCTCCTTTACCAGCTTGCTTTACGGACGCCCGGGATCTGACCTTTGTACGCCAGCTCGCGGAAACAAATGCGGCAGATGCCGTAGTCGCGCAGATACGCGTGCGGGCGGCCGCAGAGCTTGCAGCGGTTGTAGTTGCGGGTGGAGAACTTGCCACCGCGCTGCTGCTTGAGAACCATAGATTTCTTTGCCATGATGCTTCCTCCCTTACGCGCGGGCGAACGGAGCGCCGATGAGCGAAAGCAGCTCACGAGCCTCTTCGTCCGTCTTGGCGGTGGTGCATATCACTATGTCCATGCCGCGAATCTTGTCGATCTTGTCGTACTCGATCTCCGGGAAGATGAGCTGCTCGGTCAGACCGAACGCGTAGTTCCCGCGACCATCGAACGAGTTCGGATTGATGCCGCGGAAGTCGCGAACGCGCGGAAGAGCGACGTTCATCAGTCGGTCGAGGAACTCCCACATGCGGTCGTGGCGGAGAGTGACCTTGACGCCGACCGGCATTCCCTCGCGGAGCTTGAAGTTCGCGACCGACTTCTTTGCGCGGGTGACGACCGCCTTCTGACCGGCTATCGCGCTGATGTCGTTGACAACAGCCTCGAGAGCCTTGGCGTTATCGCGGCAGTCGCCGCAGCCGACGTTGATGACGACCTTCTCGATCTTCGGGATCATCATGACGTTCGGATACTCGAACTTCTTCTGAAGGGCGGGGACTGCTTCAGCCTTGTACTTATCAAACAGACGTGCCATAGCTTAAATCCTCCTCCCTTAGTCCTCCGCGCCGCACTTCTTGCAGACGCGGGTCTTGGTGCCGTCCGCCGCAACCTTGTGAGCGTTGCGGGTGGGCTTGTTGCACTTCGGGCAAACGCGCATGACCTTCGACGCGTTGATGTAGCCCTCGCGCTCGATTATGCCGCCTGCCTCGCCCTGCTTGCGGGGCTTGGTGTGGCGGTGGACGATGTTCACGCCCTCAACAAGGACCATGCCGGTCTTCGGCTCGGTAGCGAGCACCTTGCCCTGCTTGCCGACGTCCTTGCCGGAGAGCACTACCACCGTATCATCCTTACGGATATGCAGATTGTTCATTCTTCGCGCCCTCCTTATATAACTTCCGGGGCGAGCGACAGTATCTTCATGAAGTCATGCTCGCGAAGCTCACGGGCGATAGGTCCAAAGATACGGGTGCCCCTCGGGTTCTTGTCCTCGCGGATGAGAACCGCTGCGTTATCGTCAAAGCGCACATAGCTGCCGTCGGCGCGGCGGATGGGCTTCGCGGTGCGGACTATGACCGCACGGACGACGTCGCCCTTCTTGACCTGGCCGCCCGGCGTAACCTTGCGCACCGAGCAAACTATCGTGTCGCCTACGCTGCCGTACTTGCGGCCGGAACCGCCGAGCACGCGTATGCACTTGAGCTCCTTTGCGCCGCTGTTGTCCGCGACACGAAGCCGTGTTTCCTGCTGTATCACTTCGGTTCCCTCCCTTACTTAGCCTTTTCGATGATTTCGACCAGACGCCAACGCTTGTCCTTGGACAGCGGGCGGGTCTCCATCACGCGCACGCGATCACCTATGCCGCACTCGTTATTCTCGTCGTGCGCCTTGAGCTTGTAGGTGCGCTTGATTATCTTGCTGTAGAGCGGGTGCTTGACCCTTTCCTCTATCGCAACAACTATCGTTTTGTCCATCTTGTCGGACACGACCATGCCTGTCCTGGTCTTACGGAAAGCTCTTTCGCTCATCTGTTATCCTCCTTACGCGCCGCGCTGCTCGCTGATGACCGTCTGGACGCGTGCTATGTCCTTCTTGACGGCAGCGATACGCTGCGGATTGTCGAGTTGGTTCGTGGCGTGCTGGAGTCGGAGCTGAAAGAGATCCTTCTTGAGGCTGCCGAGCTTTTCCTCGAGCTGCGCCGCGGACATTGACCTTAACTCTTTAGCCTTCATTTTCGTCACCACCAGTCGTATCTTCCCGCGCAACTATCTTGCACTTGAGCGGGAGCTTGTGCGACGCAAGACGAAGCGCCTCGCGCGCGGTCTCCTCCGGAACACCTGCTATCTCGAACATGACGCGGCCGGGCTTAACGACCGCCACCCAGTACTCGGGCGAACCCTTACCGGAGCCCATTCGGGTCTCGGCAGGCTTCTGCGTGACCGGCTTATCCGGGAATATCTTGATCCAAACATTACCGCCACGGCGGATGTAACGCGTCATTGCGATACGCGCCGCCTCTATCTGGCGGGAGGTCACCCACGCGGGCTCGGTAGCAGCCAGACCGAACTCACCGTAGGTCACGGTCGTGCCGCGAGTGGCTTTGCCGGTCATTCTGCCGCGATGCACGCGACGGTATTTTACGCGCTTAGGGAGCAGCATCAGCGGTCTCCTCCTTCCCTGTTACCGCCCGTTGCCGGACGCTGTCCGCCCTGGCGATTGTTGTAGCCGCCCTGACGGTTCTGGTTGCCATTCTGACGGCGGTCGCCGCCCTGACGATTGTTGTATCCGCCGCGGTTGTCACGACGGTCGCCCCTGCGGTTGTCGCGGCGGTCGCCGTCACGGCGATCACGACGCGGAGGACGCGGAGCCTCAAGCGAGCGGGAAAGCTTGCGACCGGTGGTCTGAAGCACCTCGCCCTTGTAGATCCAAACCTTGATTCCGATGCGTCCGGTCGACTTGGCCTCGGCAAAGCCGTAGTCGATGTCGGCGCGGATGGTCTGCAGCGGAATGGTTCCCTCGTGATAGTGCTCGAAGCGGGCTATTTCGGCGCCGCCCAGACGGCCGGAAGCCGAAATCTTGATGCCGCGAGCACCCATGCGCATCGCACGACCTATCGCCTGCTTCATCGCGCGGCGATAGCTCACGCGCTTCTCGATCTGCGCCGCGACGTTCTCCGCCACAAGCTGGGCGTTGAGGTCGGGGTTGCGGATCTCGATGATGTTCAGCGCGACCGGCTTCTTGATGAGATCCTCTATCTTCTTGCGGAGAACTTCGATCTCGGTGCCGCCCTTGCCTATCACCATGCCCGGGCGGGCGCAGTGCAGGAAGACGCGGACGCGGGCGCTGTCACGCTCTATCTCCACCTTCGGAATACCGGCGGCGTAGAGACTGTTCTTCAGATAGTTGCGGATCAACTGATCCTCGACGAGCAGGTCACCGACCTTCTCGTTACTGGCATACCAGCGGCTGTCCCAATCCTTGATGACGCCAACTCGCAGGCCGTGCGGATTTACTTTCTGTCCCATACCCTTACTCCTTCTCCGAAAGCGTGATGGATATATGCGAGGTGCGCTTGTTGATGCGATACGCACGTCCGTGGCTGACCGGCTGGATACGCTTCAGTATCGGACCGGGACCGACGTGGATATAGCTGACAAACAGCTTCTCCTTATCCATATCGTGGTTGTTTTCGGCATTTGCGACGGCGCTGTCCAGCAGCTTTATGATGTCCTCGCTCGCAGCCTTGGGGGTCTGCATGAGGATAGCACGGGCAGTGGAGGCGTCCTTTCCGCGGATGAGGTCGCAGACGATCTGCGCCTTGCGCGGGGAGATCCGCAAATATTTAAGCGTTGCTTTTGCTTCCATATTATCCTCCCTTACTTCGTGGTCTTGCTGCCCGCATGTCCACGGAAGGTGCGGGTCGGGGCGAACTCGCCCAGCTTATGACCGACCATGTCCTCGGTGATGTAGACCGGGACGTGCTTGCGCCCGTCGTGAACGGCTATCGTGTGTCCGACGAACTGCGGGAATATCGTCGAGGCGCGCGACCAGGTCTTAACGACCGTCTTGTTGCCCGAATCGTTCATCGCAACGATACGCTTCATAAGCTCGGGTGCAACAAAAGGTCCCTTCTTAACGCTTCTGCTCATAGCTTTTCAGTTACCTCCCTCACTTGGCGTTGCGGCGGCGCACGATGAACTTATCCGTGCGGTTCTTCTTCTTGCGCGTCTTGTAACCCAGAGTGGGCTTGCCCCACGGGGTGACCGGTCCGGGACGTCCGACGGGGCTCTTGCCCTCGCCGCCGCCGTGCGGGTGGTCGTTCGGGTTCATGACCGAGCCGCGGACGGTCGGACGCCAACCCATGTGACGCTTGCGTCCCGCCTTGCCTACCTGCACGTTCTCGTGGTCAATGTTTCCGACCTGGCCGATGCACGCGCGGCAGTTCATCGGGATCATGCGAACTTCGCCGGAGGGCAGGCGAACCTGCGCCATCTTGCCTTCCTTTGCCATCAGCTGAGCTGCGGTGCCGGCGGTGCGAACGAGCTGCGCGCCCTTGCCGGGGTACATCTCAACATTGTGGATGAAGGTTCCGAGCGGGATGTTCTCTATCGGCAGGCAGTTGCCCGGCTTGATGTCGGCTGCCGGCGAGCTGAGAACGGTGTCGCCGATGTTAAGACCGAGCGGCGCGAGGATGTACGCGAGCGTGCCGTCCTCATACTTTATCTTCGCGATGTGCGCCGAGCGGTTCGGATCGTACTCCAGCGTCTGAACAACGGCGGGCATATCCACCTTGTTGCGCTTGAAGTCGATGATGCGGTACTTGCGCTTCTCCGCGCCGCCGTGATGACGGACGGTGATGCGGCCGTAGCTGTTGCGACCTGCCGTGTTCTTGACCTTCGCAAGCAGGCTCTTTTCCGGCTTGACCTTGGACAGTCCGGAGAAGTCGAGCACTGTCATGTGACGGCGCGACGGCGTAGTCGGCTTAAAACTCTTTATCGCCATTTTAACTCCTCCCTCCTATCAATACATGCCTTCAAAGAACTCTATCGACTTGCTGTCCGGCGTGAGGGTGACGACTGCCTTCTTCCAGCTCGGACGACGGCCGGACGTCATACCCTGGCGCTTGAGCTTGCCGGTGTAGTTCATGGTGTTCACTTTCGCGACCTTGACCTCGAATATCTCCTCGACAGCCTTCTTGATCTCGACCTTTCCGGCGGTCTTGGCGACCTCGAACACATAGCGCTTGTCTCCGACCGACTCCATCGACTGCTCGGTGACGATCGGGCGCTTGACTATGTCGTAAGCTGTTTTGATCATGCGTAGACCTCCTCTATGCGCGCGACCGCGGCACGGTCGACGATGAGTTTGTCGCCGTCGAGCACGTCGTAGACATTCAGCACCGGAGCGATGGTGGTGCGCACTCCGGGAATGTTGCGGGCGCTCTTTATGACGTTTACCTTGGGCTCGGCGGTAACCACCAGCGCGCCGTTATTCGCGCCGACGGCTCCGAGGAAGCCCGCGAAGCTCTTGGTTTTGATCTCGTCCATCTTCAGATCGTCGATGACGATGAGCTCGCCCGCCGCGCACTTGGCGCTCAGCGCGCTCTTGAGAGCGAGACGGCGGAGCTTCTTGTTGAGGGTGTAGCGATAGCTGCGCGGCTTGGGTCCGAGCGCTACGCCGCCGTGCGTCCACTGGGGAGCGCGGGTGCTGCCCTGACGGGCGCGGCCGGTGCCCTTCTGACGCCACGGCTTGCGTCCGCCGCCGTTCACCTCGGTGCGGGTCAGCGTCGACTGCGTGCCGTGACGACGATTGGCGAGCTGGTTGACGACCACCGCGTGCATCGCCGGCGTGTTCGGCTCTATGCCGAATATCGACTCGGAAAGCTCGATCTCACCGACCTGCTTACCGGCCATATCAAAAACTGTTGCCTTAGGCATTTCCTAAACTCTCCTTTCCTCAGCGGCGCGCCGAAGCCTTCTGCGGGTTGAGGCGGGTCGGTGCATTCGAGACGATCTTTTCGCGATGCGTCTTGACCGTGTTCTTGATATACACAAGTCCGCCCTTCGGACCGGGGACAGCGCCGCGAACCGCTATGAGGTTCAGCTCCGCGTCCACCTTTACCACCGTGAGATTCTGCACGGTCACCTGCTCGGCTCCCATGTGTCCCGGCATCTTCTTGCCCTTCATTATGCGCGACGGGGTGGAGTTAGCGCCCATCGAGCCCGCGTGACGGTGAACAGGACCGCCGCCGTGCGAGGTCGGGGTGCGCTGTCCGTTCCAGCGCTTTATCGTACCCTGGAATCCCTTACCTTTGCTCACGCCGGTGACGTCTACGAACTCGCCCGCCGCGAACATGTCGACCTTGAGGATGTCGCCGACATCGACCTGCGAAACGTCCTCGATGCGGAACTCGTGAAGGTGACGCTTCATCGGAAGGTCCTCCTTCTTGAGGTGTCCCGCCTCCGGCTTGGTGAGCTTGCGCTCGGCAACGTCCTCGAAACCGAGCTGCATCGACTCATAGCCGTCCTTCTCCATCGTGCGCTTCTGGGTGACCACGCACGGACCGGCCTCGATAACGGTTACGGGTATGACCTTACCGCTCTCGTCGAAGATCTGCGTCATGCCGACCTTCTTGCCGATGATGGCTTTCTGCATCTGCATCGAACTTTCCTCCTATATAAAAGGTTATTGGTTGACGAACCGTCTGTCCGCCAACTTGACCCGCCCGAACCGCAAGAATTCGGGCAAGGGACAAACAAATTTGGAGCTGGGTTTCATTGTCACGCTCGCGTTGGTCGCATTACGGCGTCTTAACGCTTACCGACAATCCCCTGCGGGGCAAGCGGGGCTTGCCTCCTCGCGGCGTTAGTCGGTTTGGCGTTAATCCGCCTATGCGACTACGCTCGCGCTTCGCTTACAGCTTGATCTCAATAGCGACGCCCGCCGGAAGCTCCAGCGAGGTCAGCGCCTCCAGCGTCTTCTGCGACGGATTGAGTATGTCGATGAGACGCTTGTGGGTGCGGCGCTCGAACTGCTCGCGGCTGTCCTTGTTGACGTGCGGCGAGCGCAGTATCGTGATTATCTCGGTCTTGGTGGGCAGCGGGACCGGTCCGCTCACGCGCGCTCCGGTGCGGGTCGCGGTCTCGATGATGCGCTCCGCCGCCTGGTCGATGAGCTGATGGTCGTACGCCTTGAGCCTGATACGAATAAGTTCCTTTGCCATTGCTGTCTTTCCTCCATAAATGCAGATTGTTTTGTTCGGTCTGGCGATATGCACAAACCATGTCCGCATTCGGATGCGAGAATCTGTACACTTTGCCGTGCGTTTCAACTTCGAGCCATAAATAAAGCCGGCCCGGTGAGCCGACAACGCAGCATAGCTACATTTCCGCTCCGCCCGATTATCGGACATACTCCACGAAAGTGACCCGCCCGCCGATTTTCGACGACCCCGCCGAAGTATCGGTTTTTGCGGCAATCTCCCGCTTCATCGCATAGCACGCCCTTTGGCGCGCTCAATTAGTATAGCACACCCCTCCGGGCGTGTCAAGGGCGAATTTGAACTTTTTTGAAATTTTTTCGGTCTTGCTTTTGACCGCCGTTTGTGGTAGAATACAGGACGTGCGTTTATTATATATGGTATCTTTGCGAATTGCAAGGGGTATTTTGTTTTAGTATTGAAAGCCAAGGAGTTAGGGCAAAGTGGTCTTTTCTGGTTTTACATTTCTGTTTCTGTTCCTGCCGATAGCGCTGGGACTCTATTTTGTGCTACCCTCGATTCGCCTCAAGAACATAGCGCTCACTGTGCTGTCGCTCGTGTTCTACGCGTGGGGTGAGCCGATATGGGTGGCGCTGCTGCTGTTCAGCGCGGCGGTCGACTACTGCAATGGGCGCGTCATCGGCAGATATCGCGGCAGAGCTCCGGCGAAGATCTGCATGGTGCTGTCGGTGGTGATAAACCTCGGGCTGCTCGCCGGATTCAAATACCTCAACTTCTTCATCGGCAACATAAATTCGCTGTTCGGGCTTGCGATACCGACAAGCTCGCTGACGCTGCCGATAGGCATATCCTTCTACACCTTCCAGACGATGAGCTACTCGATAGATGTCTACCGCGGCAACGTGCCGGTGCAGAGGTCGTTCGGAAAATTCCTGCTCTTTGTCTCCCTATTCCCGCAGCTCATCGCCGGACCCATCGTCCGCTACTCGGAGGTCGAGCCGCAGCTGAGCGAGCGCCGCACCACGCCGCGCGGGTTTGTTCTCGGCGCGACGCGCTTCATGTGCGGACTAGGCAAGAAGGTGCTCATCGCAAACTACGCGGGCGCGGCGGCGGTCAGCCTGCTCGACGGCGGCATAACCGGCGGTTCGACGCTCGGCTCGTGGCTGGGCATCCTGCTCTACGCCTTCCAGATATACTTCGACTTCAGCGGCTACTCGGACATGGCGATAGGGCTCGGGCGCATCTTCGGCTTCAAGTACGCCGAAAACTTCGACTATCCGTATGTCTCGAAGTCGATAACCGAGTTCTGGCGGCGCTGGCACATGACGCTCGGCTCGTTCTTCCGCGACTATGTCTACATCCCGCTCGGAGGCAACCGCAAGGGGCTTCCCCGCCAGCTGCTCAATATGCTCATCGTCTGGTCGCTGACCGGCTTCTGGCACGGCGCGAGCTGGAACTTCGTGCTCTGGGGACTGTGGTTCTTCGTCTTCCTCGCCGTCGAGAAGCTGATAGGGCTTGAGCGGCTCGCTAAGATACCGTCGCCGATACGGCTTATCGGAACGCTCTTTCTCGTGCTTATCGGCTGGGTGTTCTTCTACTACACCGACCTGAACGCCGGCATCGGCTGCCTGCAAAGGATGTTCGGCGCGGGCGTGCCGCTCATCAACGACGAGGCAAAGCTCGCGCTTACGCAGAACATCCCGCTGCTCATGATCTGCGTCATCGGCTCGACGCCGCTTTTCGGATACTTCGGCAAGGTGCTTGTCGGCATGAGTGACCGCGGGATGGTGCATCCGTCGCTTATCGCGATACCGGCGGTGGTCTACAACGCGGCGATGCTGCTGCTCTGCACCATATCGCTCGCCGGTTCGAGCTACAATCCGTTCATCTACTTCAGATTTTAAAGGGAGGACATCATGGGAAAGCATTCTTACACCGGTCGCAGTCGAAACGGCTGGTTCTATGTCGTGATAGCGGCGTTTATCATCCCGCTCGTGGTGTTCGGCATCTGGAGCCTTGTCGACCGCGACCCTACCGGAAGCGACAGCGAGAAGCGCGAGTTTCAGTCGCCGCCCCCGCTTTCGGCAAAGACCTGGTTTGACGGCACATGGCAGAAGGCGTTCGACACCTACTACGCCGACACCTTCCCGCAGCGCGAGAGCCTGCTCGCAAAGAATCGCGAGCTGAATCGGCTCTACTACTTCGCGCCGGGCGGAAGCAGCGAGGACGATCCGAACAACAACGACGTCATACTCGTCATACCCGGCATCGACCACTCGGGCGACACCGGCGAGGGCATAACCCCGCCGCCCTCCGACGAGCCGACCTCCGCCGCGCCGAGCGTCGAGACATCTGTCGAGCCGTCGACCGAGCCGTCTGTCGAGCCGACTCCGACCCCCACGCCCGACCTTCCCGACCTGGACAACAACGAGCTGGACGTCAAGACCTCGCAGGGCATAATAATCGCCGGCGGGCGCGCGATGGAGATATACTCGAACAGCCCGAGCGTCACCGAGAAGTACGCGGCGGCGGTCAATCTCTACGCCGACACCTTCACGAACTCGCGCGTCATAAACATCGTCGTGCCGAACGCGGGCGGCTTCTACGCGCCGGAGGAGTACCGCACCGGCAACCTCGACCAGCAGGCCGCCATCGCCGATATGCAGGAGCATCTGAACGACAATGTCGTCGCGGTCAACGGCTACGACGCGCTCCGTCCGCACACCGACGAGTATATCTACTTCCGCAGCGACCACCACTGGACGCAGCTCGGCGCCTACTACGCCTACCGCGCGGTGATGGACGCCATCGGCGAGACACCCTACGAGCTGGACGAGCTGGAGGCGGGCGAGGTGGACGGCGACTTCCTCGGCACGCTCTACAACTGGTCGGCAAGCTACCCGCAGTCGTCGGTGATAAAGCAGAATCCGGATAAGGTGCAGTTCTGGCGTCCGATACGCGAGTTTACCACCCGCGTCTACACCGACCTCAAGATGAACGAGGCGACCGCCTGGAACGGCTATGTGATAAGCTCCACCGTCAAGGGGATAGCGAACAAGTACATGGCGTTCATGTCCGGCGACCAGCCGCTGATAAAGGTGTCCACCGACGTCGGAAACGGCAAGTCGGTGCTCGTGCTGAAGGAGAGCTACGGCAACGCGTTCGTGCCCTACCTGATTAACCACTACGAGAACGTGTACGTCGTCGACCCGCGCAAGTTCAACGGCAGCGACACGCCGTCCGGCGACCTGGTGAGCTTCATCGAGGCAAACCCGATCGACGATATAATCATCATCGACAACCCCTTCCCGATGGCGAACACGACCTATATCAAGCAGCTCCGCGATTTGGTGGAGTGAACCGAATAAGGCACAAAAAAGAGTCTCCCATATGGGAGGCTCTTTTTTCAGAACACTATCGCGCTCAGCAGCCACGCGATGCCGACGCTCGCAGCGCCCGCAGCCGCGCTTATCGCGGCGGGCAGCAGCCGCACCCGACCTCTGCGCCCGCTCTCGGCGGCGATGCTGCACGCCTCGCGCAGTATGTCCTCGGCGGAACGACCCTCGCTCGGACCGTCGCGCACGATAAATATCGCCTGCTCGAACATATCGCCCTTCTGCGGTCGGACGACCACCACCCGCCGCGAAACGCCCTTTACCATCACGCGTCACTCCCTTCCACAGCGTTATGCTACCCTGTGCGGAGGGATTTTATACCGAAACCGGAAACGCGTCTCAATCGAGCGCGAGCACAACGGCGGTCATGTCGTCCGCCTCGCCCGTCCGTCTTGCCGCGTCCGCGACTATCGAGCGCGCAAGCTCCTCCGCGTCGCCGTCCGACCGCGCTATAAGCTCGCGAAGCCAGCCGTCCTCCTCCGCGTCCGCCACACCGTCGGTTACCATGACAACGCGGTCGCAGTCGGCGAGGTTTATCGTCACGCACTTGGGACGCGCGCCGTCGATGGCACAGCTCTCGGCGCCGCTCGCCTTCACCACCTTGCCGTCCACGCGGACGTATGTCGCCGCCGCGCCCAGCTTGACAAGCTCGCCCTTCGCCGTCCAGTCGTCCACCACAAGCAGGTCGAGCGTCGAAAACGCGGCGCTTCCCCGCTCGGCGGCGAGACTCAGCACCGCTTCGGCGGCGTGTTCCGCGTCAAATCCGGCACGCAGAAGGCTCTCGGCAGCGCGGACGGCGGCGGTCGACTCGTCGGCTGCCTCCTCCCCCGAACCCATGCCGTCGGCGAGCGCGCAGGCAAACCGACCGTGCGGCACGGCGAAGTAGCTGCCGCAGTCGCCGTTCTTCACCGAACCGCGCTTGCGCCTGGTCGCGGCGGCTGCGGTCAGGTCGAACTTTCCGCGCTCGTACAGCGGGATGTGACCGTCCTCGGTGCTCTCGCCTAAGCACATCTCGCAGCCGAGCGACCGTCCCACCGAGTCGCACACGCTCTGCGACACCCTCGGCGCGTACACCTCAACGCATCGCCGCCCATTCGGAAGCCGATACGCCGCCAGCTCCGCCGCGCAGTTTTCCGACCGCAGCGCGCGCCGCGCGAGCCGCTGTGTCTCGCCGTCAAACTCCAGTCCTCGCGCGACCTCCTCGGCGGCGTCGGCAAAGTGTCGCGCGGCGTCGGACATCCGCGCGGCGGCTCCGTTTCTGCGTCGAACGTCCTCCGACTGCTTGCGGCGCTCGAGCTGCGCTACTCGATACTCCTCCCCCATCGCCGCGCGAAACTCGTCCAGACGGAGGCAGCGCGCGCGGAAGGTGGGCGCGAGATCCTCCTCCTCAACGCCGCCGTGCGCCGCTATCCTTCCCGACGATGCCCGCAGCTGCGCAAAGGTCTCCTCCCGCTCGCGCTCCCAGCATACGGCGCGCAGCGCGCATCCTCTGCACACCCTCGCGACGGTGCGGACTATCGCACGGTCGGGCGACGGCGGCGCGGGGATGCTCGGCACAAGCGAACGCGCCGTCTCGCTCAGCAGCTCTCCAACCGCGCGGTGGCGCGCCGCAAGCTCCCTCCGCTCGACCGCCACCGTCGAGCCGGTCTCCTCCGGCGCGAGGAAGTCGATGATCCCGAGCTTGTCGGCGGGTATCAGCACAAACAGCACCGAGGCGACAAACGTCTCGTACATCGCCGAGAAGTGAGCGCCGTCGGCGAGCGCGGCGACCGCTGTCGCCAGCACATACGCGATCGCGGCGTAGAGGCGGCTTCCCCCGCCCGCTATTCCCGCGAGCAGTCCCGCCGCGCCGTAGCACATGGCGTAGAACCCGCCGCCTCCGCCTATGTCGAACACCGCGCCGAGCGCGACGCCGGTAGCCGCTCCGGTGCCCATACCCCCGCTCGCGGCGGCGGACAGCACCAGCACCGTCGCGGCTGTCCTGCCCACCGTCATTCCCGCGAAGAAGGGCACGCTCGACAGGCCAAGCAGCAGCAGCGCGGTGAATATCAGCCGCGACGCCGCACGCAGGCTGCGCTCGCGCGGTGACAGCTCTCCCTTTTCATGTTCGAGCGCGGCGGGTATCATCAGCGCGCTGCCCGCGGCGAGCGCGACTTCGCATATGTACGCTAGCGTCGACGCCATCCTGAATCCGTCCGACGCGACGAACACAAATCCAACCACCGCGAGACTTCCCGCCGCCACCGCGCTGCCGAAGAACCGCGTTCCCGCTAGCATCGTGCCCGAAAACGCCTTTGCCGCGACAAGCGCGAGCACCACCGCCGCGATATATTTGAATCCGTCGCCAAGCCGCCACGCGACAAGTGCGCCGACCGCCGCTCCCGCCGCTCCGCACAACCCCTCCGCGCCGTCCTCGCCTGTCGCGGCGACAAATCCCACGCCGAACGGCGTAGCCTCGCCGAACACCTTTCCCTGCGACAGCACAAATCCCGCGGCAAACCGCAGCGCGCATCTTATCCCTCTGCCGAGCACACGTCGGTCGAGACGGCGCGCGCCCGCTCTCTCAAACACCTTCAAATTCTCACCACTTCCCCGTCGAAAACGACGAAATATTGAACGTCACATCGCGATTATAGCGCGCTGCCACGGCAAAATTCGTCGAGCCTTTGACTAAGCAAAAAAAGAAGTGGAATTTTCCCCGCTTTCGGTGTATAATTTCGATAGGAACAGCATAAAGGAGGGCTTACAATGCCGCTTGAGATAGAAGCGAAGCTCCGCATACCGACCGACGACGGCGGCGACGGAGTGTTTGACAACAACCGGGAGCAGTTCAACGTCCGTTCTACCCTCGAGCCTACGCAGATGGTATCGCGCTACTATGACACGCCGGACGGCGACATCACCTCGCGCAGATGGTCGCTGCGCCTGCGTCGGGAGGGCAAGGGCACCGTCGCGACGCTCAAGACGAACGCCGAGGACTCGAGCGGCGGACTTTTCGCGCGCGGCGAGTGGCAGGTGCACGCAAGCAGCATCGAGGAGGGGGTCGACCTGCTCATCGAGGACGGCGCGCCCTGCGAGCTTCGCGACATGATAGGCGGAAAGCCGCTCGTCGAGCAGTGCCGCGTCGAGTTTGTGCGCCGTGGGATGGTCGTAGAGCTTCAGAGCGGGCTGCTCGTCAGCATCACCGAGGACAAGGGCGCGCTCTGCGCGGATGACCGCAGCGAACCGCTACACGAGCTGGAGGTCGAGCTGCTCTTTGGCGAGCCGACCGGGCTCGAGCCGTTTGTCGAGCATCTCATTCACGAGCACGGATTCGAGCGCGAGCGGCTGTCCAAGTACGAGCGCGCGCTCCGCCTCGTCCGCAGCCGCGGGTCGCGCGAATCTTGACAGGTCGGTCGCGCTTGGCGGCGGTTGCTTGACAAGTCGGAGCACCTGTGATAGTATCAAATGCAGTCGACGCGTTCGGCTGCGAATACGCGGGTATGGTGGAATTGGCAGACACGCCAGATTTAGGTTCTGGTGGGAAACCGTGCAGGTTCAAGTCCTGTTACCCGCACCAAGCAGAAGAACGGAGGCTTGTATAGCATGAGTGTTTTTAGCGCAAACGGAATAACAAAATCGTTTCGAGGCAAGAAAGCACTGGACAATGTGAGCGTTACGCTTCAGCGCGGCAGGATATACGGCTTTGTCGGGCTGAACGGCGCGGGCAAGTCGACGTTCATGCGTATCATGGCGGGACTCATTTTTCCCGATGAGGGCAGCATCGAGCTTCTCGGCGAGACGAGCCGAAAGGGGTTGGAGCGAGCCCGTCGAAGGGTCGGGTTCCTGATAGAAACGCCGGCGTTCTATGGCACCATGAGCGGCTATGCGAGTCTCAACGCCGTGCGGATGTATAAGGGTTCGGCAGACAAATCGGAGCTCTGCCGACTTCTCGACCGTGTGGGCATCGACCCTTCCGACCGAGGAAAGCTCGTCAAGAACTATTCGCTTGGCATGAGACAGCGATTGGGGCTTGCGGCGGCGATGCTCGGCGACCCCGAGCTTCTGGTGTTGGACGAACCGATAAACGGTCTCGACCCGGCGGGAGTGCGGGAGTTTCGCTCTATGCTTAAAGGACTTGCTGACGAGGGGCGCACGCTCCTCGTCTCAAGCCATATCCTCTCCGAGCTGTTCGAGCTCGCCACCGACTACATATTCATCCATGAGGGGAAAATCGTCGAGCAGATAAGCACGAATGAGCTGGCGCTCCAAGGAGGCAAGTCGCTGGAGGAGTATTTCTTCGAGCTGACCGGAGGTGAGCGGGATGCTTAGAACGCTGAAAAGCGAATACTACTGCGGAGTGCGTCGGGCATCGCTATGGGTGCTGGCTGGCATTTTGGCTGTGGTGGTGTCGTTCAATATCTTGACACTCTACTCGGCGCACCGTTCAGATATGTCCGACTATGTCGACGTGCTGCGGTCGGCGGACAAGATTGCGGCGCAGGAGCCGGACGAAGTGCACGGAATGCACGGCCAGGCGCAGTACAAAATTGCAAAGCGAGTCGTAGAGATGTCGGATGTCGAGCTGCAAAACTGCTTTGACTACGCCCTGATGTACGACGTGGCGTGCGGCGTGGCGCAGAGCGGATTCGCACCGTTCGTCGCGATCCTCGTGCCGCTGTGTTGCCTCGGCGGAGACCTGTCGGACAGACGGATGGGCGACTACATATCGGCGGGGCGCAGCAGACTTGTGACCTATCTCACCAAGATGATATTTGTGCTCACGGCATCGACCGTGCTGTCCTTTGCGCTGTCGCTGCTGGGTGTTGCGACCTACTTCAAGGCGTGGTTCGGGCACTTCCGACCCGCCGCCTTCTTCCCATACTTCTTTAAAGCATTTGCCGCCATGCTGCCGTATATCCTCGGATACGCCTGTCTGTCGGCGGCGGTGATGCTGGTCATTCGCAATCCCGCCGTCGCTATACCGGTGGCGCTGCTGATGCTGATAGTTTTGCCGCGCATATTCACCGCGAACCTGCCGGCGGCGTTGTCGGTCGATCCGGCGTACCCCTACCACCCGGAGTGGTGGTACGTTCGCAGCTTTATCCCATCAAGCGCGGACGGGAGTTCGTGGCTGCCGGTGTGGATACAGGGCGGCGACAAACCGCCATTCCCCGACGGCGATTTCCTGCCGTATATGCTCTTGTTTCACGGAGCAATGGCGGCGGTGGGGCTGACAGCCGGGTGGCTCGCCTTTCGTCGTGCGAATTTGGGGTGAGACGATGATAAAGTATGAGCTTCGACGGCTGGCGACCAATCTTCCGCTTATTATCGGACTGCTCCTTATAACAGCTTTCAATGTCCTCGACCTGCGCGGCGTAATACCCGAATCTGCTCCCGCGGACGAGGCGTTTGCCTACTTCGCGTCGCGGGTGGACTATTCGATGCCCTACGCGGCGGCGGCGATGGCGGTGGCGCTCGGGCGGGAGTTCGGCTCACGCGGAGTAAGCACGCTTGTGATGTGTGGGCACGGCCGCGGGTCGATATACACGCTGAAGCTCGGCGCGGTGGCAATCGCCGTGATACTTGCCGCGCTGCTCACGCCTACAGTTCTACTGATTTCGGGTATGCTGAAACTTCCAAGCGGGGCTGTCCTTTGGAGGTTTATCGCGATGCAGTCGTCGCTCGCGGCGGCGTTAAGCGCGCTGACCGTGCTTGGCTGCGTGCTGGTGCGGGACGCGCTGCGCTCGGTCGTCATTCCCGCCGTGGCGCTGGTGACGTGGGAACGGTTGGTGCTTAGCGTGTCCGGCGGTATGGCGCAGTTTGTGATGGAGTCTTTCAGAGTCGGCGTTGTATTGTGTGACCTATCGGTGGCGTGCGCGATAGCGCTCGTTGGATACCTGGTTTTTCGAAGGGCGGCACTCAAGTGAGCCGATTATTGGTTATGAGAGAATGTACAATGTAAAAATGTAGATAGCAAATGTTAAAAACTGCCGCAGGCACCGGTCGCCCGCGGCGTTTTTAATTATGCCTTGCCCATAATATATACAAATTCTTCCTTGTATTCATCGTCGGAAACACAGGGCAAAGATTTCAGACGGGCTATTACGTCCTCAAGCTCTGTGCTTCCCAGATAATCTGATTCACGGAGCAACATTCCGAACTGAGCGACTCCTGCGGCAAAGGACATGTTTTCGCTCATACTGTCACTGTATGCCGAATCATCAACGGGGTATGTCAAGAGCTTACTTTCACTGCCGTCCGGCTCCTTGTACCTGATATTAACCGTGAGCCACTCATTTTCGTTCGGGCTCTGTTCGCCGGCATCCGACCGCGCCTGAGCGTATCGTGATTCCACCTCGGGGATCTCATAGGCGGAGTCCACCCTCGCAATTTCATACAGCGCGGTCACTCTGTGGCCGGCACCGATTTCACCGCCGTCCTTTGTGTCGTCCGCAAAATCCTCCGCATCCATAATGCGGTTTTCATAGCCAATCAGGCGATACCCCTTCACGATAGCCGGATTAAACTCAACCTGGAGCTTCACATCCTTGGCGACCGCGAAAAGAGTCCCGCCGATTTCCTCAACAAGAACCTTTCTAGCCTCGTCAATGGTGTCAATATAGGAATAATTGCCGTTGCCGTTGTCCGCCAGGGCCTCCATTTTATTGTCCTTGATATTTCCCGTGCCGAAGCCCATTACCGACAGGTACACGCCGCTCTCGCGCTTCTCCCGGATCAGGCGCGTCAGCTCGCCCTCGCTTGTCACGCCGACATTCAAATCCCCGTCCGTGGCGAGAATAACGCGGTTGTTGCCGCCCTCAATGAAATGCTTTTCGGCTAAGCTGTATGCCGTTTCTATGCCCTTTGAGCCATGCGTTGAGCCGCCCGCGCTGAGGTCTTCTATCGCGGTCATAATCTCTGTTTTCCGCTCCATGTCAGCTCCGTCAATCAGGACGGCGTCCGAGGAGGCATATGTGACAATGGATATTCTGTCCTCCGCCGACAGGTTTTCCAGCAGCAGAAGAAAAGCTCGCTTGACCAGCGGAAGTTTGTCTGGCGATGACATTGAGCCCGAAACATCGATCAGAAAGACGAGATTTGACGCGGGCAGGGACTCGGTATCAGGCTTTTCTGCCTGCAAACCGATCAGAAGCAGCTCTGTTTCATCGTTCCAGGGGCAGGGCGCAAGCTCGGTCGTGACCGAGAAGGGCTCGCCGTTCTGTGGCTGCGGGTAATCATAAGAAAAGTAGTTTATCATTTCTTCAATTCGCACAGCGTCCGCCGGCGGCTGCTCACCGGAGATGATCATCCGTCTGAGGTTTGCGTATGACGCCGTATCCACATCCGCGGCAAAAGTCGAAAACGGCTGCGTTTTTACGGATTTGAAGGCGTTTTCTTCTATGTAGCTGTACTCTTCTGTATTGTGTTCCGGCATCTCGTATTTTTCCGCGTATGTGGAATAGCCGTCAAAGAAAGCGGATGCGGGTGCCTCGTCTGAGCCTGCGCAGGCGGACAGAGATAGCAGAAGCCCCGCAGTCAGGATAAGCGCGGTGATTTTTATCGCAGAATTATTTTTCATTTTGATACCCTCCTGCATATATTTATTTATATTCTGTGCCCATATTATATCACACCCTACTTGTCATGTCAAATTTTCGTGTGCAGCCGAAAATATTGACCGCAGGGTCTATTTGTGCTAAAATGCAAAAACAGACTTGGCGGTCAATTACGTGCAGAAGGAGGCAGCTTATGCGCGAAAGTCGACATCCCATATTGAAAACCGCGGTTCAGCTCTCCATGCTGAATATGCCCGTTCTCTTTCTGTCCGACCTCATCGATGCGAAAGATTCGTCCGCAAGCATAGGCATTCTGTTCATTTTCGGCATACTGACCACATTTTTTGTCCTATTCAGCGACAGTCCGAAAACCGCGTTGAAAAAGTGGGGCTGTTCAATTCCGATCACCCTGATTTTCTGGTTCATTCTCGCCGAGACACACTTCTATGTCCGGCTGCTGAACACATTGATTCCCGGCTACGGACGCCCTTCGGCGGGCGCTGGATTTGCGTTTGCCGCGAAGTTTGTAGCCTTCACCCTCGCGCGCGGAATCGCCATTCTTTTCGCCGTACTCGCCAGCCGTCCGATAAACGGCAAACATCTCCAAAGGCTGCGTTTCGCCGTGCAGGACATTATCCTTCCCATAATATGTGTGGTCGTCCTTATCGCCGTGCTGTATCTCGAGTTTACAATGCCCTCCTGGGATGTCATATACAGCGAGGTTTACTCATAACTCCGCGCCGACCGCACCACTCGCATCGCTCCCGCATATGATGCCCTGCATCATATAATCACAAGGAGCGTTTCATATGAACACACCCTTCGGTCGTCTGTCGACCGACTTTCTTCGTGTCCTGCGCGGCAGACCGCAAGCTATAGCCTACATCGCGGGCAGCGCGGGCTATCCGAACATATTCGGCACTCTGCGGCTCTATCAGACCCGCATGGGAGTGCTAGTCCTCGCCGAAGTCGGCGGACTTCCCCGCTCCGACCTTCCCTGCCGGTCGCGGATATTCGGGCTTCACATCCACAAGGGCGGCGACTGCGGCGGCAGCATGGACGATCCGTTTGCGGACGCGATGTCGCACTACGACCCAAACGGCTGCGAACATCCGCATCACGCCGGAGACCTGCCTCCGCTGTTCGAGAACAACGGATTTGCGCTGTCTCTTGTCCTGACCGACCGCTTCTCGGTCGACGAGGTCATCGGGCGGACGGTCATAGTCCACGCCGACCCGGACGACTTCACCACTCAACCGTCCGGCAACTCGGGCGAGAAGATCGCGTGCGGCGTCATCCGACCGACGATAGGTTTCGGCCGATAAGCAGGCGTCCCGCCGTCACACAAGTGCAAAAAACTGCCGCAGGCGCCGGTCGCCCGCGGCAGTTTTCACGTTTTCCCCGTTATATCCTCTTGCCGAAGTGTGCTATCGCGCAGAAGCCCGGTCCGACGTGGCAGCCTATCACCGGACCCATCAGCACCTTGGTCACCACCGCCGACGGATTGAGCTTCTTGACCGCCTTTTCGAGGTAGTTCGCCGACTCCTCCGCGTCGGTGTGCGGGATGAAGACGTGCTCTCCGGTCGGCTTCTCGCTGCCCTCCTTGTAGTGCTCCACCAGTCGGTCGAGCGCCGCCTGACGACCGCGCTTCTTCTCGAAGTTTGTCAGCGTGCCGTCCTCCTCGATGCGTATCAGCGGCTTCATGCCGAGCGCCGCGCCGACAAACGCCACCGCCGGCGAGATGCGGCCGTTTCGCTTGAGGTACATCAGGTCGTCCACCATGAACCAGTGGCAGACGTTCAGCCGATTTTCCTCCAGCCACGCCGCGTTCTCCTCTATGCTCATGCCCGCCTCGCGGTTCTCGACAGCCTTCTCGAGCAGCAGCGTCATGCCCACCGTCGCGGCGAGGCTGTCCACGCAGCGTATCGTCACGTTCGGAAACTCCTCCGCAAGCTCGCGCGCCGCGATAAGCGACGAGTTGTATGTACTCGAAAGCCCGCTGCTCAGCGACAGATAGAGCACGTTCTCCCCGCGCTCGCAGAACGGTCGGAAGAAGTCGACATACTGCTGCGGCGCTATCTGCGAGGTGCGGGTCATCTTGCCCTCGCGCACCGCGTCGTAGTACTTCTTCAGCGTATCCGCCGACGTTAAGCCGTCGCACACGAACTGCTCGTCTCCCAGGTCGTAATTCATCGGTATCGCGCAGACTCCGCCGTCCTTGACAAGACGGGGCGTGAGATCGGCGGACGCGTCGGTTACGATCTTGTAGCTCATATAAACTGATCCTCTCCGTTTCAAACCAAATAGATAGGGGTTGATTATTCATCTCTACGCTATTATAATAATTGGCGGAACGAAACTCAATGAGCAGTCGACCCATTTCGTTTGATAAACGACGCATCTGCAAAATCGTCTATTATTTGGAGGCACATATGGCAACCGATCTTCGGGTGATAAAGACCGAGCGCAGCATACAGGACGCGTTTATCAAGCTGCGCGCGCAGAAGCCGACCAGCAGGATAACCGTCAAGGAGCTGTGCGAGACCGCGCTGATAAACAAGGCGACCTTCTATCTGCACTACAAGGACATATACGAGCTGAGCGACATGCTCGAAAACAAGCTGATAACCGACTGTCTCGCGACCATCTCCGACGAGGACGCGGCGTCGCTCGAGAAGGTGGTGTTCGACTTTGCGAAGGCGTTCTCGTCGCAGTCGAAGCTGTTCCACATCCTTTTCTCGGACGGGGACAGGGACGCGGACAAGCTGGCGGGCAAGGTCACCGAGTTTGTGCGCGAGCGGGTGTTTGCGTTTGCGCCGCACCGCCGCGACGACCTCGGCTTCAACATCCGGCTCACTGCTGCGGTCTACGGCGGATTCCACGCGTTTTTCGCGTACAAGCACATCGAGCGTCCGGTAGAGATAGCGCACATCGCCGACTTCGTTCAGCGCACGCTCGGCTCGGACGCGCAGTCGCTGCGCTCGCAGCAGTAGCCGCGCCGACTTTCGTGTCGATTTCTTCGTCGTATGTTGCCAAAAGCCGTTTTCCGTGCTATAATGTATATAATTATCAACTATCTGCCCGATTTCGGAGGAGGGATACTCGTTGTATCACTGTAACCTGTGCTTCTGCCTGGTCGGCGAGGACTGTCGGGTCTTCGAGCTGCTGCGGCAGACCACCCCTCTTGAGCATTTCACGCACCGCTGCATAAATTCCGGCTTCGACGGCGAGCAGCTCGCCTCCGCCGACGTGATCGTCGCGAATCTGCACGGCACCGATGCCGCCGAGGCGCTCTCGCTTCTGCACGCGAAAATATCGAGCGACGCCGAGCTTATCCTTGTTGCCGACAGCGAACAGGTCGCGGGCATAGCCGACCTGCTCGACGACGCGGACGACCTCTGGACTCTGCCGATGACCGACGGCGAGATACGCTTCCGCGTGCGCCGCCACCAGGAGCTTTGCAAGCGCGCGAAGGACGCGTGGCAGGTCAAGCAGTATCTCGACGCGCTCACCGAAATAACGCCGAGCATGGTCTGGTTCAAGTCCAAGGACGGCATACACGAGCGGGTAAACGGCGCCTTCTGCCGCACCGTCGGCAAGGAGCGCGCGGTCGTGGAGGGACGCGACCACTGCTTTATCTGGGACGCGACGCCGGAGGAGGCTGAGGTCTGCGCGATAAGCGACCGTAAGGTCATGGAGTCGGGCGGCACGGTCGTGGGCGAGGAGCTGGTGATGAGCGGCGGCGAGGAGAAGCTGCTGAACACCTACAAGGCGCCGCTCTACGATATCGACGGCAGCCTGATGGGCACCGTCGGGCTGGGCATAGACATCACGCAGGAGCGCGCCTACCAACAGGAGCTTGTCGCGAAGGCGCAGACGCTTGAGCGGATATTCACCACCCTCGAGTGCGGCGTCCTCTGCCACTCCTGCGACGGCAAGCGTATAATCAGCGTCAACCGGGCGGCGCTCAGCATACTCGACTACAATTCGCAGGAGGAGATGGCGCTCCGCTTCGACATAATCGCCGACTCGGTCTTCGACGAGGACAAACCCATGCTCCGCGAGCGCATACAGTCGCTCAAAAAGGAGGGGGACAGCGTAGGCGTCGAGTATCGCGTGCTGCACAAAAACGGCGACATCCTCCATGTCATGGGCAACGTGAAGCTCATACGCGAGCACGGCGAGCTGCTCTATCAGCGCTTCCTGCTCGACGTCACCGCGCAGAAACTGCGTCAGGAGGAGAACGAGCGCCGTCAGGACGAGCTTGTCCGCGCGCTGACCGTTGACTATTCGCTCGTCTGCTACTTCGATACATACAGCGGGCTGGGCAAGATAATACACGCCGATGACAGCCTTCGCGACTCTCTGGGCGCAATATCCGACCCGGCGGTGTTCGACACCGGACTGTCGGCATACATCGACCGAAGCGTCTATCCTGCCGACCGTGACATGTTCCGCCGTGAAGTCTCGCTCGAAAACATCGCGAGAGAACTGGACGACCGCGTCATGCACATATTCACCTTCCGCTCGGTGCGGGGCGAGGAAATAAGGTATCAGGAGATGAAGATAGTCCGCTCGGGACTGTGGGACGGTCAGAACCACATCTTCGTCATGGGCATACGCAGCACCGACGCCGAGACCCGCAAGGAGATGGCGCAGCGCCAGCTTCTCGAGGACGCGCTCGACCAGGCGAACCGCGCGAACAAGGCAAAGAGCGCGTTCCTGTCGAACATGTCGCACGACATGCGCACGCCGCTCAACGCAATCGTCGGCTTTACCAACCTGTCGATAGCGCACATAGACGACCGCGCGCAGGTCGAGGACTATCTCGAAAAGATAATGTCCTCCGGCAAGCACCTTCTCGCGCTGATAAACGACGTGCTCGACATGAGCCGCATCGAATCGGGCAAACTTCAGCTTGAAAACGACACAAACGACCTCGACGAGATAATCGACAACCTCGTCGGCATGGTCGAGTCGGACGCGAACGCAAAGCGGCTGCGGCTGAACGTCGACGCGTCGGCGGTAACGCACAAGGGCGTGCTCTGCGACCGTCTGCGGCTCGGTCAGGTGCTGATAAACATTATCACAAACTCGATAAAGTACACCGGCGAGGGCGGCGAAATAGACTTTACCGTCACCGAACAGCCCGCCGCGTCGGACAGGTTCGCGACATACGCCTTCACCGTGCGCGACAACGGCATAGGCATGTCCAAGGAGTTCGTGTCCCACATCTTCGAGCCGTTCGAGCGGGAGAAGAACACCACGCTCAGCGGCATTCACGGCACCGGTCTCGGCATGTCGATAACCAAGAATATCGTGGACATGATGGACGGCAGCATAGCCGTCGAGAGCGAGCCGGGCGTCGGCACAACGGTCACCGTCACGCTCACCTTCCCGCTCAGCTCGGAGCTTCCCGCCGAGCACGACGTTCACGCCGATGCCGAGCCTAAGGTGCCGTCCGGCAGACGGATACTTCTGGCGGAGGACAACGAGCTGAACCAGGAGATAGCGCTGATGATACTCTCCGACGCGGGGTTCGAGGCAGAACTCGCGGAAAACGGCAAGGTCGCGGTGGAAAAGCTCGCCGCGTCCGCTCCCGGCTACTACGACCTCATCCTGATGGACATCCAGATGCCGGTGATGAGCGGCTACGACGCGGCTAGGGCGATACGCGCGCTGCCCGACAAGCGGCTCGCCCGCATACCGATAATCGCCATGACCGCCAACGTCTTTGAGGAGGATCGGCGCGAGGCGCTGAAGGCGGGCATGAATGCCCACATCGCAAAGCCGATAGACGTGCCCACGCTGCTCGGCACGCTCGGCGAGATACTGTCCTGAGGGGGGCGCAAATGACCGGTATCTTCTACTTCTCGTCCACCGGAAACAGCCTGTTCATCGCCGAGCGGCTTCAGCGAAAGCTCGGCGGCTGCATACGCTACATACCCACCTATAACGGCGGCTTTGCCGACATCGACCGCGTGGTCATCGTCAGTCCGGTGTACAGCTTCGGACTGCCGCTGCCGGTCGTCGATTTCATACGGTCGCTGCGGGTCAGCGTGCCGCTCTACGTCGTGCTGAACTACGGCGGCATGGCGGGAAACGCCGAGTATTTCGCGCAGAAGCTATGCCTCGAGCGAGGGCTCGACCTGCGCGGCGTCTACTCGATGAAGATGCCCGAGAATTTCACTCTCGTCATGTCTCCGCCTAAGTTCTATCAGAACGGTATTCTGAAGAAGGCACCGCGAGCCGCCGACGCGATAGCCGACCGCATAGCCCGCGGCGAGACGCGCCGTCTGTCCGCGCCGAAGAATGACCGATGGGGCGGGATATACGCGAAGAACCGCTCGAACTGGCACACCCTCGCCGAGAGTTTTTCGGTCACCAACGACTGCGTCGGCTGCAAGAAGTGCGAGCGGGTCTGCCCGGTCGGAAACATCGCGGTGGTGGCTGGCATGCCGATGTTCGGCGACAAGTGCGTGGCGTGCCTCGGCTGCTACCACCGCTGTCCGCAGAACGCGATACGCTACAAGAAGAAAAAGAAGGGGCGGTATCTTAATCCGCTGGTCGACGAGGGCAGGATAGGGCGCGACGAATAAGCAAAAACGGCTGACCGCTCGGTCAGCCGTTTTTTCGTCTGTTCAGTCGTTTTTCTCCTCTATCAGGCAGACCGCGTGCGCCGATATGCCCTCGCACCGTCCGGTAAAGCCCATCCGCTCCTCGGTGGTCGCCTTGACGCTCACCTTTGATATGTCCACGCCGAGCGCGGCGGCAATGTTTCTGCGCATACTCTCGATGTGCGGCGCGAGCTTTGGCACCTGCGCTATCACCGTCGCGTCCACGTTGCCGACAGCATAGCCGTTCTCGCGCAGCAATTCCGCCACACGCTCGCAGAGCTTCAGGCTGTCCGCGTCCTTGTACGTCGGGTCGCTCGGTGGAAAGTGACCGCCGATGTCGCCGAGCGCCGCCGCGCCGAGCAGGGCGTCCATCACCGCGTGGACGAGCACGTCCGCGTCCGAGTGACCGTCCAGACCCTGCGTGTGCGGAACGTCCACCCCGCCGAGTATCAGCTTCCGACCGTCCGCAAACCGATGCGCGTCGTAGCCGTGTCCTATCCTCATAGCTCACCCTCCTCAAATTCAAGCAGCGCCTCCGCCACCGCGAGGTCGGACGGGCGCGTTATCTTGATGTTGCGCTCGTCGCCGTCGGTGACGAACACGCTCATGCCCATCGCCTCGACGACCGACGCGTCATCGGTGAACTCGCGTGACTCGTCGGCGGCGGCGAGCGCACCGCGTATCAGCGTCGCGTCGAATACCTGCGGCGTCTGCACCGCGACAAGCGCGTCCCGCGGCGGAAGGTCGCCGTGCGCCAGCCGCTTGTCGACCCGCTTTATCGTGTCGCTCACCGCCACGCCGGGTATCGCCGCCTTATGCTGCTGCGCCGCCGCGAACACCCGCGTTATCAGGTCGGGAGTGACAAGCGGTCGCGCGCCGTCGTGTATCGCTATGTAGTCGCACTCGCCCGCCGCCTTCACCCCCGCAAGCGAGCTCAAACGGCGGGTCGCTCCGCCCGAAACTATCTCGCCCACCTTGTCTATCGACCACTCGCGGCAGATGTCCTGAACGAACACCATCGACTCGGGATGCGTCACGACGACTATCCTGCTCACCGACGCGCACTGCTGGAACGCAAGCAGCGTCCGCGCGAGCACAGGTATCCCGCCGAGCGGCAGCTTCTGCTTGTCCTCGCCGCCCATGCGGGTCGAGCCGCCCGCCGCGAGCACTACCGCCGCGAGCACAGGCGGTTTTTCGGTCTTCTTTTTCAAAAACGAGAACAGTCCCATGATAAACCGCCTCCTTGTATACAGTATAATTGCGAGCTTCAAGCCGTATACCAAAAGCCCCGGAAATCCGAGGCTTTTGCGTTTTTCGTCACTTTTTCGCATCGTGTTCGCGTATCTCGACTCGACGCACCTTGCCGCTTATCGTCTTGGGCAGCTCCTTCACATACTCGACCACGCGCGGATACTTGTACGGCGCGGTGTTCTTCTTGACGTAGGTCTGAAGCTCCTTCGTCAGCTCGTCCGACGGCTCGTATCCGTCGTTGAGTATTATCGTCGCCTTGACGTTGAAGCCGCGCACCGGGTCGGGAACGCCGGTCACCGCGCACTCGAGCACCGCCGGATGCTCGCTGAGCACGCTCTCCACCTCGAACGGCCCGATGCGGTAGCCGGACGACTTGATTATGTCGTCGTTGCGTCCGACATACCAGAAAAGCCCCAGCTCGTCGCGATAAGCCGTGTCGCCGGTGTGATAGTAGCCGTCGTGCCACTGAGCGGCGGTCGCCTCCGGCGCGTCGTGGTATCCGATGAACAGTCCTCTCGGACGGCTATTCGGGCTGTCCGCGCGGACGCACACCTCTCCGGTGACGCCCGGCTCGCACTCCCTGCCCTCCGGGTCGAGCACGCTCACCTGATAACCCGCGGCGGGCAGACCCATCGAGCCGGGTCGCGGCTGCATCCACGGATAGAGCGTCGCAAGCGCCAGCGTGGTCTCGGTCTGACCGAAACCCTCGAATATCTTGAGTCCGGTCTGCTCCTTCCACTGGTCGTAGATGTCCGGGTTCATCGCCTCGCCCGCCGTGCAGCAGTGCTTTAGCGAGGACAGGTCATACTTCGACACGTCATTCAGCAGCATCATGCGGTACATCGTCGGCGGCGCGCAGAAGGTGGTCACCCTGTACTTCTCGAGCTTTGAAAGTATGTCCGCGCCGTCGAAGCGGTCGAAGTCGTAGACGAACACCGCGCTCTCGCCGAACCACTGGCCGTAGAACTTGCCCCACAGGCTCTTGAGCCATCCGGTGTCCGATATGGTGAAGTGCAGTCCGCCCTCCTCCACGCGGTGCCAGAACACGCCGGTGCAGATATGCCCGAGCGGATAGGTGAAGTCGTGGGTTATCATCTTCGGGTAGCCGGTCGTGCCCGACGAGAAGCTGAGCAGCATTATGTCGGTCGCCTTGGTCGCGTCGTCGCCGGTCGGACGCGTCCAGTCCGCCGAACACGCCTCGCGCTCCGCCTCGAAGTCGCGCCAGCCGTCGCGATGCACGCGTCCGGTGAGCAGCTTCAGCTCGACCGTCTCGTACTGCCCCTCCCCCTTGTCAAACTCGTCGGCGCAGATGCCCACGCCTGTGATTATCGCGCACTTTATCTTCGCCAGATTGCAGCGATAGGTGTAGTCCTTGGTCATAAGCATGTGCGTCGCCTGGACGGCTATCGCGCCTATCTTGTGCAGCGCCAGCATGCAGTACCAGAAGTAGTAGCTGCGGCGGAGGGTAAGCAGCACGCGGTCGCCCTTGCGTATGCCGAGCGAGCGGAAGTAGTTCGCGGTGCGGTCGCTCTCGGTCTTGAGTTCCGCGTAGGTTATCCGCTTCTCCTCGCCGTTTTCGCCCACCCACAGCAGCGCCAGCTCATTCGGCTTCTCGGCGGCGAGCGTGTCCATCACGTCGTAGGCAAAGTTGAAGTCGTCGTTCCACTTCAGCTTGAAATTCTTGTTCAGATCCTCCAGCGTCACAAAGTCGTCGCGCGACCTTCCGACGTATTTTTCATAGATTGGCATTTGTACCGAACCCCTTTACTCTCCCTTTATAACAACCGCCAGGAACTTCGCCGGCTTTCCTCCGAGCGCGCGCATCCCGTGCGGCTCGCTCGAGTCGAAGTAGATGCTGTCCCCCTCGTGCAGCACATATGTCATGCCGCCTATATACAGCTCCATCTCGCCCTCGACCATGTAGTTCAGCTCCTGCCCCTCGTGTCCGTGCTGCTCGGCGGTGGTGCTGTGATCCTCCGGCTGCACCGTGACCATAAACGGCTCGGCGAGCTTGTCCTTGAAGGTGAACGCGAGGTGCTTATACTCGTACGCCTCGCGGCGGTTGACGGTATAGCCCTCTCCCGCGCGGACAAGGCAGGCGGTCTTGAGCTTGGGCGTGTCGCCGCTCATAATGTCGAGCACGTCCACGCCGAGCACCTGCGCCGCGTTATAGAGAAAGCTGAACGAGAAGTCGTTCTCGCCCCGCTCGTACTCCTCATACTCCTCCAGCGACACGCCGAGCTTGCCCGCCATGGTGTGCGCCGAAAGCTCGCAGTCCTCGCGAAGTGCGCGAAGCCGTGCGCCTATCTCGATAAGCTGGTCGTTCATATTTTACCTCCAAGTCAGCTATCAAAACCGTATCCGAGCGCCACCGCGCGAAGATTCGCGTCGAGCAGGTCCTTGTGGCGCTCACTCACCACCTTCGCCATCGCGCGCTCGACATTCTCGTAGGGTATCACGCCGGTGTGCTTTATCACAAAGCCGAGCATTATCATGTTCGCAAGTCCCGAAAGCCCCTCGTCCGAAGCCAGCTTGGTCGCGGGGATGTAGTGCGCCTTCACGTCGGCGCGCGCGACCTTCCGCTCGATGAGCGAGCTGTCGACAAACACCTCGCCGCCCTGCGCGACGTCGCCCTCGAACTTGTCGAGCGACGGCAGGTTGAGCGCTATCAGCACGTCGGGGTTGGTGACTATCGGGCTTCCCACCGGCTCGTCGCTGAGGATGACCGAGCAGTTGGCGGTGCCGCCGCGCATCTCCGGTCCGTAGGACGGCAGCCAGCTCAGCTCACGACCCTCGAGCAGTCCCTCATATGCCAAAAACTTTCCCGCGAACAGTATGCCCTGTCCGCCGAATCCCGCGATAAGTATGCGTGTGGTCATTATTTGCTGCCCCCCTTCTCGTCGGCGTACTTGTCCTTATACACGCCGAGCGGATAGTAGGGTATCATGTTCTCGCGCAGCCACTCCATCGCGGCGGCAGGCTCCTTGCCCCAGTTGGTCGGGCAGGTGGACAGCACCTCGACAAGCGAGAAGCCCTTGCCCTCCACCTGGTTGCGGAACGCCTTCTCTATCGCGCGCTTCGCCTGGTTGATGTGCGCAACCGAGTCGACCGCCACCCGCTCGAGATAGGTCGCGCCGTCCACCTGCGACAGCATCTCGCATATCTTCACCGGAAGTCCGGCATACTGCGGGTCGCGTCCGTAAGGCGTGGTCTGGGTCACCTGACCGGGCAGGGTGGTCGGCGCCATCTGACCGCCGGTCATGCCGTATATCGCGTTGTTGACGAAGATTATCGTTATGTTCTCGCCGCGCGCCGCCGAGTGCACCGTCTCCGCCGTGCCGATCGCCGCGAGGTCGCCGTCGCCCTGGTAGGTAAAGATTATGTTGTTCGGCTCGGCGCGCTTCAGTCCGGTCGCAACAGCCGGAGCGCGTCCGTGCGCCGCCTGCACCATGTCGCACTCGAAGTAGTTGTAAGTAAACACCGAGCATCCGACCGACGCGACGCCGACGGTGCGTCCCTCAATGCCGAGCGCGTCTATCGCCTCGGCAACCAGTCGGTGGATTATGCCGTGCGTGCAGCCCGGGCAGTAGTGAAGCGGCACATCGCAGAGCGCGTGCGGCTTCTGAAATACCGTGTTTGCCATCAGTCAGCACCTCCCATCTTGCTCGCTTCCTCAATCTTCGCCAGAACTTCCTCCGGCGTGGGTATCATGCCGCCCGAACGGTTACAGAGCAGCACCGGACGGCTGCACCGTATCGACAGCTCGACGTCCTCTATCATCTGACCCATCGACATCTCGACCGAGACGAACGCCTTCGCCGTCTTCGCCGCCTCGCCTACTATCTTCTTCGGGAACGGCCAGAGGGTTATCGGGCGGATAAGTCCCGCCTTGATGCCCTTCGCGCGCGCCATGGCTATCGCGTTCTTGGTCACGCGTGCGGTCGCGCCGTATGCCACGCATATCACGTCCGCGTCGTCGGTCATATACTCCTCGGCGCGCTGCTCGTTTGCCATCACCTGCTCGTAGCGCTTGTAGCGGTCGATGTTCCACTGCTCAAGCTGCGTCGGCTCGAGGCAGAGCGAGTTTACGATGTTGTGGCGGCGTCCGCCGTTTGTGCCCACCGCAGCCCACGGCTTGTCAAACTGCTTTATCTCGCCGAAGTCTAGGCTGACCGGCTCCATCATCTGACCGAGCACGCCGTCGGCGAGTATCATCGTGACCATGCGGTACTTGTCCGCAAGCTCGAAGCCCTTTATCGCGAAGTCCGCCATCTCCTGAACCGTCGCCGGCGCGAGCACTATCATGTGGAAGTCGCCGTGACCGCCCGCGCGGGTCGCGAGGAAGTAGTCCGACTGGCTCGGCTGTATGCCGCCCAGTCCCGGGCCTCCGCGCTGAACATTAACCACCAGCGCCGGAAGGTCGCAGCCCGCGAGGTAGGAAAGTCCCTCGCTCTTGAGCGCTATTCCGGGGCTGGAGGACGACGTCATCGCGCGCTTGCCGGCGCTGGACACGCCTATCACCATGTTTATCGCGGCGATCTCGCTCTCCGCCTGGAGAAACGTTCCGCCTATCTTGGGCATGCGCTTTGCCATGTACGCCGCGACCTCGGTCTGCGGGGTTATCGGGTATCCGAGGTAGTGGCGGCAGCCCGCGGCGATAGCAGCCTCCGCCAGCGCCTCGTTGCCCTTCATAAGTACCTTTTCGCTCATTTTGCCGCCTCCCTCTCGATGGTAATCACGCAGTCGGGGCAGATAGTGCCGCAGCTGAAGCAGCCGATGCACGCGCTCTCGTCGATGCACTCCGCCGGATGGTAGCCCTTCGAGTTTATCCGGTCGCGGCTCAGCTGCACTATCTTCTTCGGACAGACGGTCGTGCACAGACCGCAGCCCTTGCACCTGTCCTCACGAAAACTTATCTTTGCCATGTCTTTGCCTCCCTTATATTGCCCATTCTTCCTTGAAATGGAGAGTTATCGGAATTATTCTGCCGTCTATCAGCTCGGAGACGCCGTCGCGCAGGTCAGCCCTCACCGTCGTCGCGGCAAGCGGGATGCCCATAAGCTCCGCCGCCTCCTTCGCAATTCGGTCGGTCGCCGACACCGACTGCGGCGTAGTCGATTTGCCGAGGTTCGAGTTGTTGACGATAGCGGTGAACCTAAGCGCGCACGCCGTCTCTATCTCGCGCCGAACCTCGTCAAGCGCCGATGCGCTGCGGGTGAGCGGTCGGTAGAAGTTCGCGACCAGATACATCGCGTAGTCGCCCTCCTCCCTTATCGAGCGTGCGTACCGTCCGAGCGCCAGCGCGCCGCGGTCGTCGCCGCCGACGTCCACCACCGCGTGCCGTGAGCGGTCGTGGATTATCGAGTAACTCTCGGCGGGAAGCGCGGGGGTGTCCACGTTAGAGTTGGCGTAGGGACTTGATATGAACCGAACGCCGGCTCTCTCGAGCACGTCGCGCGCGTCCTTCGCCCGAAAGTACGGGTTTACGATGTCCAGGTCGGCTAGGCTCGTCGCTATCCCCCGCTCCGCAAGGTGCAGAGCGTACTCGGCGGCAAGATTCGTCTTTCCGCTGCCGTAGTGCCCCGAAAAGAGCACGACCCGCGCCATACGCTCCACCTCCTTACAAACGGATATTTGCAAATATTGTAGCATAAGCCATCACTTTTTGCAATCTGCAATTCCTTACAAAATGCAACAAAACCGCAGAGAATGTAACCCTGCGGTTTTGCGTTATCCGTGAAATCAGTCCTCTTTGGGGGCTGCTTGCGCGGCACGTTTCGCCGCATCGGTTATTCCCTTGTTGTGCCAGTTTCCGAACTTGAAGTAGAGGAAACTGAGCAGCGCGCCGAGCACCATCGAAGCCGCCATCGACACGAACAGCATACGATATATGTTTCCGTCCATGTTCGCTATCGACACGGCAGCCGCCTGCTGCGCCTCCTCAAAGGTGTCGTACATCGGCGTTCCGTCCGCGTTCATCTTGGTCAGATACTGCGTCGCCTTCTCCCCTATTCGCGGATCGAGCGGCACGGTCGCCATCAGCTTCTCAACAGCCGCGTTGAGCGGGCGGACGGCTATCAGGTAGGTTATCGGGATACGCGCGAGGTTGGAGGCTATCGCGGTTATCATCGGCGGGATGGCAGCGCCCGCTCCGCGCAGAGCGCCCGCTATCGAGCCGTCGATGCCCATGAAGCAGTAGACAAACGCCAGAATTCGCACGCCGTTTATGCCCATGACCATTATGTCGTTGCCCGGCTCTATGCCGAACAGCTGCATTATCAGTCCGCCGCAGAACCAGAGCGCAATGCCGACCACCAGTCCGATGCACACCACCGCGAGTATTCCCGCGTGTACGCCCTTCTTCGCGCGCTCGGTGTCGCCCGCGCCGATGTTCTGTCCGACGAAGGTCGTGACCGCCGCGCCCATCGCGAACATCGGCATGACCGCGAATCCGTCCGCCTTCATTATGACGGTGTTGGCGGCTATGAGGTCGGCGCCGAAGCCGTTGGAGAAGGTCTGGATGACCATTCCGCCGAGGCTCATCGCCATCTGCTGAAGTCCGGTCGGCAGTCCGAGACGCATTATGTTCTTGACCGACTTTCCGTCCGGATGTATGAGCTTCTTAAACTGCACCTTGACCGGATACGCGCCCGAGTTTATCCGCACCGCGAGCACCATGCCCGACGCGAAGTGCGAGATGGAGGTCGCGAGCGCGACACCCATGACGCCCCACTGGAACACGATGACGAACAGCAGGTCGAGCGCCACGTTCATGACCGACGAAACTATCATCGCGTAGAGCGGCCACTTGCTGTCGCCCATGCCGCGAAGCGCGCCCGAGCCGAGGTTGAAGTAGACGTTTCCGAGCATTCCGAGGAAGATTATCATCAGATATATCGTCGCGTCGTTGATAAGCTCCTTCGGGGTGTTCAGCATGCGGAGCAGCGGTCCCGCCAGCGGCGTGCCGACTACCGTGATGAAAAGTCCCATCGCGAACGCCAGCGACATCGAGGTGTTAAGTCCCTTCTGAAGCGAGTCGAAGTCCTTCGCGCCGAACATCTGCGATATGACTATCTGCGAGCCCATCGAAATGCCCATGAACAGCGCGTTGAACAGCGTCATCACCGGGAAGCTGACTCCGACCGCCGCGAGCGCGTGCGCTCCGTTTGCGGCGAAGTTTCCGACGATTATCGAGTCGGCGATGTTGTAGAGCTGCATGATAAGGTTTGACAGCACAACGGGCAGCGCAAACATCAGCAGCTTCTTCATAATTGGTCCCCGAGTCAGGTCGTTGCGCTCGGAGACAGTGTGCTCATTAGCCATTGACAAATACCTCCTGTATCAGATTGTTTTAACGATTAATTATACAGGAAAACACGGCTGTTTGTCAATGACGGTTTATTGTTTTTTCTGCTCCGCCGCCTGCTCCTTCTGCTTCTTTCGACGCTCGCGGCGGGTCTCGATGTGCGTCTCGGTCGGAGGCGGGTCGTTGTATATCGTCACAATGCCCTGGTTGTGCAGCGAAATGGCTATCTGCACCGCCATCGGCATTATTATCATGCCGAGCACGCCGAACCACACAAAGCCGAGGTATATCGCGATTATCGACACCACCGGGTTCAGTCCCAGCTGGTCGCCGACTATCTTGGGCTCTATGAAGTTGCGTATCACGGTGATTATTCCGTAGGCTATCAGCAGCCCGACCGCCTCGAAGGTGCGCCCGAGTATGAAATCTATCACTATCCACGGAATGACTATCGCGCCCGTTCCGAACACCGGCAGGAAGTCGAACAGCGCGATGCCGAACGCGATGCCCACCGCGTTGTCCACGCCGATTATCATAAGCGATATCGACAGCTCGACAAAGGTTATGCACATCAGCTTGAAGTACGCCTTGAGATAGGCGAACACCGTGCCCTTGAGCGTCGCCTTTATCGCGCGCAGTATCTCCTGGACGCGCGGGCTGAGCTGCGCCATCATAAAGTCGCGCGTCGACTCGTAGTTCATGCTGATAAAGAAGCTTGCAAGTATCGTGAACACCAGAGCGACGAGAAATCCCGGCAGCGCGCCGATGAACTTGGTCAGAAAGCTCAGCCCGCCGGAGGACACCGAGCCGAGGAAGCTCTTTATCGCGTCGAGCACGGCGTCCGCCATCGTCTCGATGGTCATGACCCAGTCCTCGGGCAGGCGCCTAAAGAAGTCGCTGAAAAAGTCGCCTATCGCGGTGAACGCCGGCGCTATCTGGGTATCGAACAGCGCGGGCAGCTTGCGGAACATGCCGGACAGCAGGTTGACAAGCTCTATCGTGCCGAAGGTTATCGCGGTGATGAGTATCGCGTAGCCGAGCACCACCACCACGCAGGCTATCGCCTTGCGGCTGACCTTCAGCTTCTTGGATGTCCAGGTTATCAGCGGGTGGAATATCATTGCCACCGCAAAGCCGATTATAAACGGCATGAGCCACGGCACGGCAAAGCGCAGAGCGAGTATGACTATCGCCACTATCGCGGTGAAATAGAGCAGGTTTATGAGAAACGCCCCGCGCCGCTGGGTAGTGTTCATCCGTCGCGCCTCCTTCCGTGTCTTCGTATCTCTATAATACCGCCGTATGGAAAATATTGCAAATAAAATTTGTCTAAACTTCGCGATCTTACAGTCGGTCGCTCTCCTGCGGAATGTTCTCGGGCAGCGGCGACCTCAGCGGCACATATCGCCTCACCACGCCCATGAACACGCCGCCGAACACCAGGCAGAGACCGGCGTTGCAGAGCGCGTGCATGAGGTCGAAGCTGAAGCTCGCCACGCACGCCGCCACAAAGCTCGTCCAGTTGAGGGGCACGAATCCTGCGAGCGGAAACCAGAGGTTCATCACCCATCCGAAGATAAATCCCCACACAAATCCGTAGATCACCCGCACGACCACGTTCGCGTTCATCGGCTTCGGCGCCAGCAGTCCCATTATGCCCCAGAGCAGCATCTGCCACACGGTGTACGGTCCGAGCGAGCCGAGTATCAGGTTGGACAGCACGGCGGTCAGCATACCGCAGAACAGCCCCGCACCCCCGCCGAGCGTCGCGCCGCAGACCATTATGATAAAGCTGGACGGCTGCACCGACGGCACTCCGCTCATCAGCGCGCGGCCGGCGGCACTGAGCGCCGTGAGTATCGCCACCGCGCACAACCCTCGCACGCCGAGACGCGCAAACTCACGGCTCTTCCACCCGGACAGCATGACAAGCACCATGCCCATCACTATCTCTATCACGGCTATCCCTCCGTTTTCGTCACCACTCGTCGGTACGGTGCGGCGACCAGGGTCGTATCGTCTCCGGCGTCTCGCGGCGGTCGTATGCCGCGGTCAGGAAGCGATAGTAGTCGAACAGCTTAGGAAAGTCGCGCTTCAGCGTCGGTATCAGCCCCTCGCCGAACGCCTTTGTCACGTCGCTCTCGGTGTGCGCGACGTACACCGACTTTCGGTCGAGCCACGCGCGGATGTCCTCCGGCTCGTTCGGAAATTTGGTGCGCTTGAACGCCCCGCCCGCCTCCAGCTCAAACCGTTTCTGCTTCTCGAACGACTCCTTCGCCTTCATAAAAAGCGGGTCGCGGTCGAGTATCATCTTCTGATAGCTGGCGGTAAAGGCGGGGTCGGCGAAGTACGTGCCGCAGCCCCACCACGCGTACTCCGGACGAAACTCGAAGAAGAACGCGGGGTATCCCGGGAAGTCGCGCTTCGGGCGTCCCATAAAGCACCAGACGCTCGCGCGGTAGAGGCTCTTGTCGTTTGTGAACCGCGTGTCCCGACGTATCCGCGAAATCTGGCGCTTGGGCGCGACAGGTATCTCGGGGTCGACCTTCTGAAGCACCGGCACGACCTCCTCGATCATCCTGAACACCGGCTCGCGCACCAGCTCCTCAAACTGCGGCTTGTGCGCGTCGTAGAACTCCTTCGAGTCGTTAAGACGGTTCTCGACAAGCAGGTCGAGCGCCGCCTGCGTTATATACTCCATCTCACTTCACCATCGCTTTCAGCTCTTTTCGGGTGTAGACAGCCTCCCAGTCGGGCAGTACGCCGAAGCCGTCCGGAGAGTGGGCGGGCAGTCCGTAGATGTCGTGCCCCGGGTACTGATTGCCCTCCACAAAGGTCGGACCGTCCGGCGTTATCGCCACGTCCCAGCCGACGTACTTTATCTCGGGCACTTCCAGCGCGGCGCGGAGCACCAGCTCGCGGCACTCCTTCCACATCGGAAGCTGCCGTCCCGCAAACTTCGTGCCGCTCACCGGATGGCACTCGTGCACCTTGCCGAACTTCGCCACCGCCGGGTAGAGTATCACGCCGTTCTCGCGGTCGACCACCGTGACCATGCCGCCGCCGTTGAAGTTGTCCACCGGGCGCTCGCCGCCGCCTACGCGCAGATAAGCCGCCACGATGTGCGCCTTCCCGTCGCGCACGAGGGTGACGATTCGCACCGTGTTTATCGACGTCGCGCATATCGCGTTCACCTCGGCGTGCTGCTTTACGACCTCCTCGCAGAGCGACGAGCCGTTCGCCATAAGCCGCTTATACAGCGCGTCCCAGTCGTCCACAGACTCGGCGCGTATCTTCTCGACGCCGTCGCCGTGGCTCGCGTCGGGCGGCTTTGCGATGAACTCGCCGAGCTCGGTCGCAAACGCGCGCAGCCCCGCCGCGTCGGTCTTTTCAAGCAGGATGAACTTCCGCGGCGCGTAGTCGTGGAACCGCTCAAGGAAGGTGGGCTTGTCCTCGAATATCCTCCACGCCGCGCGGTCGTTTAGCGCCTTCACATACTCGTTGTTTATCCCTCGGGTGAGGTAGCTTCGACGCTGCTTTCCGCTCTTGTGCCAGAACTCGAACAGCTCGTAGTCCATGTAGCCCGCGACGTATTTCGCCCCGCAGACCGCCATGTCGCAGAGCACGACGAACTTCGGCTTGTGCACGAGGCGCGCGCAGCGTCCCGCCGCCAGCCGCATATTCTTGTGGTTCATCGAGCGCAGCCGTGTGAACAGATATTTAAGTGAAGGCATGGTTTTCCTCCCCCGAATTTTCTGTGGTACCGGAGACCGGGGTCGAACCGGCACGTCCTTGCGGACAGCGGATTTTAAGTCCGATGCGTCTACCAATTACGCCACTCCGGCATATAGCTTACATACACCATAACTTTAGCATTTTGCCGCGATTTTGTCAACCGCATACCGACGCGCGGCTGCACGCGGGCATTTTGCCGCTCGCCGTCAAAATTCACAAATCCGCCCCATTGACAAACGCCGGTCTTGGTGGTAATATTTAATAGTATACGTCCAAAAACCACATTTGAGGGAGGAACAGAACATGAAAGCAGGAATAGGTACTTATTCGTTCGGAGGCATCGAGAGCATGTTCGGTCTCGGCATGACCCTTCAGGAGAAGTTCCAGGCGATCGCCGACCTGGGTCTGAAGCAGGTCGAGCTGCTCAAGGCTGACCTCGACTGGAACACCAACGAGGAGATCAAGGCGGCTGCCAAGGCCACCGGCATTGAGATCACCTCCATCCACGCCGACCCGACCGAGGAGATAATCGAGCGCATGGCTGACCTCGGCGCGAAGGCGGTCATCTGCGCGTCCACCCCGTTCTGCAACAAGGCGGAGGCCATCGAGGTCGCGCACTGGCTTGACGAGTGGGCTGAGAAGGCTGAGAAGTACGGCATCAAGATAGGCTACCACAACCATTCGTCCGAGTTCTACATGGACGAGGGCAAGACCATCTGGGAGCACGTCGCGGACAACAGCTCGAAGTGCTTCTTCCAGCTCGACTGCGGCTGGGCAATGAACGCCGGCACCTATCCGCCGAGTCTCATCCGCCGCTATCCGGGTCGCTTCTGCGCCATCCACGTCAAGGAGAACAACAAGGTCTACGGACCGGGCGCTCAGCCGCGTTCGCGTCACGCCGAGGGTGGCGGACGTCCGCCCATGCCCGACATGACCAAGATGCCGCGCGAGGAGCGCGAGAAGATGCTCGAGCAGATGATGAAGAACTTCCCGAAGGGCGGTCCCGGAGGAAATATGCCGCATCGTCAGTGCAAGCTCGCCGACCCGACCTCCAACATCGACTGGAAGGAGATAAAGAAGGCGCTTGACGAGACTTCGCCGGACGCGTTCTGGATCATCGAGCGCGAGGAGTTCTACGATGACCATGACAAGTGCCTCGCGGACGACGCGAAGTGGCTCGCCGAGAACCTGTAAGTCACAACCGAACAACAAAAAGAGGAAGCTTCGGCTTCCTCTTTTTCGTCCTGTTTTCGGCTGACACGACGGCTTAAACTCGCCGAACGCGCCGCTTATCCGATGCTGTCCGCCAGAATCCTCGCCACGTCGAGAGTCGAAACGTCCGAGCCGTCCTGCAGGAACACCGTCGCGCGCACGACGATATTTCCCTTGCGGATGAGCACCACGTCGTTGAACTCATCGACGGCGTAGACGTTCGCGTAGTCGGCGTCGATGTCCCCCACGCCCTCGTACTGCTCAAAGCCCTTCGCGTGCGAATCCTTGCGGTAGTACTCTCCCGCTACGCTGGTCGCGATGCCGACACTCGCCGCCTCGTGGTAGAACACCCGATAGCTGCCGTTAATCGACACCAACGAATCGCCGCTCTCGACGCTGACGTTCGCCTGCTCGCTCCACTCGATGTTTCGCGGCGACACGATGTCCGACCACTCGCGCACGCGGTTCAGCCCCTTGCCCTGCATCGTCTGCCGATAATCGGTCACCTCGCCGGACGCGAAACCGCGCATCGTCGCGAACGGCGGCTCGATGTCCGATTCGTCTATCGGCACGCCGTCCGCGTTCTTCGCGACGACGAATCCGACGACGCAGACAACGATGAGCGCTATCTTTATCCAGTCGCGTATCTTCTGCCCCTTGCTTAAGCTCTCATTGTTCACGTTCTTCAGCCCCTTGCGGAGCTCGTCGACAAACACCCACACGAGCGCCGCGAGCAGTGCGGCCACCACCCACGTCCTAAGCCCGATGAGCGTCAGCCAGAAGCCGTCGCCGATGGTGCTGAGGATGAACAGGAGCAGCAGCATGCCGGTGAAAATCGCGGGCAGCATCGTCCAGATCTTGTCCGTCTTTTTCGCGGTCGTCGGTGCGGGATTCACGTTCTTTTTCTTCTTCTGTGCCATAAACTCACCTCAAATATTCATCGGGTATTGCCGCCGCCATCGCAAGCCCGCCGTCCTTCGACGGGTGCAGATGGTCGCCGCTGTCGTACTCCTCGCGCATGAAACCCGGCTTTGACGCGTCCTCCACCGCCGCCGCGAAGTCGACGCATCGCTGCTTGCGCATCCAGTCGTTGAGCGCGGTGCGGGCATCCTCGGTCTCGCCGCAGTAGACGCCCATCCCGCCGAACGGCGTGACCGTGCAGAACACGCACTCCGCGCCTATGCCCTCTATCTTCATCTTCAGCCGCTCAAATCCTTCGATAAGCTCGTCCGCGTGCGCGCGCTCCTCAAGCGGAGGCGAAAACGCGTCGTCGCTCGGCTGGGATATGTCGTTGACGCCGAGCGCGACCAGCACCCGCTTCACGCCGCACAGCGGCTTCAGGTCGAAGTCGAACCGGCTGAGTCCCGACCTGCCGAACACCTGACCCGCTCGTCCGCCGTCCATGTTGGTGTCGTAGAGCAGTCGGTTGCCGCCTATGCCGAGGTTGAGAAGGCTCGCGCCGTTTTTCGCCGCGCGGCGCTCCGCCTCGTCGCTCCACAGCCGCATCTGGGTTATCGAGTCGCCGAACGCGGCAATCGCCACGCCTTCGCCGCGCACGTCCACCGACGCTAGCAGCGGCACCGACACGCACTCGCCCTCCGGCTTGAAATCTCCGCCGAAGCGCTTTCCCGCACAGTACTCCGAGCCGTAGACGCTCGAGCGGTCGCAAGGGTCGGTCGCGAGGTATATGTACACGCGCAAGGGTTCTCCCGCGCGCAGGTTTATCGACAGCTCGCGGCTTATAAGCTCGCCGCCCGCCGGTATCTCATCACTGTCAAACTCAAGCGGCAGAAGGCTTCCGCCCGCCTCCACCGCCGCCTCGAACCTTACCGCGCTCGCGCCGTAGTGGTTCGCAAACCGCACTCTCAGCGCGTCGCCGTTCATGTGGACGGGCAGCGCGAACCGCACCGTCTTTCCTTCCAGGTCTATGCCGCCCCAGTCTGCCGCTTCCTTCGAGCGGGTCGCAAGCGCGAAATTCGTCACCCAGCCCATGAATGTCCCTCCTGTTTTTCACGGTACAGGATAATTATATCACTCTTTGCCGCGCGCCGCAATCCCGATTTGCGCCGGTCCGTCCAGCTGCGCGCCGTCGTATCCGAACCGCGAGCCGTGGCAGGGACAGTCCCAGCTCTTCTCGTCGCCGTTCCACACAAGCTCGCAGCCGAGATGCGGACAGCGCGGCTCGACCAGCCACAGCCTGCCGTCGTCGTCGCGGTACGCGCCCACCTTGCGTCCGTTCGCCTCGATGTGCGCGGCTTCGCCCTTTTGCAATTCAACCGCAAAGCCGTCCGGAGGCGCAAACGCGCTCCGAGCAAGGTGTTTCGCGCTCATCGCCGTCTCCTCCATCAGCATCCGCGCGCCCGCCGACGGTTTGAACCGCGCGGGGTCGAACAGCTCGGCGTACTCGCTCCGCCGGCCGCACGCGAGGTCGGTGATTAGCCGCGCCGCGACCATGCTCGTCGTCATCCCCCACTTGCCGAAGCCGGTCGCGACCAGCCATCCGTCGGGCGCGGTCGGCGCGAACCGTCCGATGTACGGCACGCCGTCGACGGTGACGCAGTCCTCCGCGCTCCACGAACAGACCTCGCGAAGCTCGGGGAAGTGCTGCGCCGCAAAGGCTCGGAGCGCCTCGTACCGCCCGCTGCCCTCCATCCCCGCACGGTGCGAGCTTCCGCCTATCAGCAGGCTGTCCGTGCCACATGGTCGAAGGGAGACCCCCGCCTCCTCTATCCCGAGAAAAGGTTCCGAAATTCGGTGATTTCCGCGCATTTCGAGCACATAATCCCGCTCCTGGTGCATCCGCATGAAGTAGAAGCCGGGGAAGTTCACAAACGGAAATCGCGTCGCAAACACGACGATTTTTGCGTCCACCTCGCCGCCTTCGGTGCGCACCGACCGTCCGTTCACTTCCAAAACGCGCGAGTTCTCAAAGATTTTCAGCCGCCGAGCGAGCGCCGCCATGACGCGCATAGGCTGAAAGGTCGCCTGACCGCCGAAGCGCAGTCCGAGCTTCGCAAACGGCAGTCCGGTCTCCTCCGAAAGCTCGGCGTCAAACCCGCAAAGCCTTGCGGCGGAACACTCCCGCTCGAGCGCGTCGCAGCCGACGTCGCCGCTCGCGTACAGCCACGTTCCGCAGTCGCGCAGCTCGAAACCTTCGTCAAGCGAGCTCTCGAGCGCGCGGAAGTCGTCGATGGCGCGGCGGTTCGCCTCGGCGTAGAGCCGCGCCTGCTCCTGCCCGAACTTCTCGACCAGCCGATGATAGCACAGCCCATGCTGCGCGGTGAGCTTTGCCGTCGTCCGACCGCTTGTGCCGCAAGCGATTCGACCGCTTTCAAGCAGCACGGTGTTCAGCCCCGCCTCCGAGAGAAAGTGCGCCGTCAATAAGCCGCACAAACCGCCGCCTATCACGCACGCGTCCGCCGAGATCCTGCCCTCAAGCGTGCAAAAACTCGGCATTTCGATGCCGCGAGTCCAGATAGTCTCCATGAAAAAACTCCCCCTTTACAGGAGGAGTTTTTGCGGTTTTCGGTTGGAAAATACGGGCTTTGCGGCTAAAACATATGCGAATAGACGCTCTTTTCCTGCGACCAGCCCTCGATCAGCTTCGCGCCGACCTCGCGCTCGTAGAAGGGTATCGCGTCCTGCGCCGCCCAGCCGATTATCGCGTAGCCGTAGCCCATGTCGCGCATGTCGCGCAGGCAGAGCTTCAACAGTGCCGCACCGATGCCGCGCTTTCGCATGTCCTCGCGCACGCCGGTCGGTCCGAAGTATCCGCGCGCGGTCGCGTCGTAGCAGGCAAAGCCGACCACCTCGCCGTCCTTCACCGCCACCCAGCAGCGGGCGGGCGAGTCGACGAACGACTGCTCGCACTCGTGCGTCCAACCGTCCGAGAAGTTTTCGCGGACAAATCCGAGCACTTTCCCCCTGCTCGGCGCGATAGGCCGAACAAATCGGATGCCTTCGAGGCTCGGTCTGGTGAGGTTCGGTTCGAGGTCGCAGCCGTAGAGATTTACGAGCATATCCGCCGATTCTTTTGCCATGGTTTTACCCTCCGAATCACTCGTCCTCGTGCGCGGTCACGGCGATGTGAAGCTCGTCGAGCTGCTTCTGCGTGACCTCGCCCGGCGCGCCCATCATCATGTCCTGCGCGTTCTTGTTCATCGGGAAGGGGATTATCTCGCGTATCGAATCCTCGCCCGCCAGCAGCATGACCATGCGGTCGACGCCCGGCGCGATGCCCGCGTGCGGCGGCGCTCCGTAGCAGAACGCGTTGTACATGGCGGGGAACTTCGCCTTGACATCGTCCTCGCCGAGACGCACCAGCTTGAAAGCCTCGAGCATGATGTCCGGCTCGTGGTTGCGAACCGCGCCGCTGGACAGCTCCACGCCGTTGCACACGAGGTCGTACTGGTACGCGAGTATCGTCAGCGGGTCTACCTCGCCGGCGGCAGCCTTCTTGAGTATCTCGAGCCCTCCGTTCGGCATGGAGAACGGGTTGTGGCAGAACTCAAGCTCGCCCGACTCCTCGCCTATCTCGTACATCGGGAAGTCGACTATCCAGCAGAACTCGTAGCACTCGCGGTCGATGTAGCGGTCGTCCGAAGCGCCGAGCTTGGTGCGGATGACACCCGCGGTCTTCTGCGCGGCGAGCTTCTGCGTGTTTGCCGAAAGCGCGACCATGTCGCCGTTCTTCAGTCCCAGCTCGGCTATCACCTTGTCCTTTATCGGCGCGACGAACTTGGATATGCCGCCGACCACCTCGCCGTTTTCGTCGACGCGGAACCAGTACATCTTCTCGGCGGTCTGGACTTCGACGTCCGCCGCCAGCTTGTCCACCGCCTTGCGCGCCATCGAGCACTCGGGCGCTATGACCGCGTAGATGTTGGCGCTGTCGAACGCGGGCAGACCGCAGTTTGCGAGAAGCTCGGTCGCGTTCTTTATCTCCAGCTTTATGCGCAGGTCGGGCTTGTCCGAGCCGTACTTCTCCATCGCCTCGGTGAAGGGGATGCGCTTGAACGGCGCCTTCGACGCGCGGTTGTATATTCCGAACTGCTCGAATATCGGCGGCAGAACGTCCTCTATCACCGCGAACACGTCCTCCTGCGTCGCGAAGCTCATCTCCATGTCCATCTGATAGAACTCGCCCGGCGAGCGGTCGGCGCGGGCGTCCTCGTCGCGGAAGCAGGGCGCTATCTGGAAGTAGCGGTCGATGCCGCTCGCCATGAGCAGCTGCTTGAACTGCTGCGGCGCCTGCGGCAGGGCGTAGAACTTGCCCGGATGGTTGCGCGACGGCACGAGGTAGTCACGAGCGCCCTCCGGACTGGACACGGTGAGTATCGGCGTGGTTATCTCGGTGAATCCGTGCTCGGTCATCGACTTGCGTATCGCCGAGACCACATTGCAGCGGAGCAGTATGTTGTTCTTCACCTCGGGGTTGCGCAGGTCGAGGAAGCGGTACTTTAGGCGGGTCGCCTCGTCCGCCTCGCGGCTGCGGTTTATCTGGAAGGGCAGCTCGTTAAAGCGGCAGCGCCCGAGCAGCTCGATGCTCTCCGGCACGACCTCGATGTCGCCGGTGGGCAGCTTCGGGTTTTTGGACGCGCGCTCGCGCACGACGCCGTCCACCGCGACGGTAGACTCCTTGTTTATCGCCTTCATCTGCGCGATAAGCTCGGGGGTCTCAAGCACGACCTGGGTCGTGCCGTAGAAGTCGCGCACTATCGCAAACGCAAGCTCCGCGCCCACTTCGCGCAGATTCTCAAGCCATCCGCAGATGCGAACCTTCTTTCCCGCGTCGCCTATGCGAAGCTCTCCGCAGTTGTGTGTTCTCGACTGAACCATATCAAAAACGCCTCCAAAACAGTGATTTTACAGACTTATTTCTCGATTATCAGCGGCGGGACAGTCTCGCCGTCAAGCGTGTCGCGCACGAACTTCGCCGCGTCTGCCGCGTTCATCCGCTGCTGCTCGCCCGAGCGCATGTCCTTGAGCGACACCTCGCCCGCAGCCTCCTCGTCCTCGCCGATTATCACGACGAACGGCACGCCGAGACGGTTTGCGTAGTTCATCTTCGCCTTGAACTTCTTCTTCTCGAAGTAGAGCTGCGCCTTGAGTCCCGCGACGTGCATCGCGTTTGCCGCCTCTATCGCGCTTTTCGGCGAGTCGACCATCGGCATTATCAGCACGTCGCAGCCGCTCTTTCTTCTGTCGGTGTCCACAAGTCCCATGTCGCAGAGCGCCCAGAACAGGCGGCTCAGTCCCACCGATATGCCCACGCCGGGCAGCTTCTGCTTTGTGTAGTGCGACGCGAGGTTGTCGTAGCGGCCTCCCGAGCAAGGCGAGCCTATCTCGGGGTAGTCAATGAGCTGCGTCTCGTACACCGTGCCGGTGTAGTAGTCCAGTCCGCGCGAGATGGTGAGGTCGATGAGGAAGTTCTCGTCGGGCACGCCGAACGCGCGAACGCCGTCGACCACCGCCGAAAGCTCGCTAAGACCCTCGTCGTAGAGCGCGTCGATGCCGCGGCGGCTCTCGAGCGCCTTCAGCGTATCGTCCGCGCTTCCGGACGACGACGCCATGAACGCGAGTATCTCGTCAGCCTTGTACGACGGCACGCCGGCGTCGTCGACAAGGATGCCGCGCACCTTGTCCGCGCCGATCTTCTCCAGCTTGTCCGCCGCGCGCATTATCTCCGCCGCCTTGTCGCCCAGTCCCAAAATCTCGTAGAAGCCGGTCAGCAGCTTGCGGTTGTTTATGCGTATCCTGAATCGGGTCAGACCCCACTCGGTGAATATCTTATAGATTATCGCGGGCATCTCGGCGTCGTTTATCACGTCCAGCTCGCCGTCGCCCACCACGTCGATGTCCGCCTGGTAGAACTCGCGGAAGCGTCCGCGCTGCGGGCGTTCGCCGCGGTAGACGCGTCCGATGTGGTAGCGCCGGAAGGGGAACGCGAGCTCGCCATAGTGCTGCGCGACATACCTCGCAAGCGGGACGGTCAGGTCGAAGCGCATCGCGTAGTCCGAACCGCCGTTGGCGTTGGACACCGAATATATCTGCTTGTCGGTCTCGCCGCCGCCCTTTGCGAGCAGTATCTCGCTCGGCTCCATGACCGGCGTGTCGAAGGGCAGGAAGCCGAAGCTCTCGTACACCCTCTCGAGCGTCTTTTTCATACGCTCGAACTGAAGCTGCGCGCCGGGCAGCAGCTCCACAAAACCGCTCACCGTGCGCGGCGTTATTATCTCTGACATACGCAACTCCTCATTTCAGGGTTCTTACTCGTTCTCATCGCCGAACTCGTCCTCCTCGATGTACCTGTGCCGGTACACCCACGAGTCGGGGTCAAGCTCCTCATCAATGCCCATCTCGTCGAGCAGACGGCGGTACTCGTCGTCGGTCAGCTTCTCGTACGGCATCGAGATGTACCTGTGCTGCCACTCGAAGCTGTGATCCTCGTCGGGCAGTCGGTAGAGGTCAAAGCCGACGAACATCTCGTTGTTCTCCCGTCTCGCGAGCAGCGCCGCGTCCGCTCCCGACTGCTTTATCGCCACGCAAGCCGTGCGGTTGCGAAGGTTCGCGAGCACCCTCAGCTCGGGCGCGCCCATCGACGCGGCTGCGCGGGACGCGTACTCGACAAGCGTCGGCAGGTCGTCGTAGGGATGCAGCGGCGGGCGGACGAAGTAGTTTTTCATCAGGAAATATTTCTTTCCGCCGTGAAACCAGTTTTCGCCCGGCGTGTGACCGTGATACTTCTTCCCACGCTGAATTATCTCCGCGTCGAACGGCAGCACGGCGTCCCGCGTCAGCACGCACGCGCCGACTATCGCCCCGCTTTCGCGCAGGCGCAGCACCCACGTCTCGCCCGTGCTGAGATATCGCTCGATCTCGTCCTCCTCCGGGTATTCGTCGATGAACATCGGGTCGTCAGCCATCCGCGCGTCGGAGTACATTCGCAGAAGTTCGTCAAACAATTCGGGCGACGCACGGTCAAGCCATGTATCGCCCAGCGCGCGGTGAACTTCCTCCCCCGCCTCGACGCCCTCGACAAGCCGATAGTGCCGCGTGTACTCGCGGATGCCCATCGCCTCGCAGTCGTCCAGTCGGGTCATATCCTCTGCCATGCCTGCCTCGGTCGTGATTACTTTCCGCGCGCGACGTTGCGCCAGTCGAGGTCGCCGCGCTCGAGTCCGAGCACCAGCATCTCGGCGGTGGCGACGTTGGTTGCCATCGGCACGGTGTTGAGGTCGCACAGACGGAGCAGGCTGTTTATCTCGTCCGCCGGCGTGTTCGCGAGCGGATCGCGGAAGAAGAGCACCATGTCTATCTCGTTGTATGTGATGCGCGCGCCTATCTGCTGGTCGCCGCCCTGGTTGCCGGTGAGGAAGCACTGCACCGGAAGCCCGGTCGCCTCCGCGACCATCTTGCCGGTGGTGCCGGTGGCGCAGAGCGTATGCTTTGAAAGTATGCCGCAATAGGCGATGCAGAACTGGACCATAAGCTCCTTCTTCTCGTCGTGTGCGATGAGAGCTATGTTCATGTATTTTTCTCCTTTCTTGTCTCCCTGCCGTTTACCTTCACCTTTAATAGACCTTCTATTTCAAAAACTCCGGTGCGAGCGCCACCCGCTCACCCGCGATCCGACGCGCGATGCGCAGATAGGCGGCGGCTGCTCCGTCGGTGCGCATGAGCACCAGCGGTTCGCCCCGGTTGGAGCTGGAGATGACCCGCTCGTCTTCCGGCACAACGCCGAGAAGCGGGATGCCGACCGCGTCTATCGCGTCGTCGGCGTTTGGCGCGTCCCCTCTCGCCATGAGCGACGGGCGCGCACGGCTGAGTATCAGCCTGAGATCCTGGTTCTTCGGTCCGAGGCTCTCGAACAGCCTCGCCGCGGCCTCCGCGTCCCGAAGGCTCGTGCGGTCGGGCGTCGCGACGATCATTCCCATCGCGCCGACCTTGGCGGCGGCACGCACCGTCTCGCCCAGTCCCGCCGGACAGTCGACGATGCAGAAGTCGAACCTGCCCGCGGCGTAGGTTATCAGCGCCGGAAGCACCGCCGTCTCCTCAGCGGAGAGTATCGGCGGCGCGGCGAGCAGAAACAGTCCCGGGATGTCGGGGTGTTCGACCGCAGCGTCGCGCAGGGCTGCGTCGCGCCGAAGCACATCGCCGAGGTCGAGCGCGGTCACGTCGGTCATTCCGAGCGGGATGTCGAGGTTGCGAAGCCCCACGTCCGAGTCGACGCAGAGCACTCGGAAGCGCATGGAGGCAAGGCAGGCGGCAACCCCCGCAACAAGCGAGGTCTTTCCGACGCCTCCCTTTCCGCTCGCGACAAACACAGCCTTCCCCACTTGAAAACGCCCTCCAAAAGACAATCTCCCAATTATAGGTTGATTATAACAGGTTCGACGAGCATTTACAAGCGGTTTTTAGGCAAAATTTCATGTAAAATCGAAAAAGTTTCATACATGACGCATCGTTATTCAGTCTACGAGCACGCCCTCGCCCTGCACCGAGTCGAACGAGCTTCCGGTGCGGAAGTAGGCGTCGAAGATGTCCCGCGCGACCGAGCCGATTATCGAGCCCTTGCCCGCGTGCTCGACCACCACCGCCACCGCTATCTGCGGGTCGTCGTATGGCGCGAACGCGACGAACACGCCGGTAGGCGAGCCACTTCCGGTCTGCGCGGTGCCGGTCTTCGAGCCGACGTCTATCGGGTAGTTGCCGAAGGTCGCGATCGCGCTGCCGCTGCGCGACACCTGAAGCATTCCCTTCTTCACCGTCTCGCGCGTCTCGTCGGATATGTCGACGGTGGAGAGCACCTTCGGCTGATACTCGCTTATAGTCGACGAATAGTCGTAGGTGCGCACCGATTTCAGCAGATGCGCCTCCAGACGCTCGCCGTTCGGGTTTACGAGCGACGCGATATATACCGCCATCTGAAGCGGGGTGAACAGGTTGTCCGACTGTCCGATGGCAGCCGCGAGCGTGTCGCCGCCGTACCACGTTCCGCCGCCCGCCTCGCGCTCCTCCTTGCCGGCGAGTATGCCGGTGTACTCGGGCAGCTCGACTCCGGTCGTCTCGCCCAGTCCGAGCATCTTGGCGTAGGTGTTCATGCGGTCGATGCCGCTGAGACGACCGACCTCGTAGAAGAAGTAGTTGCAGCTCACGCGTATCGCGTCGACCACGTTTATCAGTCCGTGGCTGCCGCGATAGTTCAGGTATATCTCGCACGCCGGCTGATAGCCCTGATAGTAGGTGTAGATGCCCTTGGTCATTATCTTCGTCGACGGGGTTATCACGCCGCTCTCGAGCGCGGCGACGGCGGTGGACGGCTTGAAGGTCGAGCCTGGCTGGTAGAGTCCCATGAACGCGCGGTTGTTCATCGGTCCGAGCGGGTCGGCGAGCAGGTCGGAGTAGTCCTCGTTAAAGGTTTTGAGCGAGTAGGTCGGGTAGTTTGCCGCGGCGAGTATCTCGAAGTTTTTTACGTCGATCACCACCGCCGCGCCTCCCGCGACATCCGCCGCGCCTCCGGAAAGTCCCGCCTCGCCGAGCTCCTTTATCTCCTCGATGCGCGCGGCGAGCGACTTTTCCGCGGTCTCCTGAAGGCTTATGTCGATGGTCAGCATCACGTTGCTGCCCGGCTCGGGCTCGGTGGAGTAGACTACTCCGGTGACGCTTCCCGACTCGCTGCGCTCCTCCACGCGGACGCCGTCCTTGCCGCGAAGGATGTCCTCAAACGCCTTCTCCACGCCGTCTCTGCCCACCGTCGCGTCTAGGGGGTATCCCTTCTCCCTGTACTCCTCCACCTCGTTTTCGTATATCGAGGTGACCCGCCCGAGCAGGTTCGCGGCGCTGTCCGTCTCGTACTGCGGCACCGTCTCGGTCAGTATCTCCACGCCGGGCAGGTCGCGCTCGGCAACGACCGAGATGAACCGCTCGTTTACGTCGGAGGCGAAGACATAGCTCGGGATGTTCAGCGCTATGCGAGCGCTGCGGATGTCCAGTTCCCACCGCACGGCGAGTATCCCGCGCGCCGTCTGCGGGTCGGTGTCCGCGTCGAGGTCGTACTCCTCGTACAGCTTCGCGGCGAGCTCGTCGGGGGCGAGCTTCTCCTGCCAGCCCTCCCGCTCGTCGGCGGATATTATCTCGAGCGCCGCGAGAAAACGTCCCATCCTCCCGACACCTACGGTCGACTCATTCGAGTACATCCACCTGTTCATCACGCGCGACCAGACGAGCGGGAAGTTCGTCTCCCACTCCACGCCCTCGCTCTCGGCAGCCGCGACCAGTCCCGCCGCCACCTCGTTTTCCCGTCCGGAGGGCAGCAGCTTTGTGTCGAAGCCGATGTTGTAGGCTATGCGGTTGGTTACCAGCTTTCTGCCGTAGCGGTCGACTATCTCTCCGCGCGTGGCGGGCACCTCTACCGTGCGGGTTATGCGGCGCTCGCTCTCCTCCGACCAGACGAGTCCGTTGACTATCTGAAGGTCGTAGAGGCGTATTATCATGATAAACGCCGCGGCGACGGTCAGCGCGGCGAGCGCGACCACTCGGCGCATGAGCTTTCGTCCCTCCAAGGCTGTCCCTCCTTTCGTAAGATTTCGGATGTATTACTCCTCGATGCCGCCGCTTGCCTTTGCGAGCAGGCGCACCGGAAGGTACACAAGCGGCGTGACGGCGGTCGAGTAGGCTATCTCGGGCAGTCCGACGCGCAGCATTGCGAACAGTCCCGCCCGCCCGGGCAGCCACATTATCAGTATGAAAAACAGCACGCACGCCGCCGCGTTTATCGCAAGCGACAGCAGCATCGCGACCGCGAGTTTCTTGCCCATCAGCTGAGCGCAGAGCATACCCGCCGCGAAGCCGCCGCAGGAGTAGACAAGGGCGTAGAGCAGCTCCACGCCGGTGTTTGTAGCGTACATGAACGCGCCGAGCAGTCCGCCGCATATCGCGCCCGCGGCGGCGCCCTCGAACATGCCGATGCACACCGCAAGCCCTCCGAGCAGCAGCGGCGTTATCCCGAATATCTCGAGGCGCGAGAAGACGTACTTCTGCATAACCGCGGTCATAACCGCGAGCGCGGCGTAGAGCGCCCATTTCATCACCAGAGCGAGCTTTGCGTTTATCTCCATGGCGTCACTCGTTTATGTCGAAGTCGGTCACGACGAACACCTGCACAAGCGACTCGAAGTCGACCGACGGTTCGATGACCGCGTAGCTTCCCGCGCCGCTCTCCGACGGATAGACGTCGCTTATCTTGCCTATCACCAGTCCCGCGGGATAGACCTCGCCCACGCCGCTGGTAAGCACCGTGTCGCCGTTTAGCAGCACCGCGCTCTCGGGGAAGTAGGCGAGCTTGAGCTTGCCGTCGTACATAAGCTCGAAGTCGCCGAGCGCGGTGGCAACGTCGCCGGTGCGGTATATCTTCGCGCCGACCGAGGTGGTCGTGTCGATGACTGTGGACACCACCGCCCAGTTCTCCCCCGCCTCGGTTATCTGCCCGACGAGGAAGCCCTCCGAGCTTATCACGCAGTCGAATTTCTCCACACCGTCGCCGGTGCCCTTGGATATGGTAAAGGTGGACTCCCAGTTCGAGCTGCCACGGCTGACGATGTTCGCCATCTCGACATCGAGGTCGTTTCGCGACTGGGTGACGCCGACAAGCTCGCGAAGGCGCTCGTTCTCCTCCACCAGCTGCTCGCCCCTGCGGACGTCCGCCTCCATGTCCGCTATCTGTTTGCGAAGACGCTCGTTCTCCGCCTGGAGCTCCTCAAACTCGTAGTTTCGCGCGTACATCTCCTCGAAAAAGCCGCTTATGCCGTCGGCAGCCGAGCGGAAGGGGGTAGCCAGCACCCCGAAGATGTTCGCCACCGGACTGGACTCGCCCTGCACCGCGAAGCTGAGCACGCCCATCACGATTATCAGCGCGAGCACCACCGCAAGGCTTATCACAGCCTTGTTATGAAGCAGTTTCTTCACGGCGCCCGCCCCCTCTCAAAATCAGATCAAAGCAATTCTATGCCGAACTCGCCGAGTATCGACGCGGTGTCTGCCATCGGCAGCCCGACCACTCCGAAGTAGTCGCCGTCGATGTGCCGCACGAGCAGCGAGCCGAGTCCCTGTATGCCATACGCCCCCGCCTTGTCCAGCGGCTCGCCGGTCGCGACATATCGCCTAAGCTCGTCGTCGGTTATGTCGCCGCGAAAGCTCACGTCGGTTATCGACAGCCGCTCGGCGGAGTGCTCGCCTCGGCACGCGGCGACGCAGCTCATAACCTGATGCGTGCGTCCGACGAGGCGTTTCAGCATCGAAAACGCGTCGTCCGCGCCGCGTGGCTTGCCGAGTATCGCGCCGTCGAGCACGACTATCGTGTCCGCCGCGAGCACGACACGGTCGGGATGAGCCGCCGACACCGCCGAGCACTTGGCGGCGGCGCTTCGCCGCACGAAGTCGCGCGCGTCCTCGCCGACAGCGGGCAGCGGCTCGACCGCGTCGGGCACTATCACCTCAAACTCGCAGCCCACGCGGTCAAGCAGCTCCCGACGGCGCGGCGACGAGCTTGCAAGAATGATTTTCTCCATTTTCTTCCTGTTTTACCCCTTTTTTACCTGCCGGTGGAGCCGAATCCCTTTGTTCCGCGGTCGGTCAAGCCAAGCTCCTCCACCTCGTGCGGCTCGCCCGCGGCGTACGGAAGCAGCAGCAGCTGGCAGACGCGGTCGCCCGGCTGCACCGTATACGGCTCGCTCGACGTGTTCACGAACCACACCTGTATCTGTCCGCGGTAGTCCTCGTCTATCACGCCGACCGAGTTTGCCATCGTCAGTCCGTGCTTCACGCCGAGGCTCGAGCGCGAACAGAGCAGCCCGACAAATCCGTGCGGTATCGCGACGGCTATCCCGAGCGGTATCCCCGCCCGCGCGCCCGGTTCGATAGTCACGGCTTCGTCGAGCGCGGCGTGCAGGTCGAGACCCGCCGCTCCGTCGGACGCGCGGTAGGGCGCGGGCACGACGTAGCCGCCCTCGGTCGGGATAAACTTGAAATCGAGCTTCAGTGTCATTTTACTCCACTCCTCTGTAATACAGTCCTCGAGTATACTGCGCGGGTTCTTGAGCGTCCGGCTCGCTGCGGTATGCCGCAAGCACGTTCTCCGCCTCGCGCGGGTTTTCGGTGGTGAGCATCAGGCGGAAAACGTCCACGCAGAGCGACGCGCAGTCGTCCCGCTTGTCCGCGAGCCACAGCTTCTGCGAGTTGAATATCTCGCTGCGACCGCCCTCCGCGTCGAGAAACGGGAAGCGCGCGCCGGTGCGGTCGACCAGGTTGTGCGCCGAGCTTCCGTTTTCGCCGAGCCGTCGGGCGGTGACCATAAGCGGCAGCCGTCCGTAGGCGATGAGTTCGAGCGGCAGCGGCGAGCTCAGCGCGCGCACTTGCGGAAAGGTCAGCTCGAAGCTTAATGTCGCCGACTCGAACCCCTCGGCGGCTATAAGCTCGAGCGCGCGCGAGTTGGTGATGTTCAGACCGTAGTCGCCGCGCAGTTTGTATCCCCGCTCGCGCGCGACCTCGATGAGCCCGATGTTGCCGACGAGCAGCTCGTCCACCCCGCTCATCCGAAGCTCTCCGAGCGCGAAGGTGAGTTCGCTCATCTCGGTCGGATGCACTATGCGCGGCGGCACGGCTGCGAGTTTCGTGACCCTCATTATGTCGCGGACGCGGTCGGGCGAACGGAGCAGCTCTCCCACCGGAAGGTATATCCGCTCGGGCGGGCGGTCGAGCATACGGTCGCTTATCTGCTCGAGCGTGCGCGCCTGCACCGCTATCTGCGTCGGATGCGGGCTGCGCGGACGTTCGGTCACGGGCGAAGGCTCGGACACGCGGCGGGTCGGAAGGTCGGTGCGCAGCGCGGTAAGACGTTCGAGCGCGGTGCGTCGAAGCGAGTTTATCTCGGCGAGCGGAAGCGCCGCTCCCGGCTCGACCTTCGCGCGGGCGAAGTCGCAACGGTAGGGCGTGCCGCCGGTCTTATAGAGCTGCGTCGTCGCCTCGGCGGGGGACAGCGGTCGGGTGCGAGCCTCCTCGGCGGGCGCTCCGTCGAGCACCACGCGGCGACCGTCCTCGTCCTCCGCGGCAAGCAGCGACGGCTTGCCTATCTTTACCATCAGAGCAAATTTGACGCCGACGCGCTGCGGCTCGCGCGCTCCCTGCGCGTAGCTGCGTCGAGCCTCGGCAAACAGCGGATCGGTGACGCGCTTGTCCTGTTCGGTGCGCCTGCCGAGCATTTCGGGCGAGTCCTTCTCTCCCGCGAAATAGCCGTCGGTGAAGCCGTCGCGCGAGAACACCGCCGCAAGCGCCGCCATCTCGTCAGCGGACGGCTCGCGACCGTCGCGGAGAGCCTGCGAGTATATCTTGGCGGTTATCGCGGCGTACTCGGGACGCTTGAGCCGTCCCTCTATCTTGAGCGACTTCACGCCCATCTTCTCCATCTCGCGGAGGTGTCCCGCAAGGCTCAGATCCTTGAGCGACAAGGGGTAGGCGTCGTCGCGCCTGTCATATCCGTAGGCGAGGCGGCAGGGCTGGGCGCATCCGCCGCGATTGCCGCTCCGTCCGCCGACGCACGCCGAGAAGTAGCACTGTCCCGAGTAGCAGAAGCAGTGCGCGCCGTGGATGAACGCCTCGATCTCTATCGGGCTTTCGGCGCAGAGTTTCCTAAGGTCGTCGCCGCTCAGCTCGCGTGCCGCGACCGCGCGGGTGCATCCGAGCTGCGCCGCCTTCTTCGCGCCCTCGGCGTTTAGAATCGTCATCTGTGTGGACGCGTGCAGCGGCAGGTCGGGCAGGCACTCGCGAAGCATCGAAAGCACGCCGAGGTCCTGCACCAGCACCGCGTCCGCGCCCATCGCGCTTATCTCCCTCGCGAGCGCGAAAAACTCGCCGAGTTCGCGGTCGAACAGCAGCGTGTTTGTGGTTATATAAGCCTTGACGCCCCGCGCGTGGCAGAAGGTTACCGCCTCGCGCGCCTCGCTTACGGTGAAATTTTTCGCCGTGCGGCGGGCGCCGAAGTTTTTAAGTCCGAAGTATACGGCATCCGCGCCGTTCATGACGGCGGCACGGAGGCCTTCCGGCGAGCCCGCCGGCAGGAGCAGCTCCATCACTCGTCGTCCTCACCCAGGTCGAGCTTGGACTGGCGCTCCTCCCACGCGGGGGTCTTGGACGCGTCGGGGGACAGGCGCTGAAGCTCACGCCTGAGCTCGGCGTTCTCGTCCTTGAGCGCCGACACCTCGTCGAAATAGTTCTTTATCTGCTCGCGAAGCTCGGCTTCGGTGTCCTTCTCGGTCAGCAGCTCATCGACTATGTTCGCCGCCGCGAGCACTGTCGCCGCCACGGTGGACAGACCGAGGTCGCTGCCGTTAAGCTCCTCTATACGCGTGTTGACAACTTCGGCGACCTTCTGAAGATGCTCCTCGCTTTTCTCGCCGACAAGCGTGAAATCCATGCCGTTTATCGTAACTTTTACCTTGGTTTTCATCTTCCACACGACCTCCCGCGCTATTTGTTTGCATCAGTTACAATCAGTATAACACTTCTTTCGACGGTTGTCTATCGGGCGAGCGCGAAATTTTACGAAATTTGACCGCTTTACGCCGCGCCGATTTTATGGTACAATTCAATCAACGATAGATAATGGGGTGGAGTCATGGCGGATGAGCGCGACATCGTAATATCGGCGGCTGCTGCGGAGCGGATACTGCGCCTTCGCGACGGTCGCGCCGCGCTCTACTACCTGCACCTGCTCTCGGGAGGCGGCGCGTCTGCCGAGTCCACCGCCCGCGCGCTTGGTTGGAGCGACAGCGAGACGCTCGCGGCGCAGGCGGCACTGTCCGCCGCCGGAGTGCTTCCGGGAGGCGAGATGGAGGAGGAGACCCCGCCACCGTCCTACTCGCCGTCCGACCTCACGAATAAACTTGAGGGCGACCCCGCCTTCGCCGCGCTGATAACCTACACCCAGATGCGGATGAATCGCACGCTCTCCCCCGCCGACACCGCGAAACTGCTCGAGATATACGACCATCTCGGCATGCCGGCGGGAGAGGTGATGCTGCTGGTGAGCTGGTGCGTCAGCCGCGAGCGCTCGAAGAAGGGCGACGCCGCGCGGGTCGGAATGTGGTCGATAGAGCGCGAGGCACACCGCTGGCTTCGCGAGGGGATAGACACCGAGGAGAAGGCGGAGCAGTACGTCCGCCACCTCGAAGCCCGCGAGGCGGACATCGAAAAGCTGAAAGCCGCGCTCCAGATACGCGGGCGCGACCTCACCGCGTCCGAGCGGCGATACCTCGAGAAGTGGTCGGCGGGCGGACTTGATGACGGAGCGATATACAAGGCGTACGACCGCACGGTGATAGCGACCGGAAAGCTGTCCTGGGCGTACATGGACAGGATAGTAGAGGACTGGATGCGGAACGGCGTTCCGAGCGAGGAAGCCGAGAACAAACCGCAAAACAAGCCGCAGCGACCCGCCGGAAAACGTCCGTCGAGACAGCCGGACGGCGGAGAGGACGCGGCGGAGCTGCTTAGACGCAGACAGCAGAAGGAGGGAGACGCGAGATGAGGATGGACAGCGTGATTCTTTCGCGAGTGCAGTCAAAGCTGTTCACGAGAAAGGTGAGCGCCGAGTCGGAACAGGCGGAGCGCAGGCGCGAGATATACGAAAAGATACCGCGAATAGCGGACATAGACGCGGAGCTGGGCAGCACCGCGGCGCTGATACTTCGCGCGGCGCTGACCGACGGCGAGGACCCGAAGCCGAAGCTGGAGGCGCTTCGCAAGCGGAACGCGGCAAATCAGATAGAGCGCGCCGAGCTGCTGCGCAAAGCCGGATATCCCGCCGACGCCCTGGACGCGCGCTACACCTGTCCCGACTGCTCGGACAGCGGATACCTTCCCGACCGCAGCCCCTGCCACTGTCTTGTCGAGCTGTACGCCGAGGAGCAGATAGCCGAACTCGCGCAGGAGCTTCCGACAAAGCGCGCGAGCTTCGAGGCGTTTGACGAGACGCTGTATCCCGACGAGCCGTACGAGGGTCGCAACTCGACGCCGCGCAAAAACGCGTTGGCGGTGCGCGACTTCTGCCGAGAGCTCGCGTCGGCACAGACCCCCGAGCGCAGCATCTTCCTATACGGCGGCGCGGGCGTTGGCAAGAGCTTTCTCGCGGCGGCGGTCGCGGTGGAGGCATCGAGGCACGGAAAGTCGGTGATGGCGCGGAGCATGGGCGAGATAGTGTCGCTCTACGAGCGCGAGAAGTTCACCTACGACGACGACACGCGGGACGCGGCTCAGACCGAGATAGACCGTCTGATGAGCTGCGACCTGCTGATTATCGACAACCTGGGAAGCGAGTTTCGCTCGGCGTTCGGCACGTCTACACTCATCGGGATACTCACCGTGCGGCTCGGTCGAAACCGTCCGCTGATGATATGCTCGAGCCTCGGGCGAAACGAGCTGGGTCAGCGCTACTCCGAACAGGTGGAGAGCCGTCTCTTAGGCGACGAGTTCTTCGCGCTGCCGCTCTACGGCGACGACCTGAGGCGCGTCGACAGATAATTTCGCAAAACAAATCATACCATGGAGGGGACTTGTATGAGCATTAGTGTTGCGATAATAGGGCTTGGCAGCCGCGGTCTTCAGACCTACGCGCCCTGCCAAAACGACTTCCCGGACAAACTGAAGATAGTCGCGGTCGCGGACATCATACCCGAGAAGGTGGACATTGCGCGCCGCCGCTACGGCATTGCCGACGAGATGTGCTTTGGCTCGGGCGAGGAGCTGCTTGAGCGTCCGAAGCTCGCCGACGCGGCGTTCATCTGCACGATGGATAAACAGCACTACGCGCACGCGAAAGCGGCTCTCGAGAAGGGCTACGACCTGCTGCTCGAAAAGCCGATATCCCCCGACGCGGACGAGTGCCGCGAGCTTGTCGAGATAGCCGAGCGGTTCGGGCGAAAGGTGTGCGTTTGCCACGTCCTGCGTTACACTCCGTTCTATAACGAGCTGAAGCGGCTGCTTGACGAGGGCGCGGTCGGCGAGGTGACGTCGGTGCAGCACATTGAAAACGTGGTCTACTGGCACCAGGCGCACAGCTTTGTTCGCGGAAACTGGCGAAATTCGAACGAGACAAGCCCGATGATACTGCAAAAGTGCTGCCACGATATGGATCTGCTCGTCTGGCTGCTCGGACGGCGCGCCACCAAAGTCCAGAGCTTCGGCGGGCTGTACGAGTTCCGACCCGAGCGCGCGCCGAAAGGTTCAACCGAGCGGTGCGTCGACTGCGCGGTGCGGGCGGACTGTCCGTTCGACGCGGAGAAGATATATCTGACGAACGACGCGACCGGCTTTCTCAAGGGGCACAAGGGTTGGCCCTGCGACGTGCTCTCCCCCGAGCCGACCGAGCGGAAGCTGCGCGACGCGATAGCGAACGGTCCGTACGGACGCTGCGTCTGGAGATGCGACAACGATGTGGTCGATCACCAGGTGGTGAACATCGAGTTCGAGGGCGGCGTGACCGCGCAGCTGACGATGTGCGCGTTTACAAAGCGCGGCGGTCGGGACACGGTGATCCTCGGAACGAAGGGCCAGATAATAGCGAATCTGTCCGAGGAGCTGATACACGTCCTGCCGTTCGGCGGCGACAACTACGACATCGACATAACCAAGCTGGCAAGCGGTTTCGGAGGTCATGCGGGCGGGGACACCCGTCTTGTGGAGGAGTTCATCGACATCGTCGGCGGAGGCGAGCCGGGCATACGAACCACAACGCTTGCCGACTCGACCGAGAGCCACTACATAGCGTTTGCCGCCGAGCGCTCGCGGGTGGAGGGCGGCCGCACGGTGGAGATGAGCGAGTACCGATAAAATTTTGAATATAGAGAGAGGAGAAGGTGCAGTTGAAGATGCGCAGGCGCGGCTGGTCGGATTTTTTGATGCTCACCGTTGCGGGCATTGTCAACGCTTTTGGCGTGACCTTCTTTCTCTATCCGGTAAATCTCTACGACTCGGGAATATCGGGCACGTCGATGCTGCTTGCCCAGCTGACGCCCGACTGGCTGCCGCTCAGCTTCTTCCTCGTGCTGCTCAACCTTCCGCTGTTTCTCTACGGCTACCGCAGGATGGGGCGGTCGTTCACTCTGCGGTCGGTCTACGCCGTCGCGGTATACTCGCTCGCGGCGTGGCTGATAACCGATGTGCTTCCGGTGGACGTGTCGATAGCGTCGCCGCTCGCGAAGCAGGATCTGCTGCTCTGCGCGATATTCGGCGGACTGATAAGCGGCATAGGCAGCGGGCTTACGATACGCTTCGGCGGCGCGATAGACGGCATTGAGATACTGTCGGTGCTGTTCGCGAAGAAGCTGAACATGTCGGTGGGCATGTTTGTCATGGCGTTCAACGTGGTGCTGTACATCGTCGCGGGACTGGCGCTTGAGAGCTGGATACTGCCGCTCTACTCGATAATAACCTACGCCGCGGCGGTCAAGACGGTGGATTTCATCGCCGAGGGCTTGGACAAGGCGAAGTCGGCGATGATAATAACCGAGAAGCCGAATCAGATATGCGAGGCGCTGAGCGACGAATTCGGGTGGAGCGGCATAACGCTGCTCGACGCGTCCGGCTATCACTCGGGGCGGAAAAAGACGCTCATCTACTTCGTGATAAACCGCTTTCAGATAAGCAAGCTTCGGCGGGTGGTGCGGGACTCCGACCCATCTGCGTATGTGACGATAACCGAGGTGAGCGACGTTTTGGGCAAAGACGGTTGACAAACGCTCATCTGTTGTGGTAAAATAATCGTTGCCATTCGGAGGTGTCGCCTAGCTTGGTCGAGGGCGCACGATTGGAAATCGTGTAGGGGTCAAAAGCTCCTCGAGAGTTCGAATCTCTCCACCTCCGCCACGTCGGGGCAAAGTCCGCCCCGTTTAAGAATCCCGCCGCTTGGCGGGATTCTTTCACTCCGCTCCCTTGCCCCTCCTCCCCAAATCGAACCCGCTGCGCTGGGCTTCGATTTGGTCAGCAAGAGGCAAAACAAAACCCTTGCAATCACTTGATTGCAAGGGTTTTTATTTTGCAACGGGGATAAACGCGAAAGAAACCCCTGATGGGTTTCTTTCACACTTTTTTCCTTTCCGAATTACTTCGGCTCACTTCACTCGGTCGTACAGCCGCATTATCGTGACTATCGCCTGCTCGCGGGTGTAGCCGCCCTTCGGCGCGAAGGTGTTCTCGCCCATGCCGTTCATTATCCCCGCGGCGGTGACCTGTCCGACCGCGTCGGTCGCCCAGGACGCTATCGCCGCGCTGTCGGCGTAGTTTGCCTCACCGTCGGGAAGTTTCTCGCCGCCGCCGACATAGCGTCCGCCGTAGAGCACCAGTCGAGAGAGAATAGTCGCCGCCTGCTCGCGGGTGAGCGGACGGTCGGGGTCGAACACGCCCTCGCCGTAGCCGTTCACGACCTCCACCATCGACATCGCCGAGACATATGGGTCGTCGGTGTCGGCAAAGTTCGTATCTCCGTAGCCGTAGTAGGGATAGTTTCCGTAGACCGCGCCCCAGTAGAAATATGCGAGCTTGCAGAACTCGGCGCGAGTTATCGGCTGTTTGTAGTCTCCGCGCAGGTCGGGCGTGAGTATTCCAAGCTCGATGGCGCGGTAGACGTCGTCTATCGCCCAGGACGCGGGCATTCCGCCGGAGGTCGTCTCCTCGTCCGAAGCGTAGGTTATGTCGGTGCCGTCGGGGTTTTGGATGTTGCCGAGGATGGGCAGCGCCTCGGTGTAGGTGTGCTCCGCGTCGTTGTATTCGTAGCGTATCGAAAACTCGACGCTCATGCCCTCTATCCTTCCGCCGACCTGTTCGGGGGTGAGGATGAACTCGGCGTTCTGCCCCGATTTCAGCGCTGTCCACTCGCTCTCGGCTTCGTTTTCGGTCTTGTTCTCGGTCTTTGCGGCAAGGCTCACCGGAACGCCGCGGCGCTCGCAGTTCTCCACGCCGACGCCGGTCGCGACAATTCTTCCGCTGACCTCTATCGGGACGATTCCGGTGTTGGCGACGGTGAGCGTCTTTGCGTGCTCGGCGGTCGTGTCTATCGTGATGTCGCCGAAGTCGACCGTCGGCTCGCTCATCCGCCAGGACACCTCGCCGTAGCCCACCGGCGTCGGGTGCTTCCACTCGCCGTCCCTGCCGTCCACCACGTTGTAGGTGACGGTATACTGAAGCCCGCTGTTTCGATGTCCGCCGATATATCCGGTGAAGTATCCGGGTCCGTATATCTTGCCGTAGCTGCGCTTGGGATAGACCTCGAGCGAGATGTCCACCGTGGTGCTCTCGCCCGGCGCGACGCTCGTCTTTCCCGGCTGCTGATAGTGGTGCAGCGGCGCGGGAGAGCCTTCGATTGCCGCGAAGTCGTAGGTGTCGTTTATGAAGGTTATCGGCATATTCCCGACGTTTGTGAGCTGTATGCTCACCGTCTTTTTGATAGCCTCTCTGCCGTCCACCGCGATGTCGCCAAGGTCTAGTTCGAGCGTGTCCACCGTGTAGGCGTACCACTCCTTGGCGTCCTTCGCGGCATACAGCTTGTCCCCCTGGTTGTAGTAGAGGTGAGCCTCGTCCACCTCGCCGACCGATTCGGGCAGGACGAATGTGCCGAGTATCTTCTCCCCGCCCTTGTATGTCTTCGCCGAAGCGGTGGCGGGCAGGATCCCGACGGTCAGTGTGAGCGCGAGCAGGAGGGACAGAACCTTCTTTTTCATGGTGTTTGCTCCTTATGTTATGCTTGTTCCCCGCGCGGGAGAGCTGTCGATCTCTGTCCCTCTGATTATAGCATAACACACCTGTCCGCGCAAGTGGGGACGGCTTCAGTCCACCGACGCGACGCCGTTTTCGATGCGGATGACCACATCCGCGCGCTCGGCGACCGAGCGGTCGTGGGTGACGAGGATGAGCGTCTTGTTCATGTCGGTGACTATCTTGCGAAAGAGGTCGAGCACCTGACTCGCGTTCTGCGGGTCGAGGTTGCCGGTCGGCTCGTCCGCAAGCAGCAGGCTCGGGTGCATTATCAGCGCTCGCGCGATGGCGGCACGCTGCTGCTCGCCTCCGCTGAGCTGGTAGGGGTACTTCTCCAGCTTGTCGGATATGCCGAGCGCCTCGGTTATCTCCGCGAGGTAGGCGTCGTCCCGCTCGGCGCCGTCGAAGTCGAGCGGCATGAGTATGTTCTCCTCAACTGTGAACTCGGGCAGGAGGTTGTACGACTGGAACACAAATCCGATATGGCTGCGGCGGTAGGCTGTGCGACCGCGTGCGGACAGCTTGTAGATATCCTCGCCGTCGATGATAACGGTGCCCGCCGTCGGCTTGTCGATTCCCCCGAGAAGCTGGAGAAGCGTCGACTTGCCGCTGCCGCTGTGTCCGATTATCGCGTAGAACTTCCCTCTCTCGAACTGAAAATCGAGCGGTTTGAGCGCCTCGACGTTCAGCATGACGTTCGCGTTTGCGTAGGTCTTTGTAAGTCCTCTCGTCTCAACAGAAAAGTCCATCTTCTCTCCTCCTTAGCTTCGTATGTTATCGAGCGGTGTGCGGCGGCATACGCGCAGAGCCGCCTTGAAGTAGGCGCCGACGCAGAGCACGGTCGTGAGCAGCACCAGCGCGAGATGCAGCGCCCACGGATAGCCGAACAGCACGACGCCGGTGAAGTAGTCGAAGCTGAACGCGCCGCCGCCCTGCACAAGCGCTATCACCACCGCGACCAGCGCGACGAGCAGATTCGCGGCGACCTCGGCAATAACTCCGACCATCAGCGCGTAGAGCGCGTAGCAGGCGATCTGTTTGCCGCGCGGCGCTCCCACCGCGTGCAGCACGCCGATGTGGTGGCTCTCGCCGTCCACCGCCGAGCTTGCGATGTTGATATAGATGGCGTAGACTATCGTGCCTATCATCACGCAGAGCGCGGCTATCATTATCATGCCGTTCGTCGCCTCGGCGTAGCGCTTGGTGTTCGACGGATGGTGGTTCATTATCGACGCGCCTATCGAGCGCGCGCCGCGGAAGGCGGTCACGTCGCCGTCGGTGTCCGAGCCGGCGGCGTAGCCGTATATCTCGGTGCGTCCGTACGACTCGCCCGAAAGCCCCATCGTAAACGACTCGTATGTCGAGACCTCCTCCGCGCTCATCTTCCTGCCGGACAGCGGGTAGAGCGCGCGCATGAGCTTCTCGCCTCCGATGACGGTAACCGCGTCGGTGCGCGCCGAGAAGGGATAGAGGTCGGTGGAGTATATCACCGCGCAGACCCGCGCCGTCTTTTCGTATGTCTGTAGATAAACGCCCTCGCCCGAGCGCGCGGGCTGCTCGCTGACGAAGGTCAGTTCGTCGCCGACCGCAAATCCGCCCTGGCGCGGCTGATAGAAGTACGCGTCCTGCGGCGACGCGGAGAGATTCAGCTTGTCGTCCGCTAGCGGGAGCACGAGGATGCACGCGCTGCCGCTTGCGATCGCCGACGCGTCGATGCTGCCCGCGGCTATCGACGGCGACAGTTTTGCTATCGTGTCCTCACTCTCGAAGTCCATGCCGTAGATGTCGGTGACAAGCGCGGTGCGGTCGAATATCGTCTTTACCGCGCCGACAAGCTCCTCGTCCTCCTCGTCGTCTCCGCCGCCGCTCTTTTCCACGAGGTCGGCTATGACCGGGTCGGTCTTTGCGTAGTCGTCGAGCACTATGCCCACGTCGCGCGCGACAGGATATATCATCACGTCGCTTATGCTGCCGTTTTCGGTGAACAGCGCCGCCGTCTCCTCGACATATCGGTTCGCAAGCCCGTAGCTGAGCGTCATCGAGTAGTCGGGCGCGTTCACGCTCTCTATGTCGGTGCGGTAGCCGGCGTAGGCGTTGTTGCCGAGGAACACCGACAGTATCAGCGAGCCGCCCATCAGCGCCACGAGCAGCACGAGCGCCGCCGTCTTTTTCAGTCCGGTTATGCGAAGCATCTTGCGGAACATTCCGGTATGACGCGCGCGTCCACGCGGCTTCTGCTCGCGCTGAGGACGTTCGCGTCCGAGCGCCGTCCGCGCGGTGAACGCTCCGGTGAGCAGCATACCCACGCCGACCGACGCGACGCAGCCGAGCACTCCGAGCGCTATCGACTTCGGCTCGGCGGTAAATATCATGTCGCCGGACAGCCTGCACGCGGCGTAGGCGGCGGCAAGTCCGAGCGCGACACCGAGCGGCAGCGCGCCGAGTATGATGTACCCGCCTTCGAGCAGGTTTATCGCGAACACCTGACCTCCGGTCGCGCCGACCGACTTCATCACCGAGCTGCGGCGGCCGCGGCGTCTCGACTGCGCGAGGTATATCTGGAACACCGCGAAGAAGGCGACGATGTATATCGCCACGCTCATCACCTCGCCCATCGCGCCGGTGGCGGTGGCGGCGGTGAGCGGATAGGCAAACGAGTTGAGGCGGAATATCTCGCCCGCCTGCGTGCCGTAGGCGTACTCGGCGGAGAGATAGTCGGCGGGGTACGGTGCGACGAAATACGGCTTCAGCCGCTCTATCGCCTCGCCGTTCCGTACCTCGCGGAAGGTGAAGTACGCGTTGGAATACACAAAGCCCGAGCCGAGATAGCTGCTTGTGTTTATCAGGTCGTAGCTGCTCGAGAAGGACACAAACGGTCTTATCGTGCCCGCGTCTATGTACTCCTGCGGCGTGTCCTCGGCTGTCGTGCCGCTGAAAAATCCGTTCACGTTGTCGCCAATTTCTTCGACATTCAGCTCGAAGCGGCCCACGCCGTCGTTTGTATACACCGGAAGCTGCTTCTCGTACAGCTCGCCGGCGGTGAGCGTCTCGTCGCGGCTGAGCAGGATGTACTGCGGGTAGTACTCGTTCATGTCCCCCTCGCCCTCGCGGACGGTCTCGATGGCGGCGCGCATATGGTCGGCTTCGCCCTCGGTGACGAACGCGTCGGGAAGCATCAGATCCTCGACGTCCCACAATTCCGCGTACGGCTCTATTATGCCGGTCACGGTGTACTCGCGGAAGGCGGTGAGCTGGTCGTCGTAGTCCGTGCCCTCTATCATCTTGCCCACGTCCTCGCCGAAGCCGCTGCCGCGAAGCACCATTTTGCTCTGGTGCGAGTTGAGCCGAAGCGTCGTCCCCTCATAGCCGTAGGTGGACACGTGGCGGGTGGTTCCTCCGTCCATCTTCCACGTGTCATCCTGTTCGGTGTACCAGTAGCTGGGATTGTAATTTCCGTCCTCGTCGAACATTCCAAGGCTTTGGATAGCACCAACTATCCACCACTCCTGCGTCGACTCGTTGAAACTGTTGAACAGCTCGCGGTACTCCTCTAAAGTTTCCGCGCGCTCAGCCTCGGTCATGTCAGGAAGGCTGCTCGATCCGTCGCTCCAGTCGAAACATTGGTACTTCATCAGGAAATCTATCGCGGTATTGATAACCTCATCGTCTATCTCGAGATATTCGAGGATGATCGGGCGCTTATCCTCGCCGCCGCCCGACTCGTACTGATAGACGCTGTTGTAGGTGTAGGTGACGGTCAGCTTGTCCCCGACTTTCAGATCCTCGGTCAGCGCCGACGCGACAAGCGCTATCTCGCCCGGCTCGGTCGGAAACCCGCCCTCGCGAAGGGCTATCGAGCCGCGCTCCAGCCAGTCGCCCGACGCGGCGGCTACCATGCCGATGTCACTGCGCTCGCCGACAAACTCCGCCGCAAGGGTGTCCGGCGCGACTGCGAGCATCTTCTCGAGCGTTGTGTCGTCGGCGGCGTAGAACATCGTCTGCCAGCTGCCGTACATCTCCTCGCGGCGCTCGTCCTCCGTTCTGTCGAGCGAGTCTATGTATATCGTCGACGCGGTCATGAACAGCACGACCAGCGCTATCACGGCAAAGAGCAGCAGCGTATCCCGACGGCTGCCGCGCATCATTCCGCGCACCAGCTTGTTTGCCCTCGAAAACTTCATCCGCGAGTCCCCCCTTCAAAGCCGAAAATGAAAGATGCAAAATCAATTCTTGCAATTTTATTGATTATAGCATCTTTCGGGAGGTATGTCAACACTTAAAAATTTGCGACAGTCTACGCGCGTTTCAGACTATTTTTTCTTCAGGTAGCGCTCCTCCTCCGAGAACACGCAGCCGCAGTATTTTTGCATGTACAGCCCCATCTCTCGTGCGCGGCGCTGTCCCTCTCGGAAGCGCGGTCGGAAGTCGCGGTAGACAAAGGGCACGCCGTACTTCTTCCCGAGCGCGCCGCCTATCTCGCAAATCAGGTCGTGTCGCTGATAGGGGCTTATCAGCAGGGTGGTGGAAAAGCCGTCAAAGCCGTGCTCGGCGGCGTACTGCGCGGCGCGGTCGAGACGCATGGCGTAGCACGCGCCGCAGCGGTCGTCGAGCGACGGAAGCGCCCTCACCCACGCGCGCAGGTCGTACTCGTCGCACACCTCGAGCGGCATGTCTATCGTCTTTGCGTACTCGATGAGCGTGTCGCGGCGGGCGCGGTACTCGGTGTACGGCTGGATGTTGGGGTTGAGCCAGAAGCCGTGCGGCTCGATGCCCTCCTCGCGAAGGCTTGCGATGCACTCGACCGAGCAGGGCGCGCAGCAGATGTGAAGCAGTATCGACATTTCGTCACCTCATGATCAATAGTCAAATGCCGAGGGCGGTCAAACCCTCGGCACTGTGATATTTCGTCTTATTTGCCGGAGTTTTCCAGCGACGCGCGGATGAAGTCCCTGAACAGCGGGTGTGCGCGGTTGGGACGGCTCTTGAACTCGGGGTGGAACTGCACGCCCACGAACCACGGATGGTCGCCGCGCTCCATTATCTCGACCAGGCGTCCGTCCGGCGACATTCCGGCTATCCGGAGACCCGCCTTCTCGAGCGCGTCGCGGAAGTCGTTGTTGACCTCGTAGCGGTGGCGATGGCGCTCGCTTATCTCCTCCTCGCCGTATATCTCGCGGACGCGGCTGCCCTCAACCAGCTTGCAGGGGTAGTGTCCGAGGCGCATCGTGCCGCCCTTCTCGGTTATGTTCTTCTGGTCGGGCATTATGTCGATGACCGGCGCGGGCGAATCCTCGTCGAACTCGACCGAGTTTGCGTCCAGCCCGCAGAGGCTGCGCGCCGTCTCGATGGTGGCGATGTGCAGTCCGAGGCAGATGCCGAAGTAGGGTATCTTGTTCTCGCGCGCGTACTTGGCGGCGATTATCATGCCCTCGATGCCGCGGTCGCCGAAGCCGCCTGGGACGAGGATGCCGTCCACGCCGCGCAGCTTTTCGCCGACGTTCTGCTCGGTGACGAATTCGCTGTCTATCCACTCGATGGTCACGTTCGCCTCGTTCTCATAGCCGCCGTGGTGCAGCGCCTCCACCACCGACAGATACGCGTCGTGGAGGTTGACGTACTTGCCGACGAGACCTATCTTGACCTCGCGGTTGGCGGTGCGCATGCGTCGAAGCATGTCGTTCCAGTCGCCGAGGTCGGGCGGGTTGTCGCCGAGGTCGAGCTTGCGGCAGACGACCGTGTCCAGTCCCTCCTTGGCGAGCATCACCGGCACCTCGTAGAGCGAGCTTGCGGTTGCGTTCTCTATCACCTGCTCCTGCGGGATGTTGCAGAAAAGTGAGATTTTCTCGCGGATGTCGCGGGTTATCGGGCTGTCGGTGCGGCAGACTATGATGTCCGGCTGTATGCCTATCGACAGCAGGTCTTTGACCGAGTTCTGGGTCGGCTTCGACTTCAGCTCGCCCGAGCCGGGGATGGCGACGATGAGCGAGACGTGGACGTAGAGCACGTTCTGGCGTCCCACCTCGGTCGCGACCTGGCGTATCGACTCGAGATAAGCCTGGCTCTCGATGTCGCCGACCGTGCCGCCTATCTCGACGATGACCACGTCGGTGCCCGGCGTGCCCATGCGGTAGATGCGGTTCTTTATCTCGTTTGTGACGTGCGGTATCACCTGAACGGTGCCGCCGAGGAAGTCGCCGGCGCGCTCGCGGTTGAGCACCGACCAGTATATCTTGCCCGACGTGACGTTGGAATTTGCGGAGGTGTTCATGTCGGTGAAGCGCTCGTAGTGTCCGAGGTCGAGGTCGGTCTCGGCGCCGTCGTCGGTGACAAAGACCTCGCCGTGCTGGAAGGGGCTCATCGTGCCCGGGTCGACGTTGAGATAGGGGTCGAGCTTCTGCATCGCAACGCGCAGTCCGCGCGCGCCGAGCAGCCGACCGAGCGACGCGGCGGTTATGCCCTTGCCCAGTCCCGATACCACGCCTCCGGTCACGAAAATATACTTCACAGCCATTTCAAAACCCTCCGCAAAAGTTTTTCAGTATCCCCATAAAGTGACATTTAAGTATATCACGCTTTCGCCCCTTTTTCAACCGCCGCCGGAAAAATTTTGTTACCGAATTTCGCGCGCCGTTCGATATACCCTTTTGTGTAAACTAAACGCCCCCGCCGCTCCCCGCTGTGAAAGGGGGTGTTTCGGCTTGAATTTCAGCTTTGAAACGGTAGTATATCTGCTCGGGCTTGCCTGTGCCGCTGGCACGATACTTGCACGCATCTCGGCGCTCGAGCGTAAAGTAGAGAGACACAACGGGCTTATCGAGCGGGTGTACAAGCTGGAGGAGTGGCACGACGGGACGGAGAAGCGGCTGGATGACCTTGAGAGGGGGATAAAACGATGAAGAAACTTTGGAGTTCGATAGCAAACCGCGCCGCCGCCCTGCTCGAAGTCAAGAGCCTGGTGACACTGGCGCTGACCGGCGTGATGTGCGCGCTCATCTTCTGCACCGAGATAAACGGCGAGGCGCTGGCGCTGTTTTCGGGGGTGTACGGCTCGGTCATAACCTACTTTTTTACGAGAAAGGCGGCGTGATATATGGAATTTCGCGGCATAGACATAAGCGAATATCAGGGCGAGATAGACTTCGGGCGCGTAAAGCAGAGCGGCATCGACTTTGTGATGATACGCAGCGGCTACGGCAGAAACAGCGATCAGCGCGACGGATACCTCGAGCGGAACATCGACGGCGCGCGGGCTGCGGGGCTGGACTACGGCTTCTACCACTACGCCTACGCCACCACCCCCGAGCGCGCGGCGGAGGAGGCTGACTTCTGCCTCGAGCTGATACGCGGCTCCGACCCGACCATGCCGGTCGCCTACGACATCGAGGACGCGTCGCTGAAGGGACTTTCCCGCGAGCAGCTTAGCAGGGTCGCGCGAACCTTCCTTGAGCGCATTCGTGCCGCCGGCTACTATCCGATGCTCTACGCGAGCCTGAGCTGGCTTAACAACCGCTTCGAGCCGTCGCTGCTCGAGGAGTACGACGTGTGGCTCGCGCAGTGGGCGCCCGCTCCGACCTACACCGGCGAGTTCGGGATGTGGCAGTACACGTCGAGCGGGCGGGTGCCGGGGGTGTCCACCGCCGTCGACCTGAACGTCGCGTACAAGGACTACCCCGCGATAATCGCCGAGATGGAGGCGGTCGAGGACTCGTGGGACAACACGCCCAGCCCCTACGCGGCGGAGGCGGTGGCAAAGGCGATAGAGCTCGGGATACTTCGCGGCAACCAGTACGGCGACCTGATGCTCCACTCGCCGCTCATCCGCGAGGACTTCTTCGTGCTGATAGACCGGCTGGGGCTGCTCGGTTGAACATTTAATGAGGGAGGGACGCGCGTCTCTCCCTCGATTTGTATCCGCTCGGTTGACATAATTCCGCTGTTGAAAAACCTGTTGAAAGTGTGCAAAAGCCGCCTACCAGCTCGGTAGACGGCTCTCTTTTTGCGTTTTATAAGAATTTATGTCGACTTCTCCACAATTTGGAGACGGATGTCAGCCCTGCGTGCTCGGGTTGATGGCGGTGCTGTCCTGGAAGTCGTTCTCGTCGTTGAGCGCGAATTGCAGGTCCTCATACTCGCCGCTGTTGTAGTGATACACCTTCAGCGTGAACGAGTCGCCCGCCTTGCACTTCTGCACGAGCGCGCTCAGGTCGCTGTAGTTCTCTATGCGCTCGCCCTGCGCCTCGACGATGACGTCGTTGACCTGAAGTCCCGCGAAGTATGCGTTGGCGTTTGGATTGACGTAGCGCACGAGCACGCCGGTAGGTATCTTGTAGTACTTGCTCATCGCGTCGTTTACGTTGTCGCAGCGCAGTCCTATCGCCGGATAGCCGCTGACGTAGCCGCTCTCCACCAGCTCGTCGATTATCGCCTTGGCGGTGTTGGTCGGGATGGCAAATCCCAGTCCCTCGACGGTGGTCGAGTAGTCCTGCATCTTCAGCGTGTTTATGCCCACGACCTGACCGTACTGGTTTATCAGCGGGCCGCCCGAGTTGCCCGAGTTTATCGCCGCGTTGGTCTGTATGAGCGTCATTGTGCGCTCGTCCACCGTAACGTCGCGGTTTATCGCCGAGACAATGCCGTCGGTGAAGGTGCCCATCAGCTCAAGTCCGAGCGGGTTGCCTATCGCGTAGACCGGGTCGCCGACGAGCAGCGCGTCGCTGTCGCCAAACTCGGCAGCCGGAAGTCCGCTCGCGTCTATCTTGAGCACCGCGAGGTCGCTCTTTTCGTCCGAGCCGATGAGCTTCGCCTCGTACTCGGTGCCGTCGAGCATGATTATCGACAGCGCGGTCGCGTTCTCGATGACGTGGTGGTTGGTGATGATATAGCCGTCGCTCGACATGATTATGCCGGTTCCGGTCGAAGTGGAGGTCGCGCCGGAGAAGTAGTAGTAGCTGTCATAGTACTTGGTCGCGACAACGCCGACCGTCCACTGCTTGCACTTCGCCGCGATCTGCTGCGGAGTGAGCGCTCCGTTCGAGTCGCCGTGGTCGAGCTTCATCTCCGGACCGCCCTCGCCTACGCCCTCGCCCTTGAGCGGCTCGCTCGGCGACACCTCCGGCGTCGGGGAGACGTAGAGGTCGTAGCCGCCGTTCGGGTCCGCGGTGGGGCTGGGTATCTCCATGCGGTCGTCGTGGCTGCCGCGGCGCTCTACGCTGAACAGCGTTCCGTTCGAGCCGGGCTCTATCGAGTAGAATATCGAGAACACGCCGAAGCCTCCGCCGAGCACCGCTATCGCGACCATAGCCGCGATGAAGCGCTTGAGTCCCTTGCCCATCTTCTTTTTCGGCGCGGGCATCGGCTGATAATTCGGCTGCGGCTGCCATCCGTACTGCGGCGCGTTGTTGTTCCACTGCGGTCCCTGGCCGAAGCTGCCCTGGTCGAACATCGGCTGCGGCTGTTCCCGCGGCTGATAGCTCGGCGGCACCTGCTCGGCGTACACCGGCCGCTGCGGCTGCTCATACTGCGGCTGTGCCGGCTCGGTCGACGGTGCGGGCTCGGTCGACGGCTGCTCGAAGCGTGGGAACTCCGCCTCGGCGCTCGGCTCGTTGTTCATCATCGGCTCGGCGGGCTGCTCGGTCGGCTGCTGCTCCGGATCTGTCTCTCGATTCATATAGTCTCTCTCATCAAACATAGTGATCGCTCCTTTGCGATATTGTATGCGTTTTCATCGCTTACAAAAAGGATTATATTCGATAAATTTGAGAAAAAAATAAAGCGTTCGTGAACAATTTGTAAATGTAAAGGGGAGGGCGGGTGCCCTCCCCTTCAGTATGCGCTGTTATATCTGCGGGAACTCCTTGTTCTCCACCTCGGCGAGCGCGTCCTTGCGGCTGAGGTCGATTCGGCCGCGGTCGTCTATCTTGATGACCTTTGCCCAGGTCATGTCGCCGACGTTGAGCACGTCCTCCACCTTCTCCACGCGGTGGTTCTCCAGCTTGGAGATGTGGATGAGACCCTCCTTGCCGGGGGCGATCTCGACCATCGCGCCTATCGGCAGCACGCGGGTGACCTTGCCGTAGAACATCGAGCCTATCTCCGGGTCGTTGACGATGGCGTCGATTATCTTCAGCGCGCGGCGGCAGTCCTCGATGTTCTGCGACGCGATGAAGATGGAGCCGTCCTCCTCGATGTCTATCTTGGTGGCGGTCTCGGCGGTTATCTTCTGGATGACCTTTCCGCCCGAGCCGATGACCTCGCGGATCTTGTCCGGGTCTATCTTGGTGCGTATCATCTTGGGAGCGAAGCGGCTCAGCTCGCGGCGCGGCGCGGCTATCGCCGGCAGCATTATCTGGTCGAGTATCTCGAGACGCGCCAGGCGGCAGCGCTCGAACGCCGACTTGATTATCTCGGGCGTGAGTCCGTCGTTCTTCAGATCCATCTGGATGGCGGTGATGCCGTTCTTGGTGCCGCCTACCTTGAAGTCCATGTCGCCGTAGAAGTCCTCGACGCCCTGGATGTCGGTAAAGGTCGTCCAGGTGCCGTCCTCGGCGTTGTCGATAAGTCCGCAGCTGATGCCCGCAACCGGCTCCTTTATCGGCACGCCCGCGTCCATGAGCGCGAGCGTCGACGCGCATATCGAGCCCTGCGAGGTCGAGCCGTTCGAGCTGAGAACCTCGCTGACCAGGCGTATCGCGTACGGGAACTCGTCCTCCGACGGGATGACCGGCTCGAGCGCGCGCTCGGCAAGCGCTCCGTGACCTATCTCGCGGCGTCCCGGACCGCGAAGTCCGCGCGCCTCGCCGACCGAATACGGCGGGAAGTTGTAGTGGTGGATATAGCGCTTGAACTCGTCTCCGTAGATGTTGTCCAGCTTCTGCTGATCGCTTATCACGCCGAGCGTGCAGCTGGTGAGCACCTGCGTCTGACCGCGGGTGAACAGTCCCGAGCCGTGGACGCGCGGCAGCAGTCCGACCTCGGCTGCGAGCGGACGGACCTCGTCCATCTGGCGTCCGTCGACGCGCTTGCCCTGCATCAGCCACTCGCGCACGACCACCTTCTGCGCCTTGTACATTATCTCGCCCATCTGCTCGACGACGTGCGGATACTCCTCGCCGAACTCGGCGATTATCTCGTCCTGAACGACAGCGAGGCGCTCCTCGCGGATGTTCTTGTCGTCGGTGTCCATGGCGTACTGTATCTTGTCGTGCGCCCAGACCTTGATCTTCGCCAGCAGCTCCTCGTCGAACGAGCCGGCGGCGGGGGTAAACTTAGGCTTGCCTATCTCGGCGACCATGCCGTTTATGAACTCGACTATCTTCTTGTTCTCCGCGTCGGCGAGCATTATCGCCTCGAACATCTTGTCCTCCGGCACCTGGTTCGCGCCCGCCTCTATCATGACCACCTTCTTCGCGGTGGAGGCGACGGTCAGGGCGAGGTCGCTCCTCTGGCGCTGCTCGGCGTTCGGGTTGAGCACAAGCTGTCCGTCCACAAGTCCGACGGCGGTGCCGGCTATCGGTCCGTTCCACGGCACGTCGCTAATCGCGACGGCGGCGGACGCGCCTATCATGCCGACTATCTCCGGCTGAACGTCCGGATCCTGGCTCATTACGGTGCAGACTATCGCGACGTCGTTGCGCATGTTCGACGGGAACAGCGGGCGCATCGGACGGTCGATGAGACGTCCGTTGAGCGTCGCCTTCTCGCCCGCGCGACCCTCGCGGCGGTTGAACGAGCCGGGTATCTTGCCCGCGGCGTAGAGCTTCTCCTCAAAGTCTATCGAGAGCGGGAAGAAATCTATGCCCTCGCGCGGCTTCTTGGACGCGGTCACGGTGACGAGCACCGCGGTCTCACCGTAGCGGCACATGAGCGCGGCGTTTGCGAGCTCGGCGACCTTGCCGTACTCGAGGCTGAACTTCTTTCCCGCTATTTCGGTCTCGAAAACGCGGTAGTTTGTGAACTGGCGATGTGTGATCATTTTTCCTCTACTCCTGTCTCCAAATTATTATTCCAACGGCTTCACGTCGACAACAAAACAGCGGGACGGTATAAACCGCCCCGCCATCGGTCTTACTTACGAATTCCGAGCTTTGCGATAAGCGTACGATAGCGCTCGATGTCCTTGGACATGAGGTAGTCCAGCAGACGGCGGCGCTTGCCGACCATCGCGAGCAGTCCGCGGCGCGAATGGTTATCGTGCGTGTGCGTCTTGAGGTGCTCGGTCAGCGTGTTGATACGCTCGGTGAGGATAGCCACCTGAACCTCCGGCGAGCCGGTGTCGGTCGCGTGGGTGCGGTTCTCCTCGATGATCTTTGTCTTGTCTTCCTTCAGCATCATAATAGAAAATCACCTTTCATGTTTTATTTCGTACAGCGAAGTACGGGCGGGTGACGCGCTCCCTCGCGGAGCATTCTCCCAAAACTGCGCTGCCGACAGACGTGCAATGGTTATTGTACCACACAAATTCGAGCTTGTAAACGCATTTTTGCGAAATTTTTTCAAAAACGCGAAATTACACCGGGAATTTCTTCTCGATGAGGTCGCAAGCCTCGGTCAGATAGTCGCCCTCGTACAGCTCTATAAGTCCGTCGTCGCTGTTCTTCGCAAGCGACGGGTCTATCGGAAGCTCGCCGAGCATCGGCAGTCCGAACTCCTCGGCGACCTTCTTGGTCTTACCCTCGCCGAACGGGTAGAGCTTTTTGTGGCAGTCGGGGCACTCCATATAGCTCATGTTCTCCACCAGTCCGAGCACCGGGATGTTCATGAGGTTTGCCATCTTGACCGCCTTGGAGACTATCATGCCGACCAGCTCCTGCGGGCTTGCGACGACGATTATGCCGTCCACCGGAAGCGACTGGAACACGGTCAGCGGAACATCTCCGGTTCCGGGCGGCATATCTATGAACATATAGTCCACGTCCACCCAGACCACGTCGGTCCAGAACTGCTCGACCGCGCCGGATATGACCGGTCCGCGCCAGACCACCGGATCGGTGTCGTTCTGGAGCAGCAGATTTACCGACATGATGTCGATTCCGGTCTTGGAGCGCACCGGCAGGATGCCCCACTCGGTCGCCTGAGCCTTCTTGTTAAGTCCGAACGCGCGCGGTATCGACGGTCCGGTCACGTCGGCGTCGAGTATCGCCACGCGGCGCTCGCGGCGGCTCATGTTCACCGCCATAAGCGAGGTGACGAGGCTCTTGCCCACGCCGCCCTTGCCGCTGACGACGCCTATCACCCGCTTTATCGAGCTCATCTGATGGGGCAGCTTGTGCCCGTTTTCGTCCTCGGTCTGCTTGGATGGGCAATTCGCGCCGCAGCTCGAGCAGTCGTGGGTGCAGTCCTCCGGCACCTCGTCGGTGGGGACGTTCCTCTCGTCTTCCGCCATCTTGAACCAACCTCCTTCAATTTGGAAAGATATTCCAAACACATAATTCTACATTGAACATGATACTCCAACCAGGCAGTAATTGTCAAGACTATTCTGTCCCGCTCGGCGCAGAATAACAGCGTAACGACCTCGAAAGGGTGTGAAACGATGCAACACGAAAAAAACGACGATATAGAGCTTCTCAACACCGTCTACGGCACGGTGACGATGGGCGCCGGCGCGACCGAGCACATGATGAAGGTCACCGACGACGACGCTCTGCGCAGTCAGTTCACAAACCAGCTCAAGGAGTACCGCGCGATAGAGGCGGCGGCGCTCGGACGGCTGCACCGGCTTCAGCAGGCGCCGGAGGGCTTCGGCTCGATGACGAAGATGATGAGCCGTGTCGGGATAAAGATGAACACCGCGCTCGACTCCACCCCCTCCCACCTCGCCGAGATGGCGATACGCGGCGCGGGAATGGGCGTGACCGAGATAGAGGGCGCGAAGAACAGCTGCCCCGGCGCGTCGGACGAGTCGAAGCATCTCGCCGAGGCGGTCATCGACCTCGAGCACCGCTGTGAGGACGGGCTGAAACAGTGGCTGAAATGACGACAAGAGAGAGGTCATAAGACCTCTCTCTTTTGTCTGTCTGTCTGTGTCTCTTACTCGCCGATGAACTGGTAGACGTGGGTCGCGTCGCCCTTGTCGCCCACAACGACCATGGTGTTCTGCTCGCTCTCCTCCATCTCCTCGACCGCGTCCGCCGCAACGGTGGACAGGTCGGCTATCGTAGCAGCCTCGGCGGTGTTCGCCTTGAGGTCGACGATTATCACCTTGGTGTCCTTGGTGTAGGTGATGAGCTGAGCGTCGGTCGTTCCGGCGGTCGCCAGGCGGAGCACCATGCCGTCCGCGTGGGTCAGAACGCCCTTCTCACCGGTGACGGCCTCGGCCTTGGTGACAGCGTCGCCCGCGGCGTTGAGGGTGAACTTGTACACGCCGCCGCTGACTATGCCGTCGACAGTGGTGGTGAAGTTCTTGACCTCGGTGCCGTCCCATGCGGCGAAGCTCTTCTTGCCGTCCGCGATGTTGAGCACGTCGCCGAGCACGATGAAGTGGTTCTCGCTCTGCTCATCCGCCAGCTTGACGCCGGAGATGACCGCAATGCTTATCATGTCGTCGGTGCCGTAGAGATCCTCGGTCGCGCCGTAGATGGTGCGCTCAGCCGCCTCGGCGGTGAAGCTCGGGATGTTTGCCATGCCGGTGAACACCTTCCACTCGTCCTCTATCTCGAGGAACATTATCGTCTTCGAGGTGACGAACTTGTCGCCGAGACGCGGGGTGCCGCTCACGAACTCTATCTTGTCCGACGAGCTGTGTCCGGTGGTGTCAACCGCCTTCAGCTCAGCCTCGCCGTCCTCGTTCACCTTCAGGTCGTACAGACCCATGGCGAGCTTGTCGTTCGCGATGACATCGTCGGCGTTGGCAAGGACATAGGTAGTCTTCTTGCCGTCCATGCCGACCAGCTCAGCGCGCCACTCCCAGCCGACGCGGGTCGCACGCAGCGCCAGAGCGTAGTTTATCGGGCTTTCGACAGCCTCAGCCGAGCATCCGACTATCTTGCCGTCGAGCAGGAAGTAGGTGGCCTCCTTGCCGAGCGGAGCGTCGGAAGTCTTGAATCCCGCAACGCCGGTCGCCGGCTCGTAGCGAGTGCCGTCGATCATGACATACTTGTCGGTGTAAGCCGACGCGGTGCCGACTACGGTCTCGGGCTTCTCGAAGTGGGTCATGCCGCCCTCTATCGAGAGGTAGAGCACCTTGTCGCCCTTCTTCAGCTCCTCAAATCCGACAGCGTTGTCCTTGTTGTAGCGGCTGCCGCCGACGGTGACGGTGCCGGTCGAAGTGACGTTCGAGACCTCGCCGAAGCTCATCTTCTCGACGATTATCATGTCTATCTTGTTGTCGCCGTCGTTCGAGATGGCACGCACGCGGTGACCGGCTCCAAGCGCGTCAAACGCGGTCTTGTCAGCCTTCTTGTAGTTGATGTAGTACTCGACGTCGTCGGCGGTCTTGTCCTTGGTGATGTCCAGCTCGACGGTGCGCTCGCTGTCAACGCGAACCTCGCCGAAGCCCTTGGCTATCGCCGCCGAATTGTAGCTGCCGTCCTCCGCAATGAGGGTCGAGCCGTTCTTGACGCTGACCAGCGCGTTTACCGCCGAGCCGAGCATGATGCGCTCGCTTGCAAGCGGGACGAGCACGGTCTTGTCGCCGATGGCGATTATCGAACCCTCCTCGGTTATCTTCTGACCGTCCAGAGCAGCCTTGTCGTTGGCGACGAGTATGCCGGAGATGGTGGTCAGTCCGAGGTTAGCCTCGCCGAAGGTCACACCGGTCGACTGCGGACGCATATTCGTGTCGTAGCGAACGGTGGTGGCGTAGATGGTGTTTGCCGCGAACAGAGCGGCGTCGTCACGCTGGAGCGGCTGCTCGAGGCTGCCCTCGAAGCCGGCGGTGAGACCCTTCTTCAGCGCCACGGTCAGCACGTTGTACTGCCAGCGGGTGTCGTAGATGAATCCCTCTGCCTCCTGGTCGTAGCCGAGCGCGCAGAGCAGGATCTTCAGGAACTCGTATCCGGTGATGTCGCCGTCCGGATCGAAGGTTCCGTCGCCGTGTCCCTCAACGAACTCCATGACCGACGCGTAGTTGATGTAGCCCTGCGACCACAGTCCGCGCGGCACGTCGCTGAACAGGTTCGAGCCGGCGAAGATCTTGCCGCCGTCGTCCTCGCCGCGGGTCGCGACGTAGATTATCTTCGCCGCCTCCGCACGAGTCAGATGTCCCTGCGGGTCAAAACGTCCGTCATCGTGACCCTTGATAACTCCGAGGCTGACGAGAAGCTCGACCGCCTCCACGTTCCTTACGTCCTCGCTGTCGTTGAAATCGAGCGCGGACGCCGCCGGCACAAACGCCAAAGTCATAGCGAACACGAGCGTAGCTGCCAGCAACTTCTTTAGATACTGCATTGTATATCGTTCCTCCCTTTTATTTTTCCCGGTCGTCCCGGGCACGAGAAGACTATACCGCAACCGAGCGATAAAGTCAACGATTTAGGCTCATTTGTAAAGAGTTTGTATACATATTACGCGAATATTTCAACTTTTTCATAAATTTTGGAAATTTTTGAGCTCAGCTCGCGCGCGCCGTAATTTCGGCGAAATATTGTTACATATCGGCTTGACCGAAACGGTCTTTAAGGCTATAATAGCCTTACGGCTATTACAACATATTCAATTAGCGGTCTCGCTCCCGCTTGCGCGGAACCGCGAGACATGCTATAATATACACCGTGACTGACAATTTTGAGAGGACGTGTAAAAAATGAATCCTTCCGATAAGACAATGGATAAGATCGTCGCGCTCTGCAAAAACCGCGGCTTCATCTACCCCGGCAGCGAGATATACGGCGGACTCGCGAACACATGGGACTACGGCCCGCTCGGCTCGCGTCTCAAGAACGCGGTCAAGGACGCGTGGCGCAAGCGCTTTATACAGGAGCGCCACAACAGCTTCGAGCTGGATGCCGGCATCCTCATGCACCCGCGCGTGTGGGAGGCGAGCGGTCACGTCGCGTCGTTCAGCGACCCGCTGCTCGACTGCAAGGAGTGCAAAATGCGCATCCGCGCGGACAACCTCATCGAGTCGTTCGACCCGAACGCGCACGCCGACGCGATGACCAAGGAGGAGATGTTCGAGTACATCAAGGCGCACTCGATACCCTGCCCGCACTGCGGCAAGCACAACTTCACCGACATCCGTGAGTTCAACCTCATGTTCGAGACCCACCGCGGAGTTACCGCCGACTCTAAGAGCGTTGTCTATCTCCGTCCGGAGAACGCGCAGGGCGAGTATGTGAACTTCCTCAACGTGCAGCGCACCCAGCGCGCCAAGCTCCCCTTCTCGATAGGTCAGATAGGCAAGGCGTTCCGCAACGAGATTACCCCCGGCAACTTCACCTTCCGCACGATAGAGTTCGAGCAGGCGGAGTTCCAGACCTTCTGCAAGGAGGGTCAGGACGAGGAGCTGTACGCCTACTTCAAGGAGTACGGCAGGCAGTTCTACATCGACCTCGGCATCGACCCCGAGCATCTGCGCTATCACGACCACGAGAAGCTCGCCCACTATGCCCGCGCGGCGTGCGACATCGAGTTCCTCTTTCCGTTCGGCTGGGGCGAGGTAAACGGCACGCACAACCGCACCAACTTCGACCTCACCCGCCACCAGGAGTACAGCGGACAGCGCATCGACTATCTCGACCCGGACACCAACGAGCGGTTCATCCCGTTCATCATCGAGTCGACCTACGGCGTCGACCGCACGGTGCTCGCCGTCCTCTGCGAGGCGTATGACGAGGAGGTCGTGGACGCGGAGAAGAACGACACCCGCGTGGTGCTCCACCTCAAGCCCGCGCTCGCACCGTTCAAGGCAGCCGTCCTGCCGCTGTCCAAGAAGCTGGGCGACGCGGCTATGCCGATACGCGACGAGCTTGCCAAGCACTTCATGACCGACTACGACGAGACCGGCTCTATCGGCAAGCGCTATCGCCGCGAGGACGAGATAGGCACGCCGTTCTGCGTCACCGTCGACTTCGACACCGTCGGGGACAGCGAGAAGGCGGGCGACGGCTGCGTCACCGTCCGCGAGCGCGACTCGATGGAGCAGGTCCGCCTGCCGATAGGCGAGGTCGCCGCTTACATCGAAAAGCACCTCGGCTTCTGATCATATAATGAGAATAGACATCCACCCCGACGCGCGGACGGTCATCGACCGCCTGCGCGTCGCCGGTTTTGAGGCTTATGCCGTCGGCGGATGCGTGCGCGACGCGCTGCTCGGACGGACGGCGGACGACTGGGACATCTGCACCTCCGCGCGTCCCGAGCAGACCGAGCGCGTCTTTGCCGATTTGAAGACGATAGACATCGGTCGCAAGCACGGCACGATAGCCGTCCTGCTCGACGGAAAACAGTACGAGATAACCACCTTCCGCTCGGACGGCGGTTACGAGGACGCGCGTCACCCGACGTCGGTCAGCTTCGACACGACGCTATCCGGCGACCTGATGCGCCGCGACTTCACGATAAACGCGATGGCGGCGGACATCGACGGCGATGTAGTCGACCTGTTCGGCGGACGCTCCGACCTCGAAAACAGGATAATTCGCTGCGTGGGCGACCCCTCCGCCCGATTCTCGGAGGACGCGCTTAGAATACTGCGCGCGCTTCGGTTCGCGGCGACGCTCGGAGGCTTCACCCTCGACGGCGCGACCGCCGACGCAGCGAGGCAGCTCGCCCCGCTCATCGAAAGGATAAGCGGCGAGCGGATACTCATCGAACTTTTGAAACTTCTTTGCGGCGTGGACGCCGAACGGATACTGCTCGACTACCCCGACGTGCTCGCCGCCGCGATACCCGAGATAGCCCCCTGCGTCGGCTTCGAGCACCGCAACAGCTGGCACTGCTTCGACGTGTGGGCGCACATCTGCCGCTCGATAGCGCTCGCTCCGCCCGACGGGCAGGTACGCCTCGCGCTGCTTTTCCACGACATTGCAAAGCCGCAGTGCGCGGTCGAAAAGCCGAACGGTCACCGCAGCTTTCACGGTCACGCCGAGGCGAGCGCGCCGATAGCCCGCGCGCGGCTGGACGCTCTGCACGCGTCGAAGGCTCTGCGCGAGCGGACCGCCGAGCTTGTGCTGATGCACGACGACCCGCTATCCCCCGACCGTCCGCTCGTCGGACGCTACCTCCGAAAGCTCGGCGAGGAGGGGTTCTTCCAACTCTGCGAGGTCGAGCTTGCCGACGCGCTCGCGCACAACATGGAGATAGAGGGCGCGCGAAAGCGGGTGTCGAATGTCCGCGCGGCGATCGAGCTTGCAAAACGGATGCTCGCCGAGAAGGCGCCGTACGCGCCGTCGATGCTCGCCATACGCGGCGACGAGCTGGACGTGCCGCCGTCCGAGCGTGGGAAACTGCTCGAGCGGCTCTGCGACGACGTGCTGTCCGGCGAGGTTGAAAACGAACGCCAAGCACTTCTTGAGCGCGCGAAGCGATATTAAACAAAAAGAGCGCCGCCGACCCACGTCGACGACGCTCTTGTTTTATCGTGCTTACTGCTTCTCCTCGACCGCGCTGTCCATCAGCCGAATGAGTTCGAGCACCGAGCGGAAGGGAAGCGTTCTGCCGGTCTCCACCCAGGTGACCGTTCCCTGCCAGGTGCTGTTCTGCTCCTCGAGTATCTTAACTATGACTGTCTTTCCGGCCGCCATTTTCTCACCTCAAAAATAATTCGGTTGTCCCTGTGGTCAAATACATTATATCCTGCAACGGTCACTCTTCGGTCACACTTTGAAAATCGACAAAATTTATTCGTATATCCTCTCTATCTCGCTCGGAACAAGTATCGGGTTGACCTCCATCAGCACCCTGTCGCCGGCTGACACTCTCATTCCGGTCACGTCCGCCACCGTGTGCAGCATGCCGACGTGCCCGAGCACCCGCGCCCGCTTGCCGTTTATCGTGACATACAGCTTCTTGCCGCGAATGCCGCGCCACAGGCTTGAAAGCGCGTAGAGCAGCGCGTCGCGGATGCGATAGCTGTCGTGCGCCTTCTCTACGCAGAATCCGTCGGCGTAGCCCACCGGTATTATCGCTATCTGCCTGTCCTTCTTCGCCTTGTAAGCCGAGCCGTAGCCGACGGTATAGCCAGCGGGCAGCCGGCGCACCTCGCCGACCTCGCTTATCATCGCGCCGACCCGCTGAAGCCCGAGCTTGTTCTTCGCCGCGACCCGTCCGGTGAACAGCGAGCCTGCCCTCACCGCGCCGCACTTCGACCACGGATAGAGCACAAGCGCCGAGCTGTTCGCCGCGTGGACGAGTCCCGGGTCGATGTTCTCGCGGTGCAGCGCCGCCACCGTCTCGTTCAGCGCGTCGAGCTGAGCACGCGTGCGCTTTTCCGACTTCCAGCTCTCGCAGAAGTGGGTGTATATGCCGGTCAGCGCCAGTCCGTCCATGTACCTGTACACCTGGAGCATGCCCTTTATGTCGTCCGGCTCGAAGCCGTAGCGTCCCATGCCGGTGTCTATCTCGATGTGCGCCTCGATGACCGTGCCCCGCGCCTTGGCGATGCCGTTCATCGCGACCGCCGCCTCCTGCGAGCCTATCGTGCCCACTAGGTTGTAGTCGATGAGTCCGTTTATGAACTCCGGCTCGGGGGTGGAGCGGAGCATGAGTATCTCCACGTCGGGCATCACCGCCCGCAGCGCTATCGCGTCCGAAAGCTCGGTCAGCGCGAAGCGGACAAAGCCCTCCTCGCGGAGTATCTTCGCCGTCTCGACAAGCCCCATTCCGTACGCATTGCCCTTAAGCACAGCGTATACCGACGTGTCGCCCGCGAGCCTCTGCACTATCTTTGCGTTGGCGCGCAGCCGTCCCACCTGAACAAGAAGCGCCTTCATCTATATATCCCCACTTCCCGAAAATCTTTTAATTCTTTTTCGACTTGCGCATCGCGCGCTTCATCATCATCTTCTTGCCCACGTCCACCATCTTGCGGAGCGTGCGGCTGAGCACATAGTCATATTCGCCGATGAACTCGACAAAGTCGCCGCCGAAGCCCTTCTTGAAGCGGTACAGCCCGTACAGCGGGTTTTCGGGGGACAGGTCGCCGCTCACGCCGCGGAAGTCGTATATGCGGCAGCCCTTCTCCACCGCCCAGCGTATCATCTCCCACTGCATGAGGTAGTTTGGCATATACTCGCGGTGCTGCGACGAGCTTGCGCCGTAGAGATACCAAACCTTGTCGCCGTACCATATCGCGAGCGCTCCGCTTATCGGCGTGCCGTCGGGCAGGTAGCACATATACAGCCGCGCGTGCTCGCCCAGATTCTCGAGCATCGACGCGAAGTAGGCACGTCCGCGCACGACAAATCCGTCCCGCCGTCCGGTCTCCTCCATCAGCGCCTGGAAGTCGTCCAGTCCCTCCGCGCCGGCGTTTTTGCAGACGACGCCCTTGCGCGACGCGAGACGCACGTTGTAGCGGGTCTTCGAGTCAAAGCCCGCCATTATCTCCTCCTCGGTCTTGCCCTCAATGTTCAGGCGGAACACGAAGCGGGGCTGCGCGCCCTCGAAGTTCTTGCCGCCGTCCACCAGCTTGAATCCCTGCGCCGCGAGGCACCCCGCGAACGCCGGCGACGGCTTGGGCAGGTCGGGGTCTATCTTTACCGCGTAGCTGCGCATCGTCCGCGCGAGCGACTTGCAGGCGGAGAGCAGATCCATCACCGTCTCCTCGTCCTCAGGGTCGCACACCGGACCGCGGCAGCAGTACATGAGGGTGTATGGCAGCTTGGGCACCTTGCGTATCAGCACCGACATTCCGCCCACCGGATGGTCGTTCGCGTCCCGCTTGAGCATGGCTATGTGCTGCCACTCCGGCTTCTGCTTTGCCCACAGCGAGGTCTGCATGAAGTGTCCCTTGGGGTGCGACGCGACGAACGCGTCAAACTCGGGCATGTCCTCCTCGCGTATAACTTCTATCATGTTCTCCGACATGGAGTTATCGTCCTTTCGTGGTTTCGTGAGTTCAAGTATATGAGTACAGGATAATATTACCGCCAATCGTCGCTTCTGTCAAGCGGTTATACCTTGATTTTGCCCATCGGGCGGCGTATAATGTCGTTACCGAGAAAATTTTGGAGGGATTACAAATGCACACCAAGATATGGGCACACCGCGGCTTCTCATCCGAGGCGCCGGAGAACACGCTGTCCGCGTTTAAGAAAGCCATCGACTGCGGCGCGGACGGCATCGAGCTGGACGTGCACCTCTCGGGAAGCGGCGAGGTGGTCGTGCTGCACGATGAGCGCATCGACCGCACGTCGAGCGGCAGTGGGCTTGTGAGCGACTTCACCCTCGACGAGCTGCGCCGCTTCGACTTCTCCTACAAGCGTAACGAGTTCGCGGGCGAGCGGATACCCACGCTTGCCGAGGTCTACGCGCTCATCTCGCCGTCAAAGCTCACGATAAACGTCGAGCTGAAGGCGGGCGCGCTTCCCGAGCCGGAGATGATAGCGAGCCTCGCGCGGCTGGAGCGGGAGTACGGCATGGCTGACCGGCTGATATACTCGTCGTTCAACCACTACTCGCTGCTGATGCTGAAGGAGGCACTGCCGCACGCGAAGCTCGGTCTGCTCTACTCCTGCGGCTTTGCCTATCCGTGGAAATACGCGCGCGAGATAGGCGCCGACGCTCTGCACCCGATGCAGCAGAACCTGATGATACCCGACTATGTGACCGAGAGCCACTCGCTCGGCGTCAAGGTGCACCCCTGGACGGTGGACGACCCCGCCGACATGGAAAAGCTGATACGCCTCGGCTGCGACGCGATAATCACCAACAAGCCGGCTCTCGCGATGGAGGTTCGCGCGAAGGTGGAAAATGAGTAAGCGCCGCCCCTATCTTGACCTGCTGCGAGCCGTCGCCGCGTTCCTCGTCATCGTCAACCACACAAACTCGGAGATATTCCTCGGCTGCGAGCCGTACACCCTCACCTGGTACGCGAGCATGGCGTGGTTCTTCGTCAGCAAGATGGCTGTGCCGATATTCGTGATGATCAGCGGCTCGCTGCTTCTCGAGCGCGACGACAGCTACAAATCGTTGTTTGTGCACCGCATATTACGGATAGTTGTCGTACTTATCGCATTCTCGCTGATACACTATCTGCTCGACGGCGGCCGCTCGGTCGGCGGATTCCTTTCGGGACTCTGGTCGGGCAGCATAAACGGAACGCTCTGGTATCTGTATATGTATATCGCGCTCCTGCTCGCCCTGCCGATAATCCGCCGATTCGTGCAAAGCGCGTCGAGAAAGGATTTGCTCTACTTCCTCGCGGTCTGGGCGCTGTTCGTCTGCGTGACGCCGATGCTTGCCGCCGCGGGACTGCCCGCCATCTCCAAGTATCTCGACCCGCCGGCGATGTTCGGCGAGTGGGTGGGCTTCGCGGTGCTCGGATACGCGCTCGCGCGGCATCCCATCGAGCCGCTGCGACGTCGATGGTGCGGCGTGACCGCGTGGGCGTGCATTCTCCTTCCGATAGCCTTCGCGGTACTCATGACCGCGCGCGAGCAGTCGATCGGCGGCGAGCTTACGCTCGGATTCCAGCGCGCGAGCCTGCTCACCACCGGACTGCCGGCGGCGGCTCTGTTCGTCCTCGCGCGGCGGCGCTTCGACCTCGAGCGGTTCGAGGGCGGACGGTTCGCGAAGTTTGTCACCGAGGTCGGCGGCACCGCGTTCGGCGTATATCTCACGCACGCCGTGCTTCTCCGTTTCTCCCGCCGCGCATACACGATGATGGCTTCGGTCGTCGGACTGTTCCCGGCGATGCTCGTCTACGAGGTGGGAATCTTCGTCGTGTGCGTCGCCGCCGTGTGGCTGCTGCGTAAGATACCCGTCCTGAAAAAGTTCATCTGACGCGAATATGCGCGCAAAATTATGGCAACAATACCTCCGAAACGAGTTTTCGGAGGTATTTCACACGGCTCGCCGTGTGAAATAGCCCAATCGCCCAACCGCTCCCCGCTTGCGCGGCAACCGCGGTTGATGGCGAAAATACCTCCGAAAAAGACATTCGGAGGTATTTCTATGAACAATAACAATCGTGCGAAACCGAACAAATTTGTCGAATTCCTGAACGGCAAAGGGTTCTACATCATCCTCATCATCTGTATCGCGGCGGTGGGGATAGCGGGCTACGCGCTCTTTTTCTCCGGCGGAGGCGACGACGCGGACGACCTCATGTCGGTGCCGACCGTCAGTCCGATAGTCGCGCCGCCGTCGGTCACTCCGGTGCCCGCCTCTCCGAAGCCTAGCTCCGAGCCGCTCGTCACCGCGGTTCCCTCCGGCGCGCTGAATTCGGGCGAGGTGGTTATGAGCAAGCCGTCCGACGAGCCGCTGCCCGCGTCGAAGGAGACGACCCCGCCGGATAACGCGACCACGGTCGCCGGCGGTGCCGAGCTTGACCCGCCTAAGCGTCCGACCGCGGGCTTCTACGTCTGGCCGCTCGGCGGCGAGGTGATGGTTCCGTTCAGCGTGGATGAGCTGGTCTTCTCGAACACGATGGAGGACTGGCGCGTCCACACCGGAGCGGACATCGCGGGAAGCCTCGGCGCGCTGGTGTCCGCAATCGGCGACGGCGTGGTCGAGGACGTGTACGACGACGAGATGATGGGCAAGACGGTGGTCATCGACCACGGCGGCTCGACCTACTCGGTGTACAGGAACCTCGCGGAGACGGTGAAGGTCGAGGCGGGAGACACCGTCGAGGCGGGACAGACGATCGGCGCCATCGGGGCGTCCGCCGAGGCGGAGAGCGCGGACACGCCGCACCTTCACCTTGAGGTGATACAGGCGGGCGCGCAGATAGACCCGCTGACGCTGCTGCCCTGACCCCGGGCTGCTCGCCCAAACCCGCAAAGGCCTTGGGGACGTTGTCCCCAAACCCCCAAGGTCGCGAGACTGCGCGTCTCGCGCTCTCGTAAGACCTTGAGGGGACTGCGCGTCCCCTCAAACTCCCCCGGTTACCTGTTTTTGCTCGTGCAAAAAAGTGTAACCCGCGTATTGCTTTGCAATCCGCAGAAAAGCACGCCAAAGGGGGCTTCTGAACGAAGCCAGCCCCCTTTGGAATCCCCCGCGCATCGCAACCCCGCCACCAAAATCGGGCAGTCTCTGCTCCCCGCAAAGTTCGTCGCGCTGCGAGATGCACGACTGCGTCTACTCCTGTGACCGCTGCCGCTCCCTCGATGTCGCCGAAGGCTTGTGCGCGTAGAGGTTTGCGGTGCACCGACAGAAGTGCAAACCAGAACGATAGAGCGGTAAGCGGCTGAGCGTGTTGGAGGCAGAGACCTTTTGACTCCGCTCCACGGTGGCGTATATGTTGGATGCGGTACGCACGACGCAGGGACCGGCGGCTCGCAGGGTCAGTTGCACGAGGATGCGTCCCCATATGCCCTTGGGGGTTCTTAGGGGACGGCGAGTTCAAAAAACGTCGATGGATAGAATCCATCGACGTTTTTTGTAGCTGTCCCCTGAGCGCATTTTTGGTTACTTTTTGTGCGCACAAAAAGTAACCGCAGCGCGAGGTGCGCAACCTCGCGACCTTGGGGTTGTAGGGGCAAAGCCCCTACGGTCTTGTGGGGATGGGCATCGCCCACGACCTTATTTCCAAAGTGATTGCTGGTCGCCGTCGTCCGGCGTATCCTCCGACGGTCGGGCGAACAGCTCGTCGACAAACGCCTGCGCGTCGCGCTCCGCCTCGTCGAACAGCTCCATCTCGGGCAGCTCGAACACGCTCGGCGGCTCGTCGTCCATCGCCTGCTTCGGCGCGACCATGCCACCGCCCGGCGGTGTGAGGATGCCGGTGTCGAAGTATTCGTCGAACGCCTCCGAGTCCATCGTCTCATACTCGAGCAGATAGCCCGCGACGCCGTGCAGCCGCATAAGCTCGCGGTTAAGTATCTGCTCGCAGCGCAGGTACGCGGCGTCGATTATCCGCTTTATCTCGGCGTCGATGCGAGCCGCGACCGCCTCCGAATAGTTGCGCATCTGGGCGAAGTCGCGCCCGAGGAACACCTCGTCGTGCTCGCTGCCGAAGGCTATCGGTCCCAGCTCCTCGCTCATGCCGTAGCGGGTGACCATCTTCCGCGCAATGTCGGTGGCGCGCTCGATGTCGTTCGACGCGCCGGTGGAGATGTCGTCGAGCACCAGCTTTTCGGCGACACGGCCTCCGAGCAGGCTGACGATGTTCTCGAACATCTCGCTGCGGCTCATGAAATTCTTGTCCTCGTCGGGCAGGCTGACGGTCATGCCGCCCGCCATGCCGCGCGGGATTATCGAGATCTGGTGCACCGGGTCGTGGTGGACGAGGCACTTCATCACCACCGCGTGACCCGCCTCGTGGTATGCGGTGAGCCGGCGCTCCTTGTCGCTGACGACGCGCGACTTCTTTGCGGGACCGGCGACGACTTTCAGCATCGCCTCCTCCAGGTCCTCGTTGGTTATGACCTGGCGGTCGGCGCGTACGGCGAGCAGAGCCGCCTCGTTGAGAAGGTTTTCGAGATCGGCGGGTGAGAACCCACCGCAGGTCTTTGCGAGCGTTTTAAGGTCGACAGACGCGTCGAGAGGCTTGTTTCGCGAGTGTATGCGAAGCACCGCCTCGCGCTCGCGGACGTCGGGCAGTCCGACGTACACCTGGCGGTCGAAGCGTCCCGGACGGAGCAGCGCGGGGTCGAGGATGTCCTGACGGTTGGTCGCCGCCATGACGATTATCCCCTCGTTTCCCGAGAAGCCGTCCATCTCGACGAGCAGCTGGTTTAGCGTCTGCTCGCGCTCGTCGTGGCCGCCGCCTGTGCCCGCGCCGCGGTGGCGTCCGACCGCGTCTATCTCGTCGATGAAGACGATGGACGGCGCGGACTTCTTTGCCTGCTCGAACAGGTCGCGGACACGGCTCGCGCCGACGCCGACATACAGCTCGACGAAGTCCGAGCCGGATATGGACAGAAACTGCACACCCGCCTCACCCGCGACCGCGCGCGCAAGGTAGGTCTTGCCGGTGCCCGGAGGTCCGACGAGCAGCACTCCCTTGGGTATGCGCGCGCCGACGGCGGTGAACTTTGCGGGATTTTTCAGGAACTCGACTATCTCCTGAAGCTCCTCCTTCTCCTCCTCCGCGCCGGCGACATCGCCGAAGGTTATCTTTCGCTTCTCGTCCGAGCCGACGCGCGCGTGCGCCTTGCCGAACTTGTTCGCCGCGCCTCCGCCGCCTCCGCTTCCGCCGCCCGCGCGGTTCATGAGGAAGAACCACACGCCGAGGAAGAGCGCGATTATCAGCACATACGGAATGAACATCGCCCACCACGGCGTCTCGTAGCCGGGCACGCGGTTGACCCGCACCAGCTGGCCGCTCTCCATCTGCTCGCGTATCGTGTCGCCGAGGTCGTTATACAGCCAGCTGATGTTCGGCTCGGTGTACTGTGCGACCGTGCCGTCCTGGAGCTTGAGCGACAGCGTGTCCCCCTCCATGTACATCTCGGTGACAAAGCCGCTCTTGAACCAGTGGTAGACCTCGTAGTAGCTCGCCTCCGGTGCCTGCGCGGAGCTGAACAGCACCCATATCGCGGCGATAAGCACGATTATCACCGCGATATAGAAGATTATGTCCTTGGGTTGTATCCTGCGTTTCAAATTGAGTGACCGTCCTTTTGATTAGTGGCGGCTCTTTACTGATAGCAGCGCGGAGCCAGAACGCCGATGTACGGCAGATTGCGGTACTTCTCGGCGTAGTCGAGACCGTAGCCGACGATGAACTTGTCCTCCACCTCAAAGCCCGAGTAGTCGGGACTTATCGGAGCTTTGCGGCGGGCGGGTTTGTCCAGCAGAGTGCATATCTTTATCGAAGCCGCGCCGCGCTGCTCGAGGATGCCCTTGAGATAGCTCAGCGTGTTGCCGCTGTCGAGTATGTCCTCTATTATAAGTATGTCCTTTCCGCCGACATCCTGCTCAAGATCCTTGATTATCTGCACCGCGCCGGAGGTGACCGTGCCGCTTCCGTAGCTGGACACGACCATGAACTCCACCGTGGCGGGCAGGTCGATCGAGCGCACAAGGTCAGCCATGAATATGAACGAGCCTTTGAGCACTCCCACGAGCAGCGGACTCTTGCCGGCGTAGTCCTTTGTTATCTCCGCGCCGAGCTCCGCCACGCGCTTTTTCAGCACATCCTCGCTGTACAGTATCTCCTCTACGTCCTTGTGCATCACGTTCGACCTCCCCGATAGTTTCTGATGATACAGGATAATTATACCATATAGGGCAGGACTTGACAACCGCTGTTTTGCAATGTCAGCGTATGACCGAGGGGAGCGTTCCGCCGTAGTCGCCCTGCGTGACGAAGTTATCCTCCAGCCCCGCCGTGACAAGCAGCTCGCCGTCGGAGGTGACGAACACCGCCTCGAAGTCGCGATGCTCGCGCCAATATTCGCTCCCGCGGTCGAGTCCCATGACGAACAGCGCGGTGGATAGCGCGTCGCAGCGAGCGCCGCTGTCCCCCACCACCGTGACCGAGGCGAGTCCGCTGTCGGCCGGGCGTCCGGTGGATGGGTCGATGATGTGGTGATAGCGGACACCGTCCGAGCCGGTGAAGAACCGCTCGTAGCCGCCGGAGGTGACCACCGCCGCGTCCTCCACCTGAAGCGTGCCGATCATCCCGCTTTCGGGGCTCTTGACGCCCACCGTCCACTTCACGCCGTTCGGCTTTTTGCCGAGCGCGTAGACGTTGCCGCCGAGGTTCAATAGCGCAGACTTCACGCCGTTTTGGCGCAGATAGCCGGCTATCCTGTCCGACGCGTATCCCTTCGCGACCGCGCCGAGGTCGAGCATCATCCCCTCGCCGAGCGTGACCGAATCGTCCGAGACCTCCACTTTTTCGTAGTCGACGAGCGCGAGCAGCTCGGAGAGCTCGCCGTCGGTCGGCAGGACGAATCCGTTGTCGTAGTCCACGTCGTCCACCGTGAATCCCCACGCGCGGAGGACGGGGTATATCGTGATGTCCAGCGCGCCGTCGGTGCTTTCGCACATGTCCAGCGCAAACTCGATAAGCTCGGCGGTTTCGGATGAGACTTCGCCGCCGCCGTTTGAGTTTATCGCGAAGATATCGCTTTTTTCGTCGGTGACCGACAGCTTGCGCTCGAGCGCGTAGGCGAGATCCTCCACACCGCGAAGCAGCGTCTCGTCGCCGTCTATCTGCACGCTCATCGGCGTGTTCATCGCGAAGAAGGAGGTCGACGGCAGCGGCTCGTCGGCGGGCACGCATCCGCAGAGCAGCGCGAAAATCAAAACGAGCGCGACTATCCGTCTCACCGAAACACCTCCCTTTTGGGTGTATTATAGCAGAAATTCGGGCGGAATAAAAGACGAAAAACCGCAGGACATAAGTCCCGCGGTTTTTCTTGGGGAATGAGGGTAGGAGTGTGGCTATATCATCAGCCCGCGCATGTAGTCGATGGTGAACTTCACCCCGCGCTCGCCGAGATCGCCCTGCCATGTGCGGGAGTGCGGCTCTATCGAGAGCATCCCGTCGTAGCCGTGCTTGTAGAGTATCGCCATGAACGCCCGCCAGTTTATCGCGTCCAGACCCGCGGGCGGATTGTCGTAATACTTGCCGTTCTCCTCCAGCTCAGGACGGATGTACTTCGCGAGGTCGGGGAACTCACGCATCCACTTGAAATACTTCATCGCGGTAGGCTCGCTCTGCTTCGAGCCCTGCACCACGCCCTTGATGTGGACATAGCCGAAGCGGTCGCCGAACTCGAACGCCTCCTCCATGTACGCGCCGTTCACGCCGCCGTGGACAAAGCTGTGCGACGGGTCGTACTTTATCCGGAGCTTCGGGACCTCGGTCAGCACCAGCCGCCACTCGTTCGGGGTGCGGATGTAGTTTGTGCCGGTGGCGCAGTTGACGATGCAGACCGGCAGGTCGCCCGCGTATTCGCAGACCTTGTTCAGGTAGTTTATCGCGGCGGTTATGTTCTTGTAGTAGCTCAGCTCGGAGATGTAGTTGACGCTCACGAGATACGCGCCCGCGCCGACCTGCTTTATGAAGTCTATCAGCGCCTTGACCTGCTCGAACTCGCTGTCGATAATTTTGCCGTCGCCGTCGATTATCCTGCTTGCCCAGCGTCCGACCGCGCCGACCTGCACTCCGGTGCGCTTAATGCCCGCCTTGAAATCGTCCGCCAGCTTCAGAAGCGCGTGACCGCTGCATCGCGGCGAGGACGGGTCGTCCCACGGCGAGCCGGTGGCGCAGTTGACGTCGAACTCGACGAAGTCGAGCCCGAGGTCCTTCGCGTAGTCGAGGCTCGCGACCTCGGGGTTTGCGATAATTCCAAGCTTCATCATTACATCCTCCATTCAAAAGGTTTTCAGTTTTCGACCCCGACCGAACGTGTCGATCGGGGTCGAAAATTGCTTATTCATTCAAGCCGCGGCTCGAATCAGTCAAGGTACTGGCTGCGAGCGATGTAGCGGTCGAGCGCCGCCTGATAGTAGCCGATGGCGGTGTCGACGTTCATGCTCTGAAGCTGCGGGACAAGCTCGGTGTCGTAGGTGTCGACCGACTTCTCACCGGTCATGACCTTGGCAGCCCACTCGTTGAAGGCGGTGTTGCAGTTGGTCAGTATCGACGACGCGTCCGCGCCCTCGTCGGCGGTGAGGGTCACGCCCTCCGGCCAGACCCAATCGGTTCCGACGCGCTCCCAGATCTTGCAGAACTCTATCTGATACGGCTCGAGCGTCGACCACTCGCGGCTCCAGATGGTGTAGTTCGGAGCGACGTGGCGGGCGACCTTGACCTGAACCTGATAGACGCTCGGGTACTTGGCGAGCAGCCACGGCTGATAGACTTCCTTGTGTCCGTCGCCGTTGGCATCGGTCTCGTCGATGTAGTAGGTGGCGTTGGTGTCGCCCTCCTCACCGACATACGGACCCCAGTTGCACGCCTGCTTGCCTTCCTCGGTCCACTGATAGTCCCACCACTTGCACGCGAGCTCGATGTTCTGGCAGGCGGTGGTGATGGCTGCCGAGTTGTTCGGCGTGACGACCGAGTTTATCGCTCCGAGGTGGATGTCGCTCCAGTCGTCGGAGGCGTTGAGCTTCGGCGAGGTGATAGCCGCCATCTTGAAGTTCGGGTCGGGGTTCAGCTCGCTGTTCGCGGCAGCGGTCTGATAGGTCTTGTCGAAGACGTAGCAGAACTGACCGACGCCGACTTCGCCGTTGCCCCAGCGGGCTTCCGGAACCATCCAGCCCGCGTCCGCGATGAAGTTGCGGTTGATAAGTCCCTGCGCGTACCAGTCGGCTATCTGACCGACATATGCCTTCATGCCCGGCTCGAGCGGCGAGTAGGTCGCGACGCCGTCCTTGTTGATGAAGCCGGAGTTGTTGAAGGTCGGGCTGCCGATGCCGTAGGCACCGTTGAGGCAGTAGGCTCCGTTGATGCCGCCCTTGGCGAGCCACAGCGGGCCGGCGTTCTCATAGGTGTACTCCTTGAACTGGGTCAGGACGTTTCCGAGACCCTCGATGGTCTCGCAGTCGGCGGCGGTGAGACCCGCGCGGTCGAGCCAGTCCTGACGGATGCCGAGACCGTCGGCGGCGGTCTGCGGGCGGTCGGCTATGCGATGGATAGCCCAGAGGTTGCCGGTATCGGTTATGCTCTGGATGAAGGTCTCCTCGTCGCGATAGACAACCGCCTTGTAGTTCGGCATGTACTGGTCGACATACTCGTTGAGGCGGAGCACGACCTTGTCGGCTATCGCCTTATCCATGCCGCCCGAGTAGTATGCCTTGATGTTCTGGATGAAGTCGGGGTACTCCTGCGACAGTATCATCGTCTGGAATGCCTCGCTCTCGCTTCCGGTGGTCGGATGGATGAAGTTTATATGTACGCCGGTCTGCTTCTCCATCCACTGGAAAAAGAGGTTGTCGTCGTAGGACGCGAAGTCCTCGAAGGTGGCGCCCGGCATCCAGTAGCTGAAGGTGACGTCATCCTCGGTGAGCGGAAGCTCGATGGTGTAGTCGTCCTCGTTGTTGTCTATCGGACCTTCGTAGCTGGGCGCGGTCGTCGGCTCGGTCGACGGCGCGGTGGAAACGGTCTCCTCCCCGCCCTTGTCGCATCCGGCGAGCAGTCCCGCTATCATAAGAACCGCAAGCAGTAGTGCAAATACTTTTTTCATGTCTATCCTCCTAAGCAAAAGTCTTTAGTTGCCTGGGACTAAAAGTCCCTTCGAGCGCTCATCGCCGTCGGACATCACCACCTTTTGGATACAAGTAGAGCAAGTGTTTGTGCATTTACAACTATATTATACACGGAGAACAGTGTCCTTTCAGAAATAAGAAACAAGCAACTGTATTATTTCACGACTTGTTTTACAAATCGACCCCGACCGAACGTGTCGATCGGGGTCGAATGTCACTTATTCGTTCGGGCGCGGCTCGAATCAGTCGAGGTACTGGCTGCGAGCCTGATAGCGCTCGAGTGCCGCCTGGTATATCTCAACCGCGCGGGCGGCGTTCATGCCTTCGATCATCGGGACAAGCTCGGTGTCGTAGGTGTCGACCGACTTCTCGCCGGTTATGACCTGCGCAGCCCACTCGTTGAAGGCGGTGTTGCAGTTAGTCAGTATCGACGAAGCCTCGGCGCCCTCGTCGGCGGTGAGGGTGACGGCGCTCGACCAGACCCAGTCGCGTCCCGCCTGATCCCAGATGCTGGTGTACTCGATCTGATACTGATCAAGTGCCGACCACTCGCGGCTCCAGATGGTGTAGTTCGGAGCGATGTGGCGTCCGACCTTCATCTGAACAAGGAAGATGGAGGGGTACTTGGCAAGCAGCCACGGCTGGTAGCACTCCTGATGTCCGTCGCCGTTGGCATCGGTCGGGTCGACGTAGTAGGTCGCCTCGGCGTCGCCCTCCTCGCCCTCGTACGGACCCCAGTTGCAGGCGTGGATGCCCTCCTCGGTCCACTGGTAGTCAAGCCACTTGCAGGCAAGCTCGATGTCCGAGCAGGCGCTGGTTATGCCGAGCGAGAAGTTCGGATAGACCACGCAGGTGGCGGTGTTGATGTGGATGTCGGTCGCCCAGTCGTCGGAGGCGTTGAGCTTCGGGGTGGCGATAGCCGCGAGACGGAAGTTCGGGTCGGGATTGACCGCGCTGTTTGCGGCTGCCGCGGCGAAGCTCTTGTCGTTGACATAGCAGAACTGGCCGACGCCGACCTCGCCGTTGCCCCAGCGATCCTCCGGAGTTGCGAAGGACGCGTCGGCTATGTAGTTGCGGTTGACAAGACCCTGGGCGTACCACTCGGCTATCTGGCCGATGTAAGCCTTCATGCCCGGCTCGAGCGGCGAATAGGTCGCGACGCCGTCCTTGTTGATGAAGCCGTTGGACGACCATGTCGGGCTGACGACGCCGTAAGCCGCGTTGAGGCAGCCGGCGCTGTTCAGTCCGCCGCCGGACAGGTAGAGCGGGCCGCAGTTCTCGTAGGTGTACTCCTTGAACTGGGTCAGGACGTTTCCGAGACCCTCGATGGTCTCGCAGTCGGCGGTGGTGAGACCCGCCTTGTCCAGCCAGTCGGCACGGACGCCCAGTCCGTCGACCGCGACCTGCTCGCGATAGAGTATCTCGTGCACGCCCCAGAGGTTGCCCGAGTCGGTTATCGCCTGGACGAAGGTGGTCTCGTCGCGGTAGACGACCGAGCGGTAGTTGGGCATCCACTGATCGACATACTCGTTGAGGCGGAGCAGGAAGCCGTCGGCTATCGCCTTGTCCATGCCGCCCGAGTAGTAGCTGTAGACGTTCTGGACAAAGTCGGGATAATCGTTCGAGAGCACCATCGTCTGGAACGCCTCGTTGTCGCCGCCTGCGGGCGGGTGGATGAAGTTGATGTGAACGCCGGTCTGAGCCTCCATCCACTGGAAGAAAAGGTTGTCGGCGTAGGACGCGAAGTCCTCGAACGTGATGCAGGATACCCAGTAGTCGAACTCGTAGGGATCCTCGACCAGCGGCAGCTCGATGGTGTAGTCGACGTTATCGTCGTCGACGGGACCCTCATAGCTGGGCGCGGTCGTCGGCTCGGTCGACGGCGCGGTAGACGGGGTCTCCTCCCCGCTCTTGCCGCATCCGGCGAGCAGCCCTGCCATCATTATGACGGCAAGCAGCAGTGCAAATACCTTCTTCATTTCTGTCCTCCTACATACAGAGTTTTGCGGTTGCCTGAGACCCGAAGGTCTCCGAGAACAACGTGCGCAAACCGAGCGCCGCCGTCCCGAAGGCATAAGCGGAGCAGGGTTTGTGCATTTGCGACTATAATTATACACGTAGAACAGTGTCGTTTCAGAAATAAGAGACAATCAACTGTATCGTTTCTTGACTTATTTCACCTTCAGGCAGTCCGTTTTGCCACTGTTGTAAGAATATGGTTGCACGGAGGCGGTCGGTCGTGCTATATATAAGTTGAAAACGGCGGCAGCCGAAACTAAAAAAACGGAGGAAGAAAGCATGGCACAGCTAAACATCAATTTTCACTCGTATTCGATAGGCGTTCCGGTCGAGATAGAGCTGACCCTCCCCTCGGTAAGCTCCTGCGACGGAAGGGACGGCACCCAGCCGAGCCACAAGCTTGCGGCGAAGTTCCCGGTGCTCTACCTGCTTCACGGCGCGGGCAACGACTATCACTGCTGGACGCGCTACACCTCGGCTGAGCGCTATGCTGAGGAGCAGCAGATAGCGATAGTCACCTGCTCGGTGGGCAACTCGCGCTATCACAACCGCGAGGGCGCGTGGGGCGAGAAGTACTTCGACTTCCTGTCCAAGGAGCTGCCCGAGTTTTTGACAAGCTACTTCCCGATATCCGACCGTCCGGAGGACACCTTCATCTGCGGCTACTCGATGGGCGGCTACGGCACGATGCTGCACACCTTCACCACCCCCGAGCGCTTCGCGGCGAGCGGATTCTTCTCGATAGGCGTGATGAAGAACATGCCGGACGGAAGCAAGCCGAGTCCGGACATTATGGAGCTTGCGAAGCAGGCGAAGGCGGGCGGCAAGCTGCCGAAGATATTCCTCTGCTGCGGCAAGGAGGACTTCCTCTACGACCGCGCGGTCGAGCTGCATAACGACCTCGACGCGATGGGCATAGAGCACCGCTACGACGAGCTGGACGGATTTGAGCACGAGTTCGCGTTCTGGGATCTCGAGCTTCAGAAGTTCCTCGCGTGGATACCGCGCACCGACTACTACGCCGACAAGATCCCGCACAAGATATAAAAACGGACGTAAGCAGACAGGAAAAGAGCCGCCGATGTGGAATCGACGGCTCTTTTTGTCACTGTTTCGGCTTTGCCGAGGAGGAGACGCTTGAAAACTGCCGCGCTCGGTACTCGATGGGCGTGCAGCCGTACTGCTCGGCGAACATGCGGTAGAAGTGGGTGCGGTTGGTATAGTCGACGCGGCGGCATATCTCGCTGACCGACAGCCGCGTGTTCTGGAGCATATCCGCCGCGAGCTGCATGCAGCGCCGCCGATTGTACTCGGGAATCGAGTAGCCGTAGTGCCGCTTGAAGATGCGGTTTATGTACTCGGCGTCGTAGTTCAGCCGCTCGGACAGCTCGTCCTTTGTCATCTTGCGGTTGGTGCGGTCGAGTATCTGCTTTGCGGAGAGAGCGAGCGACGCGCCGTCGTCGCTGCCGAAGTTTATGTACTCGGCGCGGTAGTAGGCGGGGTCGTTTAGTATGCAGAATATGCGGAAGACGAGCGCGTATTCGAGAAGCTGGAAGCCGGGCTCCTTGTGCTCCATCTCGGCGCGCATCTGGGTGAATATGCGGTGCAGCGGCGATATCATGTCCCCGCCGACGTAGTGGAAGTGGATGCAGCTCTTGTAGTGGCGGGCGGAGTCGCCGATGTCGCGGTAGAAGAACTCGGACATCTGACCGAAGCTGCGAAGGCTGACCTTCTCGAGCGTCGGCTCGGCGCGCAGATAGTCGGCGGAGAGGTGGAGGTAGAACAGCGAGTCGCCCTGCTCGAAGTGCTCGGTGTGCTTGGTGGTGCAGTTGAGCACGCAGAGATCCCATCGCTCAAACGAGCGGAGCATCGACTCTATCTGCATCTCGAAGCGTCCGCTGAGCGGGAATATCATCTCGAAATAGTCGTGGCGGTGCAGCTTCGGGTGACCGGATATGCCGCGCACCTCCTCCACCGTGACGTGGCTGTAATTGTAGGTGGACAGCGTGCGTATGCCCGGCGCGGGACAGCTCAGCTCCTGAAACTCGACCGGACTCGAGTTGGTGAGGCTGTCCGGGTCGCCGCTGCCGGAGGACGTGAGTCCGCCGGTGTGGCTCTCCGCGCCGCCGGTCGAATATTTGGTTATGACGGTGATCTTGCTCTCGTCCGACATGGGGAAAACCTCCTTCGCGGCGGGTGTTGGGTGTGCCTGCGCCTGTCCATGTCATTATATCACGAAGAAGCGCAAATGGGAACACTTTTTCGGCAGGAAGTCGAAAAAATATTGCAATCTGCGGGGAACTGCTGTACAATACAGGCAGGAAATCCCACATGGAGGTGTAGAAAGTGAAAAGGAGAGTATTCGCGCTGATGCTCGCGCTCGTTATGACCGTCGGGCTGCTGCCGCTCGAATCGTCGGCGGCGGGTGGTACGGCGTATGCCCGCACCCAGAAGGTGAAGCTCGCGGGGGTGAACACCGTCTTTGACACCTACGCGCTCAAGGATCCGGTGACCGGATACGACACGAACTATATAAAGCTCCGCGACCTCGCCGTCGCGCTGAACGGCACCTCGGCGAGCTTTGAGGTCGGCTGGGACGGCGCGGTGAACATCGTCACCGGTGAGCTGTACACCAAGAACGGCAGCGAGAACAAGACGCCCTGGAGCGGCGACCGCGCGTACAAGACGTACACCGGCAGGACCCGCGTCAACGGCGTGGACGTGAAGATGGACGCGATAGTCCTCACCGACGACAAGGGCGGCGACTACACATACTACAAGCTGCGCGACCTCGGCGCCGCGATAGGCTTCGGCGTGGACTGGGACAGCGAGAGCCAGTGCATAACGCTCGACACCACGCAGGCGAAGCGGCGTCTGGAAGTGCCCGACATCATGGATTACTTCGGGCTCAACTTGAAGTACAGCACCGAGTCGGACGGCAGCCTCCTCTGCTACCAGAACGTGACGCTCGCGCAACCCGACCACAAGGGCGCGCTGTTTGGCGGATTCTTCGACATGATGGACAGAAACGGCTACAAGCTCGAGTTGGTGTACGAAAAGGAGAACAACACCACCGACAACTATTTCAAGGAGTTCTACTTCCGCTACACCGGCTCGGGCGCGGAGAACGTCGAGACGAGGACCAGCTCGGACGGCGTGGAGTACGACTACTATGTCTGCTATTACACATGGAAGAACCACATCACCGGCACGGACAGGGACGAGATTTGGAACTTCACCAACATATCGACGATGGTGGCGAAGGGACTGACGGTGAAGGATTCGGGCGAAAGCGACAGCAGGTGGAAGGTGCGGCTCTTCGACGAGGACAGAGACGTTGAGAAGGTGGCAGCCGCCACGCCTACGCCTGCCCCGACGCCCGCGCCCACTCCGGCTCCCACGCCCGAGCCGCTGCCCGATACGAGCAGTGCGGCACCGACGCTGATAAGGCGTGAGTGCTCGAAGTGCGAAGGTTTCGGAAAGCTGACCTGCGGCTACTGCCACGGCTACGGTCAGGTGTCGGTAAACTGGGGTCCGGCAGAGGTCTGCCCGCGCTGCAACGGCTACGGCCTCTACCCGAAATGCGACGACTGCGACGGCGACGGATACCTCGACCCGGGCGACCACGGATACAGCAAGATAGAGTGGGACATACCCGCCGGATGGGTGGGCAGGTGCCCCTACTGCTCGGGCAATGGGCGGTTCAAGTGCATCTGCGACAACGGGACGCAGCACAGCTGGAACGGAGTGACCAAGCAGATGGAGTATTACCCCTGCACGATACTCAAGTGCAACGGCGGCTGGATAAGCTGTGACGGCTGCGGCGGCGACGGTCGGATAGACCCGGGCGACCCGGAGTACAAGAACCCCCGATAAGGAGACGATGAAAAACACCCCCTCCGTACGGAGAGGGTGTTTTTGTGCTGTGTCGAAAACCTTACGCGCGCTTCTGGAGGGAGAGCCACCGGAGAAGTCCGACCTCCTTGCCGTTCACCACGACCGGCTTTCCGTCGAAGTCGAGGCGGCAGTCGTCGTTGTAGAGCGGTATCCAGGCGAAGTGTCCCATGTACTCGAACGGCTTGCCGTCCGGGGTCTTGAAGCCCTCGTGGATGTCCTCTATCTTGTCCCAGAAGGTGAAGTGGACGTTTTGGTTGCCCGACGCGACGATGCGCTTGTAGGTCGGAACGACCGTCTCGTCCGGCTTTACCACCGGGTCGTTCTTGGCGTGGATGAACCATATCGGCAGGTGCTTTATCGACTCGATGTTCGCGTCGGTTATCGTCTTGTCGTAGAGCGCCTCGCAGCAGGGGAACGCCGCCGCGAAGAAGTCGGGGTAGTCGAGTATCATGCGCATGGTCATGAAGCCGCCGTTCGAGTCGCCGCCGATGTAGATGCGGTCGCGGTCGATGTTCTCGTTCTTTTCTACAAACTCGTCGATGCAAGCTTTCAGCGCCTTAACGTAGATGCTCTTGCCGGTCTGACCGTACTGACCCGAGCCGTCGTTCATCCAGAAGGTGCGGGTCTGCGGGGCGAGAACGTACGCGCCGCCGAAGTAGCTCTGAACCTTCTCCGAGCTGAACGCCACCGCCTTGTTCGCGGTGTAGGCTATCGTCGGGTCAACGCCGCCCTCGCCCGCGCCGTGCAGCCAGATGATGAGCGGACGCTTGCCGCGCTCCACCTTCTGCGGGACGAAATAGCCGTAGTTCAGCGGCTCGGCGCCGTTCGAGTGGTCGTTCAGCCAGCCGTACGCCTGCGGGGTGGAGTTGCCGAGCGAGAAGTCGTAGACAAGTCCGGTCGCGCCGTCTATCGGCTTTGTCTGGGTTATCGTGTAGCGGCTGTTTATGTAGACGTTCATGCCGGCGGGCGCGCATATCGTGGCGGAGAGCTGCATCATCGGACCGTATGCAACGTCCAGAGTTACAAATTCGCCGTCCGAGCACTCGTTGCCCTCAATGTCCGACGGGTACGCGTTCTTGACCGGAACGTAGCCGCGGGACGGCTCCTTGTCGTCGCGCGCCATCCAGCTCTTGGGCAGCAGGAGGGTCTCGCCCTTCTCGTCCATGCGGTCGACGAAGACCGAGAAGGTGGACGCGTCGACCGCCTTTGCCGACTCAGCGCTCGGCATGGGCAGCACCAGCTTTGTGATGTACGGTCCGAAGTCGGTGATCTTGGTTATTGTGTAGTATCCTTTAGCCATTTGCAAGTACCTCCGGTTGAAAATTTATTTTACAGCTCATCGCTGCCGTACAACTTTATCGTGTGCTTTCCCGCGCGTATCGCGTCGATTATCTCGCGAATCGCTCCCGCGCGGAAGTCGAGCTCGAGCGCCGCGTATCGGGGCTGGAAGGCGGCGTGATTGTCGCTGCCGCAGGTCTTGGTAAGCCCGTAGTTGTCGGCGTACTGGTCCGCGAGCCTGTTTTCAAAGTCGGTGCGGTTCGCGTTTATCGTCTCGACCGCGTCCACCTTGCGCGGCGTGAGCCGAATGATGTCGATGTATCCCGCCTCGCGGAAGGGGTGGGCGTGCGAGACATAGGCGCCGTCGGCGTGCGCGAGGTCGCAGAAGTCGTTGATGTGCAGCTTGTCGCAGTCGGGATGGGCAAGCAGCCAGTTCTCGTCCAGACCGTAGGTCAGAAAGTCGCTGCCCGCGCCGAAGGAGAACTCCCACCCGAAGAAGACGTCGAGACCTATCTCGTCGCCGCGAGCCTTCGCCTTGCGGTAGCCGTCCATGAAAAGCTCGACCCGCTCGCGCCAGGGAAGGTCGCGCGGCACGGTGGTGTTGCCGTTCAGAAAGTGGTCGGTTATCACCAGACCGGTGTAGCCGAGCCGCTTGTAGAAGTCGACCATGTCGGCGGCGGGCACGCGTGCGCAGGCGCTCGTCTCCGCTGTGTGGCAGTGCATCTCATATTTGAACATCGTTTCACCCTCTGTCAAAAAGTAGGTAGTATCATTGTAGCACAGATGGAGGGGGTTGGCAATGTGTATTATCGACAGCGTGGAGCAGAGGTTTGGTTAGCTATTGATTTTGCGCATGAAACAGTGTATAATAATAACAAAAACCTCTGTTGTCAGCGGCTAATATGTTGATGACAGCAGAGATATTTCAGCAAAAGACCAGTCACAAATAATCCAAATAAGCACAACAGACCTTTCCGAATAGTCAAAGGCAGCCAAAAATATATGAATAGAGGAACCGCCCATGGCAGACAAGTACAGAAGTGAAACAGATTTCTTTGGTACAATACATCACTACGATGAGAAGGGAAAGGAGATCGGGCGCAGCGAGCCCGGTTTTCTCGGCGGTTTTACCAACTACGATGCAGACGGGAAGAAAGTAGGTCGCAGCGAGGAAAACTTTTTCGGAGGCTTTACGAACTACGACGATCACGGAAACAAAATAGGCAGCTCATACCCCGATCTCTTTGGGAATGAATACTCGCACTATGACAGCCATGGCAACAAAGTCGCTTCTTCCGACCCTGGGCTGTTTGGTCGGTACACATATAATGACTATGAGTCTGAGAAGAGAGACAAGGACAAGGATGAAGATAAAGGCTACAAACGCGTTAGCACATCGTACAGTGGGAGCTCGTATGAATATAAACCACCCCATGGGACGCTCTATGACGGTGTGTTTTACTATATAGATGGCAGGAGGTACACCAGGGGCGATCTCAAAAAATTGGGGTTCAATTACCGCATCATAGAAAGACCCCGGGAACATCTTGATTATGAGGAACAAGTTGATAGGCTGCGCGAAAAGCTGAAAACTTATGTGCCGGAATACAAAGATTATACTAACTTAATATTATTTCTCATCGGCCTTGGAATTGTCTTCCTGGCTATACTGGGAAATATAGTGGGGTAGCCTCGCTGTTCAAGTAAAGAATGGACGAAAAAACACCCGACCGAGCGGTCGGGTGTTTTGTTTTGCGCTGTGAATAGTAAAATCGCCGCGGGCTATTGCTCACGGCGATTTTGGTGGAGGAGGGTGGATTCGAACCACCGAAGTCGTTGACAACAGATTTACAGTCTGCCCCCTTTGGCCACTCGGGAACTCCTCCATATGAAGTTGTGAGCCGCAAGCCTACGGCGTTAGAGCATGAGCGACAGCGGTGACAGGAGTAGCATGAGTCGTGCAACTCGCAGCGCGACGAACCTTGCGGTGCGTTATCCCCATTTCGTCCTGTGGCTGTACTCGTACTGCGAGGGGAATCCAAAGGGGCTGGCTTCGTTCAGAAGCCCCTTTGGCGGCTTTTTCCGTCACTTTTTGTCCGTACAAAAAGTGACCCGGGGTGCAGGGGCGGAGCGCCCGCGACCTTTTGGAGCTGGTGACCGGAATCGAACCAGCAACCTGCTGATTACAAATCAGCTGCTCTGCCTGTTGAGCTACACCAGCACATTCCGACATCAGCTTTGTTATGATACCACATCATACCCGCGCTGTCAAGCGGTTTTTCAAAGTTTTTGCGCGTGGACGCGAAGCGCGTCCTCCCCTGCCGCAGCGGCACAGCCCTCGCTCGGAGCGTAGCCGAGAACCGCCGCCGCGCCGTCGCCGTCGACCTCCTCCGCCGCGAACACTATCGGCATGAGATCCCGCTCGGCGGCGGGCAGCTTCAGCTCGACGAACAGCTTTTTTATCGACTTGGTCAGCCCCCGCCCCTTCGGACGGATGAAGTCGCCCTCCCGCCGCGCCCGCAGGACATAACGGCGGTCGGCGCGCAGATATATCGGGTTTTCGAGCGCAAATTCAGCCGAACGCAGCCCCTTAGGCGCGACGGCACGCTCGGCGAACACGACATAGCCGCCGAAGATGTTCGCGCCGACCGCAAGCTCCGACTCGGACGGCGGCTCGATTTGTTCGTCGCGCTCGAGTACGAGACGGTCGTAGACCCGCCGCGCGACGACCTTTCCCGGTAGCGACAGCCGAGCCGACGGATCGTCGGACTCGCAGAGACGCTCGAGCGCCTCAACGTGGACGCGTTCGAGCGTGCGGTCGTCCAGCTCGCCGAAGGCAAGGCGCAGCGCGCGTCGGCGTATCGGGGGCGCGGCGTCGGCAAGAAGCTCGGCGTCAAAGCCGTCCAGCCCATCCATCCGCGCGCGCTGAAGCAGCCAGACCGCCTCGCCGCGCAGGTATTCCTCGTCCTCGCGCGCAAGAGCTGCTGCCGCCGCGATATGCCGCACCGCGCGGTCGTTCGTGCGCTCGAGCACGGGTATCGCGTGGTGACGCAGGACGTTGCGCGAGTAGTCGTCGGAGGCGTTCGAGCTGTCCTCAACGTAACTCTGTCCGCGCTCGGTGAGGTAGCGTTCGACGTCGGCGCGGGTGGCGGCGAGCATCGGTCGAATGACCGTCAGGCCGTCGAGCTCGCGTGTCGGCGGGATGCCGCCGAGTCCCGCGCCGCCCGCACCTCTCGCGAGGTTAAGCAGCACCGTCTCGGCGGTATCGTTTGCGGTATGGGCGGTGGCGACCGTCGCGCAAGCAAACTCGTGCGCCGCGAGCGACAGCTCGTCGTAGCGTATCCGCCGCGCCGCCTGCTCGGTCGTCTCGCCGCGCTGTTTTTCGGCGAGAATGTCTCGCCGCGCCGATTTGAAACCGACGCCGAGGCGTTCGCAGAGTTCGCGGCAGAAGCGCTCGTCGCGGTCGCTCTCCTCCCCGCGAAGGCAGTGGTTGAGGTGGAAGGCGCACACCCGCTCCGCCCCTATCTTTTCGCACAGCGAAAGCAGCAGCGCAGTCGAGTCCGCGCCGCCGCTGAGTGCGACAAGTATTTTCCCGTCGGGTATGAGGCGCGCGTCGAGAATATCAGTATTCATCGCGGTGCGACTCTATCTGGGTGAACATCGTGTACTGCGGCACGAACTGGAGCTCGACCGTGCCGGTGCGCCCGTGGCGGTTCTTCGCTATCTCGAACTTCGCGACCGAGGACGCGCCCGCGTCGCGGTCCTTGTCGTAGTAGTCGTCGCGGTAGAGCATCATGATCACGTCGGCGTCCTGCTCGATCGAGCCGGATTCGCGGATGTCGCTGAGCACCGGACGCTTGTCGTTGCGCTTTTCGTTTGCGCGGGAGAGCTGGCTGAGGCAGACGACCGGCACGTTCAGCTCCTTTGCCATTATCTTGAGCGAACGCGAAATTTCGCTGACCTCCTGCACGCGGTTGTCGTTCCGCTTCGCGCCGGTGGTCATCAGCTGCATATAGTCGATTATGACAAGACCGAGGTTCTTCAGCCGGCGGCACTTCGCCTTCATCTCAGCGGGGGTTATGACCGGATTGTCGTCTATCATTATGCCCATCTTCGCGAGACGCTCGCTGGCGGGGGCTATCACGTTCCAGTCGTCGGTGGAGAGGTTGCCGGTGAGCAGCTTGTTCGAGTCTATCAGGCTTTCGATGGAGAGCATTCGCGTTACCAGCTGCGCGGCGGACATCTCGAGCGAGAAGAAGACTATCTGGGTGTTCGACTTCTTCGCCGCCGCCATCGCCATGTTCAGCGCTATCGAGGTCTTGCCCATGCCCGGACGCGCGGCGATGATTATCAGGTCGGACTTGTTCAGTCCGGTGGTTATCGTGTCCACCTGCGAAAAACCGGTGGTGAGACCGGGCAGCTCGCCCTTGAGCAGCGCCAGTCGGTTGAGGTTGTCATAGACGTCGGTGAGCACCTCGCCTATCGGGCGGAACTGCTGAAGCGTGCGCCCCTGGCGGATGTCGTACACCTTCTGCTCTGCCGCGTCGAGGACGTGCTCCGCGTCGTCGTCGCCCGAGTAGACCAGCTCGTCTATCTCATTCGCGGCAGTGCCCACCGCGCGAAGCAGCGCCTTGTCGCGGACGATCTCGGCGTAGTACTTCACGTTTGCAGCCGACGGGGTTATCTCGAGCAGCTGCTTTATATAGCTTTCGGAGGAGTCGCTGCGAACGCCGCGCGCCTCCATCCGGTCGAGCAGCGTTATCGGGTCGATCGGCTGCGACATCGAGAACATGTGGTGCAGCGTCTCGAATATCTCGCGGTTCTCCTTGAGAAAGAAGTCGTCGGCGCGAAGCAGCTCTATCACGTCGGGCACGCAGCGGCTGTCGAGTATCATCGAGCCGATGACCGACTGTTCCGCTTCGAGGTTCTGCGGCGCTCGGCGGCTTGTGAATTCGTCCATTTTATCCCACTTCCTGCGGTGATGTAGGTGATTTTACTCGGTGACTTCGACTTTGATCTTTCCCTCTATCGAGAAGCCGAGCTTGACCGGCACCTCGTGCGTGCCGTAAGACTTTATCGGCTCGGGGAGGTCTATCTTGCGCTTGTCGATGGCTATGCCGTGCTGCTTCTCCAGCGCCTCCGCTATCTCCTTGGAGGTTATCGAGCCGAACAGCTTTCCGCCCGCGCCCGCCTTCGCCTGGATGCGCGTCGTGAGCGACTGGAGCTTGACTTTCATCTCACCCGCCGCGACGCGGTCGCGCTCCTCCTGATCCTTGCGCGCCTGCTCCTTGAGCTTTGCGGTGTTCAGCGCGTCGGCGGTGGCGGGGGCGGCGAGCTTCTTGGGGAACAGGAAGTTGCGCGCGTAGCCGTCGCTGACCTCCACTATCTGACCCTTCTTGCCCTGACCCTTCACGTCCTGCATAAGTATTACCTTCATCGTTTTGTACCTCCTATTTCTTCGGTTTTGACGCTGTCTGTTCGTTCATGTACTCGTCTATCGCGGCGTAGAGGCGGCTCATTACCACCTCGGGGCTCTGACCGACTATCTGAGCGCCTGCCATGTTGAGGTGACCGCCGCCGCCCAGCTTTTCGAGTATCACCTGCACGTTCATCTGACCGAGCGAGCGGGCGGATATGACGACCTGGTCGCCGGACGGGAAGACGACGAAGCTCGCCTGCACCCCCGCGACGTTTAGCAGCTCGTCGGCAGCCTGCGCTGCCGTGACCCTGCTCTCCTCGCCCTCGCAGAGGACGGTCGCGACGTGCTTCTTGTAGAGCGTCGCCTTGGAAGTTATGCGGTAGCGCTCGGTATACTCGCCGAGCGGCGTCTGGAACAGCTTCTTTATCTCGACCGGGTCTGCTCCCGCAAGGCGCAGGCTCGCCGCCGCCTCGAAGGTGCGCACGCCGGTGCGCATGGTAAAGCTCTTGGTGTCCAGCTCGATGCCGGCGAGCAGCGCGTCCGCCTCCGCACGGAGCAGCGACGGCTTGGGCTCGACATAGCCGATGAGCTCGACGACAAGCTCGCTCGCGCTGGACGCGTACGGCTCGTGCAGGCTCAAAGCGGCGTTTTCGATGTAGCTCGCGGCGCGGCGATGGTGGTCGATGACCGCGACCCGCGTTGCGCTCTCGAGCAGCTCGGGCGCTTCCACCACCTCCGGACGATTGGTGTCCACCACGACGAGCAGCGCCCTCGGGTCGAGCGCTATCATCGCGTCGGACGGGGTCATGAACATCCCCTCGTACTCGGGCTGAGCCTCCAGCTTGTCGATGAGCAGGCTCGCGGCGGTGATGTTTTTGTCGATGACGATGTTCGCGTGGCGTCCCATCGCGCGGCAGACCGCGGCAACTCCCGCAGCCGAGCCGACGCTGTCCAGATCGCTGTTCTTGTGACCCATGATGAACACGCGCGACGAGTCGTTTATCAGCTGCATAAGCGCGTTTGCCATCACGCGGCTCTTGACCTTGGTGCGCTTCTCCAGCTCCTGCGTGTGACCGCCGTAGAACGCGAAGTTGAGGCGGTTTTTGACGACCGCCTGGTCTCCGCCTCGGCTGAGCGCCATCTCCATGGCGAGCTGCGCGTAGCCGAAGAGGTCAGTCCAGCTCTCCCCCTCCACGCCGACGCCGACGCTTATCGTCACCGGTATGTCGTGGCTGGTTATCTGCTTCGCGGCGTCGAGCACCGAGAACTTGCCCTCGATGAACTTGTCCATCGTGGCGCGTCCGCATATCAGCAGATACTTGTCGCGGTCGTACTTGCGGGCGATGCAGTCCGAACCGCGCACCCACTCGTTGACCTTCTCGTCCACCCCCGCGAGCACGGTCGACTTCTGCGTGTCCGACAGGTTTTTCATCGTCTCGTCGTAGTTGTCTATCTGGATTATGCCGACCGTCGGACGGGACGCGGCGAACAGCTCGCGCAGCCGGCGGAACTCGGTGCAGTCGATGAAGTAGAGGGTGGCGAGCAGACCGCGGCGGTCGCCGCTTCGGTCGGTCGAGCCGCAGACGGTGTACCAGCGGTCGCCGATGAGCACCGGAGCGGGAGCCTCGTGCGCGCCGTCCTCCAGCCAGCGAAGGCTGAAGTCGGGCAGCACGTCGGAAAGCGGGAACTCGAAGCTGTGCTCGCGCTCGCCGCTTATCATGTTGAAGCGCGCGTTTGTCCAGATTATCTCGCCCGTGTTTGTCTGGACTATCGCCGTCGGGAACGGACTGTCCATGACCGAATTCTTGGCGGCGTCCGCCCCTCCGGCGATGCGGTCGATGTACTTGGTTATCTCGCTGCGGCGCTTGCGCGCGTAGCGGATATAGCCGATGAACTCGAGCACTCCGATGAGCGCGCCTATCGCGGCGACGAGTATCATAAGCTCCTTGCTTCCCCACAGCACCGCGCAGATGATGGCGGCGGCGCAGTAGATGAAGAAGAACACGAAGTAGCTCCGCATTCCCGGCTCTATAAACTTTTGCAGACGGCTGCGGCGACTGTTCGGCATCGGCAACACCTCCTGCCGCATAGTTTTGAGGACAACAAGCCAGTATAGGTAATGATATTATACCACATATAGACAGCCTATTCAATCGCAACATTTTGTGGGCGGGATATTCGCGCGAGGCTAGAAGATGGCAATCGTTAAATTTTTGTTAATTCGCGGGAAAGGGGGTTGCGCGGCGATGTTAGCTGTGGTAAACTTGTTTTGCGCAGGGGAGAAAATCCCATGCGGTCAGCCTTGACAGATATGGTAAAATGGTAGATGGAACGGAACATCCACAGGAGGAGCGAAAAAGACATGGACAAGCGGATAATTTATGCGGACAACGCCGCGACGACCAAGATATCCGAGAAGGCGCTCGCGGCAATGCTGCCGTGGTACACCGAGAACTTCGGCAATCCGTCGAGCATATACGGACGCGCGCGCACTGCCCGCCGGGGCATCGAGGCGGCGCGCGAGACGGTGGCAAAGGCGCTGGGCGCTGCAAAGCCGAACGAGATATACTTCACCAGCGGCGGCACCGAGAGCGACGACTGGGCGATAAAGGGCGCGGCTGCGCTTCAGACGACAAAGAAGCACATCGTAATATCGGGCATCGAGCACCACGCGATTAGCGAGACGGCGCACTCGCTCGAGCGCTTCGGCTTTGAGGTGACCGAGCTGCCGGTGGACAGCTACGGACTGGTGAGCGTCGAGTCGCTCGAGAAGGCGATGCGCCCGGACACCTTCCTCGTCTCGATAATGCTCGCGAACAACGAGATAGGCACGATTCAGCCGATAAAGGAGCTGTGCGCCGTCGCCAAGGCTCGCGGTGCGCTGTTCCACACCGACGCGGTACAGGCGGTGGGACACATCCCGGTGGACGTGCAGGATCTCGGCGTGGACATGCTGTCGCTGTCCTCGCACAAGTTCCACGGACCGCAGGGCGTCGGCGCGATGTACATCCGCTCGGGCGTGCGAATCGCGAACCTGATAGACGGCGGAGGTCAGGAGAGACGTCGCCGCAGCGGCACCGAGAACGTCGCGGCTATCGTCGGCATGGCGACCGCTCTGGAGGAGCAGACCGCCGACTGGTCGCGCCTGCCGAAGCTGGAGGCTCTGCGCGATCGGCTGATAAAGGGACTGCTCGAGATACCCTACACCCAGCAGACCGGACATCCGACGCGTCGCCTGCCGACCAACGCGTCGGTGGTGATAAACGGCATCGAGGGCGAGGGCATCATCCTCGGACTGGACAACTGCGGGATACAGGCGTCGAGCGGTTCGGCGTGCACCAGCGGCTCGCTCGACCCGTCGCACGTCCTGCTCGGCATAGGGCTTGAGCACGCCGTGGCGCACGGAAGCCTTCGCCTGAGCTTTGGCGAGGAGACGACCGAGGAGGACATCGACTACATTATCGCGAGCACGAAGCAGGTCGTCGAGAGATTGAGAAGCATGAGCCCCGTGTGGGATTCGGTGAACAACAAACCGTTGAAGTAATAAGTAAAATTACTAACAGTATAGGAGGATAACAGGATGCTTTATTCGGACAAGGTGATGGATCACTTCACCAACCCGCGCAACGTGGGCGAGATACCCGACGCGAACGGAGTGGGCATGGTGGGCAACGCCAAGTGCGGCGACATCATGCAGATGTTCCTGAAAATCGAGAACGACGTGATAGTGGACGTAAAGTTCAAGACCTTCGGCTGCGGCGCGGCTATCGCGACCTCATCGATGGCGACCGAGCTTATCAAGGGCGTGACGGTTGAGGAGGCACTGAAGCTGACCAACGCCGCGGTGATGGAGGCTCTCGACGGACTGCCGCCGGTGAAGGTGCACTGCTCGGTGCTGGCTGAGCAGGCGATACGCGCGGCGCTGAGCGACTACTACCGCCGCCAGGGCATCGACCCGGTGCCGATAGTGGGAGAAATCAAAGAGGAAGAAGAGCACGAGATTGAAGAGTGAGCAAAAAAAGAAGAGCCGCGTGGCTCTTCTTTTTTTATCGTTTGTCTATCGTGCGCCGGGTGACGGTCACGGAACCGCGTCGGCGCGGCTTCGGATGCTCCGCACGATATTTTCGCACCGCTATGATGACCGCCGCCGCGACTGCTATCGCTCCCACGACCGCGAGGACTATCGTGGCGGCGGGGGCTGCGACGGCGTGAGCGGAGGCGGCGGTGCTGCCGCGAATGGCAAGTTCGCATCCGTCGGGAAATACATACTGATAAGTCATTTCAAAATCGTCCGCAAACTGCTTTGAGACCCAGACGGTTTCCAGTTGAGTACATTTTGCAAACGCGCTTCCGCCCAGATCGGTCACGCTGTCGGGCACGGAGACTTCGGTAAGACCGGTGCAGGCAGCGAATGCGAAGGGACCGATATAGCTCACACCTTCGGATATTGTCAGCGAGGTAAGCCCGGTGCAGCCTTCAAACGCCGAGCCGCCGATGGTTGTGACACTCCCCGGGATGAATATGCTCTCAAGTGATTTGCAGCCTTCAAACGCGCAAGAATCGATAGAGGTCACACCGTCGGGTATGGTCACATGGGCGAGATTTGTGCATCCGGAGAAGACGCGCTGTCTTATCGACTTCACGCTTGGCGGAATGTCGACCGAGGCAAGCGCGACGCAATCAGCGAATGCGCCGTCCGCTATCTCGACGACACCGTCGGGTATGGTTATGCTCTCGAGCTTGCCGCATCCGAGGAAAGCCTCCACGCCTATTACGACGACGCTGCTCGGGATGCTTACCTCGGTCAGATTTACACAGCCGTCGAACGCGTTGCTCGAAACAGAGATAACGCCGTCGGGGATGACGATGCTCTCCAACCCGTCGCAGTCGTGGAAAGCGCCCGCGTATATCATGGTGACGCCGTCAGGGATGACCACGTCGCCGCCCGCGCCGTTGTATTTCAGCAGCGTTTCACCCTTGATGTAGAACTCGTCGTCTTCGCCGTCGGCGGCGAGCGTCGGAAAACAGAGGACGGCGCAGAGAACGAGCAGGAGCAGCAAAACCGAAATTCGTCTTTTCACGGCACACACCTCCGAAGTTATTGCGTTTTACAAAAATATATTAACATATTCGCGAATAACTGTCAACCGAGGGCAAAAAAAGAAGGGCCGCGCGGCTCTTCTTTTTTATCTGTTGCCAGTGCGACGGTATTTCCGCACCGCTATGATGACCGCCGCCGCGACTGCTATCGCTCCCACGACCGCGAGGACTATCGTGGCGGTGGGGGCTGCGACGGCGTGAGCGGAAGAACTGTCGCGCACGGTCACTTCGCAGTCCAGGGGAAAGACATACTGCGCCGTGTAGTCCGCGTTGACCAGACTTCTCGGTATCGAGGCGGAGGTGAGATTCAGGCATCCGTCGAACACGCTGCGTCCGACAGCAGTCACACCATCGGGTAAGATTATGCCGGTCAGCGCGGCGCAGTCCTTGAACGCGTAGTCTTTGATGGCAGTTAGACCTGCGGGAAGAGAGACGCTCTCCAGACGCAGACAGCCGCAAAAGGTGTTCTGATAGATGGTAGCGACACCGTTCGGAATGGTGATGCTCCTTAGGCTCGTGCAGCCGCGAAATGCGCTCTGACCGATGTAGTTCACACTGTCGGGGATGGTTATGCTCGTGATGGCGGTGCGGTCGGCAAACGCGCTCGTGCCGATGGAGGTGACGCCGTCGGGAATGACGACTTCTGTGTCCTTGCCGGTGTAGCTGATGAGCGAACCGCCGGAGATGTAGAAGCCGTTTTCATCGAGCTCGGCGGCGAGCGTCGGAAAACAGAGGGCGGCGGTGAGCGTCAAAAAGAGGACGAGCGCCGCGACTTTGGTTCTCATCCTCAGCCCCAGAGGGACATCGGATAGCTGCCGTCGGCGCGGAGGGAGGCGATGCGCGCCTTGACGCCGGGCATGTCCTCCTTGTAGGTCACGCCCGACCAGACCTCGTGGACGGGCAGCACGTCGAACGACGCCTCGCCGCTCGCGATGAGCCCCGACGGCGTGTTCGGAAGCAGGCACTCGCTCTTGAGCGGGTTTGCGGGCACTTCGTTCTTCATGAAGTTCACCAGGTCGCGCTCGAGGGCGGGGACTATCGACGGCTTGAAGCCCCAGAAGTTCATCGAGATGAAGGTGCCGTTCGGGAAGAAGTCGCCGTTTTTGTCCTTCGCGCCGCCGTCCACCGGATAGAGACCGTAGGTCTCGGTGCAGTTGGTGAGCTTGCCGTCCTTGGCGGTGCAGACTCCGCGCGTGACCGTGCCGTTATCGCTGAGCGTGTTCTCGACGAGATAGCCCGCCATGGCGTGGTTATTCGGGTCGGAGTTGGCGGTGAGGAAGTTGTATATCGTTTTGTACGCGCCGAGACCGTAGAAGTCGTCGGCGTTTATCACCGCAAACGGGCGGTTAAGGAACTCCTTCGCGGACAGCACCGCGTGAGTGGTTCCCCACGGCTTCTCGCGACCATCTGGCACGCTGAATCCCTGCGGGATGTCGGTAAGGCGCTGGAACGCGAGGTGGGTCTTCATCTTGCTCTGCATACGCGGGCAGATGTCCTCCTCAAAGTCGCGCTTCAGGCTCTCGCGGATGATGAACACGACCTCCTCGAATCCGGCGCGCATGGCGTCGAACACCGAGTAGTCGAGGATGACGCAGCCGTTTTCGTCGACCGGGTCGACCTGCTTTGCCCCGCCGTAGCGGCTTGCCATGCCCGCAGCCATAACTACAAGGATCGGCTTTTCCATAATTATGTCCTCCTTTTTGAATTACCTGAGCTTATTTTATGCAAATTTGCGCGGATTGTCAACCGTAACGGTCGAGGGCTGACCGATTTTCCACAAAACGCGCGCGTTTGTCTACTTGTCGAGCACCGAACGCATGAGCTTCATTCTTTCGCCCACGTCGCCGCGGAACAGCGCGCTGCCCATCACCGCGATGTCCGCGCCCGCGTCACGGCAGCGAGCGACGTTCGTCTCGTCCACGCCGCCGTCTATCTCGATGAGACAGTCGGGCGAAAGCGTGCGCACAAGCGACTTCGCCTCGGCTATCCGCTCTGTCGAGCCGTCGATGAACTTCTGTCCGCCGAAGCCCGGTTCGACGGTCATGACCAAAAGCAGGTCGCAGAGGGGCAGCAGCTCGCGGACGGCGGCGATCGGGGTCTTCGGCTTTATCGAAAGCCCGGCTTTCACGCCGCGCGCGCGTATCGAGCGGAGGGTGTCGGCTGTCGGCTGAACATCCGGCGCTTCGAGGTGTACCGTGAGATATGCCGCGCCCGCGTCGCAGAACATGTCGACATACTTCGACGGATTTTCTATCATGAGGTGGACATCGAGCGGGAGCGCGTCCAGCTTGCGGAGCGACGCGACCACCGGCGCGCCTATCGAGATGTTCGGCACGAAGTGGCCGTCCATGACATCGACGTGGAGGAGGTCTGCGCCCGCATGAGCCGCAGCGCGCACGTCGCGTTCGAGATTCGCGTAGTCAGCCGCGAGGATAGACGGAGAGATGAGCATACTGCGCCGCCTTTCGTATTTTGTATTTTGTCACGACTATCATACCGCATTCGGCGGGAAAGCACAATATGCGACTTGCACGAAAAATTCGCGTTTCCCCTTGAAATCGACGCGCAGGTATCGTATAATGTAGGAGCTTGAATACGGTGTATCCGAGTTTCTACGAGCCGCAGGCGTAGTTCATCGGTAGAACGAGAGCTTCCCAAGCTTTAGAGGAGGGTTCGACTCCCTTCGCCTGCTCCAAATAATACTAAAGACTTGCCGCGGCAAGTCTTTAGTATTATTTGGGCTTCGATTTGCACAGCAAATCTCGCTCCGAATTAATCATATACGGCGGAAATGAATTCCGCCTATGGCAATTCTCCGCTGCGCTCCGAATTGACGCGACACGTCGCGGCGACCAGAAGGTCGCTGAAGGGCAGCGGCTCGGACGAAAGGAGAAAGCAGTATGAGCCACTGTTACATACCCGACGGCTACCGCACTCCGCTGACGGGGTACGACATGCAGCGCGCGATAGAGTTCGTCAAGAGCAATTTCCAGGACAACCTCAAGCTCGCGCTCGGTCTGCGACGAGTGTCCGCACCGCTGTTCGTCGACAGCGGCTCCGGTCTTAACGACAATCTGAACGGCGTGGAGCGCCCGGTCGGGTTCGACATCCCCGCGATTGACGGCGCGCACGGCGAGGTGGTGCACTCGCTCGCGAAGTGGAAGCGGCTCGCGCTCGCGCGGTACAGCTTCTACCCCGGAAACGGGCTGTACACCGACATGAACGCCATCCGCCGCGACGAGCGCCTGGACAACATCCACTCGATATACGTCGATCAGTGGGACTGGGAAAAGGTCATCACCCGCGAGGAGCGAAACGAGGACTTCCTCCGCTACACCGTGCGCTCGATAGTGTCGGCGGTCTGCGACACCTGCGACGCGCTGAGGCGTGCCTTCCCGCAGCTCTCGGTGAAGCTCGAACGCGAGGTCACGTTCGTCACAACGCAGGAGCTGGAGGATATCTACCCCGACCTGACACCGTCCGAGCGCGAGACCGAGTTCTGCCGCGAGCACCACACGGTGTTCCTCATGCAGATAGGCGGCAGGCTCCGCAGCGGAAAACCGCATGACGGCCGCGCGCCCGACTACGACGACTGGTCGCTGAACGGCGATATTTTGATGTGGAACGAGCTGCTGGGCAGGGCGTTTGAAATTTCGTCGATGGGCATACGCGTGGACGAGGAGAGCCTCGACCGACAGCTCACCGCCGCGGGATGCGACGACCGCCGCGAGCTGCCCTTCCACAAGAAGCTGCTGGCGGGCAAGCTTCCGCTGACGATGGGCGGCGGCATCGGGCAGAGCCGGCTGTGCATGCTGATGATAGGCTGCTGTCACATCGGCGAGGTGCAGGTCAGCCTGTGGGACGACGAGACGGCGGCGGCGTGCGCGAAGGCGGGAGTGCGGCTGCTGTGACGATAGGATAAAAAAACGACCCGGGAGCGGCGCTCTCGGGTCGTTTCGTGTTTTTTGCTCAGCGGTTCTCCATCTCGCGCATCTTCTCGGCAAGCTCCTGCATTATCTCAGGCACCGAGATCGACTGCGGGCACTCGACGGTGCAGGCGCCGCACTGGATGCAGTCGGTCGGCTTGCCCTCGCTGTCGATGTTTTTCATGCCCATCAGCGCCCATGGGCCGTCCAGCTTGTAGGCGTTGTAGACCTTGAGCACCTCGGGGATGTTTATCTTCGCGGGACAGCCGTCGGTGCAGTAGCGGCAGGCGGTGCAGGGCACCTTCACCTGCTCGTGGAACATGTCGCACGCCTTGAACAGCAGCGCCTCCTCCTCGTCGGTGAGGGCGTAGTCGTCCGAGTAGGTGTTCACGTTGTCGATCATCTGGTCGATGGTAGTCATGCCGGACAGGCAGAGCTGCACCTGCCCAAGACGCTTGAGCCAGCGGAACGCCCAGGACGAGATAGACCAGTCGGGATGAGCGTTTTTCAGCAGAGCCTCCGCGTCGGGGGTGAGCGAGGACAGGCGTCCGCCGCGCACCGACTCCATGACGACTATCGGAATGCCGTGACGCTCGAGTATCTCATACTCCTTTTTGGTGGACGAATAGTTCCAGTCGAAGTAGTTGAGCTGGATCTGGGCGAAGTCCCACTGGTGATGGCTCGCGACCTTCTCCAGCGTCTCGGGCGAGCAGTGCTCGCTGAAGCCGAGGTACTTTATCTTGCCCTCCGCCTTCTTCTGCATGAAGAACTCGATGCAGCCGTTTGTCAGATACTTGTCGGCAGTGTTGTCGCCGATGGCGTGCAGCAGGTAGAAGTCGATGCGGTCGACGCCGAGGCGCTCGAGCTGCGTGTTGAAGGTGTCCTCGTAGTCGGGGTTCGCATTTATGTTGTACTTGGTGGCTATGTAGTAGCTGTCGCGCGGGTACTTGCGCAGCGCAGCGCCGACAAACTCCTCGCTCTTGCCGCTGTGATAGACATAGGCGGTGTCGTAGTAGTTGATGCCGTGCGCCATCGCGTAGTCGATTATCTCCTGACCCTTCTCGTAGTCGATGTCGCCGTCGCCTCCGCCCGGCTTCTTGGGCAGGCGCATGTTGCCCATGCCGAGCCGGCTGAGCTTGATTCCGTCCTTAAAATCCTTAAAGACCATGGTGATCCTCCTTCTTCCGCTTCCTGCGGATATTCTCTACACAGCTATATTACACCTTAAAGCGCACTCCAAGTCAAGCCCTATTTTGGTGGAGTATAACGATTTCACAAATATTTTGCACAAAAGCGTATTTCCGAAAAATCTCGAAATCGTTTTCTGTCGAACATCTTGCAATTTTTTCCAAGGTGGATTATAATAGGGGCAGATAGGCGGGGGTTCCCGCACTAAATTTAATAAGGAAGAGGAGTTGTCACCATGAAAAACGTATATCTTCAGCTCTACTCGCTGGGTCCGTGCACTTCGCAGGACATGGTCGAGAATTTCAAGCTCGTCAGCGAGATGGGCTACGCCGGTGTTGAGTTTGCGGGCTCGAACTTCGGCGGACTGTCGGTTGAGGACATGAAGGCGGCGCTCGCCAAGTACGGTCTCAAGACCCGCAGCGCTCATATGCAGTACGCGGCGGTCGAGCGCGACCTGCAGTACATGCACGACATCGGCATCGAGTACGCGATAATCGCGATGCATCCGATCGCCGACCATGCGGCGGCTCTCGAGTTTGCCAAGCAGCTCAACGAGCTGGGCGACAAGGCTGCCAAGCTGGGCATGAAGGTCGGTTATCATAACCACACCCAGGAGTTCAACGTCAGCGAGGGCGAGACCTTCCTCAAGACCCTGCTCGACAACACCAACGAGAACGTCATCTTCGAGCTGGACTGCGGCTGGGCTGCCGCCGCCGCCGGCAAGGAGAACGTCATGCACTACCTGACCGAGTATGCGGGACGCTTCAAGGCGATCCACATCAAGGAGAACAACAAGGTCATCGGCGCCGAGCCGCCGTTCAACCCCGCGATGTTCGCCGCGCGTCCGTCCGCCAAGCCCGCCGGCGAGCTGACCGAGGAGGACAAGAAGCGCATAGACGAGATGCAGAAGAAGCGTCTCGAGCGTGAGAGCTGGAACTGCCCGACCGGTCAGGGACTGCTCGACTGGAACGAGGTCAAGCAGCTGTGCAACAAGACCGGCATCGACCTGTTCGTCGTCGAGCGCGAGGCGAGCTACAACGGCCACAGCCGTCTGTACTGCCTGGCTGAGGACGTCAAGTACCTCACCGAGAACGTGAAGGACTAAGACCGAAGCGTGAGCGTAGACGCATAGGCGGACTAACGCCAAACCGCATTACGCTGCGAGGACGCGAGCCCCGCTCGCACCGCAGCAGATTTGCGGTAAGCGTTAGGACGGCGTAATGCGTCCAACGCGAGCGTGACACCAAAACCAAAGAGGGACTGTCAAACGACAGCCCCTCTTTTTCGCTCTTAATTTAAGGGGGTATGAAGATGGAGGACAGAATAGTGTACGACCGCAAAGACATCTCCTACAACACCGACGGGCGATGGGGATTCGGCTACCGCGCGGCGGCGATAATCGTTCGCGGCGGCAGGCTGCTGCTCCAGTCGCCGACCGGAATCGACGAGTACGCCGTCCCCGGCGGTCAGGTGATGTTCGGCGAGACCGCGGCGCAGGCTATCGAGCGCGAGCTGACAGAGGAGGTCGGCGTCAAGGCGGCGGTCGGCGAGTTTCTGGCGGCGGGCGAACTGTTCTTCCCGGTCGGCGAGCGGACGATACATCAGGTGTTTCTGCAATTCGCCGCGACGATACCCGACGACGCGCTTACCGACGATGTGACGCTCGGACTGGAGCTTGGTCGTGACGGAGGGCCGAAGCTGCGGTTCGAGTGGGTGGACATCGACAGGCTGCGCGAAATTCCGCTCTATCCGCCACAAATAGCGGATGTTGTACAAAATCATGTTAAACATTATCTTTATGAAGAATAATATCAAAAGTTGCGAACAACCGCGGGCTATTCGGCCTGCGGTTGTCAATTTATGGGTGAATTTTACAAAAAGAATTTGGATTTGCGATTGAAATTTGGATGAAGTTATGCTAAGATAAGGTTGCCCATATTTATGCACGGCAATTTTTGCCGAATGAAAAGACAGGAGGAGAAGGCACAATGAAGAAAATGCTCAAAAAGACCCTGGCGCTCACGCTCTGCTTGGCACTGGGGCTCGGCCTGGTCGGAGGCGCGTTTGCCGCCGATGAGCAGACCGGAACATTTGACCTTGAGACTGTCTGCACCGACGACGGTCAGTTCGTCAGCAAGGTCATCGTGCACCTGGACAAGGAACTGACCGAGAAGGACGAGAAGAAGGTCGCCGAGATGTTTGAGGTCTCGGTAACCAATTATGTGCGCGACTTCTATGGCTTCATCCAGATCGAAAGCGATGAGGTCTTTGTCCGCAAGGTGGCGGAGGCGACCGTCAGCGAGGACGGCAAGACGGTCACGCTCACGATGCCCATCCAGTCGGACAACGAGGACGGTCTTGTCGCGCTCAAGGAGAACCTGGTCTACAAGAGCGACTTCGCGCTGTTCAAGGGTGTGTACAAGGTCACGATAAACGGCACCGAGCTTACTTACGGCAAGACCACCGATCCGATTGCCGACAAGTGGGGCGCTGTCGACAAGACCGAGACCGAGTACAACTATCGCTTCATCACCCCCGACGGTGAGAAGTATGCAAAGCCGGAGAATGGCTATCCGCTTATCGTCTGGCTGCACGGCGCGGGCGAGAGCGGCACCGACAACAACATCCAGATAACCGCCAACCGCGTCACCGCGTGGGGCGAGGCGGAGACCCAGGATCTGTTCGGCGGCGCGTATGTGCTTGCTCCGCAGATGGATCAGGCGAAGAACAAGACCCCGGGAGACTGGGGATGGTATGCTCCGACCGTCATGGACACCATCGAGGCGTTCATTAAGAGCGTCGGCGAGGAGAACATCGACCGCAGCCGTATAGTCATCGGTGGCTGCTCGATGGGCGGCATGGGCACCTGGAAGACCATCAAGGCGTACCCCGACTACTTCGCGGCTGCGTTCCCGATATGCGGCATGACCACCCTCAGCGGCGAGGATCTCGTTGCGCTGAAGGCTATGCCGATATACCTCATCCATTCGGTTGACGACACCACCGTGCCGATAACCGGAACGCTCAGCGCTTATGACGCCATGACCAAGGCTGGCAAGACCAACGTCTACATGGCGCTGTACGAGCACGTCTGGTATGACATGCTCGCCGAGGATGCCGTCGGCATGGGTCACTTCAGCTGGATCTATGCGCACAACGACTTCGACGGCGAGAAGGCGGGCGACAAGTATTGGATGGAGACCTACGATCACACCGTCGGCGAGGGCGAGGAAGCGACTACCACTACCTATGCCAGCACCAAGCCGAGCGAGCTGGGATATGACAGCTTCAAGGCGTGGCTCGCCGCGCAGGTCAATCCGCAGGCGGGCACCTACTACACCGTCGGCCGTGAGGTCGTGGCGTTCGGCGAGGTCGTGACTTCGGTCACCATCCACGGACTCGACCGCATCCGCGCGACCATCAAGACCGAGGACTGGCTGAAGGACAACCCGATAACCGTGACCGCGAAGAACGTGACCGTGACCGACATGGCTGCGGGCACGAGCGAGCTTAAGGACATCGAGCGCGAGATAATCGGCTACGAGGTCGGCGAGGATCGCACCAGCATCACCGTTAAGTTTGACGTGGGCATGGCGTTTGTCCAGCCCGAGACCAGCCCGGCAAACGAGCTTGAAGTCACCGTCGCGGGCAAGACCGTTCCGTTCGGCGGCACCACCTCGGACACCGACGCGTGGGAGTCGATAACCTACACCACTCCGACCTACAACTGGCGCGGCACCGAGATGAAGACGATGAGCGCGCGCGCGTTCACTCCGGACAAGGAGACCTATGCCAAGCCGGAGAACGGCTATCCGCTGGTGGTCTGGCTGCACGGCGGCGGAGAGATAGGCAGCGACAACCGCATCCAGATAACCGCAAACGACGTTCCGAACTGGGCGGAGAAGGAGTCGCAGGACGCGTTCGGCGGTGCCTACATCCTCGCTCCGCAGAACCACGCCGGAGCTGGTGAGGGTGCTCCTGCCGCTACGCTGAGCGTCATCGAGCAGTTCGTTGCCGCCAAGGGCGACATCGACCCGACCCGCATCTATGTCGGCGGCTGCTCGTACGGCGGCGCTGCGACCTGGACGATGATCCGCAACTATCCGTACTACTTCGCGGCTGCGTTCCCGATGTGTGCGGGTGTCACCCTGACCGATGAGGAGGCGGAGAGCCTCGCCGGTCTGCCGATATATATGCTGATGTCCACCGGCGACGGCGCGAGCTCGGTCGCTTCGTTCATCAACGCGTATAACAAGCTGAAGGCTGCGGGCAACGAGAGCCTGTACATCGCCCTCTTTGAGCACAGCGCGTATCAGGGATATGAGGCGCTCGCCGAGGTCGGCGTCTACATCGACCACTTCGTTTGGGTCTACGCTCACACCGACTTTGACGGCAAGGGCGACGACTACGACGGACAGAACTTCATCGACACCTCGAAGGACGCCGAGTACACCTACCCGAACGCCGGCAGCAAGGTGGTCGTGAAGGACGGCGTTCTGACCTTCTCGTACACCGACAAGGACGGCAATACCGTCGAGACCTCGCTCAATGGACACAACGACCGTCCGGAGGATGCCGGACAGGCGACCTTCAAGACTTGGATAGCGGCCCAGAAGAACGAGAAGCCGTCGCCGTTCAAGGATGTCGCTCCGTCGAGCGAGCTGTACGACACCGTTCGCACGCTGTGGCTGAACAACATCACCAAGGGCACCAGCTCGAACACCTTTGAGCCGGATTCGACCCTGACCCGTGCCGAGTTTGTCACCTTCCTCGCTCGCGTCGCGGGCGCTGACACCACCGACACCGAGACCAAGTTCACCGATCTGACCGAGGATTGGTACAAGGGCGCTGTCGCGTGGGCGGTCGGACAGAAGCTGATAATCGGCGCGACCGACACCACCTTCGAGCCGTATGAGGAGCTGACCCAGGCTCAGGTGAACATCATACTCGAGCGTGGCGGCAACGCGCCGGCGTTTGAGAATCCCGAGGGCACCGTCACCCGCGCTCAGGCTGCGGAAGTGCTCGTGGGACTGATGGGAGAGTAATAAGCAGGTCGTGGGACTGCGCGTCCCACACCCGCGAAGGTCGTGGGGGAGCATCCCCCACACCCCCTAAGGTCGCGAGGTTGCGCACCTCGCGCTGCGGTTACTTTTCTCGCGCGAGAAAAGTAACCAAAAGAACGCTTAAGGGACAGTGCGAAAAGGA